>Ga0116151_10000215_pt1 | contig 51284 bp, 39 predicted proteins | sample AD_UKC117_MetaG_FD_89893 | JGI IMG/M metagenome (GOLD analysis project Ga0116151, IMG submission 89893) | Active sludge microbial communities of municipal wastewater-treating anaerobic digesters from Hong Kong - AD_UKC117_MetaG | ecosystem: Engineered > Bioreactor > Anaerobic > Digestate...
GCTGGGCATGGCAACAAATCGTCCCTTGTTTCCTTCAATGATCTTGAGACCCCGGATGACAAAACAATCATCAAGAGTAATGGTCGCAAATGCCTTGAGCTTGTCGTTTTCCCTCAGATAGATCTTCACGTCAGTAACTTGCATCTTCACCACCCTTTCACTTGCTCGCTGCAACAAGTTTGATCCAGTCCCACTTTTCCTGCATGGTCTGTACTGCTGCCCGGGCCTCATCCTCTGTGTCGAAAATACCGAACACACAGGATCCGCTGCCACTCATCAATGCTGCTCTGGCGCCATTTTCGAGGAAGTCCGACTTCAAGCGTGAGATTTGAGGATAAGCCTCAAAAACAACGTGCTCGAACCGGTTAAAAAGAGCGTCATTCAAAGCATCCCAACTCTTATCCTTCAGGCAACGCAGCAGTATCGTACAGGTTTTAGGGTTTTCTGTCAACAGAAAACTTGCCGCTCCATACGCCCAGCCGCTATCCACTTTGACCCCGGGATAACCGATGACCAAAGGCAGATCAAGGTGTGAAAAGAGCGGTGTGACTCTTTCACCCATCCCTTCGACCAGAGCGGTCCCCCCCGTAAGCATAAAGGGAATATCGGCACCAACAAACGCCAATTTTTCAATAAACTCCTTTTCCAGGGGAATCTTGAACAGAAGCCCCAGGCTGTTCACGACAGCAGCGGCGTCTGCGCTGCTCCCCCCCAAACCTCCCGCCTGGGGGATATGCTTAACGATGCGGATCTCGATCTCCTGTTTGATTCCGTAGGTATCAAGGAAGAGGCGGGCTGCCTTTGCGGCAGAATTCGCTTCCTGTGGAAGGTCCATCCCCTTCATGGCGACCTTCAGTTCCCCTTTCCGGGGATGAGCTGTTACCTCGACCTCGTCGGCGATGGGAATCTCCTGGAAGACCCCGCAGATATCGTGATATCCGTCTTCCCTTTTTTTGATGACTTCTAAAAATAGATTCACCTTTGCGCAGGCCCGGGACTGTATCTTCATAAAAACACCACTTTGATCTGAAGCCGTCCTTCACGGATCACCCACTGACGAGGGAACCCCTCTTTATCTCTTTTTGAAAACTCCATCTCAATATCTCCCCGCACAAGGGTCTCTTCAGCGGGAAGAGAAGTGTTCAGCAGGTGGAACATCTCTTTGAAAAGGGGCAGATAGGCAGCGCTGTCCCAGCGCCGGCCGTCTCCGTCTTTGACCAGAAGTTCCTCTTTTTCGAAGGAGATGTACGCGACCGCCTCCCCCCAGGGAGATGAGAGGATCATCTCAAGAACCCGGGGGTCATATTCCATACGGAAATTGAACCGATGTTTCTGTTCGCCGTCGTCGATGTAAAGCCTCCCGCTTCTGGCAGTCATCTGTTCTCTTCTGCGTTGTACAGAAGAGCAGGCGAAGAGACTAACGCTCAGGCTTAATAAGAGACCGTAAAAGATCCATCTCGCTGTCAAGGTCTTCATAATAGATCACATCACCGCCGTTGTTTGATTTCACATCCATCAAAATATCAAGGGCCTCTTGATATCTCCCCTTTATTTTCAGAATCATGGCTTTATGAAAAAGGATCTCACTATCCTGCGGCAAAGCTTCCAGAGCTCTGTCGATCATCGCCTCCCCCTTTTCCAGGTCTCCTGATAAGACCAGGGCCCATCCCAGAGAGTCCATAATAGCCGGGCTTTCAGGATCCAGCGCATGGGCTTCTTCCAGCAGAGGCAAAGCTTCTTCATGGAAAGAGGGGTCGATGACCAGGAGCGAAAAAGCGTAATAATTCATAAGATCGGGATTCTTCTCCTCTTCGTAAGAAGCCTTCTGAAAGTGATCGCGCATCCTGGAGGCCTCCTCTGTTCTGGCAAACAGTCTCATCATGGCAAAATTGTATTGGAACAATCCCTCTTTTGTCGTAAAATACTTTCCCACCTTTTCCCCGTATTGCCTCGCCTCTTCTATCAGCCCTTTCTGGACAAGGAGATCGATAAACCCGGCCAGAGCACGGGGTTCGATCCGTGAAAAATCGAGAAGGCTGTAAAGGTCTTCCGTAAGGCTGCTCTTCTCTGTAAGGGTATAATAAAGAAGAGAAAGTTCTATGGATCCTGAGCCCTCCTTCTGTCGGAGCAGGCCGTAATATCTTTTGAGCGCCGTAATATCTTCTTCCTGCAAGGCCCCCTTCATAAGGTAGACCAGGCTCTCTTCATAATAGGGGCTCCGGGGAGGTATCCGTTGAAAAAGAGGGACTGCCTTCGTATCATCTCCGGCATCGTTGTTTTCCATAAGATAGGCCCCCAGATAAAAAGAGAACTCCGCTTGTCGGAAAAAAGGTTCTGAATCTGTTTCGAATCGTTCATCTTCCGGAGCTAGATAGAATAAGGCAAAATAAAAACGTGCTTTTTCTGTCTTATCCAGCCGGGGGGAGACGGCCCGGATAAACCGGCTGAGATTTTTTACATCTTTTCCTATGGCGAATATCTCGATGATCCGGTCGTGAAAAGACTCCTTTTCTCCCGGATAAAGCCCTTCCAGGGATAGCATCTCCTCCCAGGCTTCTGCCTTGTAGAGGAGAAAAAGGGCTTTGGAAAGATAGGCTTCTTTTCTGGGAAAATCAGCCATAAGTTTTTTTGTGACCTCCAGGATTTTGTCGGTTTCGCCTTTCAGGCTGTAGAGCTCTTCCATCTTCAATAAAAAATATTCATTGCCGGGATCCAACTCATGAAGCTTTTCATAGACTTTCAGCGGAGAGCGCCCCAACAATTCCAGAAGAGAGGCCTTGATGTAGAGGGTCTGCACATCATCGGGGGTGATCTTTAAAAGGAAGGAGGTGGTTTTCAGGGCCGCTTCATACTCTTCCTTTTCAATCTGTATGGCAAGAAGGTCATTGCCCAGCTGAGTGCTTTGAGGGTATTTCTTCAAAAGGGCCCGGATCATCTCCTCCATCCGGTTCAAATCATGGCCGGTCTCCTTTTCCTCGATAAATGCGATATAGGACCGGGCATCTTCGCCGGTGACCTCCCGGCGGACGCCGGGCCCTGAAACACAGGCTGTAAAATTGATGAAAAGAGCCAAAACAAAGATTTTATACCACAGACGCATAATTCCTCTTTCTTAGATCTAAAAATCCGATGATATCCCGAAATGAAAGACAGCCTTGTCACTCAGGGTATGGGCCAGGTCCGTTTTCCAGGCCCAGTCGAACTTCAGGTTAAAGAGCCCCGGAAGATAATAGCGCAATCCCAATCCGTAGCTTCCGTAAACATCGGGAGCAAAAGACAGCCTTTCTTTGTCATTGTCAAAAAGCCGGATCTCCGCATCCCGGCTCCCCACATAAGCCATATCGTAAAAGAGGACTCCCCTGATATTGGGGAAACCGAACCCGGGAACGGCAAGCAGAAGATAATCCACCAGTGGAAAGCGAAACTCTGCATTATACAGGAGGATCTTCTCTCCCTGGAGATCCTGGTAATCAAAACCCCGCACCGTACTTATCCCTCCCAGTTTAAAGGGAAGAGCATCCTCGCCCCAGGACTCTCCATAGACAAGCCTCTGGGCCAGGGACATCCGCCGCGATATCTTCAGATAAGCTCTGAGATCAGCCATTCCCAGCCCATACTCCATACTTGCCCCTACAGGATAGCTCTGTTCATAGGAGAGGCGAAGGCGGTACCCGGACACGGGATGATAATACCCCCACCAACGGGAGGAATCCCGGACAAAGGCCAGCTGGGTCGTATACGCCATGGCTTCATCGCTTACGGGAAGATGCAGGAATTCGACCTTTTTCTGATAAATATGGGCAGCCCCCTCCAGACGGTCCTTTTCCGACAGAGGGTAGGTCAGGCTGACAGCTCCCCCGGTATACTGCTCACTGTAATCATAAAAAGATGAGACATCACTGAAATAGTAGTCTTTCCAGGTATAGACAAAAGCGCCCAGAGTATAGCGTTTCTTCATATAATTGAAAGCCAGCTGCCCGTTGATATCGTCAAAACTGTTGACCGATGTCATGTCAAAGTTGATCAGAAAACGATAGTCTCCCATAATGTCCATCCCCATGATCGTAGCATACGAGCGGAAATAGCCGCTGCTGTTGTACTCCATCTGGCCGGCCAGGTAATCGGCTCTCAGTTTGACCCGGTAGGGGTTAGACCCCTCTTGGACTTCCCGGATATCCTCCCGGGTGATCCGGACCGGCTCAAATCGGGACGGGATAGACTCTTCCACGAGGAGAGTCTCTTTGAGTTCTTCCAGGGAAGCTGCCGCCAGCAGATAACGGTTGTCCCTGTAGATATTAAAGACGATCTTTTTTTCGGAGATATCGGGATGTATCGTGGAGTTGATGGTCTCCATGAGCTGATAAGTTTTCCCCGACTTCAGGTCCATCCTGCAGATATAGAGAGCGTGAGCAAAATTCCGGTCAAAATAGAGGGCCCCGTCGTGATAGGTCAGGGTATTGATATTCTGTGTCTGGTATACAGTCTCTTTTGCCCCTGTCTTGATATCCAGAATGATGATAGCATCACCGTAGGTATCTCTCTGGACCAGCGCTACTTTCCCGCCGCCGAGGGCGGCAGGGCTTTCCCAGTAATAAAAGGATGTCGCCAGGAGAGATATCTCTTTTGTCTGAGGCTGATAGGAGAGAAGGATATTATCATTCTCCTTCTGACCCAGGAGGAGAAGAGCACCTGTATCAGGACATTGGGCCAACCCCCTGATCACCGATATCTCAGGAACTGATATCAGCCGGGATTCACCTGTGATGATATTTTTGTAGACGACGACATCTGTATTGACTTTTCTGGCAACAAAATAGATCACATCTCCCTCTCCCGACCAGATAAGGTTATCGGGACTGATCTGGAGATAATCATAGAGATGGTCGGCATAGCCTGCTGTGAGGTTTCTGATAAAACGGCCGTTTTCAGCTCCTATGAGGATGATGTCTCCTTCATCCCTGAGATTAGAATAGACGGCGACAACATCCCCGGCCGGAGAGAGTTTCGGGGCATAAAGTAAAACATTATCTGTATCCCCCGACAAGGGCTTTTTGAATTCGGTCATATGAAAGACACTGTAGGGATCATTTTTTTCCAGACCATCCTGCCAGTAAAACTGTTTCAAGTCGTGATGCCATAATTCTACGGCTCTTTTCATTGTGATCCCGTAGACTGCTTTAAACTCCTCTTCCGGCCGCACTGTAATTTTTTTGGAAAGGCCTTTAAAATAGCGGATGAATTTCTTCTCCCCGTACTGATGGCAGAGAAATTCGGTAAAAGACTGAGCCAGCTTATAAGCATAATAACCGTAATAATTAAAGACCTCATCCCCTAAAAGGGGGATATCCGGGATCTCTCCCGAAAGGATATTCTCCCGGAGCATCATCTGCCCCATGGGCTGCCAGTCTTCGCTGAAATACTCCGCCATCCCTTCCATCACCCACAGAGGAGGAAAGGTCAGCGAGTTGTAGAGAGCCGAAAGCGGCATATCAGAAGGGACGATGTACTCATATTGAAAGACATGGACCAGTTCATGCTGCAGTATCCTTTTAAAATCGTAAATGTCTCCGTTATAGGGAAGGACAAGCCGCCGTTTGGACAACTCAGTAAACCCCCCGACCCCTTCGCTGAGTTCAGAATCGGTGATATTAGTCTGAGAAAAATCTTTGGAGTTATAATAGATGACTACCGGCACCTTCTTTTTGAGGGTGATCCCCATACGGTTGCGGTAATCATCATGGGTTTCTTCCAGGATCCGTTCCACTTCTTTCACTAATTTTGCCGTATCCTCATAATAGTGGATAACGAAGTGAGGAGTCTCCCATGTCATCCAGTCAAAGTCCTTATCCCGTATCTTGTTACGCCCGAACTGCCCTGAAGCCTGGGCCAGGAGCATGAAGAGAAGAAGGGAAAACAAGAGGATTTTTTTCATTTGAGATAGACCCTTTCCAGTTCTACGTCCCTCTCGCGGCACCAGGAGAGAAAATCCAAAGAAGCCTGCTGGATCATAGCAAGGAACGCACGCTCTCCTTCTGAAGAGACATCTTTCATCCTGTAATCCTCCAGAATGATCTCGTAGCTCTCCTCCCTGTCTATGAGACGTTTCTCTGTGCCGATATCAACCAAAACGAAGCGGGCTTTCAATTGAAAACTAAGATCCTCAAAAGAGCGGCTTTTCCATTCTGTCGGCGACTCAAAGAGTCCGGGTGCCCCGCCCCGCTCCACGGAATAGGCCGGGTTAAGCCCGTCATCCCCGGAGTAGCTTGAGTAGAACTCATAGAGAAGATCCAACCGGACAGAAAGGACAAGATCTGCCAGTGTATTGTGAAAAGCTTCCCCTTCAGGGGCTCCGCCGTCAAGAAAGATACGGGCGATCTCCCTGCCGCGTGACTCGGTGAGTCCGGCAGGTGTGATAACTGTGGCCTTGTACTCATTTTCGCTGAGAAGGGCATTCAAATATTGGGTCAAGTCCCGGTTCAGCTGAAAATCCGAACTATGGACAACAGAAGGAAGGACAAGGATCGTCTTACCGTTGAGGTCAGCCAGGGGGGCTCTTTTTGCCCTGAGACGGATATTTTCATCTCTTGTGAAAAGACACGCCGCAAGGGTGAAGAGAAGGAGGATGTTAAAGCTGATCTTTTTTAAAATCTGCATAGTTATCCTTCAAAGCTTTTGTCTCTCTCAGTTTCAGAGCCTCCTGATAGTACTTTTGCGCAAGCTGTCGTTCTCCTAAAGCTTCGTAGCAGAGAGCGATATTGTTCTTGATCCTGTAGTCAGGAGTTAGTGAATCCGCTTTCAAGAGGTAAAAGAGGGCTTCCTCATAGAGTCCGTTTGTCACCAGGTCGAAAGCATATTCATTATAATCTTCTATTCCGGGAATCGAAGCGCATCCGGTGATAAACACGAAGACAATCAGAAGGGTGAGAATCTCTTTCATGGTTTAATAGTATAACAGGCGTGTAAAGAAAAGACAAGTAAAATCGGGGGGCAGAGCCCCCCTCTTATCCGATCCTGAGCTCTTGAAGGAGATCTTTTCCCGTGAGGAGCCGGTAGGCTTCCAGATATTTATCCTGAGTTTTTCTGACCACTTCCTCAGGAAGATGCGGAGGGTCGGAGTCCTTGTCCCATCCGGTCCCTGTCAGCCAGTCTCTCAGGTACTGTTTGTCAAAGCTCTCCTGGGACCGTCCGGCTTCATAGAACCGGGCCGGCCAGAAACGGGAAGAATCCGGAGTCAGAAGTTCATCTATGATGATGACACTCCCTTTGTAGATCCCGAACTCCATTTTGGTGTCGGCGATGATGATCCCACGTTGAGCAGCATAATCCCTGGCACGGAGATAGATAGCCAGCGATTTTTCCTTCAGCTCCTCTGCCAGAGGCTCCCCGATCAACTCCTTCATCTCATCAAAGGTTATATTTTCATCATGCCCTTCATCGGCTTTAGTGGTAGGGGTAAACAGCGGCTCCTCAAGCATCTCGCTTTCTTTCAGCCCCGGCGGAAGACGAAGGCCGCAGATCTCCCCCTTTTGCCGATAGCTGTTCCAGCCTGAACCTGTGATATACCCACGGACAATACACTCCACTTTCAGCGGTTCAGCCTTATGGACGATGACGCTTCTTCCGTACAAAACCTCTTTCTGACTCCGGGCTTCTTCGGGAAAGACTTCGATATCTGTCTCTGCCACATGATTAGGGATGATGTCTTTCATCAGGTCGAACCAGAAGAGGGAAAGGTTGTTTAAGACCATACCTTTATAGGGAATAGGTTCATGGAGGATCCGGTCAAAAGCGGACATCCTGTCTGTGGTCACAATCAGCAACTTCTTATCCAGGTCATAGATATCCCGGACCTTTCCCTTGGAGATCATCTTCAGCTTTTCAAGACGGCTCTCTTTCACAATCATTGGATTCCTCCTTTTCTATCTGTTTGAGAATAGAATCAGCAACAGCCTCTTCGTTCTCATCCTTCCATTCTATCCAAAAAGTATTCTCCTCTTTTCTGAACCAGATCAGCTGCCGCCGGGCATAATGTCTGCTTTTCTTTTTGATCTCCCTTGCTGCTTTATCTAAAGCCATCTCCCCGTCAAGAAAAGCCAGTATCTCTCTGTATCCCACAGCGCGGAAACCGGGGGCATCATCAGGAACCCCCTCTTTTCGCAAACGGGCTGCCTCATCGGCCCATCCCTCCTCTATCATCTCATCGACTCTCCGGTCGATCCGTTCATAAAGGTCCTGGCGCGGCCTGTTGAGGATCACATAAAGAGCCCGGTAACGGGGCTGCTTCTTTGTCTCCCGCCAGGAAGAGAGGGGCTTCCCGGAAAGCTCCAGGACTTCCAGGGCTCTGACGATCCGGGTATGGTCATGGGGATGGATCCGCTCTGCCGAACGGGGATCTTCCTTTTCCAGGCGCCTATAGAGAACTTCAGATCCCTCCTTTTCCAAAAGAGCATATAACCTTTTCCTGATCTCCCGGCTGCGTCCCGGGAGCGGGCTAAGTCCGTAGAGAAAACGGTGGATATACATGGGAGTACCCCCGGATACGATCACATTTCTGCCCCGGCTCCTGATCTCTTCGACAGCCTCATCGGCACACCTTATGAAAGAACCCACATCAAACTGTTCCAAGGGAGAGACCAGGTCAAGGCAATGATACGGTACAGCACTCCCGGCCGGTTTAGCCGTCCCGATATCCATCCCTTTGTAGACAGCCTGGGAATCAGCCGATATGATCTCTGCGCCCCATTTTTCAGCCAGGATCTCACATAGGCGTGTCTTTCCCACTCCTGTGGGGCCGGAGAGGACGATCAGTCCCAAAGCGCTTTTTTTCATACCTTCATCCTAACATGAGACGGAAAGGCTCGCAATATCCTTGGCCGGAGTGAGAAAAAACGCAAAACTAAATAAGCCCCTCTTCTGTCAACCGGGCTTCGACGATCTCACACAGGATATGGCCGCAGAGAATATGTCCTTCCTGTATCCGGGGAGTGATGTCTGACGGAATGATCATGAGAATATCACAAAGCTCCTTCATCTTGCCGCCGCCACGCCCGGCCATCCCCAGGACTGTAAGGCCTCCCTCTCGGGCTGCCCGAATGGCTTCTATGATATTGGGAGAGTTCCCGCTTGTGGAGATGGCGATAAAAAGATCCCCTGAAGTCCCCGAAGCTTCGATCTGACGGGCAAAGATCCTGTTAAAATCATAATCATTCCCGATAGCTGTCATCACCGATGTATTGACGGTGAGTGCTTCCGCCGGCAGACCTTTACGCTCTTTATAGAACCTGGATACAAGTTCTGCGGCAAGATGCTGGGCGTCTGCAGCACTTCCTCCGTTCCCGGCCAGGAAAAGCTTTTTCCTGTTACGGTAAGTCCTGAGGATAGCCCGGGCTGCCTCTTCGACCACAGAGACAAATGCAGGGCTCATCATCTTCTCTTTGACTTCCATGGACTCTTTGATCCTCTGTCTGATCATCTCATTCATGTGACTCCTCCTTGAAGGTAGCGCCGTAAACCCTCCTCTATGTCATAACGGGGCCGGAATCCGAATTTTACCAGGGCGGAAATATCGGCTTCGGAAAACCTGATATCCCCCGGCCGTCTGTCCTGATAATCAATCCTGCTCTTTTTCCCGGTCAACCCCTCCATGATACCGATAACCCGGCGCAGGGTAACGCTTTTCCCCGTTCCCACATTAAAAACCCCTCCCGGGCATGACTTTGACTCCATGGCCAATAGATTGGCAGCAGCAACATCTTTGACATAGATAAAATCCCTTGTCTGAAGCCCGTCGCCGAATATGGTCAGAGAGGGGACTTCTTCTTCAAAAGCCTTTTTAAAGAGGGAAAGGACTCCTGAATAAGGGGAAGTCGGATCCTGCCGCTCTCCATACACATTGAAATACCTCAAAGAAACCGTCTCCACTCCGTATAGTCTCGTATAAAGAGAGCCGTAGATCTCATTCATCGCCTTTGACGCGCCGTAGGGAGAAGAGGGGGCAGGTTCAAATTCCTCTTTCTTGGGGAGCCGTGGATCATCGCCGTAGACTGCGGCTGATGAAGCGCAGACTACCCGCCTGACCCCTTTTCTGCGGGCCGCTTCAAGGATATTGAATGTCCCCCGGACATTGATATCATGGTTCAGGCGCGGAGATTCCACCGAGCGCACCACCGAGACCAGGGCCGCTTCATGAAAGACCCCTGTGATCCCCTCCATCACCCTGTCCAAAAGAGCTTCATCACGGATATCCCCGATGACAAGCTCCGTCTTGTTTCGAAACGAGACGATATTCTCTTCATGGCCTGTCGAGAGATCGTCCAGGATCCGCACCCTCTCTCCTCTCAGGGCCAGGGCTTCTGCAATATGAGATCCGATGAATCCGCATCCTCCGGTGACAAGATACACGCATGCCTCCTTTTCTCCCATCATACCATAACCCCCTTCAATCTCAACAGGGAAAAGGCCTCTTGACAAAAGAGGCCCTGTGCCTATGATAAACTCCATGGAGATACAGACCCTTTCCCGGACATCCCTTATTGAAATCGTTGTAAAAAAGTCTCGTTTTATCGGGGAAGCTTTCCCCTGCACATCGGAAGAGGAGGCTTTGTCTCTCCTTGAAGGGGTCAAAAAAAGGGAAATGGGAGCAACTCACCACTGTTGGGGATATGTCCTGGGTCTTTCAGGGGAACAGGCCCGCTATCATGATGACGGTGAGCCCCGGGGGACAGCAGGTCTCCCCATTCTTGATGTTATCCGGAAGAAAAACCTGACCAACACATTCGTCGTCATCACCCGCTACTTCGGGGGAGTCAAGTTGGGGGCCGGCGGCCTCGTCCGGGCCTACACTGATGCGGCGGCCCGGGCCCTTGACGAGGGGGGAATCCATCTTCTCACAGCCATGTCCTATTGCCGTCTGAACTTCCCTTATCCTGTGCTGGATCCTCTGGAACGTCTACTTGCTGAGAAAGGCTTGGATGTGGATCAGCGGCTTTTTGAAGATTCCGTTACCTTTTTTCTCTGGGTTCCCCGTTCAGCTCAAAAAGAGTTGGAGAGTTCCATGGCCGATTTAAGCCGAGGCGAGTTGCTTTGTGAGATCCTGAAAGAGAAATACCGTTAAAGAGCATCCTTTCCCATAAGGTGTTTTTCGTAGGAGTTCAACGGCTGAACAGGCTGGAGGCTGCGGATCACACGGGCTTTCCGGGCACACTCTTCTTTGAGGGTTTCATCCGTTGTCTTCTCCATCATGAGCAAATAGGCATTCAAATAATAAGGCTCCAGGGCAGTGAGCTTTCTGAACGTCTCTGTAAGCGTCTTCTCATTATCCGTATAGGACCATAAGACCATCTTGAGATAGTGATAATCGGCTTTGACGGGATTCAGGGCGACGGCCTTTTCAATGGCTTCCAGCCCTCGTTGAAGGACTTCAGGTTTGAACGCGTTAAAGCCGGAAGCACGCAGAAGAGCATTGTAATAGACCCCTTTCAGATAGTAGAGGCCGGGAGAAGAGCTGTTCCGAGCCGTAGCCCTTGAGAGGATCTCCTCACAAAGCGCCAGTTTCACATCCCATTGGACTTTATCTGTAGCCAACAGGGAACGGACAGACCATTCGGCATAGTAAGGATCGAGGGGGAGAGTCCTGTAGGCTCTGTAAAAGAAGCGGAAGGAATCAAAGGGGCGGTTCTCCTCCATAGCCCTGTCTCCGCTGAGAAAGAAAAAGTGGGATATCAGAGAAAGTATCATCACATAGACAAGAGCAAAAGCCGGGACCAAGGCCTTTTTCCCTGTAAAGGGAAATCCCTTCTTTCTATCCGCTCCTGCCTGCTCCCCGACTGTCAGAAAAAGGGCTGCCAGGAGGAGAAGAGAAAATGATTTTTCAATATTATTGAAGAGCCCTGCCAGGAGGAAGAGAAGAAAGGGAGTCTTAAAGGCGGCTTTCTGGAACAGCCGGAAGACGCCTGCCCCGAGAAAAAGCGTCCCGACGATCCCGAAAGAGAGAAGGCTTTCCAGATAGACCGAGTGGGCCATTCGCGGAGCTATGGAATAGTTGGAATAGGGCCTCTCTTCCCCCAGAGAAAACCCCGGCAGGCGCTCATCTGTCACAGCGATCCCATAACCGAGAAACGGCTTCTGGGAAAACATCTCACCGGCAGCTGCATAGATCCTCCCCCGGGAAAAGGCCAGAGGGTCTTTCAGGTCACGCGCAACCCTTACCGACAGAAAGACAAGAAGTATGAGCAGCAGAACCACCGCTGTCAATCGCATTTTCCGCTCTGCTTTTTTGGCCAAAAGAAACAGGAGAATAAAGAGAAGCATAAATCCCGTTCGGGAGAGGGTGACCACTATCCCCAGGGTAAGAAGCAGAATCCCTCCGCCTCTGACCCAGAGAGGTTTCCTGCCGTCTTGAAAAAGAAGAAAATAGAGTCCCGCGGCAAGCCAGACAGCTGCCCAGTTGGCATTGACAAAGGTAGATGCCTGTCTTAACTCACCTGTCAGGATAAAAGAGAAGAAGATCAGGGCCGCATGGAGAGAGGCCGTCAGTATGACAACATTGATAATGACCGGTTTCTCGGGAGTCAGGGTCGTGATATAGAGAAGAAGCGCGGTAAAAATAAGAAAATTGACACTGTCTGTATTCAAAATGCCATTCGTTAGTGTGATGAAAAATAGAGCCAAAGCACTTCCCATGATCACTATCCGGGAAGTGTCCGCCCTTCTCTCTTTTCCAAAGAGACAGAACAGGGCCGCAATAACGGGAAACAGATACTTAACTGCAAAATGCTCCCCTCCATTGAGAAAAGTGGAGGCTCCGATCAGAGCCGGAAAAAGAATGTCACTTCTGCCAAATCTCTTTATAAGCTTCATATTGTGCCCTCACTCGGGGATTTTCTTCGGGATCGGCCCAAAGGTTCAATCTGCTCATGTGAATAAAGTGTGAATAGAGTCTTTTCTGCTGAATATCGGTTTGAAGTTCACGGGTGATCCGCTCAAAGGGATGAAGAGGCGGGCGGATCAGAGAAAATAAGACTGTCATCAGTACTGCAGTCAGAATCATCGCATGGCCCGCTATCCTGAACACAGAATCTTTTTTCATCTCCGCCTCTCTCCTGTTCAGGGCGATTCCTGCAAAAGCCCAGAAGAGGACAGCTACTGACGGGATATAAAAGGTCAGGTCAAAGGAAAAATGGAGCATGACTGCTGCCAGAAGCAGAAAGAGGGATGACTTCCGGGTCTTCCAGAGGAAAACGGCCATCAAAATAAAAAGGAGTATCCCAAGCCCTCCAAGGTCCGCCATGAGTTGTAGAGGAAGGCTGTGAGCATTGTGGACATAATTAGCTCCCGGAACCCTGTAGACGGGGTAGAAAAGATCAAAATGATTCAGCCCCACTCCGGCCAGGGGATGATCCCTGTAGATGTTAAAGGCCGAGATGTAATTTGAAAGACGGAAAAAAAGAGAGTGGCCGAGGCTCTCCCACCCTCTGAGCAGGACAAAAAGGGCCCCGGCGGGAAGAGCAGACCCGAGGGCTATCCACCCGCACTTCCCCTTCTTTTGAAAAAAGATCACAACGATAGCTGCATAAAGGATAACGGCGGCGATAAAAGAACGGGTCAGAAGAAGCATGCCCCCGTTGAGGAAAGCAGAGAGAAGATAGAGCTTCCCTCCCTTCGCCAGGAAGCGCTGAAGAGAAAGGATGATCACCACAAGAAGAAACAGAGAATAGATATTGGGCAGGGCGAAGGTCCCAAAAAACCGTTCCCCCTTTAAAATCGCCAGCTGGGCGGGGTCACTCACTTCTGCCATAAGCTGCGGGTATATAAAAAGGTATTGAAACCCCACGTAGAGAGCCATAAGAAAAGAGTACCCTGCAAGAAACGGTGTGAGGATATGTTCATCTTCTTTTTCAAAGAGGAAGAGAGCCCCCATAGAGAAGAAAAGAGCAGAGAGTGTTTCGAAGGAGAGCGCTTTTTCCGGCGATAAGAGGGCTGCACTCCAGAAGACAAATAGTATGCTGCCTGCTAATGGAGGGAGAAACTCTCTTTTCAAAAATCGCAAAACCAATCCGAAGCCCAGAAGCACAAGAGCCGGATAAGCCATGACCGGTTCCACAAAGAGAGACCCCGTCACAAAGGGGATCCCCATAAGAAGTGAGAGATAGAGTAATTTAAGGATCCGTAATAATTCGTTCATCTTAGTAAAAAAAGGGGCACAAGATTCTGCGCCCCTTCTCCTTTGAAGTCCACGATCAAAATTCCGAAGGAAGAATGATATGAGGTGTTACAAAGATGAGGATCTCTTCGGAAGTATTCCGTTTCACTCGGTTTTTAAAAAGCAGTCCCAGAATGGGAATGTCTTTCAGAATGGGAACTCCGCTGGTAGCATCGGACGTATCCCGGCGGACAAGTCCGCCTATGACGGCGGTCTTTCCGTCACCTACGAGGAGCTTTGTCTGGGCGGAGTTTGTCGAGATGATCAGGTCGGCACCGTCAGCCGGCGGGACGAGGTCACTTACTTCTGGCTTGATTTCGATAAGGACTTCGTTGGCTGCGTTAATCGTCGGTTTGACATCAAGCTTGATCCCGATCTCCTGAAGCTGGCTCACGGTGTTCCCGCTTTCATCGGTCATATTGATAGGGACTTTTTTCCCGGATATAAAGCTGGCGGTCTCGTTATTGAGGACTGTGATCTTGGGGCTGGCTAAGACTTCAGCCTTGTTTTCGGAGACCATCATATTCAGTTTCATGTTCAGGTCGAAGGTATCCAGAAGAGATGTAACTATCTGTCCCGTATTCGTCCCCCCCTGTACACTGATACTGGTGCCTCCGCCTGTGGTAACCGCCCCGGAAAACTGAGAGTCGCTGGAATAGAATGTGCTGTTATTGGCCAGCTGCCAGCTGATCCCCAGCTCATCCATGACTTCACTGCTGACTCTAATGAATTTCGATTCGATCATGACCTGAGCTGTAGGTTTGTCCAGATGACTGATCAGCTCGAGGGCCTCATCCAGCCGCGGCTTCACATCAGTGATGATCAGGGTATTTGTCCGTGTATCCACCATGGTAGTCCCTGCGGACGTCAGGACCCCTTTGATGATCTTGACAATATCGTCAGCTGAGGAGTAGGAGATAGGTATGATCCTCGTCTCTACGGGCCCCATGTCCTGAAGTTCGTTTTTCTTCTTTTCAGCATCGATCTCCTGTTTGAACTCATTGGGTGTCGCGACCCGGATAATATTCCCTTTGATCCGATAAGTATAGCCGTTACTCTGCAGGATGGTGTTCAAAGCCTCCTCCCAGGGGACGTTATGAAGGTCTATGGTCACTTCTCCCTGCACGCTTTTGGACATGACGATATTGTAACCTGTCTCCTGGGCCAGGGCTGTGAGAAGCAGTGTAATATCTCCTTTGTGGACAGAGATCTCCTTGATAACCCCTTCGTTGCGCTTCAGGTTGCTGGGCTCAGCGAAGGCCTGTTCTGCGGCCAGGGATTCCACCTCCATGACCACATCGTTCCCGTCTCTGTAGATACGGTAGGAGATATTGTCGTTGAGAAGCACATCCGAGATGACGTTATTCCCCACTGTCTTGTTCGAGACTTCTACCACAGCGCCTTTCCGAATGGGGACAGTGGCCAGTTTTTCAGCTGCATAGGCGTTCTCAAAGATCAGCCTGATCTTCTCATCCCGGGGAAGCTGCTCTTCGGAATACCTGATCCAACCCTGGTTTTTAAAGCGGATATAAACCTTGTCATTTTTTGTCTGGCTTTCGATGTCAGCGATTTCCTGGCGTTTGATCTCGTTGACCTTTTTAAGCTTCAGAACGAGCCTGTCCCGCTGTTTGTCCAGGTCATAGGGGAATTCCTCCTTGAGGGAGACGGTGACATTCAGGTCCGTCTCGTTGACAGGAGTCAGGTGGATCCTGTCCACGATGGAACCATCGCCCTCCAGGCTTTCCTTTTCAAACTTGTTTAACGTACCGTAGAAATCGATGGAAATCTCTTTGGGTGTCTCTTTAACTGTATAATTATAGCCTTCATCCAGGGAGAAGATGACAGAGAGGCCCTCATCATACTTCATCATATCAATATTCTTCAAGGCTGTTTCTTTTTCCGGGGCAGGAGTCCCCTCTGCGTTGAGGGCTTTCTCCGGAAGAGTCAGGTCAGCGATGGTAAAATGGAGGATAAGCATATTGTCTTTTCTTTCAGGGAAATAGGGATACCACTCCTTGAGCTGAACCACTACACGGCTCATATCCTTGCTGAACTGCGAATAGCGGACCTCATCCACTCCGGCAACATCCACAGGGATGTGTCCCACCTGTTTTGTGCTCATTGTAGAGGGAAGATTGATGACCAACCGGAGAGGCTTGTCCAGTTTGAAGATCTCATATTTGATCTGGCCTTCGAACTCAAGTTTGACATCCAGGCCGCCGTTGATCTTTTCATAAGATACGTTTTTCAGTGTAGATCCGTAGAGAACACTTCCCGCACACAGGAGTATAAAGATAATCATCCACCGTTTCATTGGTTCCCTCCTTCGGGCTTCACCCGCTGAAGAACAATCTCCCTGGACTGGTCTTCATTTTTTACCGTTAATCTTCTCAAAACGAGTCTTTCGCTGTCGATTGATATCACTTTTGCTCCGCCGAAGACTTCCCCCACTCTGAGGATGATCCCCTTGCCGGCAGAATCTTCCAGTACAGCCACATGCTCGGCCCCATACTGGATCGTGGCTTTGAATGAGAATTTTGAAAAATCGATCTCCCCCTCACGGGAAGCTGATAGAGTAACGTTCAACTTCCCCCCTTTTTCACGGGAGAGGTCCCCGGGGGAGAGGAACGGGTCTGTCTTGGAATGATCCTGATACCTGTAGATAACCGGAGCCTCCTTTTCAGGCTCGGCTTCTTTCTTTTCAGGAACCGGTGATTCAGACGGGGCTTTGATCTCTGAAGCCTTCTTTTCACTCTCTTTGGGAGGAGTCTGAGTAGCAGCAGGTTTTTCGGGAGGCGGAGAAGCCTTATCCGGAGAAGCCTTCTGTCCGGTAGCTTTCGCCGCTGACTCAGGTTTTTCTTCCGTTGGGCTTTTTTGAGCTGACCCGTCCAGCGTTGTTGCAGGTTTTTCCTGTTCTGTCGCCTCTTCTGCAGGCTTTACGATCCTGGCCGGAGCCCTTTCCGGAGAATCCTCCCCGGAAGAAAAGAGGCCGCTGAAAAACCCGCCGATGCCGCCGTTTCCGCAGGCCGAAAGCAGTCCGAGAACAAGGATATATAACAGTAATCTTTTCATAGGCACTCCTTATTTTCCTTTTCCGGATTTTTCGTCCTGTGCCTGATTGTAGACATAGGCGACAAGATCGAGTTTGACGTTAATGGTATTCTTATCCACTGTGGGCAGACGGGTCATATTCAGGTTGCCGACATTGATGATCCGCGACAGATGGCTCAGCTGAGAGAGGAAATGGCCCACTTTGTGGTAAGTCCCTTCCAGCTGGATATCGACTTTAAACTCCAGGTAATCTCCCTTGGCCTCCAGCTTGCCGGGGTTGAAGTAGGTCAGGGTAATACCCGCCTGCTGGGAAGCGTCTGTGATCTGACGGAGCAGAGTAGGGATCTCCTGCCGTGTGGGAAGTGACTTCGATATCCTGGCGATCTCTTCCTTCTTGCTGTCCAGTTCCGACTGGAGCTCAGGGATCTTTTTACTCAGGGCCACCAGGCGCTTGACTTCCATCTTCTCTTTTTCGATCTTCTGCTTCAAATCACTGATCTGCTGGCGCTGAGGACTCAGTATGTAGAGATAAAAGACGACGATAATGACAACGCCGGCGAGGATACCCCCCACTATTTTCTGATATTTTGGATCGTTTAAATTAAAACCTTCGGCCATGTCCCCTCCCTACCTGAAATCGGGTTTGATGGTACAGCTTAACTCAAAGGATGAGGTTAAGGTGTCCTGGTCCCCGATCTTCTCTTTTTTCTCCTTGACTTCCCCGATCTCGATGGACTGGAAAAACTCCGAACGTTCCAGGCTTTCGGCAAAATCCGAGATCAGATAATTATTCATCCCTGACCCCTGGATCCTCAGATTGTTCCGGTTGAGGTCGAAGGAAAGAAGCCAAGTGTTCAGCGGCAGCCTGATCAGGACATCCTCCATGAGTTTCGGAGCGAAAGTCCTGCCCTTGTCCAATTTACTCAGGATCTGAAACTTTTTATCGATCTCTTTCAGCTGGTTGTTCAACGCCTGATATTCCTGATCGAATCTCACATAGCGTTTTTTATCCTCGGTCACCTTGGCCAGATCCCCGTTCAATTTATTGATCACCCTCATATTGTTCAGATAGAGAAGGATCATGACGACAATAAGCCCGGCAAAGACAAGGATAATGGAAAAGGGGCCGACAGGGATATTATGCCGCCCTTTCCTCTCCTCTTTGGGAATTAGATTGATTTCCAGCATACTATTTCACCTTCCTCATCGCCAGGCCGATACAGACCGAAAGGGCCGGGCCGACTTTCTGCAGTTCAGGCAGCAGGTCCGCCGGTGCTTTGACAAATTCCACCGGATTGAAAAGCTCGATCTCTGCAGCTTCCATCTCTCCTCTGAGAAAATCCAGTAATCCGGGAGTCAGCGCCCCTCCCCCTGTCAGGACGCCTTTGTTGATCATAAGAGGGGCATTTCCCTTGATATATTCCAGGGAACGTTTCATCTGATTGCTGAGGTTCTGGTTGGTGGCATCGAAAAGTTCCTCAAGGCTTGAGTCACTCTTCTCTTCACCCAGTTTGATCCGCTCAGCCACCTCGTAATTGACTCCCAACTCCTTGGCGATGACATCGGTGTAATGGTTTCCGCCCACGGGGATCTCCCTGACGAACTTCGGGACTCCGTTGACGATGATACTGAAACTGGTCTTTTCAGCTCCTATGTCAGCGATAAAGACCGTCCCGGTTATGGGGCCATGTATCGCTTCATAGGCGTTCTGGATGGCCATGGCTGCTGTATCTACCGCCAGAGGGACCAGCCCCAGGCTTTTCAGAAGGTTCACACGGCTGTTGACCACCTCTTTTTTCGCAGCGGCGATGAGGACATCTGAGCGCCCCCCTTCTTCAGAGACGATGGAAAAATCGTAATAGATATCATCGCGCTCATAGGGGATATGGTTGGGAAACTCATATTCCAGGGTATTGCGGACCTTTTCCTCGCCTACGGCGTCTATCTGCACAGATTTGAGGATCAGATTTCGGCCCGAGATGGAGATAGAGAGATTTTTGTTTTTGATCTTTCGTCGTGTAAAGACCGTCCGGATGACCTCTTCGATGAGGTTCGTATCCATGATCTCCCCTTCCACGATGCTTTCCCGCGAGAGGAGGTCGTGGCCGAAATTCTTTATTTCAATATCTTTGGATGAAACCTTGATGTCCACGGCTTTCACGCTGTATGAGCCGATATCCAATCCAATCAATTTTTTCATGTTTCCTCCTACTTTCTATAATAGTTTATCGTTTCGCCTGTAAAAGTCAAGGTCAATGTCCAGTTCTTTGGCCTTTTTCGTCAAAGTATTCCGGTGAATTCCCAATAAAGCCGCGGTTTTTGTCATATTTCCTCTGCAAACATTCAAAACACTCTTGATATGTTCACATTCCACTTCCTGCAAAGTCTTTATCTTTTCCTTATTATTGATTATATTCCAACTTTGAGTGTTTTTCAATAGATAACGCTCTCCGCTCACGATGAAGTTGATCAGAAGGTTTTCCAGCTCTCTGACATTCCCAGGCCAATGATATTCCTCCAGGCGGGCCAGTTCTTCTTCATTCAGAGAGAGATCTCTGCCGTATTTCCTGTTGTAAAAATCGAGAAAATAGCTGACCAGGGGGCGGATATCCTCTTTTCTCTCTCGCAGGGGCGGCAGATGGATGGGAAAGACTTTGAGCCTGTAAAAGAGATCCTCCCGGAAAAGGCCCTGTCGGACACTTTCCTGCAAGTCTTTGTTTGTCGTAGCGATGATCTTGATATCCATAACCCTGGGAACGGCTTCCCCCACACGCTGGATCTCCTTTTCCTGAAGGACCCTCAGAAGTTTGGACTGGATATGAAGGGGGATCTCGGAGATCTCGTCCAGAAGGATGGAGCTCCGGTTAGCGTACTCGAACTTCCCCTTTCTGTCGCTGTCTGCCCCGGTAAACGATCCTTTCTTATAGCCGAAGAGTTCAGATTCGATAAGGCTTTCCGGGATAGCTGTACAGAAGACCTTGACAAAAGGAGCCTTCTTGCGCGAACTGTGATGGTGGATATAATCGGCGACAAGCTCTTTGCCCGTCCCGCTCTCCCCTGTCAGCAGAACCGTAACATCGGTCTCTGCCGCTTTTCTCGCCCTTTCCAGGGCTTTCTCGAAAAGTGAGGACTGGTAGATGATCTTTTTGGCGGGGCGAGAACTCTGTTCATACCCTTCCACTTTTGCCTGCAGGTCCCTGGTATGCTCCGCCCTCTTCAGAATCAGCTCCAGTTCGTCAAAGTTCAGGGGTTTATTTAGATAATCGAAAGCACCCAGCTTCATGGCCAGGACAGCATCTTCTGTATTCCCGTAAGCCGTTACGATGATGACATCACACGGAAGAAGGCGCTTTTTGATCTGCCGGAGAAGGAGAAGCCCGTTCATCTCTTTGAGTTTGTAGTCTGTGATGACCACATCGATATCTTTCTCTTTATCCAGGCTCACCAGGGCGCTTTTGCCGTCATCAGCCTCCAGGACATCATACCCCAGGGAAGAGACAAACCGGGACATATATTTCAGCTGTGTAGCTTCGTCTTCAACGATGAGGACTTTCATATTTTTCAAAGACCAACCTCACTTCCGTTTCTTTGCCCGTTCCTCCTTTGATCTCAAGGTCCGCTCCCCCCAGATTGAGAAGAAGCCGGACAAGGGCCAATCCCCAGCCCCGTGATGCATCCTTGGTGGAATGGCCTCCGTCGAGAAACTTGAAGAGTGTCTCCTTCTTTATCCCTCCTGTATCATCTGTCAGGACAAGATATATCTTATCATCCCTGCCCGAAAGGTCAAGGAGAGCCCTGCAGCCGGGCTTGCCGTTTTCCAATGTATTTTTGACAAGGTTGTTGAGGATCATCTCTAACCTCTGACTGTCAAAATCGACCATCCCTGCCTTATCAAGGCGGGTTTCAAGGAGAAGCCCCTTTTGAGCATAGATCTTTTTCCACTTCTCTACCCAGGCCACGATGAAATCGCCGATTTCAAAGGGGCGGGGGTTTATGGTGAAAAAGGAAGAAAAGGTGTCGATCACTGTGGTGATATTGCGTTCTTCATTGCGGATATCCTCCCACATGGGGTCAGGGCCGAATTTTTTCTCTGCCATCTGGGTGATCATCCCCATGACGTTGAGGGGGTTTTTGATCTCATGGGCCAGCATCAGGGTGAGACTGCGCATAAAAGAGATCAGGTGGCTGTTGTTGTGATGAGATATATCTTCTATCTCCTGAAGAGCAAGGGCGTGGGAAAAGCCGTCCCCCTGCTGAAAAGAGGAAAGAGCCACATCGGCAAAAAGAGGCGCCCCGGCCCGGTCATAGATCTTCGCCCCGGCGAAAAATCCCTGTCGGCTTTCAGACGGGTTTGCGGGAAGAAAAGGGAAATGGGGCGTTACAGGATCCCCTTCAGAAATTTTCAGGGTTTTCTTTGCCTCCCGGTTGATGAGGACGACCTCTCCTTCATCATTGTAGACAAGAAAACCGAGTTTCATATTCTCGATGACCAGATTGAGAAGTGCGATATCATTCTTGATCGTCTCGGCCATGTTGTTGATGTTGTCGGCCAGGTTGACCACTTCCCGGCTTCCCTCGATCTCCACACGGGCATCGTAATCCCCCTGCCGGATCCTGTCTGTGATAAGGCTGATATATTCCATGGGCCTTATGAGAAAAAGGCGGGTGATCAGAAAAAAGATGATGTTCGTCGCCACGACGAAAAGCACAAGAAGCCCCGTTATCTTTAAGATCCCCGTCTTCCAGATATTCTCCGGGACAGCCATGACGAGGACAAGGTCCCGCCCTTCTCTTGACGGGTAATATTTGTAGAGTTTCCGTCCGTTGAAATACTCTTTCCGAGTAGTGATATCAGCCAGTTCGGCCTTCACCGTCAGGTCGATGCGTCCGTAGAACTCTTCGGTATCGAGCAGATAGACTGTCTCCAGAAGCCTTGTCCCGGCCATATCGATGAACTCCCCCGGGCGCTCTTCTACGGGAAAGCGTTCAGCCAGCCGGATCAAAGCGTAAAGATTATGCTGCAGCGGTGAACGATAGACATCCAGAGCGGCTCTATAGACCAGATGAAATATTACAAGGAGAAAGAGGTTGACCAGAGCGAAGGAAAGTATGATCTTTCTTTTCATAACCTTATGACCTTCAAAAAATGTGTTTTATCTCCTGTTTTCAGCCTGATAAGATAGGTTCCCGGCACGACTCCCCGGAGGGATAGAGAGACATTGTTCTCTCCGGAGACCGTTACCGCTGTTTTCTTCTTCAGCTCCTGCATAGCTGCGTTGTAAAGACTCAGATGGACTTTCTCTCCGGCCCTTGCTGAAAAACGGATAAAAAGAGTCTCTCCTTCTACAGGGTTCGGATAGGCATAAACGGCCTTCTCTTTAATAGAAGGCAAAACCCCATCTCCCGTCGGGACCAGGACAGAGCCCTGTCTGAGAAGCCGGTCGTAAAGAGTCAGCCCGTATATGATATCTTCATTTCCGTAAAAAAGATCCCCTCCATCCCCTCCGGCCAGCCGGATATTTTGTCCCGTATAAAGCGTTTGTTTACCTGTAGCCGTGTCCAGAAGAATCGTTTCTTCCCCTGTCAAAAGAAGGCAGACCTTCCCGTCTTTTTCAAAAGGGGTCATCTCAGCTGAACCGGAGAGAAAGTAGCTTTTTTCGGGGCCGGTCTCGTTAAGGATCACAAGGCGCTCCGGCGTCAGGGCAAAAAGCTCAGTCACACCATCCCTGTCATAATCAAGAGGGAAAAAATCCGACACCCCGTCCGGAGAGGCCCCAAAAAGAGAAGGGGCCGGATCTTCGGGGTCGATACTGTAAAAGAGACCCTCCCCGGCAGTAAAAATCTCTCCGTCGTAAAGGCGGATATCTTCGACTCCCTCCAGAAAAGGAACTTCGTCTACATAGAGGGTCCCGGCTGAAAGAGAGACTTTATGAACCCCTGCAACACCCAAAAAGGCAGTTTCAGGGCGCTCTTCCGAAGCAACGAGAGTAAAGCCCTCATCCCAGAGGAGGGCCCTCTGGCCGGTACGCAGGAAATAGTACCCGTTTTCGCGCCTGGCCTCCAGCAGCTCCTCTCCGAAAAGAGTGCTCCACGTCTGGAGGATCTCCCCTCCGGGAAGAGAATAGAGATGTTCATCAGTAAAAAGAGCCGTCTTGTCAAGAAGAAGCGGAATCTCGCCCTCAAAGGAGAATAGGAAAAGCCCGTCCGAAGCATAAGCCTGTGATGAGGTCACAAAGAAATCCTGTGTGGCCTGAAGAAGCCCCGGAAAGGCAAGGGGAAAATAGTCAGGACGCTGTGATTCCACGGTGACGTTTCCGGCAGCCGTTTCCGCCGCAAGGCCGGTCAGCTTGATCCCGCTTCGTGCTCCCCGGCTATCCCGGGCAGAGGGAGAGGTCTCATCTGTAAAAATATCCCATGTCCCCGAATTGAAACAGTCCAGCCTGTCTCCCAGACTCCCGGCCTCCCCGATGGCTCTGTCCAGGTCGTTGAGGCCATCAGCCTCTTCCAGGTCCAGTCCTTTTCCGTAAGGCCCGTTGAGGTTGTCAGGATCCAGGGAGATGATCTTCTCGTTTACGTGCCAGATAGTGATCCCCGGCAGGGCCTTTTCTGAAGGCTCCATGATATAATGATCTCCCTGGCGCCCCAGATAGGTGAAGGCTTGAAAAGCCCCTCCGATCCCCTGGCCATTTCTGTATTCCAGAAGAAAGTACTCGCCTTCTCCGATGACGATCTTATAGAGATGATTCCCGTCCCAAAGATCCTCTTTCACGTCACAGCTGAAGGGATACAGGGAGAAGTCCCCTTTGCTGTCCAGGAGGACGGGATCAGTCCAGCCCATAGAGGCTTTGGTATACCCGCAAGGAGGCATGGGAAGGAATCCGAGATAATGGGAGAAGCCGTATCCCATAAGGTCCCACATCCCCACTCCGGACGAGCGGCCCGAAAGGTCATATGTGGTGGGCATTCCCATGAGGGTCCCCAGGGAGAAGGCCGCCGGCCCCAGGGTGCTGAGAGGCATATCATCAGGCCCTGAGTCCTGGTCTTCCGTTTCGGGGATGATTATGACCCCGTTGACCACATCACTGCGTAAAGGAGTGCCTGTGATCTTCTCATAGGCGGCCGGAGTCAGTGCCGTGGTCAGGATATCGTCGGGGGAGTCGCGGTTCATATCAAACTCTTCTCCGGCCCCTGCATGAAGAATCGCGATATAGTCGTATTGGGAGAAATCATAATCGTTTTGAGCCAGCAGAAGGGCTGTATCCGTTAATTCGCAGAGACGCGCCTCCTGATTCACATTGACGCCGTAATAGGCCATCTGTTTCCCCTGTGTCACATAGATCTCCGGTGTTACAGTGATGGTTTCCAGGCGGAATAAGTCGCCTGAGATCTCCCGGAAATACTCATTCAATGTGTAGTAGGGAAAGGCGACAGCGCCCCCGGGGGTTCTGAAGGGACTCTCTTTTTGTTCCAATCCAAACAGCACAAAATAATCATAGAGAAAGGGTTCAGCCTGGGAATCAGCCGGAGTCCTTATCTCAAAAAGCCCGTCTCCTGTGGTGGCCGGGTCCGTATCCGGTTCGAACTCCACCCGGATGACCAGAAGAGAGCAGGATCCCGTACGGGGAGGCGACACAGCCGGCTCCTGCCCGTTAAGGGAGAGAGGCGCCTGAAGGGCGGCAGCGATCCCTGCCATAAAAAAAACTGTTATCATAAGCGCTGATAGTCTTTCAGAGTTCATGCCGCTGAAGCCTTTCTTTGACCTCTTTGACCGGAATATTCAGAAGTCGTGACATCTTTTCCCTGTCCCCTCCGGTTATTCTGATGACTCTGGAAAGGATCTCCTTTTCGTTTTTGTCTAAAAGGGAATTCAGGTCCATTCTCGCGTTTTTGAGGTCCGTTTCTTTATAATAGAGGGTCTCTCCTTCGGAGAGGACCGCCAGGCGTTCGACAAAGTTTTTTAATTCCCGGACATTGCCGGGCCATGTATAGTGAAGCATAAACTTTTCGAGGTCGGGGTGAATCCCCTTTTTCCCCATCCCGTATTTCGTACAGACCTGATGCAGAAAATGAACGGCCAGGGGCATGATATCTTCACGGCGTTCCCGCAGAGGAGGAATATCGAGCTCCATGACAGCGATCCTGAAATAGAGGTCCTCTCTGAATTTCCTGTTCATCACCATCAGGGTCAGATCCTTATTGGTCGCTGTGATGAGATTAAAGTCCACAGAAAGAGGTGTTACACTTCCCAGGGGCGTCACCTGATTCTCCTGCAGGACCCGTAAAAGACTTACCTGGCTTTTTAGAGAAAGGTCCCCGATCTCGTCCAGAAAAAGAGTCCCTCCTTCAGCGGCCCTGATCTTACCCTTTTTTTTGGTATCTGCCCCGGTAAATGCTCCCTTTTCAAAACCGAACATCTCCGACTCAAAAAGACCTTCAGGAAGAGCCCCGCAGTTGACCGGGATAAAAGGAGCGCCCTTTCCCATAGTTTTACGGTGGATGTAGTGGGCGATGACCTCCTTGCCCACACCGTTCTCCCCGGTCAAGAGAAGATTGATCTTCTTGCCGGACAGGCTGTCCGCTTTTTTAACAAGTCTGACCATTTTGGAGTCCCTGAAAAGAAAGTCCTCTTCATCGGCAGATTTTCTCCATTGGACCATATCAGCTGTTTTTCTCAAAACGGACCTGATCTGTTCTTCATCCCCGTTCTTTTCAATAAAGTCCGCTGCCCCGATCTTCATGGATTCCACGGCTCCCGAGATAGTCCCGTGCCCTGAAAGCATGATCACGGGTATTTCAGGATATTGAGACTGGACGATCTTTAAAAAAGAGATCCCGTCCATTTTCGGCATTTTGATATCCAGAACAAGAATATCCACCGGAGACTTCTCCAGGACCTCCATCGCCTTCTCTGGGTCTTCGGCCCCTGTAAACTTAAATCCCATCTCAGTGATGATGATCTCCATCACGCGTCTGATATTTTTCTCATCATCAACGACAAGAATATTCATGGCCCTCCGGCTGATTTCTTTTCCGTCTGGAAAAGCAGATAAATATCTGTTCCTTCTTTCTCCCTGACATTGACTCCCACAGCTCCCTCGAACTCCTCCATATATTTCCGGACAAGGTAGAGCCCCAGGCCGCTTCCCCCCTTTTTGTTGGTAAAATAGGGCTCGAAAATACGGTCGAGGACATCCCTGCTGATCCCTCCGGAATAGTCTCTCACATGGATGATAACATATTTTTGGCCCGATTGACAGCTTCCGGCATCGAAACGCCCTTTAAAGAGGTCATAATAAGCTGCGATTCGGATCACCGCCCCTTCCTCTGCGGCCTCAAGACTGTTCTCCAGGATATTCTTCATGATCAGGTCGAACTTTTCCTGTGAAAAAGGGACCTGGGGAAGGCTTTTGGAGATATGCAGGTCGATATTACAGGAAGTAAATGAGCTTGCGATCCTTTTCAGGCTTTCCCCGACGTTGAGTTGGCGGATCTCCTTCTCCCCCTCCAGCGTCTGCTCTCTAAAACGGTTGATGAGCTTTTGGATACTTTCCAGCTCTTCGTTGATGATCCCGTAGAGGTCTTTCATGGCTTCTTTGCCGCCTTCGTCAGGGACATATTGCTCTGTCATCTTCTCAAGGCGGCGAAGGGAAAACCTTATGGGCATGAGAGGGTTTTTCAGTTCATGGGCCAGTTCCTGGGTAAGCTGAAACCACAGATCGAATTTCTCACTGAGAATCAGTCCTGTGATATCGGAAAGGAGGAAGATATACCCATATTTGAATTTTTTAATGCTGTAGCGGAACACTGTCCCCTTCTCTCTGAGTTCTCCCTGTCCTTCACGGAAATAGTCGAGGGGAAAAGGAAGGGTCTCCGGAACAGAGTCTTTATAGGAAAGCCCCGGGAAAAACCTCTTCAGCGCTTCATTGCAGATAGCCACATGTCCTTTTTCGTCATAGGTCACCGCTCCCACGGGAAGAGAATCGATGATGGTCTTTAAGAAATTCTGATTTTCCATGAAGCTGTTTTTCAGGATAGCCAGCCGTTTTACCATGCTGTTGAAATTGGTAAAGAGCACTTTCATCTCAGAGATAGGTGTCTGTGTCTCCACCCGGTGGTTGAAATTCCCCAGGCTCACCTCCTTGGTGGCTACGATGATCTTGGACAGGGGCTTGAGGAGATGCCCTGCGTTTTTATAAAGAAGAAGCACTGTCAATCCGATGAAAAGGAACTGGACCATAAGCGAAAAGGCGAAGCTTTCTGTCAGGCGCCAGAGAGCCGGCCGCGGAAGCACTGCCGACAGTTCAAAGATAATACCGGGATGCCGGTCCCAGAGAAACCTATGCCGAAGACGGGGAATCGTGTAGTCCAGTTCCCATTGCTCCTTATGTATATAAATATCCAGAAGGTCAGGACGGGAGAGATAGGCACTCTTCATATTCACACGATAACTGTCTTCATCGTATGAAAGAAGGCGCTCAGGCCCTTTATAGAGAGTCCAGCCTACCGTATCCTTATTCAGGGACTCTGCGATGTTCCGGGATCTGACAGGGTCTAAAAGGTCTCCCGTGTTCACTGCTTCCAGCTGTGAGGTCAGCTCCTCCTTGCTTCCCAAGATCCTTTCCCGAAGGGATTGACGGATATCCAGCACGATCTCCGAAGAGAGGAGAAGAATGTTGGCAGAGGTAGGGATCATGAGGAGCAGAAGGATGATGATCATGTTCCTCTTCACAAAATCATTGGCCATAGACCTCCATTTTTGTGAAAAGAGGCCGATGACAAAAAGGACGATAAGCTCCGAGACCAGAATAAAAAAGAGATACTTGACGGCGATCTTCCAGGGAGGTTTTATATAAAAACGGTAATAATCTCCGGCTCCTCCCAAACGCTGCGGGGACATGTCCCGTATTACTTCACGGTCATAAACCAGGGTGGAGAAGACCTCCTTTCCCTTTTTGACATGTGTAAAAAAAAGCTCCGGCATGCCGTGGATATGCATGAAAAAATCATCTTTGAGTCCGATGACGACCATTCCCACGAACGCCCCTTCATATGTCAGAGGGGCTTTGTAAAGATGAAACCCGTTCCTGAAGGAGATGGAGCCCGGAGGCCCTCTGAAGGGTTGGATGGAGCAGCCCCATCCATATTGACTGTAAATATCCCCGTTTCTGTTTTCAAAATAGATAAAATTCATATAAGGCATTTCAGACAAGGGAGAACGGAGCCATTTGAAAAAAGCGAAATTGTTGTCGTCATAATGGACATTCTCTTTCAGAGACCACAGAAAAGCCTGGTCCTTTCGGAGCTTATCCACCGTTTCGAACATGACCCGGGCAGGCTCCGACTCGATGATCTCCATCTGACTTCTCACCAGCTTATCGTCGAGCCCCGTGATCAACTGAGCTGCGACAGGGATCATGGGGATAAAGAGGAGATAGAAATAAAAGGCCCCCAACGCTCTCTTTTTCTTCAAAGTGAAGAGCCCCAGAGGCATCAAGCCTGCTATACCCAGAAGGAGCAGAGAGGGATCCAGGCTCAACAGGAGAAGAAAGAGAGCTCCGGCAAGGGCCCATTTATGCGTCACTTTGATCCGACGGACCACAAAGACTGCGATGATAAAGACAAGAACAAACGAAGCAATGGTCAGGCTTCTCTCTTTCAGAAGCACCCCCATCCAGAAGGCCATCTTCACATAGGCCGTGGTATGAGAATAGAAATAGTGCCAGGCCAGAAGGAAAGCCTGATATCCAAGGGCCAGGTCAAGGAACTCTTCCTGGCCGAGGAGCCGGTCTCTCAGAATTGTAATGACCTTTCGGGATTTCCAGGCCAGACAAGAGAGAAGAACAATGAGGGCCGCAGCAGGGAAGAAGGCGAGTGAGAGGAGTAGAAGAGCGATGGCTGCTGCATCGAATCGGCGGTCCCGTGGGAAAAGAAACAGCGCAAAAAAGAGAAAGAGAAAAGCGTTGAGAAGTAAAAACCTCCTTTTTGTCTCTGTCAAATACCAGGAAAGGGGATGAGCTTCGATCTTCAGGATGATATCATCCTCCATTTTGGAATAGAGGGCATGGACGGAAGCAAGGTATACGGATTCTCCTTTTCGGATATCACTGTAGAGGATGGGCTCATCATAAATATAGAACTGTCCCGGAGTGAAATAGAAAGTTATCCGAGTATCAAAGCGTCCCTGAATGTGTCTGAGCCACTTCGATTTTGTCTTTTCCGTCCCGTAGAGGGCCGTGATATAGTGGCGAAGGAAATAGATCCTGTTCTCATCATAAAAGTGAAACACAAGGCTGGCCTCATTCCCCATGATCTCCAGCCTTGGGAAAAAGGCCCTCTTTGGGAGATCGTCAAAGGGCTCTCTCCCCGTCCATTGCATCAGGGTATACTCGGTATCCCTCGCTGTATAACCGATATCGCTCTCCTGCGAGTACTCCTTTTTTACGATCTCTTTTCGCTTTTCATAGAAGTCTGCCTTGAGGGCCGAATACTCTCTCTCCACAGCATCACGGATCCCGAAAAGCCTCTTCTCACGGAAGTAGTCATTGTGTTGAATATCATTCACCGAGAGGAGATAAAGAAGCCCCAGGGCCATGGCAGCCAGAAAAGGGAGTCTCTTTTTTGAAAAAAGGACTGCCCCTGCTGCAAGGAGAAGAAAGAAGATGATCCAGGCAGGTGAGTCCAGGACAAGATTGAGATAACTGATGACCAGAAGAGTGGGAGCGAGGAAATAGAAGCTCTTATTCTCCACTTATGTCTCCCCGGGCTGGTCCTCCCCCGGCCTCCGATAGCGCAGGACACTCCAGGGTTTCAAAGGAAGGGATGTTTCGATCCGGTACCGCTGTCCGGGCTGCCCTTTTTCTGTTGAAACGCCTGCGACAGACTGCAAATCAAGGATACGTACCTTTTTTATGTCCGGATTCAGAGGCTGAAGGGCTTCATATGTCCCCCCCCTGACAAGCGGGGCTTTCGCAACGAACTCCCCCCGGGCATCCATATACCCTAAAAGGTCGTAGGGAGCAAAGGTCCTTGATGACTCCAGCTTTGACTCATATCCCCCGGGAATGAGAAAACCTGTATGATATCCCCTGTTATTAGCTTCAAAAAGAGTCTCTCTCCAGAGGGGGTCCGGGGTGATACCCTCTGCCAATGCGTCAAGAAGAAGCCGGTAGGCTCTGACCACTGTGGCTACATAGAGAATCCCTTTGATGCGCCCTTCGATCTTCAGGCTCGAGACTCCGGCATCAATGATCTCTCCCACATGGTCGTAGAGCATAAGGTCCTTTGAGTTGAAAATATAGAGCCCCCGCTCATCTTCAGCCACTTCAAAAAGCTCATTTTTCCTCTTTTCCTCCCGGACGTACCAGGACCAGCGGCAGGGATGGGCACAATCTCCGGCATTGGCATCTCTCCCGGTCATATATTTACTCATAAGACATCGCCCCGAATAGGCCATGCACATGGCTCCGTGGATGAAGACTTCCGTCTCGACGCCCGCCTTTCGGGTGACTGTCCGTATCTCGTCAAGATTGAGCTCCCGGGCCAGGATGACACGCTCTGCTCCCCATTCTTTCCAGACACGTGCACTCCTGCTGTCGGTGACGTTGGCCTGTGTGCTTACATGGACAGGCAGTCCGGGGGCTCTTTTTTTCACCATATCCAGGACTCCGGGAACCGATACGATCACCCCGTCGGGAGACAGGCCGGCCACCTTTTCGATGAGCTCTTCAAGAGGCCTGAGGTCTTCCTCTTTGGGATAGATATTGAGAGTCAGATAAGCCTTTTTCCCCTGCTCATGAAGACGCCGGATAAACATTTGCGCCTCCTCCAGGTTGAAATTGCCGCTTCGGGCGCGCAGGTTAAACTGGTCGATCCCGAAGTAGAGGGCATCGGCTCCGAAGGCTGCAGCGATCTCTCCCTTTTCAACATTCCCCGCAGGGGCCAGCAGTTCCACAGGGCGCATCAATATATCCTCTTGGCTTCGAGGTGCTCTGCATATGTTCTGGAAAAGTGATGGGATCCGTCATTTTTGGATACAAAATAGAGGTAATCGGTTTCAGCGGGATAGAGGACAGCTCTGATGGAATCGATCCCCGGGCTGTTGATGGGGCCCGGGGGAAGGCCGTATATCTTGTAGGTATTGTAGGGAGAATCGATCTCAAGATCCTCATAATAGAGTTTTTCCCGATGCTTCCCCAGAGCAAAAAGGACAGTGGCGCAGCTTTCCAGGGGCATCTCTATCTTGATCCTCTTGGCAAAGACCTGGGCGATCACCGGGCGCTCTTTGGGGAGACGGGCTTCCCCTTCCACGATAGAAGCCAGCGTCAGGACTTCATGAAGGGTCCAGGGAGAATCACGAAGAGCCTTCTCCAGTTCTGCCCGGGCTATTTTTTCATGAAGCTGTCTGTTCAGGAAACGGATGATATCACGGGGGTCCTCACCGGGTGTGAAATAGTATGTATCGGGATAACAGTATCCCTCGAGAGTGGGGCCGGAGATCTTGAGCTCCTCCAGAAGAGCTTGGTCTCTGTAGAGGCCCAACATCTCTTCCGGGCTGCCGATGACTCCCTTATCCGCCAGAAGCCCGGCGATCTGCCGGTATTGGAATCCTTCTGGGATAGTGACCCGGATCCCCTTTTTAAAACCTTTTCTGAACATATCCGCCAGCTCTACGATATTGACATAACCCTTGAGATAATAATCGCCGGCATTTATCTTCCATCCGAAGATCTTATAAAAGAGTTTGAAAGAAGAAGGACTTGGGGTGATTCCGCGCTCATAGAGAGCTTTGACCACAGTCTGAAGAGTATCCCCCCTTTTGATCTCCAGGTAGACAGTCCCTTCCACCTTAAACGGGCGGAACCATTCAAAGAAAAAGGCGAACAGAAGGATAAAAAGGAGAGCGGGGATCCAATACTTTTTCAGGGCCAGCTGGCGTGTTTTTTCAAAGATCTTCATTCGATGGTTAATTCCTTTCCGTTATAACCCAGGGCCACCCTTTCCCTCTCAGAAAGGTCCATGCGTCCCAGAGCCAACGCCAAAGGTGAAAAGACATGGGCCTGAAAAAGACGCTCCATAGACCTTAGTTTATCTTTCTCTTTTTTAACCTCGTCTACGAGGAACCCGAGAAGCCTTTCGCTGATGACCCATTCAATGTCCCACTTATCCCGGAGTGTGTCCGTGAGGTTCCGGCTGATGATCTTTTTAAGCTCGTTATCCCTTAACTCTTTGAAGATCACAACCTGGTCCATAATACCCATGAGCTCCGGATCCAGAAGGGAAGCCAGCCCTTCGTGGACAGCTTTCACATCGTAATCGACTTCACTGTCGGGAGTAAATCCAAGCTGTTTTTTCTTCTCTTCATAGGCTTTCACTGTCATGACAACGGTCACTCCTGAAAGAGAGACCTGCTGTCCCAGGCTGTCCTCAAAGGCACCTGTTTTAAAGACTTCAGCGAAAAACCGCTGAACATCGGGGCAGGCTTTATCGATCTCTTCCAGAAAAAGGATACTCAAAGGATATTTCTGGAGTACACGGGTCAGGATAGAGGGATAGATCTCTCCCTTGGCCTTGTCGCTGTAGCCGGTCAGCTCCCACAGTGATTCGGGCTCTTCGTAACGGGCCATGTCAAAGACGGAGATCCTTTCGGGATCACCGAACAGGACCTCCGCCAGTCCATGGATGAGTTCTTTTTTCCCCACCCCTCTGGGCCCCACAAAGAGCATGATCCCGTTGGGCATACGGGGATTGACATTAAAGGGAGTCTCCCGGGTCGTGATCACCCGTGCGACCCGCTCCACAGCATCATCCTGGCCAATAATCCGTTCTTTGAGCATCTCCGGAATCGCATCATAATACTCCCGTTCTCCGCTGATTCGCCAGAGCGGGACTCCCAAAGAGTCAGAGACGGCCTGGTAGAGGTCTTCCGACTTCAACCGACGCTGCGTCTCAGTCCTGGCTTTAAGCCGTACCCGCGTAGCTGCCATATCCAAAAGCTGAAGGGTCCCTTCTATCTCATCGTTGGCGAAAAACTGGGCTGAAAGGTAAAAGGCCTGGGTCGCCAAAGGAGCTGAGATACTGATATTATGATATTCTTCGATCTCACTTTTCGATGCATAGATGATGTTCAGGACTTTATCGGCAGAGAGATGTCTGAGTTTGATGATCTGTATCTTTTCTTTAAGAAAAAGGTCCTGATCAAGGATCAGGCTGACGTTCTCCCGTTTTGTCGCTCCGATAATCCGAATGATACCCTGTCGAAGGGCTGATTTCAGGAGGGTCGGAAGGTCCAAAGGGCCTGATCCGTAAAAATCGGGATAGATCTCGTCAAAATAAAGTATGGTCCCGGGATGCTCCGCAGCTTCGTTGAGAAACTGATGAAGCAGTTCCACAAAGGCATTGGCCTCTTTGACATGTCCCATCATAGCATCAGTCAGGACATGGAGGATCCTGCAGGAATCGAAACGCCCCTCCCCCCGGGCCATCCGCCAGGCAAGTCCCTCTATCATGATACTCTTGTCGATGCCGGGGCGTCCCACGAGAAGTGGAACGTTCTTATAGATCCGTGACAAGACCTCCAGGAGGGATCCCGTCGTCTTCCAGTCGGTAGCCAGAGGTTTTCTTTTCCTCTGACGGACAAGCTGGCTGATATCAACGCTGAACTGCCCTATCAGACTTTTGTCTTCTGTAAATGAGCGTTTCAACTCATCAATATAGATCAGGTCATCCAGAGAAGAGAGTTCCACTCCAAGGTCCGTAAAGAGGGACGAGAGCTCTCCGTCCGCTTCATGGAGAAGGGCCAGAAGGAGATGAAGCGGCTTTACCTCAGCCTCCTGGGATTCCATGGCGATGATCCCGCTGAGTCGCAGGGCTTCACGTGTATGGTCGCTGATCTTCACCTCTCCCTTGTCCGGGACCTTCTCCTTTTTCAACAAAGCTTCGTCCAGAAGGGCCAGAAGCTTCTGGGGGTCGATATTGTGTATTTTGAGCCAATACTCCACCTTGGGGTCATTGAGACCCAGCAGGCTTGTCATGAGGTGAAGGGGGACGATCACCCCGTGCTTCTCTGCCACAGCTCGGTTTTCCGCTTCCTGGATCACCTGCTGCAGCTGGGCCGAAAAATTATATCTTTTCATTCTTCCTCTTCTCCTAACTCTCCCAGTTCTTTCAATTTCATCAACTGTTCTTTCGTCTCGTCAAGGGTCGGATCCAGGGCCACGGCTTTTTCCCAGGCTTTGACAGCGAACTCGATGCGGTCGAGCTCATACAGAGCATTCCCCAGAGCAACATAGGCCTTGGCAAAATCGGGCCTCTTTTCAATGGATTTCCTAAAGAGGGGGACGGCTTTTTCCACAAAGTCTTCTTCCACAAGGATCATGCCCAGGTTATAATAGCTCTCACTGAACTCAGGGTTAAGTTTGATAAGTTTTTTGAAGACATCCTTGGCCTTCTCCTTCTCCCCCTTTTCGCTGAAAGCCAGCCCCAGATTGCTGTAGGCTCCCCAGAGACGGTTGTTGAGGGTGATGGCCTCTTTAAAACAGTCTATAGCTGCTGAAAGTTCTCCGTTCATCAGAAAAGTGAGCCCTGTGTTGTTCAAGTCGTCCGCCTTCTTCATCCTGATAGCAGATTCCTCATTTTGCAGATACTCTTTCTGAAGTACGGCAAAGGCTTCCATCTTTTCCATCCCGCTGACAAAACTCCGGGAGAGAGCTTGTTGGGATTCGACACAGATATCCATCCCTTCGCGGATGACTTCCAAGTGATCCATCCGTTTTTCAAGCTGTTCCAGTTTTTGTCCCAATCCTTCCATGCTCAGGCGGATAGCTTCCAAACTCTCAAGCATCTTAAGAGAGGTCTCCTGCTGTGAGTCTGCCGTTTCCCTGGCCTGTTCCATATAGAGGGTTGCCTTTTCATTCAGCTGCCTGGCCTCCTGATACAGAGGCCCTTCCTGATGGAGGTTCTGTAATGTCTCTGTATTCTCACGGACGTTACGGGCCAGATCCTGGAAGGCTGTCCTGTTTTCTGCCGACTGCTCATGTAAAGCAGTCATGGCTTCACCTGCCGTTTTAGAAAAGAACCCCAAGCGGTCATAGGACTCTTTCTGGATCTTCAATGTCGCAGCCAGGGGTTTCTTTAAGGTATCCAAAAGAAGCTTCATGGATTCCAGGTAATCTTCTTTCCCTTTTCCCGGTTTCTCTTCTCCGCTGCTTTGGGGCAGCGTCTTCAAGCTCGCCTTCATCTCCTCCAGAGAGGTTTTCATATCAAGAGCGGCCCGGGCTGCTTCTCCCATCTTTTCAGCCAGAGGCCCCTCCTCCCCCAGAAGCTCCTGAAGGCGGAGCAGGATCTCTGTGTTCCGGCCCAGGACGTTTTCCAACCCGTCCGGAGCGAACGACTCCTTTTCGGCAGTTTCTTCTGTAATCTGCCCCCCTTTTTCACGGCTCAGCAGTCCGATGAGTTCTTCGATCTTTTTCCCATTATCCATGACTTTGAAAAACTCCATCATGGGTTTCATGCCGTTATTGAGAAGTGTCCCTATTTTTTTTATCAAAATACCATTATCATTGCTGCTCTTTTTAATAAGTTTTCCCAGTTTGGTCACATTCTCTTTATTATGCAAGTCAATAGCCTGAAAGATGCAGGCCTGAGACGGAGCATCATAGAGGAAACACTCTTTTTTCATACAGGAAATGGGTTTTCCTTCGTTATCGTTCAGGAAGGGGCATAAGTTCTGGTCCATTTCTCCTCCTTCGTTCTTACTTTGTCAGATAGTGTCCGGCTCCGGCCTCTTCAAAGTGCTGTCTTTCCCGCTCGATGTTCCCGCGTATGACAGCATACTCCTCATCGTCGATATAGCCTTTTAAATAATGGAGATAAAAGAGGGCTTTCTGATAGAGGTGAAGTTCGCGGAAAGCCTTGATCAGTTGCCGGATGATCTTCACCTCGGGATCTCCCAAAGAGAGTGAGTCAAAAGAGATCTTCCCCGCCGTTGTGATATAACTCATGTAGTCCTTTTTTTTCTCATAATAGTTCAAAAGAAGATAAAGACGCATCCTTTCATCTTCCGGCCGGACAGGCTCCCGAAGAAGGGCATAAGCCTCTTCCAGCTCACCTCTGCTGATCAGAAGATCCATGAGGGCCAGCCGGTCGGATGGCTCGGAACTCCTCTTCAGGTATGAGATCCAGGCATCATCATTGATCTTTTTCACTTCCTCGAACAGAGCGAGCTGATCTTTAAGAGAAGGAACATAACGCTGCGCCCGCTTGTAAAAAGAGAGAGCCTCGTCCTCTTTTCCCTTGCGTTTTTTGATATCACCGCACATAACGGCGTATTTGGCTTTCTGCCGTTCATCAGCATCAGTCTTGTCCAGGTGGGAGAGGACCTCTTCGATCTTGTCAACCAGATCCCGTTGATAAAGATAAGAAAGATAGTAGGTAAAGATAGCATTCTCATAACCCGATCCCTCGAGAAGCTGGTCAAAAAGCTCCATGGCCACCGGCGGATGGTAGAGCAAAAGTTTTAGCCGGCCTTTCATATAAGAGAATGCTTCCCGGGATTCCCCGATCCGGATCAGAAGAAGGGCGACGATCCGTGTGGTCTTGATATCGTTGGCATCGGAGTCGAGGCGGGCTATACGATCCTTGAGCTCTCCGAGGTCCTCGGGGTCGAGCTTGTCCATGGCCGCTTCCAGAGAAGAGATGGCTTCGTCCATGCGCCCCAGCTCCAGGGCGAGGTCGATGAAGAGATGCCATACCGCTCCCAGAGAGATATGATCGATATCTTTTCTGATCTTATCGATGATAGCTTCTTCTCTCTCACGGTCTCCGAGAGCCATGACCTGGCTGTAGTGAGCCACTGATTCTTCATATTTTTTCGTTTCCCAGAAATAATCTCCCAGCTTTTGAAAAGCAAAAGCATCCTCCGGGTAATATTCCGTCATCAGCCGAAGCACCTGCATATATTTAAGAAGATACTCCTCCCGGACATCAATCTCCTTTAAAAACATCACGGCTTCATCGACCATGCCGCATTCCAGATAATTCTTTATCAGTTCCAGCAGATAAAACTGGTCATCAATATGATCCCGCGACATCTCTTCATAGTAGGTGATCAGGTCACGGGCGGATTCCCTGTTGATCTTGGTAGCCTGGTTGAAGAAGGCCACCGCTTCCTTGTGATGTCCCAGAAGATACTCCATCTTCCCTCCCAGAATACGGAAGAGATACTCCTGTGGTTTTTCCTCGATTACAGACTCGATCTCTTTGCGGATAAGATTGTCTGTCTGCCCATCCTTTCCGGCTACTTTCTCAAAAAGATCCCTCATTATGTCATATTCGCCGATACGTCTGTAGATAAGCCCCAGAATATAATAGAGGCCCGGGTTGGGTTTCACGATCTTACGTATATCGTCGGTGATATCCCTCACCATATAGAAGTGTTCCATGGACCCGTATTTGAGCAGGCGCTGAAAACTTTTGACGACTGTGGTCATATCTTCCCGGTTGAAACTCAGCCGGGCCAGGGCAATATAGATCCAGGGGATCTCTGCGTCCACGGTCAGGGCATCTTTGATAAAACGTTCCATCTCGTTGAAAAGTCCCTGTTCCTGAGCTATTCTGTAGTAGATCTCCACCAGGGCATTGTCCACATATCCCCGACGCACGATCTCTCCCAGGAGATTGAGGATATTCCCCCCTTCGCCGGGGTTGTTCAGATATAGGGTATAGAGCTGCTCGGTGATCTGGTCATAACGCCTGGCTTCGAAAAGAATATTGACGATGGACCACTGCAGTTGACGGTCATGGGGGTTTTTTTCCAGCAGGGCATCGCATATTCCCGACACCCCGTCTATAAGCATCTGGTTCCCGGAGATCATGATCTTTTTTATGGCCTCTGTAGTCTTTTCTGTATCGTTCATCAGAGCATGTAGATGAGCAGATGTAAAAATTGCATAAAGGTTGGCAGGGTCTTTGGAGAGGATGATGGAGACAAGGCCGGCCAGTTTGGGAGCAGCGCCTTCGATATTTTCTGCCAGGGAGATTATAGACTTATAGATATCCTGGATGGCATGAAAATCCATTTTGACGATCTCGCCTATAAGGCGCAGTCCCTTTTCTGCCATCTTTTTCTCGATATAGATACTCAGAAGCAGAGTGCGTATCTTGACAGACCTTTTTGAGCTCTCGACGACTTTTTCGATGCCTTCGATAGCCCTCTCTGTCTCATCGGGGAACCGGTCCATAAGGTCTTTATAATGTTTGAAGGCCAGTTTGAGGTCCCCCCGGTAAAGGGCGATATCCGCCGCCAGACGTATTCCCCTGAGATCCCCGGACAGGTCCATGGACTTGAGCTTTTCAGCCAGGAAATCGGCATACCCCTTGTCCATACGGAAGACTTCCTCATAGGCCTCCACCGCTTCCCCTGTCTTACCCGCAGCGTATTCCAGGTCTCCGAGAAGTTTAAAAGCTGCGCTCTTGTCCGAGACCTTATCCAGAAGCTCTGTCAATAAGGACATGACTTCCGGAGAAGAGAGGTCTTTGATCTGGGTGAGTTTACGGAAGGCTTCGTCGAATTGTCCCACGGAGATCTGAAAACGGCATTGGGCCAGAAGGACCGGAGTCAGGGGCCCTGTCTTCAAATAAATATCCGTGAGATACTCTTCAAGAAAAGAAAGGTTTTCCGGATTTTCCTCTTTTTCTACAAGACGGGAAATGTAGGAGACAGCCTTCTCATACTCTTCACCGAAATAAGCAAGATCAGCCAGAGCCTTAAGGCCGGCAGAAGACTCCTCTATCTTCTCCAGGGCCGGGGCCAGCTGCTCCATAGCCGCCCCCGCCAGGGCATGACGTATCTTAACAGAAGAGAGAAAATGGCCCAGGGCCTCTTCTATCTCTCCCAAAGCCATGTCAGCCCTTCCAGCAAAGTACCAGGGAAAAGGATTGACACTGTCCAGAGGGGCCAACGCCAGAAAGAGGTCTCTGATGTCCTTATAAAATTCGGCCATCTTCAGGCGCAAGACCCCTTCGACAGGCTCGAAAGCAGCCTCCTCTTTTTTCATCAGAAAACGGACGATAACCAGGGAACAGAAGAGGTCGAAGTTTTTTTTCAAGGTCTCCTCTTCCCCTGAGACCTTCAGCAGTTTCTCTGCCTTATCGGAGAGTTCCGCCTCCAGCTTCCGGAGATCCTCCCCTTTGGTGATTTTCAGCACCAGGGCTGCATTTTTGTAATCCTTGCGCTGGATATAGAGTTCGAAAAGGAAAAAATCAGCTGCTTTGGAATAGGGAAAGACTCTGCGGAAATCCTGTTTGATATATCCGATGACGTAATCAGGGGGCTTGATCTTATATTTGACTATCTTACTCAGTGTCTTGACGGCGTTTTCATCTTCCTTTTTAAATGAATAGACTTCGACAAGCTTCCAGAGAAGATCTCCGTCATCGGGCTGCTCCAGAAGAGCGTCCTGCAGCTTATACATAGCATCGGTATAGTCTCCGGCCCGGCAGATCTTATCGATTCTCTTGAGAAATTTGTCGTTTTTCCCCATATCCGCCCCTTGACATCATCCGTAATACCCCAAACGCTTCAGGGGCCGGCTGTCTTTCCGCCAGTTTTTGATTACCTTGACTACGACATCAAGGAAAACACGACGCCCTAAAAACGTCTCGATCTTTTTCCGGGATTCTTCACCGATGAGCCGGATCATAGATCCCTGTTTTCCGATGAGGATCCCCTTCTGTGATTCTCTCTCACAAATGATGGCGATGCGGATGTATTTTTCGTCCATCTCTTCGGCAAGAATAGCCACGGAATAGGGCAATTCTTCAAAGACATGATAGATAATGGTCTCTCTCACCATCTCCTCTATCATATATTGTTTATCCTTGTCCGTCAACATATCTTCGGGGAAGTAAGGCGGCCCCTCGGGCAGATGCTCGACCATGACCCGGCGCAGATAGTCGATCTTATCCCCTTTCAGGGCGGATACAGGGATAAGGTCGGTGATACCGGTCTCCTTGCGGAGGGTATCCATGAGGACCAGAAGTTCATTCTTGTTTACCGCCAGGTCAGCTTTATTGATAATGATCATGATCTTTCCCCGGGCCCCTTTGATCTTTTCCCAGGCCTTCTTATCCTTGGGACCGAAGCCAACGCGGGCATCGACAAGAAAAAGGACGAGTTCAGTACCCTCCACGGCTCCCTCTGCATTGGCTACCATATAATGATCCAGAGCCATTTTAGGCTGGAAGAGCCCCGGGGTATCCAGAAAGACGACCTGGGCATCCAGGTCTTTCCAGTGGGCCACGGCCCTTATCCTGTCGCGTGTGGTCTGGGGGCGGGGAGAGACGATGTTGATCTTATGCCCCACAAGGGCATTGATAAGGCTGGATTTTCCCACATTGGGTACACCGACCACAGCAGCAAATCCCGATCTCACTTCTCCTCCAGGCTGACGATCCCGCTGCTGATCACCATTTTCATCCCCGTTTCCACACTGATGTTCAGTTTGACCGTTTCCGATTCACGGACAAAGATCATCATTCCCGAAGTAGGGTTGGGTGTGGTGGGAATAAAGACTGCGATATACCCCTCGGTGTTGAACCCCTTCTGTTCTCCCAATGACACACTCATCTTCTCCGTGACGAAACCGAGCGAATAGAGCCCCTTTCTGGGGTACTCCAGCAGGACCACGCCCGTAAAGACATAATTCCCCCGGCCTAAAACCGCCGAGGTGATCTGTTTGGTCAATTTGTAGATCCTGTTGACCAGGGGCATCTTTAAAAAGATATATTCCGGGATCCTGATAAGCCACCGGCCGATAAAGTTTTTGACCAGAAAACCCACAACAAGGATCACGGCCAGGCTGAGGATGATCCCTATCCCCGGGACCTCGATATAGAGGCTTTTTCTCATCCAGATATCAAATTTTGCAAAAATCAGATAGACCAGGTAGACAGTCAGGAGAAACGGGAGCAGTGTCACGATGCCGGCGATGAGATAAGTCCTTAAGATAGCCGCGATTTTTTTCATTTTTCGCCTTTTTTCTGCTGCTTCTCTTTGATCTTCAGATAAACTTTCAGTATACGCCGATTGTCAGCATCCACGACCCGGAGGATAAAATCACCGTAATCGTGTTCAAACCCCCGCTTAGGGAGGTTGCCGAGGTGGGCGATGATAAACCCGGCCAGGGTCTCGAAATCTTCCTCTTCAGTGAGTTCATGCTCGGCCAGGTCGATGGAAAACTCCTCCTCGAACTCCTCCAGAGTCATCTTGGGAGAGACCATATACTCATGGTCGGAGATCTTTCGGTAGAGTGACTCCTCTTCGTCATACTCGTCTTCGATCTCTCCGACGATCTCTTCCAGGACATCTTCGATGGTAACCAGCCCGACGAGGTCACCGTACTCATCCACGACAAAAGCCATATGCATATGTTTAGCCTGAAAATCCTTGAGCAGCGCGTTTATCTTCTTTGTTTCGGGTATGAAGAAGACGTCACGAAGCATGGCTGAAAGACTGAAATTGTCACGGCCCACCCGGATCAGGTCTTTGACATAGACGATTCCGAGGATATTATCCAGCCTTTCATCATAGACCGGAAGTCTGGAGTGTCCCTCTTCGTCGATGACTTTGACCAGTTCTTCATAGGTAATATCGGCGGGGACAGCGACGATATCCACACGGGGGACCATGATCTCCCGGACCGTTGTCTCTTTGAACTCCAGAATGCTGCTGATCATCTCGCTTTCCTGAATATTGTCTTCGGAAAGTACATTTTTAATGATCTGCTCTTCCAGATTTGTCATATAAGGAGCATTGAGGACCATCTCTCCCCCCATGATCTTTATCAGGACATCTGCGGGTAGCATGAGAAGCCGGACAAAAGGAGAAAGGATGATGGCGATGTAGTAAAAGGGCCGGAAGAGGAGATAGGCCTTTCCGATCCCCCTCTGAACAGCAATGGTCCTGGGGACATATTCACTGAAGATCAGAAAGACCGCAAAAGCGGCGGCCAGGGATAGGACGATATTCATCGTGAACTCATAAAGAAGAAGAATGAGGGTAATCTCCAGGATGTAACGGAGAAACTGAAGAGAGGCCAGCATAAGGTTTCCATGCTTGACCCAGCGCAAAAAGATCGCCTTGAATCGTTCATTTTCTTTGAAAATATCCCGTAAACTGCCGTATTTGACCCCGATAAATGTCACTTCCACAAACTTGACAAGAGAAAGTGCCAGAGCGATAAGCACGTAACTGAAATAGTATAAAGGGGGCTCCATAATCTTGATCAACCTCCGATCAGTATGTTATTGACAAGAACCGTTATTAAAAACCCGAGCACGCCGCCGCTGACCACTTGGGCAGGAGTATGGACACCTTTGTCCAGACGGCTTTTTGCCATGATAAACGCCATGATAAAGACAAGGACTGTGATAATATACTGCTCCACATAGAGGACGGAAAGGGCAAAGACGGAAAACCCGAAAGCGGCATGCCCGCTGGGGAATCCTCCGTGAAAGGGAGTACCCGTCTTGGTCATGGCTTTTATAAGTACCACAAGGCTGATTACTATGACGATGGAAAAAAAGATCGTCATATTCTCCATGGACCTTACCCTGCGGACAAGCCACCCCACGTGGGAGTAGGAATTCCTGTAAAGGATAAAGAATCCCACAAGGATCGCGTTGACGGCAGCCAGGAAGACCGCTCCCGAGCTGATATCCTTAATCATCCTGATAACAGGGTTGGGATTCGTGGTTATGAAAAAATCGATAATATGTTCAATGGCCGTATTGAACATCTCTGCTGTGATGACAAAGCAGATGGCAAAGACGATGAGAGCTCTCTCCACCATGGTCAGGCTCAGAAAAAGGGTATAGATGAAGACTGCAAGGCCGATGACAAAGTGAAACCGGATATTCCGCTCATACCGAAGAGAGAGGATGATCCCCCCGAGGGCATTGTTCAGGCTCTCCCAGACGCTTCTATTCTTCATCATCGTATAAGAACATCCTTTCCAGGAGCCTCATCTTACCGGAATCCCCTTCGGTCTCATGGTCGTAACCCAGAAGATGGAGAAGTCCATGGACAAAGAGCTGCAGGACCTCGTCTCTCAGAGGCTGTCCTTCCTTCTGTCTGTCAGCCGTCTCAAGAGAGATAATGATCTCACCAAGAGAGCTGTCCCAGCGGTCTTTCAGGGGAAAGGAGAGGACGTCGGTGGCTTTGTCCCGTTCCCGGTATCTTTTATTCAGGCTTCTGATCTCTTCATCATCGGTGAAGTAGAGGTCTACATCGCTTCCCGTAAGGCCGAAATAGTCCAGCATACGCTGTTCCATCTCTTCCAGTTGCCTCATCTCAAAGGGGATTTCTCCCAAAGACTCTTTCACTGTCACGTGAAGCATTACTCTTTTCCTCCCGTCTCTTTGGGGTATTCGATCCGTTTATGCCTACTTCCCCGGACATACTCCACAAAAGCCTCTTTGACTGTATTGAGGTCTCTGAGAGTCAGGTCACAGTTCTCCAGCTGTCTGTCGAAAAGGGCATCTTCAAAGATCTTACTGATCCTCTCCTGGACATGATGGAAAGGGGAATTAAAAAGTAAACGGGTGACAGCTTCCACCTTGTCCGCCAGGAATATGATAGCTGACTCCTTCGTCGAGGGTTTCGGGCCGTCGTAACGGAAATACTTTTCATCGATATTCTTATGTTTTTCATCTTTAAGGTTTTTCAGGTAGAAGTACTTGATCAGGCTTGTCCCGTGATGCTCACGGATAATTGCGATGAGTCTTCTCCCCAAACCGTATTTTCGAGCCATGAGTGCCCCCTCCTCCACATGATTTTTCAATATCCTCACGGACATCAGGGGAAGAAGGTTATCATGCCTGTTAGGGCCGTACATCTGGTTTTCAATAAAATAATCAGGGCGCTTGACCTTTCCGATATCGTGATACAGGCCTCCGACTTGGGCCAGCAGGACATCTCCCCCGATGGCTTTTGCCGCTTCTCCCGACAATTCCGAGACGATGAGGCTATGCCTGTAGGTTCCGGGAGCCACAGACATCAGCTGGCGGAGAAGGGGGTTCTCCCAATCCTGGAGACTGTTCAAGCTCACTTCGGTAGTGATATTATGGGCCCGCTCGAAGAGATAGACGAAAAGATATCCTCCCGCAAAGGAGAGAAGGACATAGAGAGGGACCCAGATCAGGGCGGACAGGGCTTCTCTGCCTGAATGGGCTATGGAAAGCTCTATAAAAAAGAGAGATACCATGATAACAGCCAGGTACTTGAGCAGGGTGCTCAGTGTAGGAATACGAAGCCTGAAACGGCCGGGTTCAGCCAGGAAAAGAAGTGAGGAGAGAAACCAAAGAGCGCTAAACCTGAAATCAGGGACAAAGACAGAGAGAAGAAGGGTCCAGAAGGCCAGGGAAAAGAGAGCGGCTTTCAGGTCGATGAGGAAATAGGCCATGATAATAAAGGCCAGAAAGGGAAAAGCATAGAGGGGAAGGCCGGAAAAAAGGTAGAACACCGTAAAGGAAACCATAAAAAAGAAGTTGATGACGGACCAGAAAAAGACCTTCTGGATATTATGCCAATACCCCTCCTGTCTCAGAAGGAGGAAAACCACAGCCATGAGGAAGATAAGAGTCAGGAAAAAACCTGCTAAACGCAAAAACACCACTTTACTCAGTTTTTCCTTCATCTTTTCGATTTTATCCGCGACGGTCTCATCGACGATCTCGCCCTTCCGGGCGATGATCTCTCCCTTTCTGATGGTCACCGTCTCCGGAACATAATCGAGCTTGATGGATTCAGCCCGCCGGACCGTGAGTTCTTCACTGAAATAGACATTCTCTCTGAGATAGTTTTTCAGGACATAGAAGGTAAATTCGGAATACATCCTCTCCCCTTCCAGGTAACGCCTTATCAGGGAGTGCAGAAATTCTTCGGCCTGGTTTCTGAAGATCAGGGACTCCTTCTCCACAAGGAAATTGTCATTTTTCCGTCTTATCTCTACAGGGATCGTAGGGCTCTCCAGGAAAAACCGGTCGTTGATGATCCCTTTCTGATAGATGGCGTCCAGGATGTTAAGGAAGATGAGGGAGAGAGTATTCAGCTGATCGGCGGTCATCCTCTTTAGCAGATCAGGGCTCTCCTTCCCCCAGATATCTTTCACGGCGGCTTCTTTTTCGTCAACTGAAGCTCCGGATGTTAAAATCTTTTTCACTTTGGCGATATCGGCCATGAGTCTTTTTTGCTCACTTTCACCGATATTCTCATCCAAAAGATAGACCTTGGGGGCATTATCCAACCGCTCCAGGAGCCTCGCCTCCATCTGGTCACGGTCCACCCACTGGAAATCGATCCGTGCAGGTATATCCTCTCTGATGACCTCCCGCAATGCGACATCTTCCACCGGATAAGTATTCTCCTGATAGAAGAGAGCCAGACTTACGAAAATGGCCAGAAGAGAAAAGACGACGATGAGCCTTAACCGGCGAGCCGACTCTTCTTCCGGGATGAGTCTGTTTTTCAGCCTATGAAGACGTTTGTCGCTCTGAATTTTCTTTTTCATACTGATAAGCCTTGATGATCTCTTGAACCAGTTTGTGGCGAACGACATCCACATGGGAAAAATATACGAAGGCGATCTCTCCGATCTTTTCCAAGACCCCTTCGGCATGGATAAGTCCGCTTTTTTTATGCTCAGGAAGGTCGATCTGGGTAATGTCGCCGGTCACGACCACTTTGGATCCGAAACCGGTCCGTGTCAAAAACATTTTCATCTGTTCCGGAGTCGAGTTTTGAGCTTCATCCATGATGATGAACGCATTGTTCAGAGTCCTTCCCCTCATGAAAGCCAGGGGGATCACTTCGATGACTCCTTTGGAGATCAGAAGTTCCACCTTGGCGGGAGCCATCATATCGTAGAGGGCATCATACAGGGGCCTCAGATAGGGGTCTACTTTTTGCTGAAGGTCACCGGGAAGGAATCCTAATTTTTCTCCGGCTTCCACAGCAGGCCGCACAAGCACAATCCTGTCGATGAGGTTTTTATGATAAAAATCCACAGCTTTGGCCACAGCCAGGTATGTCTTTCCCGTCCCCGCCGGGCCGATCCCGAAAACTACATCAAACTTGTCGATGGCTTCCACGTACTCTTTCTGATGAAGCGTCTTGGGCGTAATCGTCTTGTTTTTGGCTGCGAGGACTATCTTTTTATCCACGAGCTCCGAAAGATGAGCTTCTTCACCCTGCCGGGCAAGAGAAATGATATAACGAAGCTCTCCTTCGCCCGGAGAAATCCCTTTACGGATCAGAGCAATGAGTTCCTTGAATACTGTCTCCAGAGCACGGGCTTTCCCGGGAGGGGACTGAAACCCGATCTCCCGCTCTCTGACCCAGAGATCCGTTTCCAGAGAACGCCTGATCTGATTGACAAACCTGTTATTGCTCCCATAGAGAAGACGGAGGTCGATATCATCAGGAACCGGTATTCGATGTTCGTTGTCTAAACTATTCTCCACTTGTGATATCACCTCAGTCATGGGGAAAGAAGGAAGGGCCCGAAGGCCCTTCGAATAACGTCAGGGCCTGGGGATAGTCAGAACATCACCGGCATCGATGACATTCGGATTGGAAATCTCATCTTTATTGGCTTCGTAGATTTCCTTCCATCTCTTGGCGCCGTCTTTGTAGTAGACTTCATAGTAGCTGGCGATCTTGCGCAGGGTCTCTCCCTGATAGACCGTCCACTCAGAAGCGAGGACACGCGGAATGGTAAAGATCTGGCCGGGGTAGATCAGGTCGGGATTCTTGATCTGATCTCTGTTAGCCCTGTAGATCACAGGCCATTTCCAGTAATTGCCCTTCCCGTAGATTTCGGGATACTCTGCCAATTTAGAGAGCCAGTCCCCTTTTTTAACGGTATACTCTTTGACTTTCGCATTGAACTCGTCGAGGAGAGCTTTCTCTTCTTCGGTCCATGTGTCAATAGAGTTCAACTGCTGCTGCAGAGCAGCTAATTGCGCTTCCAGCTCCTGGTTCTGCTGTTCCAGTTCAGTCAGCTGCTGATTGGCCAAGGCTTCTCTCTGCTGATAATACTGAATATACTCTTCAGCAGAAGCTTTCTCGGGAGGAGCAGCGATTTCCTGTGCCATGACAGGAACTATGAAAGCAACAACAACGAGAATAAGTAATAATTTTTTCATAGACTTCCCTCCGGTTTACCAAAGCTTGCCCTGAGACTCTTTGATCAGGCTGTATTCTTCGGGATCAGCTTCGTTCTGTTTCGCCTCTTCCAACGCTTTCTCTGTTTCGTTCAGCTGCTGCTGGTTTTCATCGATGGTCTGTTCCATCTCTTCGACCTTCACTTCGGCAGCTACAGCGGCATCCTTAGCGGGCACAGCTTTTTCGGGAATCACAACCATCTTATCGTGATCCATGGTTTCTACACGCTTAACACAGCCGGTACCTGCCACAAGCAACAGAGCAACGACCAGGAATAGTAATAATCCTTTTTTCAACTCACTCACCTCCTCAGGTTATCCAAAATAAACATCCTTTGACAAGTATAAAAAAAAAGTTTAATAGTGTCAATCAATTTTTATTATTCACCATAATTCTTAATTCGTCAAGCTGAACTTGATCTACTTCTGACGGAGATTCGGTCATCAGGCAGGCAGCATTTGTTGTCTTGGGAAATGCGATGACATCCCTGATGGACTCCTCTCCCAGAAGGATCTGAATAAACCGGTCCAGCCCCGGCGCTATCCCCGCATGGGGAGGCGTCCCATACTGAAGGGCTTTGAGGAAAAAGGAGAACCGCTTCTGAAGTTCTTCGGAAGTCAGGCCGATCTTTTGAAACACCTTCTCCTGGAGAGAACGGATATGGTTTCGCACGCTTCCACTGGCGATCTCTTCTCCGTTGAGGACCAGGTCATACGACCGGGAACGGATCTTTTCGGGGTCTTTGTCCAGATAGCGGTCCATATCGTCCGGATCGGGCATGGTAAAGGGATGGTGCTCGGTCTCATAGCGTCCTTCATCCTCATTATAGAAGAACATGGGAAAATCGGTGACCCATAAAAAATGAAGCTCTTTGACTTTTTCTACAAGCCCGTAAAGATCGCGCAGATAGAGACGCACAGCCCCCAGGGCTTTGGAGGCCACAGAATCGGCGGAAGCCACGACAAAGGCCGTGTCTCCCTCCCGGAGCCCCAACGCTTCGGTGATGCTTTTGCCGCCGTCTTTGAGAAATTTGGATACCGGGGATTGGATCGCGCCCTCTTTCATCTTAAACCACATCAGCCCCCCGGCGCCTCTCTCTTTAGCCAGGTCTGTCATGGCGTCGATCTCTTTCCGGCTGGGCTCTTTCTCAGGGATGACAAGGCCTTTTACCTTATCCCCGCGTCCCAGAGCCTCTTCCAGAAGAGTGAATCCTTCAGGGCGGCACTGCCCGGTCACATCGCTGATCAACATCCCGAAGCGGGTGTCCGGCTTGTCGGACCCGTACCTGGACATAGCCTCCTGATAAGTCATCCTGGGAAAAGAAGCGGAGATCTCCTTTCCTGTGACTTTCCTGACAACATCTTTGAAGAGGGCTTCCGTCATACTGAAGATATCTTCTTCATCGGCATAAGCCATCTCCACATCCAGCTGGGTAAATTCAGGCTGACGGTTAGCCCGGAGGTCTTCATCGCGGAAACATCGTGAGATCTGAAAATATCTGTCTACTCCGCCGATCATCAGAAGCTGCTTGTAGATCTGAGGAGACTGGGGCAAAGCATAAAAAAATCCGGGTTGAAGACGTGACGGAACAAGATAGTCACGGGCTCCTTCAGGGGTGCTCTTGGACAAAATGGGTGTCTCGACTTCGATAAAGCCCTTTTCAGACAAGTGGTCCCGGATCTCTTTGATCACCTCATGACGAAACCTCAGGTTCCTCTGCATCTTTTCCGTTCTCAGGTCAAGGTATCTGTATTTCAGCCGTGTCTCTTCTGAAGGGTTTTCTGAGACAGGAAAGGGTTCAGAGACAGAGTACCGCTCCCAGCTCAGTACATTGACCTCGATATCGCCTGTGGGAAGGTTGGGGTTCTTATCCTTACGTTCCACGACTTTCCCTTTGACCCCTATTGAGTCGCCCACGATGCATTGCCTGATCCCGGCCAGCTCCCCGTCTTCCAGAGAAAATACCATCTGAGCGATTCCGGTATGGTCCCAGAGGTCCACAAAGGCAAACTTTCCGAAGTCTCTGATCTTTCTGATCCAACCGTTGACGGTCACTTCCCGGCCCTGACAGGTCAGATCCAGATGTCCGCAAAAATGAGTTCGCTTGAGCAGCATAGCCATCAGCCTCCCTTAGATGAGATGTTCTCGGATATCATAAGGTGATACGTAGGTCTCGTCTCCCGTCTCCATATTTTTCAGGTGGATCTGTTCCGACTGAGCTTCCTCTTCTCCCAAAATAACCACATGCCGGTATCCCTGCCGGTGAGCATATTTCAACTGACTGGAAAATGATCTTTTATCCGGCAGAAAATCAACGGAAACGCCGCATTTTCTCAGAATATCACATTTCTCCAAAAGAAGAGCCTGCTCTTCCAGACTCCAGACCATAAAGAGTTTTCCCGGGTCTTCCTCAAAAAGGGATGTCTCCATGAGAAGGGAGACCAGTCGGTCCACACCGATGGCAAATCCGAACCCGGGAACGGGCTGTCCCCCCAGAGCTTCGACAAGGCCGTCATACCGCCCGCCGCCCATGAGAGCGTTCTGAGCCCCTTCACCACCGTGGATCTCAAAGACGGTTTTGACATAATAATCCAGCCCTCTGACGAGAAACCGGTCTCTCTCAAAAGGGATCTTCCTGGCTGAAAGAAGCGTCTGAACCTCTTCACCATAGCTGCGGCAGGAGTCACACAGGAAATCGGCTATATCAGGAGAATCCGCCACCACTTTCCGGCAGGACTCTCTTTTGCAGTCCAGAACGCGCAGAGGATTGGTCTCGATGCGTTTCCGGCAGTCGGGACAGAGGCGCTCTTCGTGATTGCGGAGATACCCCTGCAAGGCCCTGTTATAATCCGGGCGGCAGACCGGACATCCGATATTATTCACCTTAACAAGAGGAGACTCTACCCCTATATCCCTGAAGTAGTCCACAAGCATGGTGATGGTATCCGCATCGATAAGAGGTGACTCCATGCCAAAAGCCTCGACTCCGAACTGGTAAAACTGACGGTATCGCCCCTTCTGAGGGCGCTCGTAACGAAACATGGCTCCGGAATAGTAAAACTTTTTCAAAGGATCTCTTTTGTCATAACCGTTCTCAATATAGTGACGGACCACACCGGCGGTCCCTTCCGGCCGAAGTGTGACGCTTCTCCCCTTTCGGTCCTCAAACGTATACATCTCTTTCTGGACGATATCGGATTCGTCTCCGATGCCCCTGGAAAAGAGTTCTGTCCGTTCCATCACGGGGAGCTTGATCTCTCGATAACCGTAGAGTTCAAAAAAATAGCGGGCCCTCTCTTCGATCCACTGGAAGATCCGGGCTTCGCGTCCGGCGATGTCCCGCATTCCTCTTAACGACTGAATCATGAATAACCTCCCCCGTAATCAGGGGCTACTATAACACACTTTCCGGGATTTGCAATATTTCAATTCCCGGGAAGCCTTGAAACAACTCTCTTGCGGCTCTATACTTGAAAAAAGGATGTTTTATGTTTAACCGGATTTTTTTGACCCAGGAGGAGATGAAAGAGTTCTTTATCCTGGAGTTCGGGTCATTTTCCCTATACCGTGTGGATATCCACGCCGACGGGGCAGCTTTTGACCTGTGGGGCAGTGACGACGCCCTCAGCTGGGTACCCCTCCTCAGAGAGCACCCTGTTCCCCCCGGCTTTGTCAGGCACCTCTATAAATATTGTGAGACCTTGACCTGAAACGGGAGGAGAGACCCCCCTCCCGTGAACGTTCTATTTTCCCTGCATGATCATTTCGACATCAGACTCGACTTCTCCGATGGGTTTGATGTCAAACTTCTCC
>Ga0116151_10000216_pt1 | contig 51241 bp, 54 predicted proteins | sample AD_UKC117_MetaG_FD_89893 | JGI IMG/M metagenome (GOLD analysis project Ga0116151, IMG submission 89893) | Active sludge microbial communities of municipal wastewater-treating anaerobic digesters from Hong Kong - AD_UKC117_MetaG | ecosystem: Engineered > Bioreactor > Anaerobic > Digestate...
CGTCAATGTCAGCGGGTTGCCGGCCGAACATCACTACAGTGCAGCTTACGACCTGGCTTTGCTGGCCCGTTATACGCTTACCCACACGGAAATACTTAATTATAGCTCGCTCAAACAACATACGTTGCGGGACGGTACTTTTCCGCTATACAATGGCAACCGGCTGTTATGGACTTATGCCGGGGCAGATGGATTGAAAAACGGTTATACTTCTGAAGCCAAAAACTGCTTGATCGCCACTGCCCAACGAGGCCATCTCAGGTTGATTGCAGTCGTGCTGGGCTGCCCGCTGAGAGGCGGTCAAACCAGTGATGTCACCCACTTGTTGGACTATGGTTTCGACAAATATGATGCCATCATGCTGATTCCCCGAGGCGAGATTTGCGGCACTGTGAGAGTTAAAGCTGGTTCGGTTAAAGAAGTCGAAGCGGTGCTGCAGGATGAACTTAATGCGATCTATGCAAAAAGCGACGGGATTCATTTTACCCGCCGCCTGGAGTTACCTGAAAAGGTTGAGGCACCCGTCACTAAAGGACAAGTGCTCGGGAAAATGGAAATCCTGTCCAACAGTAAACAACTGATGAATGTTGAACTGATCGCTGCCAAGGATATTCCGCGCTTGAGCCTGTTGGGACAATTTTTGCATATGCATTGGTTCTTAAAACTGTTATTGTTTTTCTTTTTGTTAACAGCCTTTTTATTCCATGCCCGCCATCGCATTCACAAGAACGGCGGGCGATGGAAAAAACCAAAATCGCGAATTCGCCATCCATACGACCAACACTACCAAGATTACAGGTATTAATCCGCCCTTTCCCAAGTTAGGGTCACTTCACAGTTGTCAGCCAAAGGCGTTGTATATCCGGCTTCTTCTCCGTTCACTTTGATATGCAGGATCCCTTGGGGTTGTTTTTCAATATTGATAGATTGAAAGATATCGCTGAGAATGAGTTGACTTTCTTCCGGGAGCAACTCAATTTGATCTCCCCTGACCACCTCTGTCTGAGCCGCAACCACCGCCCCATTCTTGATTAAACGATAGCCCTTGCCCTGCAAGGTCAGTTTTTCTCCGTTGACATAAACAGTAAAATCATGATTGTCGGGGAGTTCAACCAGATCCGCTATACAAGGCCGCTTTTGATCCATACGATATTCAATATAGGAGCCGAACGAAACTGTTTCGTCCAGTTGCGCCGGCTGGCCATTGACTTTTATTTGCAAGGCAGTCCACTTGCCTTGCCGGAGATTTCCGTTGAAATAAAAATGGTATGGCTGTTCCTGCAACCAGGTTTCGGTTATTCCAAATTGTCTCATGATCTGCTCCAGCCGGCTGGTCCTGTGTATTTCCACCTTGCTGCGGTCCGGCAGTTCAGCATCCGTTCTCCAAAGCTGACCATTTACAGTCATTACCGGCTGAAGCTCCATTTTCTCTCCGTTTATATAAACACTGCCTTTGCCTCCGGTATCCAGATCTTGCAGGGTGACCTTTGCATCACGGCCGTCTTTCCCTCTGATAAATTCAATCTGATCCCCATTGATGATGGGAATATCAAAATTAGCCTCTTTTCCGTTTAATCTGATGGAAGAAGCTGTTCCTATTTCTCCCTTAAAGACTTTTAAACTGCCGTTGACCTCCAACGTTTTTCCAAGACCGGGTTTGCCATAGGCATTGCCAAGAGAAATCCCTGAACTGAGCAAGGCATCCGCCACTGTAATCTCGCCAGCATTCCATATGGCCAGTTCTCTTCCGTTCACAGATACTTTCAACATGGGAACCGGCGGTTTTTCCAAGGCACTAAAAGCGATTCCCAGCGGCGTCAGGCTTTGCGGGCCCTGCAGGCAACTAAAATCCCCCTTGATTTGAGAAACATTGTCACGACTGCGTATGCCCACCCGATTCCGCGGCAATTCCAAAGCTTCCGCCAAAAACTGTCCTATATTGGGAGTCAAGCTGCCTCCTCCAACACATAGTACTGCGTCAACCGCTTTACCGTTTAATTGCAATATATGGGAAGCTATTTCCCGTGCCAGCTCACGCGTAACCGGTTCCAGTTCTTTTTTTAGGTCCTCTGCTTTTATACACAAGTCATTGTTTAAAATATCTTTAATATGCAGCTCATCCTGCGTTGCAATCTGACATTTGAGCCAATCAGCGCTGTTAAAATCAAGCAGACAACTACTGGCCAGTTCTTCACTCAATTCATCTCCGCCCAACGGAACCATGGCATAGGCATATATACTGCCGTGTTTGACAATGGCAATATCCGACGTGCCTGCCCCAATATCCACCAAAGCCAGATTCAAAAGACGCATATTGGCGGGAATGGCCAGGGAGATCGCAGCAATTGGTTCCAGGGTGATACTGTAAACCTCCAACCCCGCTCGCTGCAATGAGGACAGCAGGCTGTCCACCACGACCCGCGGTAAAAAAGTAGCAATTACTTCAACAGCATAACTGCTCCCTTTTTGTCCGATCAGGTTGCCAATGGGTTCGTCTTCGAGAAAATAATGAATCACGCTGTAACCAACACAAAAGTATTCCGCATGCGACAAATGGGTCTTTTCATCCCGTGCAGCAGCATATTGGGCGTTCTGTACTGCTTCGATCTCCAGGGTACGAACCTCATCCCGGCTAAGCTCAGCAGGCTGAGGATGATTTCCGACCGCATAGCCATGTGTTGTTTGCAAGGAACGTCCGGCGGCAGCAACTGCTGTGCTGGACAATTGTATCTGCAAACGCTTTTCCAGGCGTTTTTTTATCGTCAGAATCGTATTGGCTACTGTTTCAACATCGTGGATCTGTCCATCCATCATCGCCCGGGTTTGATGTTCGATCATTTCCACATCCAACACTTCGTAGCCGTCAGCACCCTTTTGCATAACCAAGCCGAGAATCTTTCTTGTTCCGATATCCAAGGCAAATATCTTGTCATTGTCCAAAATGATTCCCCCAAACAACTGATCAGTTTTTGATTTTCTTCTGACGCAAAACCGCCCATACAAACCTGGGCAGTGCCAGCTGTCTCTTTAAACGGCGGGGTTCTTTCAGTAAACGATACAACCACTCCAAGTTGGCTTTGATCACCCATTGCGGAGCTCTGGATTTTATCCCGGCAACAACATCGAAACTGCCCCCCACTCCAATTGCCACTGGAACAGCCAAGGCCAATTGAAATTGATGAATCCAAATTTCTTGTCCAGGTGCTCCCAGCCCTACAAACAGGATATCGGGCTGTAACTGCTGGATGACTTCCACGATAGACTGCTGGTGTGCTGCAGTGAAATAACCGTGCTGTGTACCACAAATATCGATGCCGGGATACTTCAGGGTCAGTTGACGGGCAGCTTCATCGGCGACTCCCGGTGCAGCTCCCAGCAAGTATATTTTCCAATTTTTCTGCGGCGCTTGTTCACAAAGCAGTTCCAGCAGGTCGATGCCACTTACTCGTTCCTCAAAAGCGTATCCCAAATGACGACCGGCCCAGACGATACCTATCCCGTCAGGGGTGACCAAATCGGCACCATTGATGATCTTTAATAATTCCGGATTGTCTTGCGCCTGATACACAATCTCGGCATTCAGCGTAATAACATGGGCTGATTGTCGCTTGGCAATAAAACTCTTGATCCGCTCCATGGCTTGCCGGGTATTCACCAGATCCACCCGGGCTCCTAAAATATCCGCATATTTTCTGACTTCCATATGTCAACCCTCATTTTAATGGTATATATCTGATTATATATGGTAATGGCTTAAAACCATAGTCTTCCCAAGACAATCGACCCTGCCAATATAGAAAAACCCGCCTTCCGGCGGGTAAAAAAAACCTATACCAAGCGTTTGGGACCTCGTCCGTTCTTGGAAAGAACATGGATTTCATTCAACGCTTTTCCGGTTCCTATTGCAACACAGGAAATCGCATCATCCGCCACGTGAACCGGCAGATTGGTTTCCACTGACAGCAAGGTCGAAAAACCTTCCAGCAGGGAACCACCTCCGGTCATTACGATACCATTGTCAACAATATCGGCGGCTAATTCCGGAGGGGTGATTTCCAGTACTTTTTTCACTGCATCGATGACCGCATACACCGGCTCTTCCAATGCGATCCAGCTTTCCTGGGAACTGATATTTATGGTTTTGGGCAACCCGGAAACCAAATCCCGGCCTCGCACTTCCATGTAGCGATCTCGATTTTCCGACGTTATCCAGGCGGTACCGACTCTCATTTTTATCTCTTCGGCAGTTCGTTCACCAATCATCAGGCTGTACTCGCGACGGACAAAACGGATTAAGGCTTCGTCAAACTTGTCCCCGCCCACACGAAGCGAAGTATTGCAGACAATGCCTCCCAATGCCAGAACGGCAATATCGGAGGTCCCGCCCCCAATATCAACCACCATGTTGCCGGTTGCACCGGCTATATTTATTCCCGCCCCCAATGCTGCTGCCAGCGGTTCTTCGATGATGTAAGCCTGCTTGGCACCGGCGGCCAATGTCGCCTGTCGCACAGCTCTTTCTTCCACATCTGTGGCACCGGTTGGAATACATACAATAACTCTTGGTTTCATAAACAGTTTGTTCCCCAGTACCCGCTTCACAAAGTAACTCAACATTTTTTCCGTCGTATCATAGTCAGCAATTACGCCTTCCCGAAGTGGACGGATAGCTGTGATATACCCTGGCGTTCTGCCCAGCATTTCCCGCGCTTCTTCTCCAACGGCAATTACTTTATTGGTATTTTTGTCGATGGCTACAACGGATGGTTCATGAAGGACGATTCCTTCTCCTTTTTTAAAGACCAATACGCTTGCGGTTCCCAAGTCAATGCCGATGTCTTCAACAAAACACAAATTCGTAGCCCCCCGGTAAAATTATGTTATTTATAATTCTACCTTTTCTTAGCGTTTCTGGCTATTTTATTTTATAGAACTTCAAATTCCGCTGCTTTCGCATATTTTTTGCGCGTTGCCTCTCCGCCCCGCAAATGTCTTTCAGATTTATTCTTGTCCAAAATATGCTTAACCTGAAGAAACAATTCCTCGCTGATTCTAGGCAGCCTTTCCGTGACATCCTTATGAACCGTGCTTTTTGATATTCCAAATGCGTTAGCCGTTGCACGGACAGTATCCGATGTTTGTACGATATGCCGGGCTAATTTAACTGCTCTCTTGCGAATATAGTTCTGCATGATTGCCCCCCTCTCTTTTGTTTTCAATATATTCGGGAGGATCTCAAACGATGCCATGAATCCCCTTGGCTTGGTGTTGCTGTTATCAATGCCTGCGTCCATTTAATAAGGCAGTCTGTAAATTTTTATATCCTGGTAGTAATGATTTAATATCTCTCGATAATCATATCCTTTCTTGGCCATCCCGTTCGCTCCATACTGACATAGCCCTATACCGTGACCGTAGCCGCGAGTTGTGATTTCTGTTTGTTGACGCCCCACCTTGAAAGACAGCCACTGCGAAGGAAGATTGAACTGACGCCGCAGTTCCGATGCCCATATCTTTTTTCCGTTGATGCTGATTTGGTTGGCCCGACCGCCCGGCGTGAAGGAGAGAATCTTGATTTCCAGACTTTGTTTGTTATCTCCCCCCAAGGCTGCCAGTTGGTGGTTGGGAAACTGATGTTTCTCGTAAAAATGCCTGGATTCTTGACAATGGTTGCATTTGACCGGTTTTAAATAGGCAAGCTGACTTGAACTTCCCCATGCGCTGTCTGTTCTCCCTCCACAGCAGGAATGATACAGCGCATCGATCGGGCGGGAATCATACAGCATAATTTCCCCGCGGGTCTCTTGCACGGCAGTTTTTATGCGCGCAAGATTTTCTGGATTGAGATGATGCTCCGCGAGGTCACAGAAAGCCTGGCAGCAGTTGATGTCATCAGAGAGATCGGCCTGGCGGGGATAAGGATGTTTTTCAGAAATTTTTTTGACTGCGTAGGTACGGGCGCAAACAGCCTGGGCTTTCAGTGCTTCCATGCCAAAAGATGCAGGCATCTCAGCCGCAACCGTGCCAATAATATACGTTTCCATTTGTAAATCTACTACCTCGTTTTTTTGGTGCAGATACAGCTTGACAAATGGTTCGGGAACGGGTTCCGGTTTGGTCACCGTATAACGCCAAATCGACAAGATAAATACAAACAGCAACCCTGTGATCAATAATTTTTTTTTCATAATCCATCATATGATCGCTCCCCTTCAGCTATACCGGGGGAATTTAACCGACCTTGTTCTATCCTTGTTTTTAGCGGTTGACATCATTGAAATTCATAAAGTATGGTATCCAATTAAATTGTAAGGAAGGAATAAAATAAAGAATTCATGACTAATTTATAAATGAATAAAGAAGCACGTCTTTGCTGGTAAATCTCTCAGGTAAACAAACAGGGGATAAGGTTTATACTGATCCTCTGTTTTTTCTTAAATATGTTGGAGGATTTTAACAATGCAATCCGGGCAATTTTTAATAATAACTAACAACCCAATCGTAAAAAATATCCCTAATGCTGAAATCCAATTTGTTATTGGAAATCAACGTCAGGTTTTCTACGCGGCTTTAAATAAAGCAGCTGGCGGGCATCGTCTTTTGTCTCATCCATTGGCCGGAAGCATCAAGCCTGCAGATAATCCTTACCGTTCAATGGTATTAACTGCATTGGCAACGGAAGTTGATTATGCAGCCCTAAACATGTTGACATACGGACTGGAAAGAATGGAAGCCGAAAATACAAATCGCCGGGACAACTTAATCATTCCCCAATTGGATGAGGATTTCCAGATGATTGACAAAGCGTTGCTTGATCAAGCACTTCCATCATTAACGGAAAGGCGGGTTTGAAAATGGAAACAATTTATGATTTGTTGGTCCTGGGCGGTGGCCCGGCCGGGCTGGCAGCGGCAATGTATGGAGCCCGGGCGCGAATGCATACTGCCATTATCGAAAAAGGCCGACCTGGCGGTCAAGCAGCAACGACTGAAGAATTGGAGAATTACCCTGGGTTTGGCCGGGGGACAACCGGGCCGGGACTTACCCAGGCCATGGCCGAGCATGCACAATCATTTGGTGCCGAATTGATTAAAGACAGTATCGTATCGCTGGATGTAAAATCCTTCCCCAAAAAAGTCACGGGCAAAAAAGGAGAATATCTGGGGAAAGCACTGGTTTATGCCCTTGGTGCTGAGCCACGCATGTTAATGGTTCCGGGAGAAGGCAAACTGCGCGGCAAGGGAGTCAGTTATTGTGCGACTTGTGATGCCGACCTGTTTGAAGAATTGGAGGTCGCCGTAGTAGGCAGCGGTGACGCTGCGATCGAAGAAGCTGAATATCTGAGCAAATTCGCTGATCAGGTCAGTATCATCGTCATTCATGAAGAAGGTAAAGTGGATGCCAATCAAGTTTCTTTTGAACGGGCACAACAAAATCCAAAAATAAAATGGGTTTGGAATTCCATAGTAAAAAGTGTCAATGGGGATGAATTGGTGGAAAGTATTACCCTGAAAAATATCCAAACCGGGGAAGAAAGCGATTACCCGGTGAATGGCGTGTTTATTTTTATTGGCACGGTTCCGCTGACCGATATTTTCCCGGCAGAAGTGCAATTAAACCCCCAGGGCTACATTATTACCGATGAAAAAATGGCGACCAGTCTGGAGGGATTGTTTGCAGCCGGTGATGTCAGAGCCAAATACCTGCGGCAAGTGGTAACTGCTGCCAGCGATGGTGCGATCGCAGCTGTAGCTGCAGAAAAATATGTGCATGAAACGGAATTGTGGAAAAACCAAGTTATCGAAGCGAAAAAGCCGGTTCTGGTTGCTTATTATAATCCTGCCGATATGAGCGGCACCGAAAAAATTGGGATCGTGGATCGTTTTGTACGGGCCAACCAAGAACGTTTTTCCCTGGTTAAAGTAGATGCGACTCGCAATGAATTGGTTGGCAGACGGTATCATATTACCCCGGATCAGCTGCCCAAACTTCATGTTTTTATGAATGGTGAAATAAAGCAGGAAGTAGCAGAAATAAATGAGGAAAGCCTAAACGCTATCAAAAATATGTAAGGGAGTGTTGAGCAATGATTGCAGTAAACAAGGACAACTTTGATAACGAAGTGCTTGGCGCCAGCGGAATTGTAATGGTGGACTGGTGGGGGCCCAAATGTGAACGTTGTTTGGAATTGATGCCCCACGTTGAAGATCTGGCCCCAAAATATCCACAAATCAAGTTTTGTTCGGTAGATACCTCCGGCAACCGACGCCTGGCCATAAGTCAAAAAGTATTGGGTCTGCCCGCCATACTCTTTTATAAAGATGGTCAGAAGATAGATGAACTGTCCGGCCAGGAAATTGCTCCAGAAGACATTGAGGCCAAACTTAAACAATATGTTGAGTAGGAAGGAGGCAGCCGTATGCAATTGGAACTGAGAAATATCCTGGTCAAAGATGTCCAATTTGGTGATAAAAGTAGAATTGAAAACGGGATTGTTTATATTGACCGGCTGGAACTGCTGAATACAATCAAAGACGATCGCCTGGCCAGAATCGAAGCTGATATTGTACACCCGGGGGATGAAGTTAGAATTTGCCCGGTCAAGGACGTCCTGGAACCAAGAGTTAAAGTGGATGGCCCCGGTCAGGTCTTTCCCGGCCTTTTTGGCAATGCGGAAATGGCTGGCAGCGGCAAAACCAATGTATTAAGAGGCATGACCATACTGACGGTTGGGAAAATTGTGGGTTTTCAAGAAGGCATCATTGATATGTCGGGACCTGGTGCTGATTATACGCCTTTCTCCCAAACCATTAATCTGGTGATTCTCTGTGATAAAGCAGAAGGCCTGCCCCAGCACGAACACGAAGAAGCCATCCGCATGGCTGGATTGAAAGCTACCCGTTATGTAGCCGAATTAGGCAAAAATGCAGTGCCTGACCAAACCCAGCTTTTTGAAACCAAACCTCTGCTCGAGCAGATAAAACAATATTTGGATTTGCCGAAAATAGTTTATGTTTATATGCTGCAAACGCAAGGTCTAATGCATGACACCTATCTGTACGGTCTGGATGCAAAAAGAATTTTGCCGACTTTTCTCTATCCTACCGAGGTGATGGACGGGGCCATCATAAGCGGTAATTGTGTTTCTGCCTGTGATAAAAATACGACTTATCATCACCTCAACAATCCGGTCATCGCCGATCTTTTGGCCCGCCATGGGAAAGACCTGAACTTCATAGGGATAGTGGTAACCAATGAAAATGTAACCCTGCTTGACAAGGAACGCAGCTCCAACTTTACAGCCAAACTGGTAGAGAGTCTGGGAGCAGACGGAGCCATTATCAGCGAAGAGGGTTTTGGCAATCCCGATGCCGATTTAATCATGAATTGCAGAAAACTTGAATCTTTAGGCATTAAAACGGTGCTAATTACCGATGAATACGCTGGTCGCGATGGTGCCTCCCAGTCTTTGGCAGATGCCAACCCGCTGGCCAATGCGGTAGTCAGCGGCGGCAATGCCAACGCTTTGATTCATTTGCCATCCATGTCCAGGGTAATTGGTTATATTGAACCCAGCCAAATTATTGCCGGAGGTTTTGATGGGTCTCTACAACAAGACGGCTCATTAACTATTGAAATCCAAGCTATTACCGGCGCTACCAATGAACTGGGATTGAATCGCATGGGAGCATTGGAATACTAATAATAAAATGTATCTTAAAAATGAAAGGACGGATAACCCGAATGGATAAAAGCTTTTTTACAGATAAAAAAATTTGTATTCTAGGTGATCGCGACGGGATTCCCGGTCCGGCTATCGCCGAGTGCATGGAAACCGTAGGGGGGGAAATTCTTTTTACCAGTACGGAATGTTTCGTTTGAACAGCGGCCGGGGCCATGGACATGGCCAATCAACTAAGAATCAAGGAAACGGCGGACAAATTCGGAACCGATAAAGTAGTTGTTGTGCTGGGCGGAGCGGAAGCAGAATCAGCCGGACTGACGGCTGAAACCGTCATCAACGGGGATCCCACCTATGCCGGACCGCTGACCAATATCGCTCTAAAACTGCCGGTTTATCACATTCTGGAAATAAAAGATTTGATTGATCCTGCAATATATGAGGACCAGATCAGCATGATGGAAATGGTTCTCGATGTAGATGAGATAAAAAAAGAAATGGAAAACATAAGGCAGCAATTTTGTTAGAAAAGGGGGAAGCAGTCGTGGCCATTAGAGTAGTCCATTATTTAAATCAGTTTTTTGGTCAAATTGGCGGAGAAGAAAAAGCTGATACCATACCTTTTTGCAAAAACGGTCCGGTTGGACCAGGGACGGCACTGGTAAATGCCTTGGATAAAGATATGACAATCGTAGGTACGGTAATCTGCGGTGACACGTATTTTAACGAAAATATTGATATTGCTACTAAAGAAATCGTTGGCTTAGTCGCTGGTTTCAACCCTGATCTGCTTATCGCCGGACCGGCCTTTAATGCTGGCAGATACGGCTTGGCTTGTGGGGCGGTATGTACTGCCGTACAAAAAAAGCTTCAGATTCCGGTAGTTACTGGTATGTACGAAGAAAATCCCGGGGCAGACATGTATAAAAAAGATATATATATCGTTAAAACCGGCAATTCCGCTGCGCAAATGCGTAATGCCATACCGGCGCTGGCACGGTTGGCAAGCCGAATAGCGAACGGAGATGTGATTGGATCTCCGGCAGAAGAGGGTTACCTGGCGCGCGGCATTCGCAAAAATGTTTTTCATGAGCAAAGAGGTTCAGCCCGCGCAGTGGAAATGCTGCTTAAAAAATTGAAGGGAGTACCCTTTGTTACAGAATACCCCATGCCTGTGTTCGATCGGGTATCTCCCCGGGCGGCCATTAAGCATTTAAGCCAGGCTAAAATTGCTCTGGTAACATCCGGCGGTATCGTACCAAAAGGCAACCCCGATCGCATCGAATCTTCCAGTGCCTCAAAATTTGGCCGATATGATATCAGCGGAATGAATGATTTGACTGCTGAAACTTATGAAACAGCCCATGGGGGTTATGATCCGGTATATGCCAACCAGGATGCTGACCGGGTATTGCCGGTGGATGTAATGCGCAAGCTGGAACAGGAGGGGATAATCGGCCAACTGCATAACATTTATTATGCAACCGTCGGCAATGGAACCTCGGTCGCCAATGCCAAAAAATATGCCCACGCGATCGGCGAAGAATTAAAACACGCACAAGTCGACGGGATTATTCTAACTTCCACCTGAGGGACCTGTACACGTTGCGGGGCAACGATGGTAAAAGAACTGGAGGAAGTGGTTGACGTACCTGTCGTTCATGTCTGTACGGTTGTACCCATCTCCTTGACCGTAGGAGCAAATCGAATTGATCCGGCGATCGCAATTCCTTATCCTTTGGGCAATCCTCAACTAAACCAGGAAGAAGAGTTTGCACTTAGACGAAGTATCGTCGAAAAGGCCTTGCAGGCATTGACTACTGAGATCAGTGAGCAAACGGTCTTTTAAAGTACTGCTTCATGCCTGCCCGGTTTGGATGCGTAAATAGCAGTTATGTTTATGCATCCAAACGATTTCTTTGCGCAATGATAAAAGGAGGAAAGCAAGTTGAATTTTCCGGTGATAAAAGCAGTCGGATTTATTCTGGTACATGCTCCCAATATTATGATGGAACACGGTACCACCATCACGATGGAAAGAAAAAACAATCCGCAATCCGAGTATCTTCATAAAGCATCCCAATCTCTGCGCAGTTTTGAAGAAGCTGTTCAATATGCCCCTAATCAGGTTTTTATCGGCAACCTTACCCCGCATGAATTACAAGAAATGCCAAAACCTTGGTATCAAAACCTGATCAACAATGATCGACAAGGAAAATACGGGGAAATCATTCCCGAAAATGAGTTTTATGCTGTAATGAAAATAGCTGACAGTTTTCAATTGGTGGAATTGGAAGAAGCGTTTGCTGCCCGCAGTAAAGAGATTTTAACCGCAAAACGAATGTTTAATGAAAAACAATTAGGTTTTTTAAACAAAGCCAGCAGCCGTTCTTATATTGAGGAATTGGTCAACTCCGGAAAAGCTGAGGGTTTATATGAGAACAACCAACTGGTAGGGTGTGTTCGTCAAGCCCATGAAAGCGATCCCAACTTAAGTGCCACCATTGTTTTTGAAAACCTGGTGGCCAAAGCTTCCGGGATTTTGGCCTTGAAAAACCTGCTGCGCAAAAACAATCTGGACGCAGCGCAGATAGATTACATTATTGAAACCTCCGAGGAAGCCATAGGGGATATGAATCAACGCGGGGGAGGCAACCTGGCCAAAGCGATAGGAGAAGCTGCCGAATGCAACAATGCCACCGGGGTGGATATGCGAGCCTTTTGCGCCGGCCCGGCCCATGGTATCCTGACTGCAGCTGCTTTGGTTCAATCCGGTATTTTTAAGAATGTGGTCGTAATGGCCGGGGGATCCTCTGCCAAGCTGGGCATGAACAGCCGGGATCATGTAAACAAGGAAATGCCCGTATTGGAGGACATGGTTGGTGGTTATGCGATTCTAATCAGTGAAAATGACGGCAGGAATCCTATCATCCGAACGGATATTGTGGGCCGGCATAAAATCTCCTCGGGTTCGTCACCACAAGCAGTAATCCAGGCAATCGTGGTTGACCCTTTGGAAAAAGTCCAACTGCGGCTAATCGATGTGGACGTTTATGCGCCAGAATTGCAAAATGCAGAGATAACATCTCCCGCCGGGGCTGGGGATGTACCCTTGGCTAATTATAAAATGATCGGCGCCATGGCCGTTAAAAGGGGAGAAATAAGTCGTGATGAGCTTCCCTCATTTGTCAGCCAACACGGTGTCACTGGTTTTGCTCCCACCCAGGGCCATATTCCCTCCGGTGTACCTCTGCTTGGTTATATCCGGGATAATATTCTGACGAAAAAAATGCAGCGGGCCATGCTCATCGGCAAAGGCAGTCTATTTCTGGGCAGAATGACGGATCTTTTTGATGGGATCAGTTTTATTATAGAGCCCAACCAGGGCATTCAAGGGGATTGTATGCCATCCGACAATAAAGAGGAAAGCAAACAGGAAATCAGAAATATGCTGGCCGATGCCATGCAGGAATTGGCCCGGTCAATGAGCGGGGGGCGGCTTTCTAATGGAGAATAACAGGAATATGCATCTTCTTTGCGAAGTTCTCAGCGAAACAGCGGAACTGTTACGAAACGGCCCAACCGCCAGAAAAATAAAAATCGGACTAACAACAGTCGGCAGCGAGGTTGCACCGCTGGATTTGCTTCGCGGGGCGGAAATTGCCATGCAACAAGTTCCCGGTTTGGAAGTAAGTCTCATCGGTTTGGTCCCAAAGTCCAATTTACCGGTCTATGAGGCTGTTGACGAAGACGAAGTGCATGCGGTATTGGAAAGACTTCTCGATGATAAGGATTTGGACGGAGCAGTCACCATGCATTATCCTTTTCCCATCGGGGTAGCAACCATTGGCAAAGTCATAACGCCGGCCCGGGGTCGAAATATGTATATCGCCAGCACAACCGGAACGAGTGACACTGACCGTATCCAAGCGATGGTAAAAAATGCTGTATTGGGAATAGCTGCCGCCCGGGCAGACGGAATCGCCAATCCTACCCTGGGGATTTTAAATGTTGAGGGAAGTCGTCAGGTGGAAAGATATCTGAATGCCATGCAAGACAAAGGCTATGATATTTGCTGGGGCACATCACAACGGGCAGACGGCGGTCAGATTTTACGAGGCAATGATTTGATTCTGGGTAGTGTCGATGTGGTAGTTTGTGATACCCTGACCGGGAATATTCTGATGAAACTCTTCAGTTCCTTTACCAGCGGTGGTGACTATGAAACCAGGGGCTATGGATATGGTCCTGGCATCGGCGAGAACTTTGACCGGCTGATTTGTATCATCTCGCGGGCTTCCGGTGTACCGGTTATTGCCGGGGCCATCAATTACTGCGCTGCCATGGTCAGGGGCGGGTTGAAACAAGTCGCAAGCCAGGAAATAACCAAAGCCCAACAGGCCGGCTGGAAAATTCCTGCCTCTCCAGTCACCGTGCCAGCCAAGGAAGAAATAAACCCTCCCCCTGCCAAGATTACTGCTGAACAAATTACGGGGATCGATATCCTGGAGTTGGAAGACGCCGTTAAAACGTTATGGAAAAACAACATCTTTGCCTCCAGCGGTATGGGTTGTACCGGTCCGATTGTTTTGGTGGCCGGGGAAGACAAAGCCAACGCTTTGGAGATTTTAAAAGTCCATCAGTATATATGACAACCATACTCTCAAAAGGCCGGGAAACATATCATTCCCGGCCTTTTTAAAATAAACTCCGCTGATTATATAGCCTTGTGTCTTTCAATATATTCGTCAATGATGGCATCATATTCGGCCATGATTTCCTGAACGACCTTGTTTTTTCCGGAATCAATAGCATTATCATCCACTTGTCTTACCGGCAATACTTTGGGCGAAGTGGAAGAGATAAAAATCGCATCCATGGCCAGCATCTCATCCAGGCTGATTTCTTTTTCACAAACTTGATAACCTCGATTTTCACACGCAACCAGAACCATTTTTCGGGTTATTCCTTTTAACACCTTGTTTGCCGGGGCAGTATAAACCATCTCGTCTTTTATCATGAATAAATTGGACCGTCCGCCTTCGCTCACGTTCCTTTCTCGATCCACCAGCAAAGCCTCATACGAACCCGTCTTGCGTTTGGCTTCATCAATTCTTTTACGATAATCTGCCCGGTCTATCTTGGCATTGGGGTTGGGTCTTTCCATCTGAACCAGTACCGTTTTGACTCCCTGACAGTAGTCCTCCGGGGAAGGATAATCATGCTCTACGAAATAAGCATAAAAATCAGCCGGTTGACCAGCCGCAGGATAATTAAGGACAAATTTAATATTACCCTGTTCCACCTGGTTGCTGTTGATTAACGCCAGTAATCGTTGGCTGATCTGATGATCATCCAATGGCAGCTCCAGCTGGGTGAGTTGTGCAGAATGCTTTAGTCTTGCCAGGTGGCATTCCAAAAAAAGCGGTACGCCTTGTATGACTCTCAAAACTTCATAAAGCGATACACCTTTTTCTATAAAATCAGGCAGCAATTCATTCTTATCCATTCTTTGTTGATTCTTAATCCAGAACCTTTGGCTGGATATCTCCATTCTTTATTGCCTCCTTATGAACGCTTCGTCCTGTTTGGTTTAAAAGCCTCTTTAGTTTTTCCAGTTATAGGCCAGACTATTTGTCAGATAAAAACAAGCATTCTGGAAATGAATGGAAAGCATAAGACTACTTAAATTGATAATACTAACTATCGATATAAAACCGGTCCTGCCAATCAGAATAATCTGCCGGAACAGAAAGCAAATTAAAAAAGGAGGGTAAATCTTTGGAAAAAACCATGACAACATGTAAAGTGAAAAGCTGTACCTTTCATCACCCGGATGATTTATGTGCAGCCGGTGAAATCCAAGTGGAAAACAATCGCAACTCCGCCATCTGTGATACCTTTTATCCGCGGGATGTAAACAAACAATCTGTCCACAAAAGCAGTGCGCAAGCAGGAATTGATCTCAGAGATTCAACCCTGGCAGATGACAATCTGGGGATTAATATCGCCGATTCCAGCCACCTGTATGAAAGCAGCGCCAGCAACCTTACGCCACTGGTCACCTGCAATGCCGACGATTGCAAATACTGGGAACACGACATTTGCAAGGCTCAAGAGATAACCATTGACGGGCCGACCGCCGAGTTATCCGCTGATACCCGGTGCCAAATGTACACTCCCTATTAATGTCAGCCTCCTAATACAGTGCGATCATCCAAGAAGATATGAATGGAGGAATCTACATGCATAAAGAATCGATTGTCTATCCTTATATTCCCAACTCCGTTCCGGAAATCAAAGCTGCCATGATGAAAGAGGTAGGGGTAACCAACCCCATGCAACTCTATGAAGAAATTCCTGAACACTTAAAATACAGTCAGGAAATGCAATTGCCCCAGCCAATCCTGGATGAATACTCCATACGTCGTCACACCGAAGAATTGTTAGGCAAGAATAAAACCTGCGGGGAATATCTTTCTTTTCTGGGAGCTGGTTGCGCCCAGCATTTTGTGCCGGCTGTATGTGATGAGATAAACGGCCGGGGAGAATTTCTCACCGCCTATGTCGGTGAATCAATGGGTGATCATGGCAAATGGCAAGCCCTGTTTGAATACTGCAGCCAGATGGGCGAATTAATGGACATGGACGTTTTGAGTATTCCGATGTACGACGGGGGGCAAGCTGCAGCCAGTTCGTTACGTATGGCCAATCGAATTAACAATCGCAAAAAGGTATTGGTTCCGGCCACCATGAATCCCGATATTTTCATGATTATAAGTAACTATCTTGATTCTGTGCCGGCAGCGGAATTGCAGATCATTCCGATTGGCTTTGACCAAAAAACTGGTCTGATGGATTTAAATGATCTCAAGAAAAACATTTCCAACGACGTTTCAGCCGTTATGATTGAAAACCCCTCCTATTTGGGATTTATCGAAACCCAAGCAGAAGAAATCGGCAAGATTGCCCGTGCCGCCGGCGCTGAATTTGTGGTTTATGCTGACCCCATATCGTTAGGTGTAATCGAAGCCCCGGCCAATTATGGAGCGACCATTACCTGCGGAGATTATCACCCGCTGGGTCTGCACCTGGGGGCAGGAGGATGCCAGGGCGGGTTTATTGCCACCCACGATGATATGAAATATATTGCTGAATTCAAGGACCTGATGTTTGGTCTGACAGATACCCTGCAGGCAGGCGAATGGGGATTTGGTGAAGTCTTATTCGACCGTACCTCGTATGGCTCCCGCGATAAGGGAAAAGAATTTACCGGCACCAGTACCGGGCTATGGGCGATAACCGCAGGTGTATATCTGGCTCTTATGGGGCCCAAAGGAATGCAGGAAGTAGGCACGACCATCATGCAAAACTGCCAGTATGCCATGCAAAAAATTGCGACATTGCCGGGTGTGAAAATTCAATTGGCCGCCCCTTCTTTTAAAGAATTTGTGGTCAATTTTGACATGACCGGTAAAACAGTCGCGCAAATTAACAAGCATCTGCTCCAATTTAAAATATTTGGCGGCAAAGACTTGTCACAAGAATTTCCTCAGTTCGGCCAGAGTGCATTGTATTGCGTAACCGAAATACATCAACACAAAGACCTGGACAAACTCGTTTATGCGCTGCAAGGGGTAATCTCCTGCTAACAGCCATTATCAACAAGGAAAGGATTGAAAGCGAATGGCAAGACAAAAAAAATTGCTCAGAGATAGTTACCATCAGGCCAGATGGGATGAACCCATCATCTTTGAAATGAGTGTTCCGGGGGAAAGAGGCGTATTGGTTCCCCGGGCTTGTCAAGATATCGTCAATCAGGTGGGCGACGGAGTTTCAGCAATTCCCGCGAATTTGCGGAGAAAAAAATCCCCTGCCCTGCCGGAAGTCAATCAAATGCGGGTCAACCGCCACTATTACCATCTTTCCCAGGAAACCCTGGGCACTGACGTGACCTTGGGAATCAGCGAAGGGACCTGTACCATGAAATACAGTCCCAAAATCCAGGAACATATGGCTGCCCGACATCCTGGCATCGTTGATGTTCATCCCCTGCAATGTCCTGAAACAATGCAAGGGATTCTGGAAACTTACTATCAGGTGGAGCAGTTTCTCAAAGAAATCTCTGGTATGGATGCTTTCAGCTTACAGCCGGGCGGCGGCGCACATGGTGTGTTTGCCAATGCTTCCATGATCAGGTCTTATCATCGCGCCCGGGGGGACAAGAAGAGAACGGAAATCATCACCACGATGTTTTCCCACCCCTGTGATGCAGCTACCCCCAATACTGCAGGATTTAAAGTCATAACGCTGATGCCGGATGAAAGCGGCTATCCCGATTTGGAAGCCATGAAGGCAGCCCTCTCTGATCGTACTGCCGGGATCATGATAACCAATCCGGAAGATACCGGGATTTACAACCCCAGAATTGAGGAATACGTAAAAGCTGCTCATGCAGTGGGTGCGCTCTGTTCGTATGATCAGGCCAATGCCAATGGTATGCTGGGGATTCATCGTGCCCGCGAAGCCGGTTTTGATCTGGTCCATTTCAATTTGCACAAAACCTTTTCCGCCCCTCACGGCAGTATGGGACCAGCTACCGGAGCGATTGGCGTTAAAGAATTTCTAAAACCATACCTGCCCGTACCCAGGGTCGAATTCGACGGCCATAAGTATCTTCTTAACTCCAACTATCCGGAAAGCATTGGAAAAGTACGAACCTTCTTCGGAAATACCAATGTAGTTTTGAAAACCTACATGTGGATCATGCAGCACGGGGCTGAAGGTTTAAAAGAAGCAGCCATTTGCTCGGTTTTAAACAATCAGTACTTCATGAAAAAAATCGCAGAAATCCCAGGTGTGGTTATCTGGTATGCCAAAGGCAAACGTCGCCTGGAACAAGTACGTTATTCCTGGGAAAAACTTAAACAAGATACGGGCGTTGGAACTGACGATGTGAATAAACGAATCGTTGACTTCGGCATTGAACATTACTGGACCTCTCATCATCCCTGGGTCGTTCCCGAGCCTTTCACGCTGGAACCTTGTGATTCTTACAATAAAGAAGATCTGGATGAATATGTGGAAGTGCTCAGGCAGATTTCCAAGGAAGCCTACGAAGATCCCGATTTCGTCAAGCGGTCCCCCCATAAAGCTGCTTCTCACCGACCTACCCATGAGGCAATCGATGATGCCGATTTAATTGCGGTTACGTGGCGGCAATATTTAAAGAAAAAAGCTAAACCGTAGAAGTATAAAAACCCATCTCCGTCTTTGGACGGAGATGGAATTAAGTAAAAGAGCGGTGATAATAGGGTGAAAACGCTGGGAGTAATTGTTAATCCGATTGCTGGTATTGGTGGAAAAGTTGGTTTAAAGGGCAGTGATGGTCTAGAAATTTTAAAAAAGGCCCGTGAAATGGGAGCCAAATCTGATGCTCCACGACGTGCCCAGGAAGCATTGCATATCATTGCCAAAATTAAAAATGATATTCATGTTTTGGCATATCCAGATGAGATGGGGGCGAATGAGTGTCGTCAAGCCGGTCTGGAACCTGAAATCATCGGATCGATCACAAGTAATGAAACTTGTCCGGAGGATACCATGAAAGCCGCTCAGAAGATGACAGAACGAGGCATTGATTTGATCCTTTTTGCCGGTGGGGACGGCACCGCACGCAATATATTCAGCGCTATTGGAAGCAGCATCCCGGTACTGGGCATTCCTGCCGGCGTAAAGATCCATTCGGCAGTGTATGCAATCAACCCCCATAGTGCCGGTGAAGTGGCCAGTCTTTATTTACAAGGCAAGGTGGTCAATCTGCGCGAAGCGGAAGTAATGGATATCGACGAAGAAGCCTTTCGGCAAGGGCGTGTCAGTGCCAGACTGTATGGGTATTTGAAAGTGCCGGTGGAACGCAGGGTGCAAAGCGTGAAATCGGGTGCCCGTTCTGAACAGGCAGAAGTTGAGGGTATGGCTGCTGAAATCATTGCCGGAATGGATGCGGATACGCTCTATGTGATCGGCCCCGGCACCACTACCCGCAGTATTATGGAAAGATTAGGGCTTCCCAACACCCTTTTGGGAGTCGATGTGATTTTTGATCGAAAGCTGATAGCCAGGGATGTCAATGAAAACCAGCTCTTTGACCTGATCAATCAACACGGCAAGGCCCGCATTATCGTCACCGCGATTGGCGGACAGGGCCATATTTTGGGCCGCGGCAACCAGCAGATCAGCCCCCGGATTATTCGTCTGGTGGGTAAAGACAATCTTACGGTAGTTGCCAGCCGTGACAAACTGGTAGCCCTGCAACCCCACCCGTTGCTGGTTGACACCGGCGATCCGAGCTTGGATCAGGAATTACTGGGTTATGTGAGAGTCGTAACCGGTTGGGAAGACAGTATTATGTACCGAATCAGCGACGATGCAGAGTAGGCTCGGGAAAAAATAAACTTTCCCTGGATGTTATTCATGATTTATAAAAACGAGGAGGGATGCCACTTGGCAAGAGGTTTGGAACTTTTTCAACAAAGTGCCGTAGGTTTTACTCGACAAATCAGCCCTTATGACACGCTGGTTTATTCCACCGTTAACCCGGGACTCATGTACGCACTCGTCTATTTGATGTGGGCCCCGTTTCTTTATCCCGGTGCACATATGTCCTGGGCGATTTTGACGGTTTCACAAATGTTTGTCATCGCCGGACTGTACTGGCTGCTTTCAGTAGCCATGCCTCGACAAGGCGGTGAATACATCTATATCAGTCGAATCCTGCATCCATCACTGGGCTTAATGTCCAGTTTCATGATTTCCTTTACAGCCATCTCTTGGACGGGGGTATGTTCAGATTGGGCATTAAAATATGCTTTGGTTGAGTTTTTCGCTTCCATGGGTATTGTCAGTGGGAATCAAATGTGGATGCAATGGGCATCTTTTTTAAATACGCCTCATATCCGGGCAATACTCGGCACGATAATGATCTTTATTATCTGGATGGTTTTCTACAAAGGCAGTCGGGCCATGATGAAAATGTCCTGGATGGCCTTGATTGGCACCGGGGTTGGGGCTCTAACCTTCATTGTAGCTGCCTTAATGGCTGATCCCGGGACTTTTGCTGCCAATTTCACCCGCTTGAGCGGTTTAAATTACAACGATGTTATACCTCTGGCCGTGCAAGCCGGACATCCCAATAAATTTCTCTTTGGTGCTACTATAATGGCCGGTTCAACATACATTATACTTAACACTTTGGGGGCTACATTCGGCGCCAATCTGGCCGGAGAAGTTCGCAGTGTACAGAAGTCTCAGTTATTGGCCATGTTTGGTTCGTTGGTTATTTTAATGAGCGCCTGGGCAATATTCTATGGATTAAGCTACAAAATCTTTGGTAACTTATGGACCAATGCCTTGATGTACCTGTCAGGGACTGGCAATGCGGCTTATCCCTTTGGCGCTTATGAACCTTTTGCAACGATATTACTGGGTATTCTGACCCAGAGTCCTCTCTTTATTTTCCTGATCGCCATTGCCTTTTTTATGGCCACTTTCGGTTCCTGTGCCGGTATGAGCTTTGGCCCAACCCGTAATATATATGCCTGGGGATTTGATCGTCTGGTTCCGGCCAAAACTTCCCAAATTGATCCCAAATCCGGTTCCCCGGTGATTGCTTCTACCATAGCCCTGGCTGTCGCAGAAATCTTCTTGTTGCTGGACGTTTATTTGCCAGCCTGGACCGCTTATATCGGCTACACGATTTTCACCTGGTTCCTGGCTTGGATTCTGCTCGGTATTGCCGGCATCGTATTCCCTTATCGCCGCAAACTGTTGTTTGAATCAGCTCCACCCGTAGTCCGGGGAAGATTCATGGGTCTTCCCGTCGTTTCCTGGTTAGGTATTTTGACAACGATCATCAGTGTTTCCATCTGCGCCTATCTCCTTATTCCCTTCTTTAAAGGAGACATGCCCTATACCATGATCGTAATGTCAATTATCCTGCTGGTTTTGCCTATCATTATTTACTATCTGTCAAAAGCTTCCTATGCAAAACAAGGGATAAACATAGACATTCAATTTTTAGAAATACCGGCTGACTAAATAAGAATAGAAAAGGGGTGAAGCGTTTACCATGAAAATTTTTTACGCAAGTGATGCTCATGCAGCAGAAAGTACTTTTCGCAAGTTTACCAACGCCGGACCATTTTACAAGGCAGATCTGGTAATCTATGGCGGAGATTTTGTTGGCAAAGCAGTCGTGCCGATTATTAAAACCAAGGAAGGTTACTATGAAGCCACATATTACGGCTCAACGGTTAAAATCAAAAATGAAGGAGAACTGCCGGACCTGCAAAAGACACTCCGGGATGCAGGTTTTTACTGGATTATCTTGAGTGAACAGGAGATCGACCAAATTGATGAAAGCGGCGTAGAACGAATTACTAAAGAACTGCAGATCAAGCAAATCGAAGAATGGGCCAAGCTGATGGATGAGCGCTTTAAAAAGAACGGCATTCCCTGTGTAGTAATACCCGGCAATGACGATCCATTTTATATTGATGACTATCTGAATAAAATGCAATATGTACAAAACGGGGATGATAAAATAGTAGAAATAAAAGGATACGAAATACTGTCTTTAAGCCATGGACATCCAACCATTTTCAAATATCCCCGTGATGTCAGCGAAGAAGAGTTGGCCCAAAAAATTGAAAAATTGGCTTCCCAGGTGAAAAACATGAATAAATGTATATTTAATATTCATGTTCCCCCCCGGGACACTGATCTGGATCAAGATACGCTTTATGATGAAGATTTGAATCCCATTTTGGATGGTGATTCCCTGGCTACCGGCCCAGTAGGCAGCACCGCTGTGGCTGAAGCTATAAAAAAATACCAGCCTTTGTTAAGTTTGCACGGTCATGTTCATCCCAGTCGGGGAATCTGTAAAATCGGCCGAACCATCTGCGTGAATCCTGGCAGCAACTATGATGAAATCCAACTTCGTGGTTGTTTGATTGATATTAACAATCGTGGGGAAGTGGAATTGCCGACCTTAACTTCGGGTTAAGTACCCCTGTTAAATGCCTCTACAAAATTTCGCATGAATAAAACGGTGATCTTGACAGTCCCTGTCAGACACCGTTTTATCCTTCTGCCTAGTTTAAATAAATCTGAGCACCCATTTGCTTTAGCTTTTTGTCAATATCCTCATAACCCCGTTCAACATGCTCGTTCTCAGTAACAATGGTTTTTCCCTGGGCACTTAACCCGGCTATAATCAATGCTGCACCAGCTCTTAAATCACTGGCTCTGACACGGGCACCAGTCAACTCTTTGACGCCTCTGATAATGGCTGATTTTCCTTCCGTTCTGATATCGGCTCCCATCCTTAGCAGTTCTTGAACATGCATAAAACGGTTCTCAAAAACTGACTCGCTAATCACACTGGTTCCGTTCGCAAAGCTTAAATAAGCCATGATTTGCGCCTGCATATCGGTTGGAAATCCCGGATAAGGCAAAGTTTTAATATAAACCGGTTTAATTTTGCCTTCTCTTTTGATTTGAATGGCATAATTGCTTTCTTCAATGACCGCACCGCTTTCTTCCAATTTAGCTGTTATTGATTTTAAATGTTCAGGAATAACATTTTTAATGACTGCTTCTCCGGCTGTAGCTGCCACAGCGATTAAATAAGTACCTGCTTCAATACGATCCGGTATAGGTGTATACTCAGTACCGGAAAGCAATTCAACCCCTTGAATCTTAATCACATTTGTCCCCGCTCCACTTACATGGCCGCCCATCATGTTGATAAAATTGGCCAAATCTACGATTTCCGGTTCCAAGGCAGCATTTTCAATCCAAGTTGTTCCATCCGCCAAAGATGCAGCCATCATTATATTTTCAGTGGCCCCCACACTGGGAAAATCAAGATAGATATGATTTCCCATTAATTTATTGGCTTTGGCAATAACGTCTCCACCATTAAATTTTATTTCTGCTCCCATTGCTGCAAATCCCTTTAAATGCAAATCAATAGGGCGATTACCGATGGCACAACCACCAGGCAGAGAAACTCTTACTTTTCCACATCTGGAAAGCAATGCCCCCATGAGCAGAAATGAAGCCCGCATTTGTCTTACCAAATCATAAGGGGGTGTTGTTTGCAGCACACGACTGTTAAAAACTAAATAATCCTCTTTTACTTGAATTTCTTTACCAAGTTGCTGCAAAATTTGACAGATTGTATCAACGTCTTTGATCCGGGGAACTCTTTTCAGAACCACTTTTTCATCCGTCAAAACAGTTGCGGCAATAATTGGCAAAATGGCATTTTTTGATGTACTGATTTCCACCTCGCCCTTTAGTCTTGTTCTTCCTTGAATATACATTTCCAATTTTCAATCACCACCTCCCTAGTAATCATTTAGCAGCAACGGAACACCTAAATAAATATAACTCTGGTTTAAAACACTGTCATTGCGGATGGCCGCTTGCAGATTGTAGTTTTCTCCGGCCAGCTTAACTTGATCATAATTTTCCCGTAATAAAGGACTAAAGGCTGCCATACAATCCATGTTTTGCGCACTATAATGATCGATTGCCCGAGCCTGCAAACTTTGACATACAACCTGCAGCATTTGACGTCGTTCAGCCTGATCGGGTCGTTCATTCATCATTCCTTTGTATTGAAAATAAGACTGGCTTTGATAGCGTTCTTTTAATCTTTTTTCATCCTGGTGTAAAGCAAGATCATCTTGGGAAGAAATGGCTGTTAAAAGGAAATAAGTGTTTTGACTTTCGGTTTGAAGGCGAATAAAGTAATCCGTTTGGTTCTTGGTTGCATGGTAAAATAATGATATATAATCTGTTTGCTGTTCATGCATAATTGCTGATCTTTGAAAAGGCAGATCCAATAATTGCAATATCATGATTAATTCGGCATCCAGTTCCTGAAAATGATTGGCTGTTTTTATTTTTGCCCAACAATCCAATCTGGATTCGAGCAAAATTGCACCGATTGATGTAAAAGATAGACAATATGGCGAACCATGATCAATTGGTTCAGCAATTGAATGTTTAATTTCTGTTTCAATTACATAACATAGTAAAATAAATACAAAAATATAAATAAATAATTTTCTCATTTGCCCTTCCCCTTACCCGTTGTGATCTACCCAAATTGTTGACACATTTGCCGGGGAATATTCTCCGGTTATGCCGGGCAAGGAGAAATATCATCCTCTAATGTACCCCGATAACAACTGACGAGGTCAACAATACTGCATGAAGCGAACTGCTTCTAAAATAACGGGAAGCCTGATGAATGAACGTTCGGTACGTTCATTCATCAGGCTTCTCCGCTTGTTTCGCCCTTTCGTTTACTCATTTGATTTAGGTTTGACTTTATGACAGTTAATTCGTCCGTTCTTGTGCAAGTATCACCCGCTTAGAAAATCAATTCTCCGGTTCTTGCGATGATGTTACCGCTGCTTTTTCCTTTTGCGCTCTTTTTTCTTCCTGGATCTTTAGACGCAGTTCCTTTTCATATTCCTTTTGCCGTTGTTTGGCTAGCAAGGCCTTTTTCTCAAACTTTTTGGTCTGCTGCCAGATCAATATACAAAAGCCGGCGGTGATTAAAAATACCAATACGATTAAAATTAAAAATTTAATTTGTAAATCTCCCATATAAACCACCCATTCTGGAAAATTGCTCCCGGCGCCAATTCCATAAGAGTGCCGGCAGGAACTTAATAGAGTCTCTTTTCCTTCCTTTCCTGCGCCAGTTGCGCTTCTCTTTCATCTCTTTTGCGCCGTTGTTCCATAATAATACTGCGGGCTTTGGCAGCTCTCACCTTACCGTTCTCCTCCGCTTTCGACAATACCTGCCAAAGAACCAGATAAAGAATGCCTTTCATCAGATAATATACAGTTATGGCAATAACCAATGCCTTAAGTAACATCAATTTGTCCACAGCCAATAACCTCTTTTAAATGCCATATTCAGCACAGTAATGCACAACACGCAATATTACGTTTTGTGATAAATTTAATTATAGTATATTACGAATTTGGCCGTGTGCCAATCGGTTTATAATCCAAAGCCGGAAGGTAAATCATCCTTCCGGCTTTGGTAACCAGATTTTATTCTTTTAAAAGAGCATCTGCTGCTTTGAGCCTTGTAACGGCTCTTCTTAATGCCATTTCGGCTCGTGCATGGTTGATATTCTCGTTAATTGCCTGCAGCCTTTTTTCCGCTCTTTCTTTGGCGGCCTTGGCTCTTAGAATATCGATCTCCGATCCCTGTTCAGCCGTTTCAGCCAAGACACGGACTTCATTATAGATAACTTCCATAAATCCGCCGCTTAAGGCTATTTTTTTTACTTTGCCTGCCGGATCAGTATATCTCATCACGCCAACATCCAGTGCTGCTATCATGGGAGCATGGTTTTTCAATATACCCAGCTCACCATTAAGTTCCGGAACCACCAGAAATTGAACTTCATCTTTAAAGAGAATCTGCTCCGGTGTAACAATTTCAACCATGAAGGTGTTGTCTGCCACAGACTACCCCTCCAATCTTTTTGCATTTGCCAATACCGTATCAATATTTCCCATCATGTAGAATGCTTCTTCAGACAGTGCATCATGTTTGCCTGCCAGCACCTGGGTAAACGATTCAACCGTCTCGGCAACCGGTACATAGATACCCGGTCTGCCCGTAAACTGTTCCGCAACGTGGAAGGGCTGGGACAGATAACGTTGAATCTTTCTGGCACGGGCCACGATCAGTTTGTCTTCATCAGACAATTCATCCATACCCAGAATGGCGATAATGTCCTGCAATTCTTTGTATCTTTGCAGAATCTGCTGTACGCCGCGGGCCGCATTGTAATGCTTGGGACCAACAATCTGCGGATCAAGGATCCGGGAGGTGGAATCCAGAGGATCAACCGCCGGATAAATCCCCAACTCGGAAATGGCACGAGACAGCGTCGTGGTTGCGTCCAAGTGAGCAAAGGTCGTCGCCGGTGCCGGGTCAGTCAAGTCGTCGGCCGGTACATAAACCGCTTGGGCGGAAGTGATGGAACCTTTGCGGGTCGAGGTAATACGTTCCTGTAAGAGACCCATATCCGTTGCCAGGGTAGGCTGGTAACCAACGGCGGACGGCATACGTCCTAACAGCGCGGACACTTCATTGCCTGCCTGGGCGAAACGGAATATATTGTCAATAAATATCAGCACGTCTTGTCCGCCAACATCACGGAAATACTCCGCAACCGTCAGACCAGTCAAAGCAACCCGCAGGCGGGCGCCCGGCGGCTCATTCATCTGACCAAAAATCAAGGCGCATTTGTCAATAACGCCGGACTCGGTCATTTCACCCCAAAGGTCATTGCCTTCACGGGAACGCTCACCCACACCGGTGAATACGGAATATCCACCATGCTCGTAAGCAATATTTCTGATTAATTCTTGAATGATAACGGTCTTGCCAACTCCGGCCCCACCGAACAGACCAATTTTTCCTCCCTTAGCATAGGGGCAAATCAGGTCGGCAACTTTAATACCGGTTTCCAACATGGTTGTAGCCGGCAACTGATCAGTAAGTGGCGGGGGATTACGGTGAATTTCCCAATATTCCGAAGCATTCACCGGACCAGCGTTATCTACCTCTCTGCCCAAAACATTCAGAATCCGGCCCAGGCATCCGTCGCCGACGGGAATCTTAATGGCGGCAGCGGTATTGGTAGCCTTCATGCCTCTCATGATTCCGTCAGTAGGACTCAAAGCAACGCAGCGAACGGTGTCGTTGCCCAACAATTGCATGGCCTCGAGGGTAACATCGAGGTCAGCTATGACCCTGGCGCTGCTATCCTGGTCTTCTGATTTTATGGTAATAGCGTTCATTAGATCCGGTAACTCACCCGGTTTGAACCTGACGTCCACAACCGCGCCGATGACCTGAGTTACCTCTCCATAGGTTACATTCGCCATTCTCTACTTTCCTCCTTTATTGAGAGCTTCGGCGCCTCCAACAATATCAAGTATTTCGTCGGTTATGGCCGCCTGTCTGACTTTGTTCATCTGCAGGGTCAAAGAATCAATGATTTCTCCTGCATTCTGGGTAGCGTTGCCCATGGCTGTCATTCGGGCGCCGTGTTCGCTGGCTTTTCCCTCCAGCATGGCATGGTATATCTGACTGCCTACATATCTGGGCAGCAAAGTCAAAAGGATGAGTTCGGCACTGGGCTCATAAATGTATTCCACATATTTTTCCACTGTTTCTTCGGCTGCGTCAAGTTTCTCAATCGGCAACAGCTTAGCTACTGTAGGAATCTGCCGCAGTACATTTACAAATCTGGCATAAACCAGATACACCTCATCAAGCTCTTCATTCTCATAAGCGTTGATAATATATTCAGCAATTTCCCTGGCATCCGTATAACTGATTGTGTCTCCCAAATTGGTATATTCCGCTTCCAATCCCTTGCGCTTGCGATAGAAGTCGCGGGCTTTTCTGCCCACTGCAATAACCGCATTTTCAACTTTTCTCTCGTCCGTTGCCATGGCATCATTGGCGACTTTGATGATGTTGGTATTGTACCCTCCGCATAGACCCCGGTCAGCAGTGATGACAATATAGCCAACCTTGCGAACTTCATCACGGGTCACCAGCAAAGGATGCTGAACATCGGTTGCCAAAGAAGCCAATCTGGCCAAGGTTCCCTGCAAGGTTTCGGTATAAGGCCTGGATTGTTCAGCCTGTTCCTGGGCCTTGCGCAATTTAGCGGCAGCAACCATTTTCATCGCTTTGGTAATCTGTTGAGTGTTCTTGACGCTGCGGATTCTTCGCTTAAATTCTCTTACTCCTGCACCTGCCATTTACACTCACCACCTAAACTGCGAAGGTAGACTTGAATTCTTGTATGCCTTTTACCAATTTGTCTTGCGTTGCATCATCAAGTTTACCGGCGTCACGTATCGTAGCCAGAACATCAGCATAAGTACTGCGCATGAATTTGAGGAAGTCCGTTTCAAACTCCTGAACCTTGTTCTTGGGCATATCATCGAGATAACCGTTGACCCCCGCAAAAATCATAATTACCTGTTCTTCTGTGGCCATTGGTACATATTGGCCTTGTTTCAGAACTTCGGTTACTCTTTCACCACGAGTCAGTCTGGCCAGCGTCGCTTTATCCAGGTCGGAACCGAACTGGGCAAAGGCAGCCAGTTCACGGAACTGCGCCAAATCCAAACGTAACTGCCCGGCAACTGATTTCATCGCCTTGGTCTGGGCGCTACCACCTACGCGGCTGACGGATAGACCGGCGTTGATGGCTGGACGTTGACCAGCGTAGAAAAGGTCGGTTTCCAGATAGATCTGGCCGTCAGTAATGGAAATAACATTGGTCGGAATATACGCGGATACGTCACCGGCCTGGGTTTCAATAATCGGCAGAGCCGTAATTGAACCGCCACCATAGTTTTCATTAAGTTTGCAGGCTCTTTCCAGCAAACGGGAATGGAGATAGAAAACGTCTCCGGGATAGGCTTCACGTCCGGGCGGACGTCTGAGCAACAGTGACATTTCACGATACGCAACTGCATGCTTGGACAGATCATCGTAAATAATCAAAACATCGGCTTTTTCGCTTTCCATAAACTCTTCTGCCATGGCAACCCCAGCGTAGGGGGCAATGTAAAGCAGCGGAGCAGGTTCGGAAGCCGTTGCCGCGACGATGATGGTATAGTCCATGGCACCCATTTCTTCAAGTTTACTTGCTATACCGGCAATCGTGGATTGTTTCTGGCCAATCCCTACATAAATACAAATCATATCTTTTTTGGTTCTCTGGTTGATGATGGCATCAATCGCAATGGCAGTCTTGCCAACTTGGCGGTCACCGATGATTAACTCACGCTGGCCTCTGCCGATCGGGACCATGGAGTCAATTGCTTTCAAGCCGGTTTGCATAGGTACGTTAACTGGCGCACGGGTAACAACACCCGGTGCAACACGCTCAACAGGCCGGAACTTGTCTGTATTGATAGGTCCTTTGCCGTCGATAGGTTGTCCCAATGCATTAACAACCCTGCCCAGCATGGCATTGCCCGTCGGAACTTCCATGATTCTTCCAGTGGCTTTTACGATGTCGCCTTCTTTAATATGATAATAAGGTCCCAAAAGAACCGCACCAACATTATCTTCTTCCAGGTTCAGAACCATTCCGAAGGTTCCGCCTGTGAATTCCAACAATTCGCCAGCCATAGCTCCCTGTAATCCGTAGACTCGAGCAATACCGTCACCCACATAGATGACTGAGCCGACATTGCTGACTTCGACCTCGGATTGGTAGCGCTCTATCTGCTCTTTCAGGATGGCGCTAATCTCTTCAGGTCTAATACTCATTTACGTGCTCACCCCTATCGAATTAACTTATCTTTGCTTTCTTTAGTTTCTCTGTCAACATCTGCAGTTTTTTAACTGCCGTGCCATCCACGATCTGGTCACCCATGCGTATCTTTGCTCCACCTAGAAGCGTCGGATCAACCGTCAGCTTCAACATCACTTTTTTGCCGGTAGAAGCGGAGAGTCTCTCCTCCAGTGCATCCAATTCCTGCTGGGGCACCTCACGGGCGGCAAATAGTTCAGCTTTCTTGATATTACGGGATTCATCAGCCATTTCTACATATTCACGATAGATGAATTCAAGATAGCTTTCGCGTCTTTTGTCAATAATCATGAACAAGAAATTCATGGTCATCGGTGAAAGCTGCGTACCAAAAACCTTTTGGACCAGATCCTTCTTTTCTCTGGCGGGTACCAGGAGATGGTCCAGGTATTCTTTCATGCCGTCAACCTCAGCGATAGTGCTGATGACCTTTTCCAATTCCGCCTGATATGCATCAATCTTATCGGCTTCACGGGCAATGCCAAAAAACGCTTCAGCATAGCGCCTAGCGACGCTCTTGTTTAGCATAGGAAATCGCCCGCTTCATCTACAAATTCTTTGACCATTTTTTTGTGGTCTTCTTCCGTAATGGCTCTGCCTAAGACTTTTTCGGCGGCCATCATGGCAAGGGTCGCTGCCGTATTGCGAAGTTCAGCTTTGGCGGCTTCCGTCGCTGAAGCGATTTCCGCCTGCGCTTTGGTTTTCATTGCCGCGGCCTCTTCTTTGGCTTGGGCTGCAATTTCAGTTTTGGCATCATCTGCAGCTTTGGTCGCTCTGGCAACAATCTCTTGCGCCTCTTTGCGGGATTCAGCCAGATTGGCCTGCGCTTCTTTTCTCAATTGATCTACTTCAACCCTTATTTCTTCTGCATGTTTGATTGCACTCTCAATGGTGTTGGCCCGCTGTTCCAGCATTGCATTAACCGGATTGAACCCAAACTTGTAGAGCAGCGCCAGCAATACAAAGAAGTTGACCGCTGACCAGCCGATAACATACAAGTTGCCAAATACAGGGGGCTTTCCTTCCGGTGCTGCAACAGGAACTGAAGCATCACCTGAAGCCATGCAGAGGGTGGCATATCCCAATACCATAACAAAGGCTAAAAGGAGGCCAAATAAATATTCCCTTTTGTTCCTTTTCACGGATGTGCTACCTCCATTCTCAGAGCTAATAGTATTATGGGCGATAGAGCCTTGCTTGTTCTATAACATTGCCTTGCTCTATCGCCCCTCTTGGTAGGTTAACGATATACCTTTAATGCTTACATTTTGCCAACCAGCATAAATGCGATCAGCAGACCATAAATGGTCAGAGTTTCAATAAAAGCAAAGGTAATAAACATAAGGGTTCTTACGTCCCCTCCAACTTCGGGCTGTCTGGCGATGGCCTCAATAGCCTTTCCACCAGCAACACCCATTCCAACGCCGCCACCCAGACCGGCAATAGATACGGCTAAACCAGCTCCTAATGCGATACCCATTCTTTCCCCTCCTTTCATCATGCCAATGCTTTATAAACATTGCCCTAGTTTATGTTAATTTTAATGACCCTCTCCCGTAGCTGCGGCTATATAGCTCGCCGATAGGATAGTGAAAACGATTGCCTGGATTGCGCCCAGCAGAACACTCAGCGCCATCAGGGCTGATGGAATCAAGAATGGAACCATGAACATCATATAAGCAATAATCATTTCCTCACCAAAAATATTGCCAAATAGACGAACGGTAAGGGATAGCGGGTGAGTTATTTCTTCCAGTAGATTCAGCGGCAACATCAGCGGGTTGGGACTTACAAAGTGTCCCAGATAATGGAATCCATGTTCGGCAAAACCTGCGCTTTGGACTGCAAATACAGTAATCAAAGCGAGTGTGACGGTAACGTTCCAGTTACTAGTCGGCGGTTGAAATCCTTGAATATGGGCAGCTCCTGGAATCAGACCACTGTAATTGCTGAAAAGGATAAACAAAAAGAATGTTGACAGAAGGGGAGCATACTTCTTTGCAATATGTTCCTTATCCATGAGTTGAGTGAAAAAATCGGTGGTCCATACAACGATCCATTCAAAGGCATTCTGCAGACCCTTGGGACAAACTTGCATGTTTTTCGTGGCAAAAAAGGCTAGTAAACCAATTACGGCAACGATACCCCACTGTGTAACAACCAGATGGTCTACTGGAATAGGACCTATGTGAAAATAGACACCATCCCACATACCAAATATCATCTTTCTCCCCCCTTCCTATTAATATATTATTTGTGGTTTTGTCGGTCTTTTGCCGGACCTGACCCAAAACTTCAAACCTTGATTGTGTTTCCTCAGAAAATATTCAATCCTGATCCTCTGCGGATCCCGGTGAAGGTTTTTGGCGGGATTCGATCATCAATCTCTCCCACATCATTTTGCCGGCTGTTAGCATTCCAAAAAGCAAACCTCCGATTGACAGCCAAGGACCCGTATCAAACTTGCCATCCAGCCATTTGCCGCCAAAATAGCCGACCGCTATCGCTGCCGCCACAGATGTGGCTAAATTCATGGCATCTGCAAGTGCCCTCGGCCAATTTTGCTTTTTGTCTGCCATCTGCACCACCTTGTTCTTTTTACCATTTTCAACACATACTGTATTCTACGAATTAATCCAAAATCCTTTTTGGGCAGATATTTTTTTAATTTCGAGCTTTTGTATGGTCTTTTTTGATTCAGGAAGGGAACATCCTCTATTGCGATTACAGATTTCACCCTGTTCGTACCAGAATTCACATCTCGACGAAAGCTGCCCGATAACAAACAGGCAGCTTTTTTAAAACGAAATTTATCTCGCATTTATGATATTCGCTATAAATTTTAATTTTCCTCTATGATCATTATATTTTTATATTTTTGCGGATAATTTGCCGGCTTTTATTAGAGGGACAGATAACCTTTGCGGTCAAGTTTTTCCACATGATTTTGCAACATCTGTTCGATATCGATTTGATAATGGTCTTCCAGCACAAACATCATGGTTATTGCAGTTTGAGCAACATCCAGCAGTTCCCGGGCGATTTCTTCGATGACATGACTTTCTTCCATATGTACTGTTTCCCCGCTCAGGCCTCGAAATTTGCCAATGCATTGAGCCAATTCCCCGGCTTCCTCCATTAATTTGAGGGCGGTGGATTCCAGGGTCGGACTTAAGCCATTCAATCTGGGCAAGGACAATGTTTTGGTATCCATTTCATGACTTCCTTTCAATGGTTGGCGGTATTTCAACAAGTTCAATGCCGGCCTCCTGCAAAAACTGGACAGCCAATTGGTCATCAAAATTACCGCGATGGACAACTTTAATGATCCCTGCGTTGATGATCATGCGGGCACAGATCAGACACGGTTGATTGGTACAGTAAATCACCGAGTCTTGTGTGGATACACCATAAAAAGCAGCATTGATGATGGCATTCTGTTCAGCATGAACACCGCGACATAATTCATAGCGCTGCCCGGAAGGAATTTGCATCTCTTCCCGCAGACACCCCAACTCCAGACAGTGTCCCAGACCGCGCGGGGCACCATTGTATCCGGTGGAAATAATTCTTTCTTTCCTCACCAAAACAGCACCTACCTGTCGACGCAGACAGGTGGAGCGACTGGCAACCAGATCGGCCAGTTCTAAAAAGTATTGATCCCAGTCAGGACGCTTTCTAAGGATGCTTGATTGTTTACTCATAATGATATTCCATACAGCGGATATTTATCACAAAGCACCTGAACGATTTCCCGCGCCTCACCCAGTTTGGCTTCATCCTCAGGGTGATCCAGGGCCAGGCTGATTGCGTGGGCGACAGCCTGCATATCCTCGGTTGAAAAGCCGCGACTGGTCAAAGCCGGTGTACCGATTCTGATCCCGCTGGTAATGGTAGGTTTTTCAGGATCAAAAGGAATGCCGTTTTTATTAACGGTGATGTTGATTGATTCAAGAATCGTTTCAGCTTCCTTGCCGGTCAGTTTTTTCGGTCTTACGTCTACCAGCATAAGATGATTGTCGGTTCCGCCGGAAACCAACCGCAAGCCATGCGCAATTAATTCCTGCGCCAATACTCGAGCATTGTCCACAATTTGCTGCTGGTATTGTTTAAAAGCCGGCTGCAAGGCTTCCTGAAAACAGACTGCCTTGGCCGCAATTACGTGCATCAACGGGCCTCCCTGGATGCCGGGAAAAACTGCACTGTCGATTTTTTTAGCCCATTCCTCTTTGCAGAGGATGACACCGCCGCGCGGTCCCCGCAGTGTCTTGTGGGTAGTGGTGGTAACAAAGTCCGCATAAGGTACGGGACTGGGATGCAGACCGGCAGCGACCAAGCCTGCGATGTGGGCCATATCCACAAAAAGAAGGGCCCCAATTTCGTCTGCGATTTCCCGGAATTTTGCAAAGTCTATCACGCGCGGATACGCACTGGCACCAGCCACAATCATTTTAGGACGGGTTTCCAGGGCAACAAGACGCAATGCTTCATAATCAATCATTTCTGTTTCCGCATTAACACCGTATTCATAAAATTGATAATACTTGCCGGATATATTTACCTTGCTGCCGTGAGTCAAATGTCCACCGTGGTTAAGATTCATGCCGAGCACTTTATCACCGGGGCTGAGAGCGGCAAAATAAACAGCTGTATTGGCTTGAGCACCTGCATGAGGCTGTACGTTGACGTGGTCACAGCCAAAAATCTTTTTTAGCCGTTCCCGGGCGAGCTCTTCAACTACATCAACATATTCGCATCCGCCGTAATATCTTTTCCCCGGATACCCCTCGGCATATTTATTGGTCATGACCGAACCTTGGGCCGCCATTACTGCCCGGGAAACAAAATTCTCCGAAGCAATCAGTTCCAGCTTGCGATCCTGTCTGCGTTCTTCAGCGGCAACCGCCGCAGCAACTTCCGGGTCTGCCGGCAAAACATATTTTTCAATATAGTCCATCATTTGCACCTCTCACAATACGTATTTTCAATGGCATTTATCTTGTCAACTCTGCGTTGATGTCTGCCTCCTTCGAATGAAGTCGTCAAAAAAGTATTGACGATGGCTTCCATAACCGGCATCTCCAGAACTCTGGCCCCCATGGCAAGAACATTGGCATCATTGTGCTTTCGGGCCATTTCCGCCGTAAAGGTATCTGAACACAACGCTGCTCGAATTCCGGGGATTTTATTGGCCGCAATCGATATACCGATTCCCGTTCCGCAAATCACAATACCCGGTATATTTTTCTCCCGCACTTGCGCCGCTACTGCTTCTGCAATGTCAGGATAATCAACAGAAGCCGTCGTAAAACAGCCGCAATCAATCGTCTCAAACCCTGATTTATTAAGCAATGCAATGATTTCTTCTTTTTTCTCTACCCCGGCATGGTCACTGCCGATTGCGATCTCCAATTGTCATTCACTCCTGCTTTCTTTTTTAATGCTAATGAAATTATTATACACATATTTATTATTTTAGCTGAATGATTTCACAATATTTCTGATCATGCTATTTATTTGCCGGGCACATTGTCGGTAGGTTTCGATTTCAAAACCGAAGGGGTCAAGAATATCGCCTGCCGAATCCCGGCTGAACGCTGCCAATGTATAAACCTTTTGGGCGGGCACATTATATTTTTCCATAACCTCACGACGATGACTTTCTTGCATGGTCAAAATCACATCCGCCCATTCAACCAGTTCCGTATTGAGCCTCCGGGAACGGTGGTTGCTTATATTAAGGCCCATTTCCGTCATCACCATGACAGCCGCGGGACTGGCGGGTGAACCATCCAAGGCACGAAGACCCGCCGACTTGGCGATCGGTTGACTCTCTTGCCTGTTTTTACCTGTATTTTTTACATGATCGGTGAAGAGAGCCTGCGCCATGGGACTGCGGCAAGTATTGCCGCTGCATACAAACAGAATATGCATGCGTTTTCCTCCCTTCCAACGCTACAAGAATCTGTTTTATGTAAAACTAATCAGAAGGCCATTTTCCCCGCCAGAGCCAGCAGGATCAGCCCCCCTGCCGCCTGGGAGTAACTGCCCACAGAGCGGCTCAGTATTTTGCCGCCTTTGAACCCCAGCAGGGTCATTGACCCGGCTATCATCCCCATAATCACTACCGTCAACAGGATCGGGGCTTTGATCGTTCCCAGACTAAAACCTACGGTAAGGGCATCGATGCTCACGGAGACGGTCAATATCAGCAAACTTGGCCATTTATCAGCGCTCATTGCTTGTTCACTGCGATCCAACGATGCCCTGGCTTTGGCCAAAGTAATTACCCGTGGCTGCAATTCCCGATATGACTTCCATATCATTTCCAGACCGATATATACCAAAACAACAGCTCCAATGCGCCCTGCCCATACGCCCAGCACTTTGCCGGCAGCCAGACCCAGACTCAAGCCCAGCAAGGGCATGAGAACGTGAAACAGACCTACCAGAAGGGAAAAACGAATTGCGTAACGACGACTGGCACCTTTGATTCCCATGCCCATGGAGAGAGAAAAAGCGTCGGCTCCAAGTACGATTGCCACCAGAATGATTGTCCCCATTTGTTCGTACATTGGTACATACTCCTTCATTATTTTCGGAAAACTGCCCGATTGATCCGATCCAGCATAGCCTCACTCAGTCGGTTGTTGCTTTCGTCCAGGGGCTCAAATAAAAGGATGTCTATTTGCTCTTGTTCCGCGTCTCTGAGAATCGTGAAGAAAGATTGTCCCAGGCCATCCAGCTTTAATGTATATTCTTTCGCAAAACGGCATGGATAATCCTGTTTTGACTCGGACACACGCACCAGGCCCGCTCGTTTATTTGCCTGCTGCAAGCCTTCCGTGCGCTGGACCAGCTCGCTTCTGTTTTGATTAAGGAGGACCTGGACCGGACTATTATAGTTTTCGACTGCTGGTTCAGGCAGGCCAATTCTAATCCCCAAAAGGGCTTCTATCTTTTCAACCGGAATTCCTCCACGGCGCAGAATGCGAAAGTTGTGATTGAGGTCAAGCACGGTCGATTCAAGTCCGCTGCCGGTTTCTCCTGCATCCAGCACCGCCGCAATCCGCCCGTCGAGATCTGTCCTGACATGATCGGCCTGGGTGGGACTGGGACGACCATATAAATTGGCACTGGGGGCAGCCAACGGCCCGGCCGCATTGATCAGGGCAATGGCTACCGGATGGGATGGCATACGCAGGCCCACTCCGCTTGAACCGCCTCTGACAATCTCCGGCACTTCCTCCCTGGCCGGCAAGATGATCGACAAGGGGCCCGGCCAAAAGTGTTCCATCAGTCGACGTGCCTCCGGGGGAATTTCGGTTACCAGCATTTTGACCTGTTCCATCTGGCTGATGTGTACCAGTAAAGGATGTTCTGCCGGTCGTCCCTTGGCCGCAAATATTTTGGCAGCAGCATCGGCTTGCAGGGCAGCCGCACCCAACCCGTATACGGTTTCGGTTGGAAACGCTACCAATTCGCCCTGACAGATCAATTGAGCTGCCTGACTGATACGCTCTGGATCAGGATGCTGGGCATCTACTTTTAAATAACGGGTTGCAATCATTGGCTCCTCCTGGCTTGGACCATCCGGGCGCGGCCGGCAGCGTCATGAATAATGCGGATTTCAGAAAATCCCTGCATGCTAGAGGCAATAAGTCCGGCCTGACGAGGATCGATTTCCAACAGCATAATGGCTCCCTCCGGCAGCACACGCCGGGCCTGAGGAAGCAATTGACGATAAAGATCCAAGCCGTCCTCGCCGGCAAACAAAGCCAAATGAGGCTCAAAATCGCGCACCTGCGGTTCGAGGCTATCCCGATCTGTTTCCGGAACATAAGGCAGATTGGCGACTAGGATATCAAAATGGGCTGACGGCTCTCCAGCCGGACGGGTGAAAAATGATTCCAGCAAACTGCCGGCATGAAAATCAATGCTCACCTGATGACGCTCGGCATTTTGGCAGGCGACTTTCAAAGCCGGCAAGGAAATGTCAGTCGCCGATACTTGCGCCTGTTTTAGATAATAAGCCAGACTGACGGCAATTGCTCCTGAACCGGTCCCAACGTCAACGATTCTGACCTTCTCCAGATCTTTTGCCGCCTTTATGGCAGTTTCCACCAGTAATTCCGTTTCCGGACGCGGAATAAGTACATCGGGTGTTACGATCAGATCCAGCGACATAAATTCCTTGTGACCGGTTATATAAGCAATCGGTTCTGATTTGGTGCGTCTTTTTATATACTCTTTATACAGCGCTCTTTCATCCGGATTGACTGGCGCTTCATAATTGGCATACAAATAGACCCGATCTTTTTTTAATACATGGGCCAGCAGGATCTCTGCCTCCAGGCGAGATTCCTTGATGCCCCTGTCCAAAAAATACCGGGTCGTCCATTGAAGCAAATCTTTTATTCTCCAGACTGCCTGCACTTAATCCACCTTTTTTAATCGTTCGGCCTGGTCATTGGCCATTAATGCTTCGATAATCTCGTCCAACTGACCATTCATAATCTGGTCCAGCTTGTGCAAGGTAAGATTAATCCGATGATCGCTTACCCTTCCCTGGGGATAATTATACGTACGAATCCGCTCACTTCTGTCTCCGGATCCAACCTGGCTTTTCCTGGCACCAGCCATTTCCTCATTCTTTTCTGCTTCCATCATTTCCTGCAAACGAGCCCGTAGCACGCGCAAGGCCTGCGCTTTGTTTTTATGCTGAGATTTTTCATCCTGGCAAGTGACCACCAGACCCGTCGGCATATGGGTAATACGCACCGCTGATTGGGTGGTATTGACACATTGTCCGCCAGGACCGCTGGCACAGTATACATCTATTTTTAACTCATTTTCGTTGATGGCTACGTCAACTTCCTCAGCTTCCGGCAAAACGGCTACTGTGGCTGCCGAAGTATGAATTCTGCCTCCGGATTCCGTACTGGGAATTCTCTGCACCCGATGGACACCCGATTCATATTTCAATTTGCTGAATGCAGCAACCCCATCAACCACAAATATGAGCTCTTTAATGCCTCCCAGTTCGGTATAATGAGAATCCATGATTTCGATTCTCCAACCCTGTTCCTCCGCATAGCGAGAATACATCCGGAAAAGATCACCGGCAAACAAGGCTGCTTCTTCCCCGCCAGTTCCGGCTCTGATTTCCATAATAACGCTTTTCTCATCATTCGGATCACGGGGCAGGAGTAATACTTTTAATTGCCCTTCCGCAGCTGCAATTTTTTCCTGCAGCGCTTGAATTTCAGCCGTCAACATCTCTTTAAACTCCGGATCGCTTTCTTCCCTCAGCATCAGTTGGCTTTCTTCCAACTCCTGACAGGCTTTTTTATACTCCTGATAACTGATGACCACATCGGTCAGCTCAGCGTGCGCTTTGGCATATTTCTGGAACTTGCTCTGATCGGCAATCACTTCCGGATTGCTCAATTGATCGGTGAGTTCATTATATTTTAATTCCAGACTTGCAAGTTTCTCCAGCATGTACTATCCTCCCAGAACTCAATGACTCATCCTGCCATACTTCAGTTTTTTTACTGATTTCCTTGCCGGAAAGACTGTCTGCTTCCCGGAAAACCAAACTGCTGCCATAAAGAAAAAAGCAGGAACAATGCCCTGCTATTGACTAAGTTAACCCGTACTTTTTCTTGAATCTTTCGACCCGACCGGTGGTATCAACAATTCTGCGGGTATCACCCGTATAGAAGGGGTGGCATTTGGAGCAGATTTCCACTTTTATATTTTCTTTGGTGGATCCGATTTCCATCTCATTGCCACATGCACATCTAGCGGTTGTTATGCCGTATTTGGGATGTATTTTTTCTTTCAAAGCACTCACCTCGTTTCAGTACATTAATATCTATCATCTGTCAATCACCCATGTAGTCCAATCAAACAGACTGCGAAAAACATTATATCAATAAAAAAGAAAAAAGACAAATAAATATTGATCTGACGTCCATCATTCAATTGACGCCCATTCTGTTTACATGCTATTCCGTTTTTTTCATTTCGTCCCAAACCGGATAGCGATAAGTGAAAAACTGCTGGGCAAAATACGTGTCATAATTGGTGAAGTATTCTTCTTCTCCATTGTTTTCCTGCAGCTTGTTCTTGAATATATACATTTTGGCATCCAGATTATCGGCAACATGCAGGACAAAAGCTTCCGGAAAAAGCGGAATGACCGGCGAGCCAAATTCCATGCTGCCGTGGTGACTCAGAATCATATGTTTAATCATCCATTCCAGATTTTGCGGGAAATCATAACCCTCGGTCCGCAAACGATTGATTTCAATGCTGATCATTTCACTGCCCATCACGATGTGTCCCAGCAGTTTGCCTTCGGTCGTGTACTGGGGTGAGGCGCCCATTTTATATTCCATGATTTTACCGATGTCATGCACCAAGGCTCCGAACAGCAATAGATCTTTGTTCAGATAAGCATAGGAATCCGCCATTTTCAAAGCCAGATCGGCTACCTGACAACTGTGCTCCAGCAACCCTCCGGGATAATTGTGGTGGATTCTTTTGGCCGCCGGGGCACGAAAAAACACCTCCTGGGTCGAAGGATCGAAAATTCTTCGGCTCAAATTTTGCAGATGGGGATCCCGCAGCGATTTCACCAACTCTTGAAAATGCTGTTTGAGCTGTTCCAGATTCTCTGCCTGTTTCATATAAAGGCCCGGATCCTCATCCAAAACCTTGATAATTTTGGCTGTAATCTGATTCCTGCCGGAAAAATTGCCCATGTCTCCCAAGATCCCAATCACTTCGCCGCTGGTCAGCGTGCCGGTAAGCCGGCAATTTTCCCATACCACGGCATCTATTTCTCCGGTTCCGTCACCCAGCTTGAGGTTGTACATATCCTTGCCGTCTTTGGTTTTACGATAGATTTTGTCCAGTATCAGGAACTTGCCGGACACCTGCTGGCCCACTGAACTGGCTTGCATCTCCCGTACGTTCATCAGTTTTTTATTGTTTTCCAAAACATTCTCTCCTTATTCTTCATAAACAGTTGTCAAACATGCTTGATTATCTGCTCGGGTGTGTGTACGAACCGATTTGCACCTGGGGCATTTCCTGGTGAATGATATCAATAAAATTGGCAATTCCCAAAATTTCACCGCCTGATTCAAAACGGCAAAACAATTCCTCAGGATCAATATTCAGGTTGCGCAGTTGCAGCATATCCACATGGCCCTGAGCCATTAGCTGCAAGAGTGCTTCTATTTCATCTTCCCGGTCGGTAAAACCAGGAAACGTCAACAGGTTGAGGGAAACTCTGAGACCGTGGTTATGAGCATATTGTATGGATGTTTTAACATCCTCCAAACGATAATTCCTGGGCCGGTGATAAATATTGTAGTTCTTCTCCTGGCAGGAAAAAATCGTGACCCGCAGTGCATCCAGACCGGCATCGGTCATTTTTATGATTCCCTGGGTAAAACCGGCGTTGCTGTTCATATTAATAGTACCCCGATCCGTTTCCCGGCGGATGGAGCGGATGGACTCCGCCAATCGGTCTGCATTTAATGAGGGTTCGCCCTCACATCCCTGACCGAAACTGATAATCGCCTCGCGGGCATGAAGCAGATGTTCCAGCCCAATTTCGGAAACCTCTTGCACATCAGGCAGGAAATCAATCCGATGCTGAGGTGATTCCACCTCCAGATGGCTCTCCGAGATACAACCGATACAGTCAGCATTGCAAGCCGCCATGGTAGGAATTCCCGCCTCCCAGCGGCCATAAAAAAGATTTTGGGCGGTATAGCAGCTGTATTGCAGGGAACAACGCGCCAGTTGGCGCAGAATTCGATTGTCAGGATACTTGCGCAGCATACGGTCGATTCGCTGCGGCAGAGCAGCGGTATTATAGTAATGGGGATGCCATTTGCGATGTTCGTCGCTTTTAACCGCCGCTACCCAAATTTGGTTGTCCTTGAATCCCACTGCCGCATAACCAAGCAAGGGCAACGGTTGTGCTTCGGGACTGACACAGGCCGGCAGCAATGTGCGGGTAAAGCCCTGCGGCAACAGTGCTGCCACAGCTGTTGCCGGTTCGCGTTTATCATCGGGCAGGCAGGTAAAATATTGCAGATCTCCTGTTTGCCGGTCCAATCCAATCGGAACAAACCCAGGCAATAATACCAGCGAAGCTCCCTTGGGCAAAGGGATCATTTCATCTGGTGCCACTTCAACCCACTCCGAGCCACTGCGCCCCAGCATGATTACTTCAGTATTTTCCATGGCCTCCCCTTTTTGGTTGGCATAAAGCGTTAAGAACATGATTTAACCTCAAATTCTATATTTTAATAAACAGATCACAAATTAGCTGTATGTGCTTGGTGTGATTATTCTATTTTTCACCAGCTAAAGTGTGATGCATCGACATATATGCAATTATACCCCTTCTGAACACAAAAAAAAGCCCCCTTGCGGGGGCAAGCGTTACTGTTGTAAATATCGCAAGGGATTGATACATTTATCCCCTTGCCTTATTTCGAAATGTAAATGGGGGCCGGTCGTTTTGCCACTGACCCCAACCCGTGCGATCACCTGGCCTTTTTTGACCCTTTGCTGCTCCTTCACCAGAATCTTCTGGGTATGGGCATAAAGCGTACTTTGTCCGTTATTATGTTTGATGATCACGGTGCGTCCATAAACACTTTTCCAGCCGGCAAATGTAACGACGCCATCGGCGGCAGCTTTGATCGGTGTACCCAACCGGTTGGCGATATCGATGCCATGATGGTACCCTGAATTCCGCCAGCCAAAATGCGAAGTAATAACACCCGCAAGCGGCCATGCAAAAAGGCCGGGAAAAGAAATGCCCCGGGAAGTTTCTGACGCCTGCAGCAATTGTCCTGAACTGCGCTGGGGTACGGTCAGGCGATCCCCAATATTCAAACATTGGGGTTTTTTATCCGGGTTAGCCTGTTCAAGGGCCGCCACCGGCAGTCCATAATGAGCGGCAATGCTCCACATGGTATCCCCGGCCTGAACCGTATGGAACTTGCTGCTGCCGGTTGGAATTTTAATCACCTGGCCAATGGCCAGAACACTCTTTTCATGCAATCCGTTCACTGTCATAAGGTTGCCCAGGTCTACGCCATTACGCCTGGCAATGGACCAGAGACTGTCACCAGCTTCGATGTGATATAAAACAGCCGTCTTGGTTTTCTCGCCATTCGTTTTGGATAAATTGCTCTTGCCTTCGATTAAACGCGCATTAGCAGGGTGGATGCAAACAGTCAAAAACAAGCCTGTCAGTAACAGGCTTATCCACCTTTCATGCAAACTATATTCACCTCTATTCTGCCCTAATTAAAAATACGAGCGTATTTCTATTCTTGGCAAAATAAAAGTTTCTTATTCATAATACTTGCTGCCATTCCTGCGGGGTGATTCTCTTTTTCCAAAAATAATCGGAGCGGCCCGGAGAAGGTCGTCATTGGATTTGGTCTTTTTCATGGTATCGATCATCATCTGCATCGTTTCTACAGAATTGTATTCACTGAACGTATTGCGCAAATTCCACATCAATTCCATCTCATCGGCATTAAACAGCAATTCCTCTTTGCGGGTTCCGGACCTCTTCAGGTCGATGGCCGGAAATATTCTGCGTTCGGATAATTTGCGGTCCAAGACCAATTCCATATTGCCGGTGCCCTTGAATTCTTCGAAAATAACATCATCCATGCGTGATCCGGTTTCCACCAGAGCGGTGGCAATGATGGTCAAACTGCCGCCTTCTTCGATGTTGCGGGCGGCCCCGAAAAATCTTTTGGGTTTGTGCAGGGAAGCGGGATCGATACCCCCCGACAACGTCCTGCCACTGGGCGGGATAACCAGGTTGTGGGCTCTGGCCAAACGGGTAATACTGTCCAGCAGAATGACCACATCCCGCTTGTGCTCCACTAATCGTTTGGCCCTCTCCAGCACCATGTCGGCAATTTTTACATGGTTTTCCGGGGGTTCGTCAAAGGTGGAGGCAACCACTTCAGCCTGCGTGGAACGCTGCATGTCAGTAACCTCTTCCGGTCTTTCATCAACCAGCAAAATGATTAATTCCACTTCCGGGTGATTGGTGGTGATGCCCTGGGCCATTTTTTGCAGGAGCATGGTCTTGCCGGCCTTGGGGGGTGCTACGATCAAGCCGCGCTGCCCCTTGCCGATGGGCGCCACCAAATCAATGATGCGGGTGGAGAGTTCGGCTGAATCGGTAGCCAACGTCAAACGTTGGGTGGGATAAAGGGGTGTCAATGCATCAAAATGAATGCGTTTGCCTGATTCTTCCGGAGGCAGGGAGTTGACGTCCTCCACTTTCAACAAGGCAAAGAAACGTTCACTGTCCTTGGGAGGTCTGACTTGTCCACCTACCCGGTCACCGGTTCGCAAGTCAAATTTCCTGATCTGGGAAGGTGACACATAGATGTCTTCATGACTGGGTACATAGGCAAAAGGCCGCAAAAATCCATATCCGTCCGGCATGATTTCCAATACCCCTGAGGCTTGCAGCAATTCATTGGAATGGGTAAGGGCTTTGGTAATCTCAAATACCAGTTCCTTTTTACGCAGCTTTGAATAACCGGCCAGATTGATTTCCTTGGCAATCTGATACAGCTCCAGCATGGTTTTGTTTTCCAGTTCCGATATGTTTAGTTTCAAAATGTTCCTCCTCTCGCTGTGGAAAGCGTATTCATATGATTTGATGCCATGCATGCAAAATCCAGGAGACTGCCAGGCATTGATCCACTACAGACTATCCCTGTCAGCCGGTTATTGATCTGTCAAACAATACAAATGGGTAACATGGGTGAAGATCTTCCCGGGGCAAACTCCCGGGTGAGGATACAAAGGCCGGTACAGCCTTTGTATATATTCTTTCCCTTTGTTGATCCAGTAAACAGAAAGGCAATTCTTACGCAGTAAAATACTTAAAAAAATCGCTTACCTCAGTATATCATTCCAATGTTAGCGATATGCGCTTGTCTTTGAATAATGGTTTTTTGTCCAAACTATGATTGGCCTCAATAAAACGTATCGTACCGGAAGCGCTGCGCATTACCAGTGTTTGGGTAATAGCACGTCCTTTGGCGTATTGTACACCTTTAAGTAAATAGGAATCCGTTATCGCCGTGGCAACAAAGATAACATCGTCAGATTTGACCAGTTCGTCAATCGTAAAAAGCTGATTGACATCCTTGATGCCCATCTCATGACAACGCCTGATCTCATTCTCGTCTTCCGGAAAAAGACGGGCTTGGAAATCGCCTCCCATACATTTCATTGCCGCCGCCGTGATGACTCCTTCCGGCGCCCCACCGATCCCCATCAGAATATCCACGCCGGAATTCCCGTAGGCGGCCGCCACCCCGGGGGAAACATCGCCGTCACTGATCAAGCGGATGCGGGCACCCACACTTCTGACCTCATCAATTATTCCCTGATGACGTTCCCGGTCCAGTATGACTACTGTCACTTCGCGGATCGACTTGTCCAGTGCTTTGGCAACCTGACGCAGGTTCTCTTTGACGGGAGCATCCAAAAAAACCCGTCCTTTGCAATCTGCTCCGACAGCAATCTTGTCCATGTACATATCCGGGGCGTGCAACAGTGTACCCATTGGTGCAGAAGCAAGCACCGCGATCGCCCCGTTCAATCCTTTGGCCACCAAATTGGTCCCTTCCAACGGATCAACCGCAATATCAACCTGCGGGGCTACCCTCAAGCCTACTCTTTCACCAATATAAAGCATGGGGGCCTCATCCATTTCCCCTTCTCCGATTACAACCACACCGTCAATTGAAACGGTGTCAAACATAACCCGCATTGCCGTAACCGCAGCATCATCTGCTGCTTCCTTGTCACCCAGTCCAACCCAACGGGCGGATGCAAGTGCTGCAGCTTCAGTAACCCGCGCAAATTCCAGCGCCAGTTCTCTTTCCACAACAAACCCTCCAATATTAAAGCTTCATCAAGTGCTTTCCGCCGAGAAAGCACTGTCTGCTTGGAATATCATTGAAACGCTTCCTGCCAATCCTGCAGGAATCTTTGTATCCCGGCCTCTGTGAGCGGGTGTTTAATCATTTGTTTGATGATTTTGTAGGGTACAGTAGCGATATGGGATCCAGTCCGGGCAGCTTGCAGGACATGAACGGGATGACGGATACTGGCGGCAATTACTTCTGTATCCAAATCAAATTGATCGAAAATAATCATGATATCTTCCAGCAGAATCAATCCATCGTTTGCTGTATCATCAACACGGCCCAGAAATGGGCTGACATAACTCGCACCAGCCCTTGCCGCCAGCAAAGCTTGCGTGGCTGAAAAAATCAGGGTGGCATTGGTGCTGATTCCTTTTCGCCGGAGGTCCCTGATCGCCCTCAGACCATCCTCGGTCATGGCGATCTTGATAACGACATTGGGATGGATCGCTGCCAGCATTTGTGCTTCCTGCATCATACCAGCATAATCCTGGGCAATCACCTCTGCGCTGATGGGTCCGTCAACGATCGCACAAATTTCCCGGATAACGTCCCGGTAATCTCTTTTTTCCTTGGCAACCAGACTCGGATTGGTGGTAACACCAGCCAAAATACCCATGGTTTCAATATCTCTGACTTCTTCTATATTAGCAGAATCAATAAAAATACGCAAAAAGCATTCCTCCTTTTTAACGAATACCCTGTCCTGTGCCTGAAGAAACGGTCTCATGCGAGGTTCGATTTAACTTGCGGGGGTACATGCTCGGTCATGTGAAGGTATCTCTGCACATATCATGTAAACTTCTTTCAAGCCGTCCGCTCATGCATCAGATGATTTACCATATCGCGCAAAACCATTATATCAAAAGGTTTGGTAATACATTTTCTCACGCCGGCTTCCAAGGCTTTCATTACCACCTCGATTTCACCATAGGCAGTCATCATGATGATAGGAATCTGGCTATGCGCCTGAAGAATAACCTGGGATGCCTCCAGGCCATTCATATTGGGCATCTTGACATCCATCAGGATAATATCCGGCAATTTTTCTTTGACCAGACTGATTGCCTCTTGACCGTCAGAAGCCACTTTAACGTCCCAGCCTTCTTTTTTAAAAAGCTCTTCCAGCAGTCTTCGTACCCCTTTTTGATCATCAACAATTAATATTTTTCCTTTCATGTGCCCCACTCCAATATAGTTATTTGCTTTTTTGATACCGATTGTTTTCGTAAATCCTATATTGAAATAAGCTGCATCCAATAAAAACGATAGTCTATAGCAATTCGACGAGTGCCTCTGATCCACCTTCTTTGGTGGTAAATTTAACCACTTTTTCTTCTCGCCAATAGATTCTGGCAACAGCTGGATCAGCAAGCGTCTTTCTCACCGGCACCACCACTTCATCACCGATTCCAACCTCTTGATCCAGAGGGATTTCCACCAAGGCCATCTGCATGAACACTTTGCCCCGCACCGGATAGTTTTTCCCTTTTATGCTGACCTGCTGTCCAAAGCGGGTAATATTCAAATAGTTTAAGATAAGCTTGACCGCAGTCTTGATCAGGTCCAGCCAGCCGGAGGGTTTGTTGCCAACCTGCAAGGCCAGGCCATCCCTGAAGCCAACCGGAATGACGGCGATTTTTGCCGCCTTTTTAAGTCGATAGCTGCGATAATAAGCCAGATAATCCCCTTTATTGTGTTGCCGCAGGGAGATGATCCGGGTTTTAAAAGCATAGGGATCCTCCAATTGTAACCCGGTCGCTGCAACCCCCACTGGTATCTGTCCGGAAAGCAAGGTGCCCACCCGAACTGCATCCATTTGCATCTGGGGATATTTCAGCAAAACTGCACTGTTGGCGCAATGACGCAAGGGCACTCTCAGTCCGGCCTGCTCCAGCTTGTCAATGAGGTGCAGGAAGTCATCAAACTGGCGACGGGTATAGGAAACACTGGCCGCCGCTGCCGCCATATGGGTATAAATTCCTTCAATATTTATCCGCTGGTTGCGCTTGATTTCCGGTAACAATTCCATGATTTCTTTTTCCCGCAAACCAAAACGCCCCAATCCGGTATCGACTTTAAGATGAACCCTCACCCTCTCATCCAACAAAGCGCTCGCTTGGTTAAGTAACTGCCAGTCATATGGAGAAGCAACGGTTATGGTCAAGTTGTTTTGTATGGCATCCTTTAGTTCCTCTGTGGATACGATAGGGCTGAAAACCAAAATGCTATCCGTTACTCCCGCTTGCCTGAGCTGCATGGCTTCCTGAAAAAAACTGACGGCAAAGCAGGTGACCCCCAGTTCCCGCAGCAGTTGGGCTGTTGCGATGGCTCCATGGCCATAAGCATCTGCCTTAATCACCGCAATGAGACGGACACCCTCCGCCAATCTCGTTTTGATGGCATGAAGATTGTTTTCAATTGCATCCAGGTTGATTTCGATCCATTTATCCGCAAGATTCGGCTGCACTAATCTGCCTCCGCTTCTTTTCTTTTAGCCAGCAACAGTCGCGTGCTTTTGCGATAAACTGGCAGGGCCTTGGTCCACAAGAAGTAGAAAAACTTGTCATAAACGGTATCCCAATCGCCTACAAACTCGGTAAACTGTCCGTTAAAGCCTTTTTTAAATTTATACAAACCGTAGAGGGGATTGCTCTCATCCATATCACCCGATACGCCCCGGAAATCATATAAAGTGCAGCCTTTTTCCCGGGCCCAGCGAATCATGGACCATTGGATCAGGTAATTGGGCATAACGTTGCGATACTGGTTGCTGGACGCCCCGTACAGATACCAGGCTTTGTCACCCATGCACATGGCCAGGGTAGCAGCAACGACCTTGCCTTCCCATTCAGCGAGGAATATTTCGCCCAAGTCATTCTCAACCATGTGTTCCCAAATCATTGCAAAATATTCATAGCCACGGATCAGAAAACGATCCCGTTCAGCGGTTTCCAGCAAAACATCATAAAAAACACGCAGATCCTTTTTGCCTTTGGCTTTCCTTATTTGTACGCCTTTTTTATCGGCCAGCCGTATATTATACCGGGTCTTGGCGTGCATATTGCTTAATAGCTGTTCTTCTGAAGGAGTTATATCGAGGCGAAAAACAAAAGCGGGTTGCACCCCTTCAAAATCCAAACCCGTTTCATTCCTGGCAAAGCCGCATTCTTTCAGGATATCGGCAAATACCTGGTCACTCACCGGCACATCGGGGTCAATTTTCAGGAAAATCGCCCCATGCTGACGGGCAACTGCACGCACACCAGCGAATAATTCCCAAGCCAGAGCTGGATCATCCAATGCCATTACCGGTCCGCGCGGAGAATAGAAAATGGATTTATTTAACCCCGGCAAGGGCAAGGCTCGTTTCAAAATCAGCAGGGTCGCTTCTATCTCTCCGTCTTTTTCCAGGATAAGCGGCAACGGCATCCATCCCATGCCCCGTTTGACTTGACCCCATTCCCAGCTTTGCAGAAAATGGCCCTTGGGATGCTGGCGGACAAAATCGTTATAGCGTTCCTTTTCGTCGATAGTAATAATTCTAGTCGTGTACATAGATTGCTCCCTTTATTTTTCTGGGTAACCCTGTTATTTATGAGTTAATTATATATCAGATCCCGGGCAATGTTCACATTTTGTTGGTTTTTTACGAAGCATGCGGGGTTGGTTTGCTGCTATTATTCGCGCAGGATCATACCGTTATCTTTTCCTTTATTGAATACAAATAATTGTATCAAATATAATTTTTTTCTTTCAGGAAGGAAATTTGTATTTTTGTCCGAATAATAGATAATGTAATATTTTTTTGAATTTTCAGTTGATTGATTGCACTTGAATTCTTGCAGGTTCAAAAAATAAGGGGGGAGACACTTGGGTACTTATATGGATGAGTACAGAAGTAAACTGATTAGTGCTGAAAAAGCCGCCTCGCTGGTAGCATCCAACTCTATCATTGATTATGGAATGTTTGCGACCAAACCGGTTGATTTTGATGTAGCACTCAGCAAAAGGGTCGGAGATGGCCTTGAAAACGTTTCCTTGAGAGGTACCGGAACAGTTCTGCCGGTTCCGGAAGTAATTAAAAACGATCCGCAGCAGCAAACCTTTCAGTATTTTTCCTGGTATTATACTTTGATTGACCGTACTGCCGGAGATTACGGCCTTTGCTGCCACAATCCCTTCAACTATCACGAAGCTACCATGTTGGCCGCAAACACAGATTTTTCCCATATTTGGCCTTCCGTCTGGTGTGCCCAGGTAACGCCGATGGACAGTTCCGGATGTTTTAACTTTGGTCTGGGCAATTCCCATAACCGGGGCCTGGCCTTGGCCTCCAAAATCGCAATAGTGGAAATCAATGAAAATATGCCCCGCTGTCTGGGCGGTTGTGATGAGTATGTACATATCAGCGAAATTGACTATATAATTGAAGGTTCCAACACACCCATATTTTCCACTCCCCCATCCGCCCAGCCCACTCCCGAAGAAAGAAAAATTGCAGAATATGTCGTTGAAGAAGTAGTTGATGGGGCAGTTATTCAGCTGGGCATCGGGGCACTGCCCAATCTGATCGGCCATATGATAGCCGATTCAGATCTCAAACATTTGGGTGTGCAGAGTGAAATGTTTTGTGATGCCTATGTTGCCATGTATGAAGCCGGAAAAATAACCAATGCCAAAAAAGCCAGGGATTTATATAAAAGTACTTATGCCTTTTGTTTGGGCACGCAGGAGACGTATGACTTCTTGAACGACAATCCCCGCTGTGCTTCCTGTAACGTATATTATACCAATGAGCCTTCCTTGATCGCCATGAACGATAATTACATTTCCATCAACAATATCCTGGAAATTGATCTGCTATCCCAGGTCTGTTCGGAAACCTCGGGTCTAAGGCAGATATCCGGTACCGGTGGACAGTTGGACTTCGTGGTCGGTGCATTTCACTCCAAAGGGGGCAAGGCCTTCCTGGCGTTCTCTTCCACCTACAAGGACAAGGAAGGTAAAATGCATTCCCGGATTAAACCTTTGCTGACCCCCGGTGGCGTTGTAACCGTACCCCGCACCCAGGTACAATGGTTGGTTAC
>Ga0116151_10000217_pt1 | contig 51223 bp, 41 predicted proteins | sample AD_UKC117_MetaG_FD_89893 | JGI IMG/M metagenome (GOLD analysis project Ga0116151, IMG submission 89893) | Active sludge microbial communities of municipal wastewater-treating anaerobic digesters from Hong Kong - AD_UKC117_MetaG | ecosystem: Engineered > Bioreactor > Anaerobic > Digestate...
ATCGTTCTCATAACCCGGAGGTCGGAGGTTCGAGTCCTCCCCCCGCTAGTTGAAAGGTCGTTGCGAAATCGCGCGACCCCCAAGTGAACGACGGACGCCGAGGCTCTTAGTCTCGGCGTTGTTGTTTTTACGCCAGTTGTGGCAAGGGGTTACGGGCACCGCCGCCTCGCGGGGCCTCTCTTCGGATCTCGCGCGCGACACCCGATTGGCCGCCCCAACGCCAAATCTCCCCCAACGCCCCGAAAGTCTCGGTGTCTCTGCGCAAATTCTGAGTTGGGTTATGAGGTGGTTTGGCTCGGATAGCGGAGGGAGCCGTGGTCGAGAATTCGTGACTTCAAATAGAGAGTCATTCGCCGATCGTGGCGGTTTCCGACCATAATTGGAGTAAATGACGGAAGACTCACAACACCTGAACATCACTGATGAAGGGGTCATGATTTGCTCTGAGCTCGCCAAGCATGCTCCGTCGCAATCGCCCTTGCCGGAGCGAATACCGTTTCACGATCACATCCTCTGGAGGATTGGAGATTGGAAGGTTCGAAGACCACTCAAGGAGGCGCTCCTCGATGTCTTGATCGATCACGTCAAGTATACGTTCGGGAAGGAATGGGCAGAGGCTCAATATGCCCTCCCTGAAGACGAACGACACGTTGTTGTGCGATGGTGGTTCCGAGTGTGCGAGGCTCAGAAAAACGCGGCTCCCCAAGGCCATCGGCGTGGCCAGTTGTTTGCTATCCCTCGCACTGGCGATGTCACAGAGTTTGGTTACCTGGCTGACGACATCTACCGGCTACGGTTGGCAGAGGCCCTTCCACGATCGCTGGTCGACCGACTTCGTTCCGTGGACCAGTACCAAGGCGCAAGATATGAGGTTGCCGTCGCTGCATCACTGGTTCGATCCGGATTCGATATCAAATGGGTGGACGGCCACGCGAAACACTGCGAGTTTGAAGCCACCCATACCGTAACCAATGAAACCATCGCCGTCGAAGCCAAGAGCCGGCATGTAAGCGGCACCCTAAACCAAAGTGGCAAGACTCCGAATCGGGACGACTTGCGATTTGTCGCTCATCGGTATTACAACGATGCCTTGAAGCAATGTCCCACGGACAAGCCGTGCGCGATCTTCATCGACCTGAATCTGCCGCCGGAGTCAATCACGGACGACGACGCCATACCTTGGTGGGAGGAGATGAAGCGCATGTTCGATGCGTTACCCAAGCCGACGCTGGATAAGCCCGCCCTTGAGTCCTGTCTCGTGTTGACCAACTTTTCTGCGCACTACTCGAAGTCTACTCTTGCCCCAAACCATCGCTATGTCTTCTGGTTCCCTCGGTACGTTCGCCATACGCTCAAGAAGATGAGCACATTTGTGGGACTTATCCGCGCCATGGAAACATACGGCCAGATTCCGTCCGTAGAATAGCCGTATGGACACCAGCTAATTCTGGATGTTAGGCGAACAAAGCCATCACTCTATTCCCGTTGCATCCGTCATTCGTATTGGATGCAGTTGAGAAACGGCCTCATGGCATACCAGCTTTTCGCAATCAGATCGACGGCCTTGGAAGTCTGCATCTCCGGAATCTCATAGTTCAACTCGGCCTGGATAGCGAATTGCAGGTTCGAACGGCGATGCCTCGCGAGACCAACAAGTAGCTCACACCACTCCGGTTGGTACTTCACGTTGCGACCGCCCCCTGGCTGCGATGTCTCAAGACGAAACCGCACATTGCCGTCGCGATTGACGTACCGTCGCTGGAGGAAGTGACGTTGGAGGACGTACGCATGGAATGTCACTCCCTTCTCGATCAGCGACTTTCCGTTGGTCAGGATTTTCTTGTTGATCTCGCATAGTGAGTCAACGGTAAGCCCTGACAACCGCTTCTTGACGCCCCTCTCCGCGCCGTTCGGGACGACGATCGCCGGACATGCATGCGTATCTGTCACGTCGAGCGTCAAGTGTGGAAACTTGGTGAAGTCCCTGTGCTTGCTCTTCAACGGTAACAAGTCCCAGACGATTGGCTGCGCCGACGTCTTGATCGCACCACGCCCTTTGGCCTTTGGGTCGATGCCCATGTCGATCAGTACCTGATGTTGTCTGAGTTCGCCCATTGCAAGTTTGAGGAGACGCTTGGCCTCCCCGAACGTCGCTTCACCCTCCGCAAATCGAAATCCGTCGAACATGGTCAATGTTCCTTCTGTCAGATAGCCCTCTTGAGCCAATCGAACTTCAGCGATCCGGAGATACTCGCGAAGCCGTCGGCCCCATGCACTCGTGGGGACATTATTTCCCAGCCATTTGTAGACGTCACTCCACGTTGCTCGACGTATCCCTTTTGCCGCTCTCGCGTTTGCCTTCGTTAGCGCCAGAATCGTGATATCATTGAAACCTCGCCGCTCCAATGTTCGCCGATGCCGATTAAGCTGATCGTCGGTCAGCGGCGCGTTGATCTTGCTTTCGATAAGAACACACCAGGAATCGTCGTCGTGAATGATGATGTCGGGCAGGCCACGGCGCTCCGCCTCCTGCTCGCTGGAAGACACCTCGCCAGGAAGCGACTGCTCGATGACGTGAAGGCTGTCGGCCTTGATCGTACGTGTCGGACCAATCCAGTTAATGAAGTCACCAAGAAGACCACGGTCTTCATCCAAGCACACGGCGAGCGCGTGACTGAGACGGTTCTCTGGCTGGGTATATTGGTCAAATAGATTTCGCAATGTTCGATCCGGGTCGCCCGTAAAAATGGATAGCAATTGAGTCTAACATAATTCGCCCGGACACCTCCCTCCCCCACCGCATAAGTAGACCGGCAGACGCCGCGGAGCCGTGTGACAGCATCGATCACACACGGTCGCGGCCGGAGTCTGACTATGTCTGCAAGCACCTTTTCACAAGACCTCTCCGCCGAAACGCGGCTGGCTGAGATCGGAGCGATCCTTGCTAGGGCCGTGGCGCGGCGACGGCGTGAAGTCAAGTCAATTCAACGGGTTATGTCAGCGAACTCGGCTCAAACCACCCTTGCCATCTTCTCCGAAACGAGCCTCAGTGTGCCGATACCCGCGGGTGAACGCCGCGAGATCGGAGATGATGCATGACCAAGAAAACTACGACACCCGCGTCCAGGCGACGACCGATTTCGCCGGGCGCGTTCAACATCGAAAAAGAGCTCGACGCCCTGTCGGACATGTGCGTCGGCGAACTGCACGATCGCTACGTCGAGGTCTTCAGCGAGCCCTGCCGTAGCCGACATCGGCAATACCTCATCCGCCGGATCGCATGGCGGCTGCAGGCGAATGTCGAGGGCGGGCTGTCAGAACGGGCCCAGCGTCGGGCCGAAGAGCTGGCGGGCAATGCCGACGTGCGCGTCACGCCGCCACGGTCAACGCGACCGAAGCCTTCGGCAACCGGTACGACGCGCTCGGCGCACGTCGCCGCCCCATTCGATCCGCGCCTACCGCCCGTCGGCGCCGACATCGTTCGCGACTACAAAGGAAAACGACTTCATGTGACCGTTCGTGCTGACGGCTTCGAGTATCTCGGCGATCGATTCAAGTCACTCTCGGCCGTCGCCAAGGCGATTAGCGGCTCACACTGCAACGGCTTTCGATTCTTCGGATTGGATCAGACATGACGCGGCGCACAATGGCATCAACACCCGCGGTCCGGTGCGCGATCTACACCCGCAAGAGCAGTGAGGAGGGACTCGACCAGGAATTCAACTCGCTCGACGCCCAGCGCGCGGCCGCCGAGGCGTACATTGCCAGCCAGAAGTCCGAAGGCTGGACGACCCTTCCCGATCGCTATGACGACGGTGGATTCACCGGCGGGAACATTGAACGTCCGGCGCTGCGGCGGCTTGTATCGGACATCGAGGCCGGTCAGATTGACACGGTCATTGTATACAAGGTAGACCGCCTCAGCCGCTCGCTGATGGACTTCGCCAGGCTGATGGAAATCTTCGAGCGGCACAACGTGTCGTTCGTCTCCGTCACCCAGCACTTCAACACGACCCATTCCATGGGTCGGCTCACGCTGAACATCCTCCTGTCATTCGCCCAGTTTGAACGGGAGATCATCGGCGAGCGCATCCGCGACAAGATTGCGGCATCCCGCCAGCGCGGTCGCTGGACCGGCGGCGTCCCGATCCTCGGTTACGACGTCGATCGGTCCGGGGCAAGCCCTCAACTCGTGATCAACGCGTCTGAAGCGATACAGGTCCGTGAGATCTTCGACCTGTACCTCGATCGCGGCTCGATCCTCTCTGTCGTGAAAGTGCTCACCGATCGTGGCTGGAAAACCAAGTCGTGGATGGCGAAGAATGGCAACACCAAAGGCGGCGTCGAGTGGGATAAGGGGCGACTTTACCACCTGCTGACGAATATCCTCTATGCCGGCAAGGTCCGGCACCGGGACAAGACATACGATGGGATCCACGAGGCGATCATCTCGGAGGACGTATTCGCACGCGTCCAGAAACAGCTGGCTCACAACGGACGGCACATCGGCCCGGCGACACGGAATCAACACGGGGCTCTGTTGCGGGGACTGTTGTTCTGCAAATCGTGTGGCAAGGCGATGAGCCACACATTCACGACGCGTGGCGGCAAGCGATATCGGTATTACACCTGCACGAACGTGATCAAGCGAGGTCGACGAAGGTGCTCGACTCCATCGCTCCCTGCCGCCGAAATTGAACGCGTGACCGTCGAGGAGATCGCGTGCATTGGGCGGGGTCCCGCCGTGATCGACGCAACGCTTGAGTCCGCCTGCGCCCAGGCAAACGAGGCTATCAAGACGTCAAACGACGAAAAGGCGATCCTGAAGCGATCGCTTCGGAGATGCCACGACGAACTGCGAACTCTCGCGGGCGACGAGGCCGATGGGGCGAAGCGCCGTAGCGCCGACGTGTCTGACCAGATCGATTCCGCGGAACGACGACTCGCCGAGATTGAAGCCAGACTTGCAACGCGTCGCGCGGAGATGATCGATCGGGATGATGTCGCCGAAGCGCTTGGCGACTTTGAGTCGTTGTGGGACGCGATGACGCCGCGCGAACAGGTCCGGCTGATGCACCTGCTCGTCAGTCGAGTGGACTACGACGCCGCTGACAGCAGCATCGAGGTCAGTTTCCATCCGGCAGGCATCCGGGCATTGGCCGATGAGACCAGAACTCGCGATTCCCAGCCCCCCGCCCCATCCAAACCCAACTCAAAGGAGGCCGCGGCGTGATCACCGTCAAACGCAAGGTCCATCTCTCCAGGAAGGCGCGAGGCCGCAAGGTCATCTCGACCGAGAAGCGACCGAGCCACGACGCCCCCGCCGGTCGCATCCCCCGGATCTCGCGACTGATGGCCTTAGCGATCACGTTCGACCGGATGCTGCGCGACGGGACCGTGAAGGACATCACCGAGCTGGCCCGGCTTGCCCACGTCTCCCAGCCGCGCATGACGCAGATCATGAACTTGAACCACCTCGCTCCAGACATCCAGGAGGCGCTGCTGTTCCTGCCGCCGGTGACCAAGGGCCGGGAGCCGGTACATGAGAAGGGGTTGAGGGAGGTGTGTGGAGAAACGACTTGGTCGACGCAACGAAGGAATTTCGCAACGCTCAATATCGTGGAGTCTACCATCTCACGGAATTGACGTACCCGGCGTTTAGGAAGAACCACGCGTGAATTGCATTTTGAACGAGTTAGTGTGACTTAGGACAATCTTGACGCTGTCCAACCGTCTGCTGACTTGGCGCCCGCCCCACAAGATTACGCTTCCACTCAGGCCATGACTCAATGACTTGATTCGCCTTGGCTACGTGCAGCTGGAATGCCTTAATCTGGTCTTCACGGGATTGACGACGTTGAGATTTGTCGGGGGTCATACTTCGGTTCCTCCATGAACCAATTCCTCAAATCTGCGACATGCTACGGCTTCTAATTCGAGGTAAGAATAAGGAAGCATCTGAAGCCGTAGATAACTACTTTCGAGCGAAAAGTCAATCGCTTTGCCACTCTTTTCTTTTCGGCGGATCTCCCTTCCTGACCCTAACCTCATAGAGAATAGATCGAAGAATCTCCGTGGTCCGACGCCAAAAAACGGCTCGAAACGTAGCCGGTCCGCCTTAGCCCTCCGGTCCCCAATCCTTGATTCGTATCCGAGGGAAATTGAATCGCTGTAAAAATCACCGGCCTTGCTCTTTAGGTAGGGCTCGATATACACAACCCTCTGAATCCCTGCTGCAATAATGTGCTTTGCACAATTGTGGCATGGAAACGTCGTCGAGTATAGCGTCGCTCCTGCGGTGGAAGTGTTCGACCTGGCACACGAAAGCAGGGCTTCCATTTCGGCATGAACGACTCGCCCAAATTCGGTTAGGTCTCGGATTCTAGATCGCTCCAGTTTCCGGCGAAAGTCCTCTCTTGCCGATTCGGTGAGCCCTGACAGTTCTACGACCTCGTCAAGCATCTTTTGCTGCTCAATCTTGTTCGAATCCTCTCCGCGAGTGTGATCACGTCCCTCCGGATGGTCCGAAATATCGTTGCCAATCCAATCCGGCCAATAAAGCCCGCCTCCGAATCTGGGGCAATCGTTGGCGCCCGTTGCGACTATCTGCTCATCTCTTGCGATCACCGCTCCGACTTGGCGTGAAAGATCCGCAGATCTCAGAGATGCGGTAAAAGCCAAAAACATCGCGAACTCATCGAACATGGGAGTCCGATGCGGATGCCCAAGCAGGATATCAACGATCCTCCAAACGCTATTCTGGAGCCGGTCCGCGTTCGAATCCAATCGGATGAAAAAATCGGAAAGGTGAAATGAGTCGGTTACACGCTGACCCCAGGAATATGCTTCATCTTCATCCCTCTCTATGAGTTTCGTCGCGTTCGGTTTGCTCATTCTCCGTTTCTTGATCAAATGGTTCTCGCGCCGCGATCTATCCGCGTGAACACCTAAGAGAAAAAAACCTTCGGAGTATATCTCTCTCAAACGATGGACTTCAGCCGGGTGCTTTAGCGACTTGACAATATGGACCGTTCGCGGTGCGTATTTGGGCGGACTCTCGCCTGGTTCGTGCACCTTGGAAATCTGCATGGCTGTCCCAAGGGCAAGGACTGAATTCTCCTGCGATTCCTTCCTTGCACGATTGCCCGCGTCCATTTTCGCCATTAATACGGCGTACGCATCCTCGCTATCAACCTCTTCTATCGGCGTGACTAGTGGAATCACCTCCTCGGCTATCTCGATCACCTTGACGTTGTAGTGTGCAACCTCAAATCGCTGCCGTAGTATGCTGATCACTGTGGTTAATTCCGTTCCAACGGCCCCCACAAGACCAATGACGATCTCTGAATCTCTGAAGTCATGACGAAGAAGTAAGGATGCTGCTTCACTCGCTTCTACCGAACCACGATGCGAATCCCGTCGAAGCTTCGGCTTCTGATTCACAACCCTCTTGGTCGCCGTCGCCTCGTGAAGTGATTCAGCTTGTTTGGCGACAGCGATATTCCTAGCACCATCCTTCCTTTTGCTTTGAGCCTTCCGGGGTCGACCAGCCCGTCCAGCACTCTTTGAGTTGCTCCTGTCTCGCCGGGGCCGATCCGATGACGTTGCCTTTCCACGCTTCTGCCTTGCCATTTCAGCCCCTCACCTTCAACTCAAGACTTGTGAATTCCAAATGCCGCGAGGTACGCTTCTCACGCCGTAATGTCGGCCGCAATCTCCGCAAACTGATCCAACGCCGCCTGCAAGTCCTCGACGATTTCAGCCGCGATCTCCTTCGGTGGCGGCAGGTTGTCGGAATCTTCCAGGCTCTCATCGCGTAACCAGACGATGTCGAGATTCACCTTGTCGCGTTTGATCAGCTCGTCGTAGTCGAACGAGCGCCAGCGACCATCAGGGGAACGCTTAGGCGTCCATGTGGTCTTGCGATCCTGTCGATTCGCGGGTTTGAAGCACTCGACGAACTCATCCAAGTCGTTACGTTTCAGTGGGTTGGTCTTCAGCGTGAATCGCTTGTTAGTGCGCAGGTCGTAGATCCACAGCTTGCTGGTCCACGGCGTCTCGCTGGCGGGCTTGCGGTCGAAGAACAGCACGTTGGCCTTCACGCCTTGCGCGTAGAAGATGCCCGTCGGCAACCGCAGCAGCGTGTGGACGTCGCATTCGTGGAGCAGCTTGCGGCGGATCGTTTCGCCCGCGCCACCCTCGAAAAGCACGTTGTCAGGCACCACGATCGCCGCCCGGCCGTTGATTGCGAGCTGCGTTTTGACGTGCTGCAGAAAGTTGAGCTGTTTGTTCTTCGTCGACGCCCAGAAGTCGTCGCGGACGACGACCTGCTCCTGCTTTTCGGTCTCCCCTTCTTCGTTGACGACCGACATGCTGCTCTTCTTGCCGAACGGCGGATTCGTCAGCACCATCGAGAATCGCTCGCCGGAGTCGCCGCGTATCGAATCCACGACGGTCACGGGGCAGTCGTCAGGGTCGATGCCGTGCAGGTAGAGGTTCATCACGCACAGGCGGGCCGTGTTGTCGACGATTTCCCAGCCGCGCAGGGCGTCGTGCTTGAGGTGACGCTTCTGGTCCGGGTTCAGCTTGTGGTGCTTTGAGACGTAGTCGTACGCCGCGAGCAGGAAGCCCCCAGTGCCGCATGCCGGGTCGCAGATCGTGTCTGCCGGCTTCGGTTGCATGCAGTCGACGATCGCCTGGATCAGCGGTCGCGGCGTGAAATACTGCCCGGCGCCGCCTTTGACGTCTTCGGCGTTCTTCTGAAGCAGGCCTTCGTAGGCGTCGCCTTTCACATCCGCGTCGAGCGTCAGCCACGTTTCGCGATCGATCAGATCGACGATCAGGCGGCGCAGGTTGGCGGGGTCCTGAATCTTGTTCTGGGCCTTGCGAAAGATGATGCCGAGCATGCCCGACTGCTTGCCGAGGCCCTCTAGCGTGTGGCGATACTGGTTCTCCAGTTCGTCACCGTCCAGCTTGATCAGCTTGGGCCACGCGTATTTCGCGGGGATGCTGCTGGGCTTGTTGAATGGCGGCTTCGACCGCTCGTCGGCCATTTTGAGGAACAGCAGGTACGTGAGCTGCTCGACGTAGTCGCCGTAGCTGAGGCCGTCGTCGCGGAGGACGTTGCAGTAGTTCCAGAGCTTTTGGACAATTTGTTGGCTATGATTCGGCATTTCTCTCCTTCATCTGCGCCCAGACCACGAACCCGACTATCAAGCATGCCACGATGCATTTTGTAGCACACGATGACCAAAACCAAGAGACAAGGAGAAAAGTCACAAACGTCAACAAAGGTCCAATCACGCGTGATTTTGGAAGCTCTGGGTCCGGCATCAGCTTCCCAGCCTTTCCGTTCTTCAGACCCAGTACCGTGCCTACAAAAACGACGAAGACGATCACGCCAAGTACGGCCTGGTATGTTGTCACGCCGACGGCGATTGCGTTTTCCGGACTGACCGTCCCGAATCCCACTGTTGTCATCGTCGACATGCTGAGGAGAAAAGCTCGCACTTGGCTGAGAGACGAAACGTTGAAACTCCCGTGAGTCGATTCACCAATTCGAAGATAGACCACTGCGAATATGAACAAGAGTTCGACATATGAAACTAGTATGAGCACGAGTATTCGTTGGATCCGTTGGTCTCCAAAATCGCTTAGGCGTCTCGGTTCTCGCACTTTGTCGAAGAATGCTTGGGAAATGAGAGCCGAGGAATTGTCAACTAGGCGATAGAATACCCACGCCACCATGAGCCATCGACAAATTGGAAGATAGGGCCAGAGCACAAAGGCCATGATGGAGAAGAACGCCATAGCCAGGACCGAGAGATCACGACGATAATGGCTATTCAATCCTCGGAAGTATGGCAGCGATGGGGGCGATAGGTACTCGTTCCAGCCGCGGACCGTGACGTTATAGAGGAACCCGGCTATCAGCCCCCGATCATCGGTCTCTGACGTTGTGTTGTCAGATGTAGTTGCATTCGATTCGACTGGGCCTTCGGCCATTCGAGACTCCTAATTGTTTGCAGCCACACTTACGCTAATGGTGAGGTTTAGGTGCCCTGGCGACTTAGGTTCTGCGATTTGCGCGCCCGGCTTGGTGACGTTTGCTCTCGGCTCCAATTCCGACGATCACGGCGATCTCGGGATCGTGAGTCGATTCGCATTGCAGAACGTTCGCTTTCACTTCGTATTCGCCGCAACCAGCCCTTCCTTCACCAGCGTCGCCTGCACTTCGCCTGCCAGCGACGTCATCAGGTTTCCGAACCGCGCATACGCGTTTCCACTCGTGAACGTGCCGCCGATCCAGGCCATCTTGCCGCTCGTCACGTCCCAGAGCTGGGCCTCGTGGCGGACGCGCGGCAGGTGGTACGTCTGGCCGCCGGTCGTGTACGTGTGGCTTGTCGAGTTGACGCGGCCGTAGGTGTTGGCCTGTTTGCCGTAGTAGTAGGTGTTCGCCGACAGGTTGCCGCTGGTGTACGTCGTGCTCGACGGTGGCACGTACACTTCGTCCTCGTAATACTGCGTCATGCGGACGAGCAGCAGACCATCGGCGTCGGATTGTGAGAGGGCCTTTTTGAGTTCGGCGTCGTCGTATTGGCGCGTGGGCGGGATGACGTCGAGGGCGCGGCGGCACTTCAGCGTGGGTGAAGCCAGTTTCCTGACGAAGATGCTCTCGGCGTCGTCGCGCTGATCGAGTTTGTCGAGCTGCACGGCGACGATGATGTCGTGATACGACCTGCCGCGGAACTCGGGATCGACAAAGCTGTGCATCTCGGTCTTGGCGCAGCCGCTGCCGAAAAGCAGGATTGTGGCGAACGACGTCAATAGGCACTTGCACATCAGCGTTTTCCTCCGGCCGTCTGGCGCGTCTTCTTCTTGCTGCTGCGTTTCTTCTTGGGGGATGCCTTGCGCTTGGTCTTCTCTTCGGCCTCGCGACGCTCGCGCACAGCGCGGATGCGTTCGAGCAGGACGCTGGCGGGTTCGTCGGTCGGGTCCTGCTCGACGAGTTTGCCTTCGAAGGCTGACTTCAGGATGGACTGGCGAAGGCTTCGTGATCGGGCCTTAGAGTATGCCGTCGATCGATCGATGGCAGCAAACCTTGAGAGACTCTCATCGATGGTGGACAAAATGGCGAGTTGCTCTCCCATTGGAGGCAGTAAGACAGGCGTCATCCGAATCTGATCGAAGCCTAGATGTGGTCTACCTTGGCCATAGATGTAGCGTCGAAACTGGCGCTGGCCGCCCTCTTCGGCCGCCATGTACGTTTCAAGGTAGATTGACACCGATACATCCACTGGTCGGATCAACGATACGCTCTGGCAAACGTAATGTTCTAAAAAGTCATCAGGAACCCGACAGAAGTCCCCCGTATTCGCGCCCACGATCGTTACGAGAAGGTCATCCTTGAGAATTTGGCTTCGCTCACGATCTCGGTCATCGTCCGGCGGATCAACGGGTTGCCGAAAGCTCAAATCAAACGACCCCGGCCTTACATTCTGGGCCATGACAAACGTACCCGAACCACGCCCGTAGTACTTCGACCAATCACGTGAGCCGCTCGTGATTGTGCTACTAAGCTGATCGAGACTCGCGACAGCCCAATTCCCAGGGACTACAGGAATATCACTGACATCGGGGCCGACTGGCTCCTTGTACCTCTTTTTCCACTTATCATCCTTCGGCGGCTTGCCCTTGGCGATCATCTTCGCCAGTTCCGCTTCTTCCCACTTCCGGCGGCGCTCGCGGAGGATGCGGTCGAGGAGTTTGGAGGCGGGTTCGACGTCGGGGTGGGCGGCGCGCCAGTCGGCGGTCAGTTCGCCCGTGCAGGCCGCCTTCAGGACCGCCGCCTTGTAACGCTTCAGGTTGGCCTCGACCCGTTTCAGCGCCGCCACACCGGCATCCAGCCGGGAGAACTGCTTTTCGATTTCGGCAACGATGCGGTCTTGTTGTGACTTGGGCGCAACTGGAATGTTAATCAACTTGACGTGTGCGATATTGAGCCTCGGAACTGCGGTACCCAGTCGCATCGCGTCAAACTGCTTGCGAATGCCGGGCGAACGCAACGCCCACGCCAAGTACTTGGGATTAACTGCTCGCTGATTCGGGCGGAGACGCGCCGAGGATTGAGTTATGTTTCCACCGTCCAAGTCGGTTGGAACAATGGCCACTTTCCCGATTGTGCCAACGATCGACAGGATCACATCGTCTTCCTGAAGCGTGGATCGCGTGTACTTCGATGCGATGTTTGGCGTAGTTCGGCGAACATCCTCCAATCGAATCTTGCCGTCTTCGATTTCTGTCGGTCGAACATACGGCACGCCATCAACTTGCTGTGGTCCTGGCTGAAGAATGCCGTATACGATGGCAGCCCCCGGCTCAACGATCTCAGGAATCGCAGTCCAGGCCCAGTTTTCTGGGAGCGGTCCATCGCCGTGAATCATGCTGCAAGCGCCTCATTCAATTCGTCGAGAATCCTGTTGAAGTCGTTGCCAAACACCTGGTACACCTTCCCGATTCCGCCTTCCTCATTGAACGGCGTGTATTCGAAGTCGTCGACGCTGATACTCAGGCTGGCGGCGATGTGGTCCTTGATCAGCGTGAGCCAGCGCTGCTGCTCCGCCGTGAAGTCGCGACCCGCCGACTGTTGCTGCGCCATCCACGCGTCGAATCGCTGCTCGACGATCTCGCCGTAGGGTACGAGGTTTTCGTCGTGCTTCAATGCGTGCCGGACGAGGGAGACGATGTCGGCGAGCTGCCTGCCGCCGCTGCCCCTGACCTTGGACTTCTCCAGAGTTTCGTAGGCCCGCCACAAGCGCTCGGGCGTGAGCTGAAGGGGCGGCTTCGCGATGGCCTCTGACAGCTCGCGGATCTCGGTGAACGTCAGGCGGCGGCGATAGGGCTGGCTGTAGAGCACCTGAAGGGCCGTGATCTCGTCGTGATGCTCGTCGATGAACTTCTCGAACGACTCGACGGCCTGCTTCGCCCGCTCCTTCGCCTTGGCGTCGAAACCTGCATCGATCAGTTCGTCCAGGCTTACGGTATCGATCGTCTGCTCGAACGACTTCTTGATCTCGATGATCTTGTTGCGGGATCTGGCGGTGCGCAACGGCGCGGCGGCGGCCTTCATCATCGCCGTGGCTGTCGACTTGATCTGCTCGTCCGTCGGGGTTTCCGTGTTGTGTTCGATTTTGGCCTTTGCCAGTTGCGTGTCGGGATCGACGGCGTCGAGCAGGTCACGGGAGATTTGCGGCAGGCTTTGGCCGCCGGTGGCCTCTCTGACCTCTTCCTGCTGCTTCTTGCTGAGGCGCTTGTCGAGCCGCGCCAGGCGGGACGCGACGGATGACAGAATATCCTCGTCGGTGCTGCCGAAGGCGACGGCCTCGATCAGCTTCTCGAACGAGACCGTCTTCTTGCGCTCCAGCGGCTTGGTGTCGGTCTTGGCGGCTTCGCAGACACCGACGGCGTCGACGATGACGAAGTGGTCCTTGGTGCCGCCGTCGGGCGTGACGGCCTGAAAGTCGGTATCAGAGACAACGCGGACACCGCGGCCTTTCATTTGCTCGAAAAACGTGCGGCTCTTGACGCTACGCATGAACATGACGACTTCCAGCGGCTTGATGTCCGTGCCCGTGGCGATCATGTCCACGGTGACGGCGATGCGCGGCATCGGTGAGTTGCGGAAGGCGGCAATCAGGTCTTCCGGCTTCACGCCGGTCGTCTTGTAGGTGATCTTCTGGCAGAACTCGTTGCCCTTGCCAAATTCCTCGCGGACGATCTTGACGATGTCCTCGGCGTGCGAGTCGTCCTTGGCGAAGATGAGCGTTTTGGGGACCCAGGTGCGGCCGGGGAACAGCTCGGTGAACAGCGCATTTTTGTACGCCTTGATGACGGTGCGAAGTTGGTCGGGCGCGACGACGTCGCGATCGAGCTTCTTGGCGTCGTAGATCAGGTCCTCGTCGAGCTGTTCGTAACGGAGGGCACGGGTCTCGCGATCGCGCTTGTCGACGTAGAAGCCCTTATCGACTTTCGAACCCTGATCGGTCATGCGCGTCTTGATGCGATAGACCTCGAAATCCACGTTGACGCCGTCGGCGACCGCCTTTTCGTGGTTGTATTCCATCACGAGGTTGCGGTTGAAGAAGCCAATCGTCTGCTTGGACGGCGTCGCGGTGAGACCAACAAGGTGCGCGTCGAAATAATCGAGCACCTGCCGCCAGAGGTTGTAGATGGACCGGTGACATTCGTCGGTGAAAACGAAGTCGAAGGTCTCGATGGGGATCTTCGGGTTGTACTCGACGGGGATCGGTTCCCTCGTCAGCAGCGAGCCAGATTCGAATGACGAGCCCTCCTCCAGCTCCGGGTCGAGCGGTTCGCCCTTGAGGATAGAGTAGAGTCGCTGAATCGTGGTGATGCAGACGCGGCTGACCTTGTCGATCGTGGCGCCCTGGAGGTGCTGCACGTTGTACAGCTCAGTGAATTTCCGACCGTCGTCGGGCGTCACAAACTGCTGAAACTCCTTCAGGGTCTGACGGCCGAGATTGCCCCGGTCCACGATAAAAACGATGCGGCGAGCGCCAGCGTGCCGGATGAGGCGGTAGATCGAGTTGACGGCGGTGAACGTCTTACCTGAGCCGGTGCTCATTTGGATCAGCGAGCGCGGACGGTCGAAGGCAAGCGACGCTTCAAGGCTGACGATGGCACGCTGCTGGACATCCCACAGGCTGCCAGGGACGAGCGGCGGCATCGATTTCAGGCGGGCGCGGAGCTGTTCCGGCTGCTGGGCAAATTCGATCAGCGTCTCGGGGCGATGGAACGTGAAGACCTCGCGGCTGCGGTAGTCGGGGTTGAGGGTGTTGGTGAATCGCGTTTCCTTGCCCGTGCTCTCATACGCGAAAGGCAGTGGCCGATGGTAAGCCGGAATGTGGGCGGCGAGCCCCTTCGTGTATTTGGCCGACTGGACTTCGACACCGGTCAGCGTGGAGCCCTCGGGCTTGGCCTCGACGATTCCGATCGCCTTGCCGCCGGCGTAGAGCATGTAATCGGCTTCACCGCCGCCTTCCAGGGGGAATTCACGGATCGCCACGCCGAGATTGACCGCGATGTCGGCATCGTCGCGGTTCTGCACCAGCCAGCCGCACGCCTCCAACTGGCGGTCAATATTTTCTCGTGCTTGTGCTTCCGGCGACTTTGGCATCCAGTCTTACCCGAGACTTTGCTGAGCCAGATCATTCAGATTATGGCGCCGACATGCGTGTACGCCAATCCGACCACTGGCACTATCATAACCTGCGGGGCGCGACCATGTTAAGTGGGCGCCACTGCAAATTCCGTCGCTGGGATCGACTGAGGAGCCCATCGGAGAGAATCATGCCATTCAAGCCCACAAGGCTCCAGCTGGAGGCGCTTCAGACACTTGAGCTTCTCCAAGTTCAATCGGTCGAGCTACTATCTCCGAAGTGGGTTCCCACTGGCCGAGTGTTTCGCTTCCTGTATGGCGTCCCCGAATTTGTCTTGTGCGCGGCGCTTGACTCGAAAAAGAACACGCTGAGACGAGCATTGCCCCACTTGACAAGCCGGAATCTGATTGAGAATCAACGCCAACCCGTAGCGTGGATGGCGGAACAGCTGCTGCAGTTTCGCGGAATCGGCGGCCACGGTGTTGCCGCACGATGGACGATTGTGGATGGAGAGGAGATGCTCATTTCGCTCGCCGCCCAACAAGGATTGTCCGTAAAGAGACCCTCCGAGACACAACGGAAGAAGTCGCGAAAGGCGTCGTCCACCCCTTCCTGGGTCGTTGAACAGATCCAGGGATTCAAAGCTGTCGGATCGAGAATGCGCCCATGTGACACGTGGGAACGAATCCATACAACGCGGCAGGTTCTCTACATTCAGATTACAAGCAAAGGCCTCGATCTCCTGGACGAGCTCGATGCCAAGTGGGTTCCGGACGTGTTGGTAACACTTGCACAGATGGCGCCATTGGTCGGCTTTTGCAAGCGGACGCTGGAACGGTGGCTTAGTAAGGAAATGCTGCCTCTGCCAGATGTGCGAGGCGGAGGAGGCCAAGCGCATCGTTGGTATTGGCGCACCATTCGTACCGAGCTGGAACGGCACTCCTGCCGCCGTTTGCCCGTGAACTTTCCGGGTTCCCACATCATCAGCTGACCGACATAACCACCGACATTTGTCGGTCAACCACACTCAGGCATACACACGCCGCCTATCTCGGGCCTCCGGCTGAGAGGCCATAACCCACGGGTCACCTTACGCAAACGTGAATTCAACGCGACGTCGATCGCGGCACGCTGATCTTGCGCGCATTGATCTGATCCGAACGAGACGCCTCCAGCCCGGAGGCGCCGATGCCGGCACCGATCGGACCCGAGGCGGTCCTTCGCCCATTCGCGAAGGAGTTCATCAAACAAAAGGCCATCCAGCTCACTCGGAAACCCGGATGCCACCGCGACGAGCGCGAAGATCTGATTCAGGAGATCACCATCCGCGTGATCTTGAAGTTGCCGATGTACGATCCGCAGCGGTGCTCCGTCGACGGGTTTATCCGGGTCGTCGCGAACTCGGCGGCCAGCTTGATCGCCCGTGAGCGCCGCGCCGAGAAACGCGGCGCCGTTCGCGGAAACGTGTCACTGTCTGCGGGCGAGGATCGCGGGAGCGGCAAGTCACTCGGAGCAATGCTCCTTCCGAGCGACGCGGCACGGCGGCTCGGGGTCGACACGCAGAGCGCGGTCAATCCGGAAGCGGTTCACGGCGTCATCGCCACGATGCCGCCCGAGCTTGAATCGATCTGCAAGGCCTTGATGACGCAGGGCAAGGCGGAAGCGGCTCGCACCCTGGGTATCCGCCGCCAGCGGATCCACGACCTGATACCGAAGATGAGAGATTTCTTTTCCAAGGCGGGCCACAAGGATCCACTCGACTTTGACTAAGTCACCCTGAACATGAATGTGAGGAACCCGTGCGATGATCGTCGCGGGTTCCCACGCTCTTTCTAGTTCTGGAGCAACGATGAAGTGAAAAGCACCACATCCGTGCCGTTGACAAAGCGATCATCGTTCATGTCCGCGAAGTATCGGTCTTGGACTGACGAACCGCAGGGATCGGCGACGGTCGCTGTGAAGCTGGCGACATCATTGGGGTCGAGGACTCCATCCAAGTCGAAATCGCCCCTGAGTATTGAGATCTCGGGAATCACGGCGACCCATCCTTCGGTATTGCCGCTCGGATTCGTACCCCAACCGACAGCCACCGTACCGTCACTAGAAAATGCTGTGATCCGCTCGAGTTGCCAGCCGTTCGCCTCGGTCAGCCCAAGCTCGTCTACTAGATAGGTCTTGACGGATCGCCCACCTGCAATTGGATCCCAAATCCAAGCTTCGTTTGTGGTGCTCGTTCCACCTAGCCGAATCCCGTTGTACGACATGGCGTAGGCTGCGTCACCGATTCCCGTGTCCTCCATGCCACACTCCGCTGTCCATCGAACGGCATGTCCGCCAAAATCTCCGGCAACGATAGTTCCATCACCCGAAAGCCCGAATGCGCTTCCGCCGCTAGGGATGACATTCGTTGCGCCGGACTCCTCGGACCAGATGAAACCTCCGATTTGACCGATCAGCACTACCGTGCCACCATCTGAGACGGCAACAGCAGCAGAATTGGAGAGTTGAACTTGTGATACTGAGGTTGGCGTCCAGATGGTTGCGAGCCCATTCGGCCCGCGACCAACGACGATGTCTCCATCAAACGAAGCATCCAGCGCTTCTGTCGCGAACGGTGTCGAACACGTGAAAGTACCGAGATCGATCGGCCCCCACTTTGACCATACTGCCGCCCGACCCGAGAACACCGTATTCGCACCAACAATCGTCCTGCCGTCGCCGCTGATTCCATTTCCATAGGATGGTTCACTACCTCCGCATGCGCCCGAGGGTAGTTCCTGGATGCCGTCCTGAAAGGTCCATCTTATCGCCTTCGTCACTGTTGATTGTCCAGACGCTGCCTGACCTGTCCCGACGACCACGCTGCCGTCCGCAGAAACTCCGTAGGCGAAGCTCCTGAATATTCCGCCGTGCAGGTCACCGATTCCGGTGAAAGAAATTGGTGGCTGACCTGCCTTGGCATCGAATGATGTCGTGAGAAACAGGATTGCGAATAAGAGGAGGTACTGCCGACGCATTGAATTTGCCCCTTCGACGCGACCAGATGACGGAACACCAGCCGACGATTGTATCGATTCGCACCGCGCCACCCCAAGGCATATTTCGCCATTCGCGTTAAGCCCACGGAAAAGCCCGCAACTTCGTCATGCAGATCGATTCGAGCACGAACAGCCTTGACCTTCCCCTGGCTGTACATCGCCCGCGCCAGGCGATTTAATGAACCGCGAATCCCGTGACTCGTAGAGTATTCGAAGTCCGTTCTTTGGGGCCCGAATTCAATGTCAAAAAGTCGATTTGAGACGCTCTTGCCTGAGATTCAATCCCGGATGCAGACCCTCCTCGGCGACAATTTCGTGCGATTCGTTGCGGAATGCGAGTCGCTTGGACTCGTCGAGAGATTCGAAGCTCTCCAGCGCTTGGACATTGGAAACAGCCAAACCACGTGCGCATTCTGCGGGTCAGCGCTGGTGAGTGCTGCGAATGAACTTGGGGCCAAGGAGGATTTTGACCGCGCTCTCATGCTAGCCGAATGGGCAATCCAACTCGAGCCAAGTCACATGCCCGCGCTAGAGACAATTGCCATCGCGCATCATTTCAAGGGGCAGGAGCAGGAACTGCTGGAAACTCAAGAGCGAATCGCCTCACTTCATGCTCGACTAGTAACAACGCCCGAGCACCTTCTCACACGCTATGAGCGTGGCGTTATCGAAGCGTTAGGCAAACGGTAGACACGCTCATGTCCTTCCCTTCGTGCGAGGCCACAGGTACGAGGACGGCATGAGACGCCCCGGTTCCAATGGTTGATCCCAAATCACAACAGGATTCAAGCCCATCGCTGACAACCTAGGCGATGACAATGGCGGGCATCCGATCGCAAGCGGACCCTTCGGCCGCCCCTATTGTTGGGCGCCGCGCGCTACCGAATTGACAACGACGTCACCCGCCTTCTTCCGCGCCCCCTACGATCGAGAATACACGCCGGCAGCACATTGCGAACTCACGCTAGTCCACCTTGGCCTTCCGAATTTGACAGTCCTTGAGCCGGATCGTGATGACTCCAATTAACTCGATACGTCCACGAACGTCGACCCGACTGCCTGCAGCATGCTCCGGTTTTCCTTCGCCAAACTCACCCTCAACGAGAACTCCATCGCAGACTATCGCGATAGACTTCCTGTCTTTCGATTGTGATTCGACGACACCAGTCCATGTGACACGCTTTCCGATCGACTTATCCCCGTGAAGGCAGACACTGAGGGCGTCAGATGGATTAACGAGTGGGAGCGTATCCGCCTTTCGTTCAATCGTCACCGCCGTCGAGATCAAGCCATCGCCGTCACGTAGCTCAAGATCTCCGCTACTGTTGATGACGTAATAATCACCGTCCAAACTTGCGTTAGTGTCTGCAAATCGTTCGCCCACGGAGGATTGCTGTCGCTTAATCTCTCTCTCATATCGCCCCGTCATGATTCCCGTACTTCCGTGATCCCATTCGATGTACAGCTTTCCGTCTTCGCGAAATAGAGTTATCCGAGCCTCCGCGATTGCGCGATCGTCTTTCCAGGCGCGTATGATCTCGCGATCAGAATCCTCAGGGAACTGCTCCAGCAATAAGTCATCCTCAGCCGTCAGGCCGAGTATCTCGACTTTGAGATCTGGATCGAAATGTGTGGTTGCCCACGCCCCCATCCCCGGCTCCATGCCTGGAAGCAGATAGGCGATGAACGTCCGTCTGTATGAACGGGAGTCCTTCGACTTTAGCTCTTGGGCGATCGCAACCAACGTGTCTTGAGATACGCGTTTGTTCAAACGGACGGTGAGTCCTCGCTTGATACCGGGCAACACGTTGTTGTCGATGATCTTGTAGGACACATCCGGAGGAATCCGACTGCTCACTACCATTTCCTCGACACTTGAAGGTGGCTGAATTCCACGATTCCTTCTACTATCGTTAGGAGTGCTCGCCCGACCACCGACAAGTATGGGGATACCCAGGCAAACAAAGACGCATCCAAAGAAGAGGCCGACGACGACGAGACAGCCAACACCCAAGAGCGGCTTGCGCCCAGGTCCCGGCGCCCCGCAGTGGGTGCAGAAGGAAGCCCGCTTACTCAGCGGATGCCCACAGTCTTTGCATGGTCGAAGCCGCATCGTGATTGACTCCCTGCAACCGCGTCGGGTTGCCGATTCAAGCGGTGAAATATACACTCTCTATGAGAATCGCGACCAAACGCAACAGATCGCCGGCCTCCGCCTCTGACGCTCGCTTGATTTCATGATTCTCCTGATTGCCAGCGTCCTTCACCCGATCCAGAATACCGTGCTGCGGCTTGCCAACAATGCCGTTGTTCTTGAGGTAGTCGGTGTAGTAAGCAAATCGTTTATTCTCATCGGCCCCCTGTTCGACGCCGATGTGCATTAATAGTTTTCGAAACATTAGGACGGCGCAGCTGCACGAATTGTCGGCCATGGCCCGTCGGGCTTCCTGATACAGATCGACAATCATCTTTACATCAGTGGATTTCGCGTGTTTACTGCTACGATGGTCAAATAGTCTACCCGGCAAAGGCGATGGAATCTGGTATCCCTTGACGAACGTGGTCGCGCATCTGCAGGTGGTGCAAATACGGATGTCGGTTGCGTTTTGCGTTGGCGTTTCCGTATCATCCCACCCAGGCCCTAACGCAGCGGTCGTCCATTCGTGACAGCCGAGCCCAATGTCCGAAGACACGTTATTGCCACAGATGCCGCATCTGTAATCTCTGCTACGCTCCGGCGGTAAGAAACCATCACGAACGTACCTATCAAGTCTGTCAAAGATGTCGTTTTGCATGGCCGCAGATATTAATTGATCTGGATCGGATGTGCATTCCCAGATGATGATTACTCCCGCGAGCCCAAAAAGCCAGGAGTGTTCTGCAAGTCAATGTCGGTCTACGTTTTCCAACGTGTATGACCATCCCTGCCCCCGATTCACCAGGATCCCAGGACACCCTGCCGCCCCACCGCATAAGTGCCCCATGAACGCCGCAGCAAGAAGGCGCCTCTTATGGACGCGATTCAAGGCGTAAGATTCATGCGATTGAATGCGGTTTGACCGTCACCAGAGAACGACCGCCTCTACTGCGCCGTTGATTCCGAGGGTTCCGGACGTCATCGCCCCGCCTAGATTCAGCACCTTCTCCGCGAGGCCCTCGATCGAGTCATCGAAGTTGACCTATATGACGCCGAGGTTCAGAGCGAGCAACAGGTCGCCGCGTACATTGAGACGTTGCGCCGGCGCGTCATGCGGGTATTCGACAACGATATGACACCCTGAGCCCGCCTCGAAGCTGCCCCCAATTTTCCGGACACCTCAAGCTCGCACCGCATAAGTGACCCGTAGGAACCGCCCTTTCAGAGGACCCTACGGAGTCAACTCATGGCAATGCAGCGATTTAAGTTCAAGACGGAAGACGAATTTGAGGATGCCAGGCTCACACTTCACTTGGCCAGCCTGGCCGTCCAGGGAATGTATGGAGAGGCGCGTGTCCGGCTGGAGACTGCAACCTTCTTCGATCGCCAGCTTCGCACCGTCGGCGTCGACGACACCGGCTTGGTCGGCGAATCGCTCGTCCGCTCGTACACGAAGTTTCTGCTCGAGGAATTCGGACCGGATGGGTTCGAGGTAACCACGCCTTCGGGATCCGAGGACGAGCCCTCGGAGGCTCGCCATGGATAGTCGAACCAAGTCGTCTCCGCTCCCACCTGCGATTCGCCCGTCCCTCGACGATCGCCATCGCGACGAGCTGCTCGCAAGCGGACTCACGGATGACACGATACGCGATGCGGGCCTCTACTCCGCAGACAGCGGATCGGTCGCGTCAATTCTCGGCTGGAAACCGAACCACACGAACTGGGGACGGGCGCTGGTCTTCCCGTTTCCAAACCTCGATTCGTCCCCCATCTTCTATTCGAGGATCAAGCCGGATTTCCCGAGGACCAGTCGCGTCGGCAAGCGGGTGAAGTACGAGTCGCCGCGCAATCACGAAAACCGCGCGTACTTCCCGCCGAGGTTCATTGAGTCGTTCGCAGCCCAGGGCATCGTCATCGTCACCGAAGGCGAGAAGAAGGCGCTCGCCGCCTTCCAGGCCGGATTCTGCTGCGTCGGCCTCGTCGGCGTCTGGGGATTCCAGCGTAGACGACACCGCGACGACCGCGGGAAGGTCTTTGGCCCTCGCCAGTTGATCCCCGACCTTCAAGGACTCGACTGGGCCGACAAACGGGTCTGTATTGTCTTCGATTCCGATGTCGAATCGCGTATGGATCTCCAGGTTGCCGAGTTCCGACTCGCTGAATTGCTGACCGGTCGCGGCGCCACGGTTCGCGTCGCTCGGTTGCCAAGCGCCGGAGACGCGAAGGTCGGATTGGACGACTTCCTGGTTCATTGCGGCACTAGAGGCCCCGCGCAGCTTCAGCAGGTCGTCGATCGCAGCAAAGAACCGGATCTCCCCAAGATCAAGGGACCGATGGACCTGGCCAAGATCATGGTCGACGAGGTCTTCACCTGTGATACCGGCGTTCGGCTGCGTTGGTGGCGCGATGAGTTCTACTCTTTCAATCGACGGTGTTACGAATCGGTCCCTGAATCCGAGCTCATTGCCAATGTGCTCAAGTGGCTCGACTTTCGAGGACTTCCGGCAACGCCGCGCGGCGCGAGTGATATTGTGAAGTGCTTGGGCGCGCTCTGTCAGGTGAAGTCCGCCCGAAACGCGCCCTGCTGGCTCGACAACGAGAAGATGGGCGACGGATGGGTCTCGTTTAAGAATGGACTGTTCCGGATCACAGGCGAATCGGCGATTCGCGGATCGCCCCACACGGCCAGGTATTTCACGCCGTGGGCGATGGACTACCCCTTTGATTCCAACGCAGGATGTGAGGAGTGGCTCACATTCCTCGACGACGTCTTCGACGCCGATACTGAGCGGATTGATCTCCTGCAGCGATGGTTCGGGTTGCTGCTGACGTCGGACACGTCCTTCCAGAAACTCCTCCTCATGATCGGCCCGCCACGTGCAGGCAAGGGAACGATTGTGCGCGTGATTCGGTCGTTGGTAGGCCCCGCCAATTGCGCCGCGCCGACACTCTCCAGCCTCGCCAATCGATTCTGCCTGGCTTCACTGATGACCAAGACCGTCGCGATCATGCCCGACGCCCACATCGGCCGGCACGCTGATGGAATACGGGTCGCCGAGGTTCTTAAGTCGGTTGTCGGTGAGGATCCGCAGGATATCGACCGCAAATACAAGCCTCCGCTGTCCGCTGTTCGCCTGCCGACCCGATTCGTTGTCAGCTGTAACGAGCTGATCCATTTCACCGACGCAAGCGGCGCATTGGCGGCAAGGCTGTCGATCATCCCGTTCGAGAAGAGCTACCTGGGGCGCGAGGACCGGACGCTGGAAGCTCGCCTGGGGGCCGAGCTTTCCGGAATCGTCAACTGGTCCATCGTCGGACTCGCGCGTCTAGGCCGGGAGGGACGCCTGATCGTCCCATCAAAATCGCAGCCGATCCATGACAACTTCAAACGTATCTCCAGCCCAACGGCCGCTTTCGCTGACGACTGCCTCGAAGTGCACCCGACCTTCTCCGAGGAGACCAATGACCTATACGACGCATGGGTTGGCTGGTGTCGGATCAATGGCCACGAAGCCGGGAGCAACGCCCGATTGGGTGAAAGACTTCGCGCCGCGAACCCGTCCATCGAACGGGCGCGCCACCGAGTCGACGGCGTCAGGAGCTACCTGTATTCCGGGGTCCGGCTGACGCCGGTGGGACACGAGATGAAGCAAAACGCACGTTCGATCGACACGACGCGTGGCCGAAACGGAGGTCTCCAATGAAGGGCACGGTTATCGATTTCGACTTCACCCGCTTCGGCGGCGTCGGTCCACTTACTCCGCCACCCCCGCCGCCGATGCCTGATTCTGCCCCAATACATGGTGGAAATACGGAAAGTGTCCCCAGTGTCCCTAGCAAAACCTCACTGTTAATTGTCGACGAGAAGAGTGAGCGCATAAGCGCAGTAGGTAAAACATTAAGAACTACCGGGGACACTGGGGACACCGGGGACAGCCCAATCACTCCGCCGCCCCCCTTCCGCTACGCATCGGGGCTCATGCAATTCGGCGACATCTGCGTCGGCTGGGCGCCGGCATCATGGGCTGCGGAACTTCGCCGCAAGGCCGACCACTGCGACGCCTACCGCCCCGACATCGCCACCTACTACCGCCGGTGGGCCGACGACATCGACGCGCAACTGGGCCGTACGCCCACCTGACAAACCAGCAGCAGATTTTCAAATTCTCCCCGGACAATTCGTCCACGGCTCGCATAAGTGACCAAGAGGCGAGTCGGCGCGTGCCGCGCTCGCCATACGGCCCCAACGACGGCGTCGAATCCCGACGCCCGCCGCGACACGGGCGAACGTGGGGCCAACCGTGGCCAACGGACGGCCCCAGAACGCCGAAAGGAGGCGCATTCAGATGAAGGTCGAACTCTGGCCAATCGAGAAGGTCACGCCGTACGAGAAGAATCCCCGCAAGAACGACAAGGCCGTCGACGCCGTCGCGGAGTCGATTCAGAAGTTCGGGTTTCGCCAGCCAGTCGTCGTGGACGACGACGGCGTGATCGTCGTGGGCCACACAAGGTGGAAAGCCGCGCAAAAGCTCGAGATCAAGAAGGTGCCGGTCCACGTCACCATGGGCATGTCGGCCGAGGATGCCAAGGCGTATCGGATCGCAGACAACAAATCGAACGAACTCGCCGAGTGGGATCTCGAACTGCTGCCTGTGGAACTGGCTGAACTGAAGGGCGCTGGCGTCGACATTTCTTTGTTAGGCTTTAACGACGACGAACTGGCCAAGCTGATGGATACCGGTATCCAGGACGGGCTGTGCGATCCCGACGAGGTGCCCGAGCCGCCCGACGAGCCAGTCACGAAGCCAGGTGACCTGTGGATCCTCGGTAATCACCGACTGTTGTGCGGCGATTCGGCCAGCGCCACCGACCTCGACCGTCTGCTCCACGGCGCACCGATTCACCTCTGTAACACTGATCCGCCCTACAACGTCAAGGTCGAGCCGCGCAGCAACAACGCCATCGCCGCCGGGAACTCCTCCTTCACTAAGCAAAAACGCACGCATCACCAGTCCATGGACCTGGCGCGGCATCCGAGTAAGTCGAATCCAACCCACAAGAAGATGCGCGCCAAGGACCGTCCCCTCGAAAATGACTTCGTGTCCGACGAGGCCTTCGCCGAGTTGCTCAACGCCTGGTTCGCCAACATCGCTCGCGTCCTGGAGCCCGGACGCGGCTTCTACATCTGGGGCGGATATGCGAACACGGCCAACTACCCGCCGGCGCTAAAGGCCAACGGACTCTACTTCTCGCAGTCGATCATCTGGGACAAGCAACACCCGGTGCTGACCCGCAAGGACTTCATGGGCGCCCACGAGTGGTGCTTCTACGGGTGGCGAGAGGGCGCAGCGCACAAGTTCTTCGGCCCCAAGAACGTGCCGGATCTCTGGCACGTGAAGAAGGTCAACCCACAGAGCATGATTCACCTAACCGAGAAGCCCGTCGAGCTTGCGGTCCGGGCGATTCAGTACTCGTCACGTGCAGGCGAAAACGTACTTGAGCTGTTCGGTGGATCAGGATCGACCCTCATTGCGTCCGAACAGACCGGACGGCGCTGTTTCGCGATGGAGATCGACCCGCCCTACTGCGACGTGATCGTGCAGCGCTATGAGAAGTTCACCGGGAAGAAGGCGGAACGCGTAGCTGGAACTGCTACGGCCGAAGAGAAAGCCCGTGAGTCACGGGCTGGTGAAGTGGATGGAATGTGACGTCAGGCGTCGGGTGTGGAGTCGAGCGGGCTATACAGCGTGCCGCAGACGGCGCATCGCACTCGGTCGTCGTCGATCCAGATCAGTCGATCCATGTCGCGCTCACCGCAGCCCGGGCAACCGTGCTCGGGCAGCACGAAGTCAATGTCGTCGTCGCGCATCTCATGCATGGGTGAACAACCCCCGGGCGGTCTTCTTGAATCGCGACTCCGATCCCTTGGCGTCGATCTCGCGGATGATTGCGGCGTAAAGCGTCGCGTGAGGCGTCTTGCCATTGGTCTTCCAGCCCGCGGCGATGGCTTTCTCGGCGATGGACTTTGTGCTCAGCGGCTCCTTCGCCGCGGCGAGTACCTGGGCTGCAAGATCGAGTCCGCTGACGCGCTTCGGTCGGTCGGACTTGTCCGGCCGCTTCGGAGTCGCCTTCGACTTCTTCGATGCCGATGCCGTCGACGCCTTCTTCGATCCACCGCGCGATGCGGCCTTCTTCGTCGTTTTCTTCGTGCTGGTGGTCTTCTTCGTCGCCATGAATCTGTCTCCTCTTGGATTGGTTGACTCATCGCCCCGCCACTCGGGACGACAGCCACATGAGGCCAAGTCTCTCGCCAGACATCAAGTCAATTCGCCGCGACATGTCGGACCTTTGGCAAAATTCTCGCGCGGCTGCGGACAGCCGATTCCACTCGTCTCGGTGAACGTCGTTGACTTTGTCGTCTCCAATTGACAATGGTCGCCTAAGCGGTCACTTGTACTAGCAACCGATCACCCCTGCTCATCCGGGATCGCCGAAAGCGTCACGTGCTCAAGGGGCGTGACGCTTTCTCAATTCCGGCATCGCGATGGCCGCTACGAATCACTGTGTCTTCACAAGAAAACAATGGACGAGAGTTAGCTGGGGCTATACCATTACGGTATTGGTAAAGGTGAAGTGTCGTGCCGTTCCGACCACCCAGACTGGGATCAAGAATGCGCGGACCGTGGGAACGGCCCTTTCGAAAACGACCGAACGTGGATATGGCTGGGATTGGCAGAAGCGACGGAACTGGTTCGTCGCTCACAACCCCGTGTGCGTTGACCCGCTCAACCGCCACCCGGATCGAATCACGCCCGCGGAGCACGTCGATCACATCGTTCCTTTCGCCAAAGGCGGCGCGAGACTCGACGTGTCGAACCTGCGGGCGGTCTGCAGGGCGTGCCATCAGGCGTTGACGGCGCGCGGCAATCCGGTCTAAGGCGGCGATCAGCCCGGATGCATGGAAGCTGGTCACCCGCAGCCAGGCGTCATGGCGGTCGGCGGCCCGGTCGCCCGCAGCCAAGGGGGGGTATCAGGATTGTGGGGTCGATCCCGTCCTGACCGCGTCCCCACCGTGTAGATTTCTTTGAGGGTTTCGCTATAGGGGGGCCCCCGCCTCATCACAAGGAAAACGCCATGGGACGACGCGGACCACGCCCAACTCCGACTGAGAAGCTCCGAGCACGTGGAAGCCCGCTCGCCACGAAGCGACGCCAATTGCGTGAACCGAAGGGCCCTGCTGGCGACCCCACCTGTCCATCGTGGCTCGACGCTGACGCCAAGCGCGCCTGGCGCCAACTCGTGCCGATGCTTCGGGCGATGAATGTCCTGACGCGGATCGATGGCAACGCGCTCGCTCGTTATTGCAGGACGTGGTCGCGATGGCGCAAGGCCGAGGCGTTCATCGACGAGCACGGCGAGATGTACCCGCTCAAGGACGAGTCCGGCCGCGTGAAGTATATGCAGCAGTGGCCGCAGGTCGCGATCTCCCACAAGCTGGCCCAGCAACTCACCCGCCTCGAACAAGAGTTCGGCATGACGCCATCGGCGCGCTCGAGGATTCAGCTCGACGCCCCCGCCACTGTTGACTCCACCAATCCGGCGGCGAAGTATGTGAACCCCAGCGGTGCGACCTCGAAGTTCCGGGATCGGGTTTTCGGCATGCCCGGGGGATAACCGTGTAGCCTGTAATACGGGCGCCAAATCGGCTCCAAGCCGACAACGCGACCGCGATTGTCCTATCGACTTCGATCGCGCGCATTAATACTCTAAGACTCTTTAACCTACAGTCACTAAGCACCTTCGAACGATTCGTCGCATTCTGCGCCAATCGTCCTCACGACCCGGAGGCTCGGGCAAAGCAAGGCGATTGGTTTTGAAATCCACAGCGGATCTAAGGTAGAATTCCACGAAACGACGCCGACGGCGTCTTGGGAGACCCGTGTCAAATGACGCGATTGCTGCACTTATCGCCCGCCCGGTATCCGGCCTCTGCCGCCTGCGCATTGATCTTGTTGATTATGGATGCCGGCGTTTGCGCCGCCGCTTCCGCGTCGACGCCGTGTTGCGAGCGATCCGGCGTTGTGACGCGAGTCGCAACAGAAGGTGTCAAGACCCATGTGGGCTACGAGTCGACAGGGCTCACGATCGACTTCCATCGAGACGATGTTCTCATGTCGAATTGGTCGATCGGTCTGGCCGGGTTCGGATCCGGGGAATCAGCGAAGCGGGTCAGGTGCATACATCCGTCGCGCGATCGGAATCGCATCGAGTATGATTACGGCGACGTCACCGAGTGGTTTGTGGAACGCGGCGACGCCATCGAACATGGGTTCACGATTTTCGGCGCCGAAGGAACTCACGATTTGGTGGGTGAGTTTCAGCTTGACCTCAGGATCGACTCGATTCTCACACCCATCCTCAAACATGACGCAATCGAATTCGTAGATCAATCGGGAACGGCGCTCATCACTTACGACGAGCTTCACGTGTACGACGCGGCAGGCAATGAACGATGCGCCGCGATGTTGTTAGACGGGATTCACATTCAGCTCACGTTTGATGTGACGGACGCAGTCTACCCGATTATCGTCGATCCACTGATATCGACGCCAATCTGGACCGCATTCGGCGGCCAGACCGACAGCTGGTACGGCGTGTCTGTCTCCACGGCAGGAGACATTGACGGGGATGGATACTCCGACATTCTCGTTGGCGCCAGTCAGTTCGACGTCACGGGAACTGACGAAGGTTGCGTTTACGTCCATTACGGATCTCAAACCGGCCCGGCCATATCGCCGGGCACGACGCTCGTCGGCAGCCAGAATGACGCGGAGTTCGGAACGTCAGTCGCCACCGCAGGCGATGTCAACGGTGACGGGTACTCCGATGTCATTGTCGGGTCGTGGTTATTCAGCGACGCGTTTTCCGAGGAAGGTCGCGTTGACGTGTTTCTCGGCACTCCGATCGGCCTCCTGCTCACGCCGGCGTGGACGATCTTTGGCGGACAGAATCAGGCGCTGCTGGGTCGCAGCGTTGCGTGCGCAGGTGATGTCAATCGCGACGGTTATTCCGACGTGATAGTCGGCGCCGACGGCTACTCAAACGGACACTCGCGAGAAGGTTACGCGGCCGTATATCTTGGTTCCCCAACGGGGCTGGCAACGACGCCAGCGTGGACGATCGAGGGTGAACAGGTCGACGCGTTTCTGGGTTACTCCGTCGGCACAGCGGGCGATATCAACGGCGACGGATACTCTGATGTCGTTATCGGCGTCTATTACTACGACGATGTGCTTCCCGACCAAGGTCGCGTTCTTGTGTTCGAGGGTTCTGCGACCGGCCTCGCATCCACCGCGGCCGGCACGCTTCAGGTCGATCAGGCCGACTGCCATTTCGGCGTGTCTGTCGGCACGGCCGGCGACACGAATGGAGACGGTTACTCGGACGTCATCGTCGGCGCGCATCTTTACGACAACGGTGAAATCAATGAGGGCGCGGCTTTTCTCTATCTCGGTTCGCCGGCCGGACTTTCCACAACGCCGGATTGGATCGGTGAGCCCGATGTTGACGGCGCGTTCTACGGCTACGACGTGCGATCCTGCGGCGACGTCAATGGAGACGGGTTCGGCGATTTCGCTGTCGGCGCTCCGACGCACAACAACAACGGAGCCCTGGCCGGCGCTTCGTTCCTGTACCTCGGCGGCCCTATCCATCCAATCCCGCAAAATCCGATCGATGGCGGCCAGGATGACGGTACGGGGATCTCGAACGGGAACGCCGGCGATGTGAACGGAGACGGCCTGTCGGATGTCATCATCGGTTCATTCGGACACTCGAACGCGGTTCCAAACGAGGGAATGGCGCGCGTCTTCGCGGGCAAGACGGGGCTTCCATCAACCGGCGCAACCTGGTCGGTTAATGGAGAAACGGTTGATGCACGCTTGGGAACCGTTGCCTATGCCGGCGATATCAATGGCGATGGGTTTGCCGATGTCATTGTCGCTGCGCCGTCGCATTCCCAAAGTGCGGCATTGCAAGGGAAGTTTGATGTATACCTGGGATCGGATGTCGGCCTCGAATTGACGCCGGTCCTATCCGTCGAAGGGGAGAACGGCGGGATGCAGCTGGGGCGCGCCTGTGCTGCGGCCGGCGATGTCAATGGCGACGGGTTTGCCGATGTAATCGTCGGCGCGCCGTCGTTCACTCGAACTGGTGGCGACAACGAGGGACTGGTCCGACTTTTTCACGGTTCCTCAACGGGTCCGGACGGTTCCTTCGATTGGGAATTTCAGGGAGAACTCGAGGATGGATTTCTCGGATCGGCCGTCGCGGGCGCCGGCGACGTGAACGGCGATGGCTATGCTGATGTAATTGTCGGAATACCCGGCGCCTCGAATGCGGTCGAAGCCCCACCGCATGGACGCGTCTATGCATTCTATGGCAGCCCAAATGGCCTCGCCGTTTCGCCACATTGGATCGTTTCGTCAGACGAATGCTGCACCCTATTCGGAAGCCGCGTCGCTGGCGCTGGCGATCTGAATGGTGACGGGTACAGTGACATCGTCATTGGCGAACCCGAGAAAAACGCGAGACGAGGCCGAGTTCACGTTTACTTCGGCAGCGCCGCCGGTCTGATTGCCCCATCCGCAATTGTCCTGGATGGCGCAGTCGACAATGGTCGTTTCGGGAACGGGCTCGCTGGCGCCGGTGACGTCAATCAGGATGGGTACGACGACCTGCTCGTAGCAGCACCTGAAAAGAATTCGGGCGTCGTTTATGTGTTTTATGGATCGGCATCCGGAATCGCGGAAACGCCGGATGCACAGATTCTTGGACAATTGAGTGACGGCATGTTTGGCTCGGCCGTTGCGTCGGCCGGTGACGTAAACGCCGACGGTTACTTCGATGTCATCGTCGGATCACCATTCGGAGGAATGGGCCTAGCGAATTCCGGCCTGGCGCACCTGTTTCTTGGCGGCCCGACCGGACTGTCGGAGGAGCCCGATTGGACCATCGTCGGCACGGGAATTGGCAACAATCTCGGAATGCATGTCGCCGGCTCGGGTGATGTCAATGGCGACGGATTCGCAGATCTCCTGGTTGGCGAACCTGCGCGCACAACCGCCGTGTTCCGCGAAGGCACGGTTCACAGTTTCCTCGGCAGCGGATACGGCGTCAGCGTGAATCCGCGACAGAGACGTTCGGATTTTTCTGGTCCCGTGTCGGCCGCCGGGCTGACCGGATCGACTGACGGTGTCGTCCTGTGGATGGCCCCGCGAAGTCCGATCGGACGAACCGATGCAGTAGTCGAATGGCAGATTGCTGCCCACGGAACACCCCTCGAAAACGGCGATATCTATCAGAGCGGGACCCTCAATACGCTGAATCAGTCGACACTTACGTCGATCTCCGGTCTCGCCGCGAATCAACTCTATCGATGGAGGGCACGATGCCGATACGCGAAAGCGTCGTCTCCATCCGTTCAGTACAGTCGATGGTATCAGCCTCGCGACCCGGGGCCGTCGCGCATGTCGTTTCGAACTGCGCCGACAACGGACGAACCCCCTTCGATCATTACGGAGCCGGCGCCGATCAACGGTTGCTTTGGTAACTTCCAGGCGTTGATTGTTGTGGCGACTGGATCGCCGCCGATGTCATATCAATGGCACAAAGATGGCGCGCCGATTCCTGGCGCAACGGGGCCGAGCCTCGTATTCGGCCGGCTCGGGACCGTCGATGAGGGTGATTACTTCGTTCAAGTTTCAAATGTCGCCGGTACCGTGACGAGCAGTCCGGTCGCCGTTGCCGTTGAGCGCCATCGCGTTTGCTCGATCACCGGCCCCGATCGGGTCGTCGAGCAGGATCAGGTACTGCTGATCGCTGATGTGGACGCTCCGGGGTCACCTGCACTGCGGTGGCTTCGAGACGGAATGGAACTGTCTGACAGCGGAAATGTGTCCGGCGCTCAGTCCAATATGCTCGTAATCAACTCCGTCGGCATAGCTGACGCCGGCCGGTACAGTCTCCGTGTAACGAGCGCGGAATGCGAAGTCGAGTCGTCAGCCTATTCGCTTGAGGTCCTTCCCGTTGCTGATCAGAATTGGGATGATCGATTTCATCAGGTCGGGGCCGACTCTCCTGTGAATGCCATGATTACATGGGACGACGGCGAAGGCGAAGCGGTCTACGTCGGCGGATCCTTCGGCAGAATCGGTCGGGTGTTTTGCCCGCTTGTTGCAAAATGGGACGGCGACCAGTTCAAGACCCTCGGATCCGGCCTTGGAACTGACGCCACAACAACCGGCGGTGTCGAAGATCTGGCGATTTTCGATGACGGTTGCGGCGAGGCGCTGGTTGCGGCAGGCGCGTTCAACGGCGCAGTGACCACGCAAGACCCAATCGGGAATATCGCGAAATGGGATGGCGCCGAGTGGCTTCCGCTCGGGAGCGGAATTCACTTTGCGACCGCGCCGGGATTCCCGCCCGTTGGCCAGCAAAGAGTATATGCGATCGCATCCTTCGACGCGGGGACTGGTGAGGAGCTGTACGCGGGAGGAAGTTTTCCTGTCGCGGGCCGCGAGTCCACGCCGTGGATCGCTAAGTGGAATGGCGAGTCATGGTCGCGGGTCGGCGGCCCGGCCGAAGAACTGGATGGCGCGGTGACTTCGCTTCACGTGTTCGACGCCGGCGGCGGACCGCTGCTTTTCGTCGCGGGAAGCTTCGCGAACGCAGGCGTCACGGCGGTCGATGGACTCGCAGCCTGGAATGGCGATATGTGGATTCCGATCGGGACCGGGTTGAGCAATTCGCTTTTCGGAAGCGCCGGCGTCACCGACATGCTGAGTTTTGACGACGGCTCCGGGGCAGCGCTTTACGTCGCGGGCACGTTCGATCAGTTTAACGGAATGCCGCTCAATCCGGTGGCCAGATGGACCGGATCGGGTTTCGTGTCGGTCGGCGCACTTGAGGGGCTGTTCATTCAAGTGGAACGTCTCGGCGTCCATGACTTCGGTTCGGGGCCGACGCTCTTTGCGTCTGGCTTCTTCGCGGCCAACGGCGTGTTCTATTCGCTGGCGCGCTGGAACGGGATCGAATGGGAATACCTTCCGGCTGCGCAATCCGGAATCATCGCCTCCTTCGCATCGTTTGAACATCAAAGCCAATCGAATCTCATGGTGGGCGGCAGCATCAACGGAAGCGAATCCGTCCTCTTAGGCAATATTGCGGCGTTGCAGGCGAATGACGAATTGAATCCGTTGCCCGGCGAAGGTGTCGATGGTGAAATCCGCGCGCTTTGCCCGACGTCGGGCGCCTTGGGCACGGGCGTCGTCGCGAGCGGAAGATTCCTCTTTACGGGCAGCGATGTCGCGTCCAACATTGCGCGCTGGGACGGTACCGACTGGCATTCATTGGGGACCGGCCTTCAGTATTCGGGAAACACAATTCCCGGTCGCGCAATGGTGGTTCACGACGACGGGGGCGGTGAGCGGCTGTATGTCGCCGGAGATTTTCACACCGCGGGGGGCGTGTCATGCCAGAATATCGCCAGTTGGGACGGCGTCACCTGGTCCTCCGTCGGCGAGGGCCTGAACAACGACGTACTGGCACTGGCAGCTTTCGACGACGGCAGCGGACCAGCTTTGTACGCAGGCGGTGAATTCACGATGTCCGCGGGACAGACGGTCGCCTATGTCGCGAAATGGGACGGTGCGTCCTGGACGCCTGTCGGAGCCGGGATGAATGGACCGGTCGCCTGTCTCGCGGTTCACGACGATGGATCCGGGGCGCGCCTGTTCGCAGGCGGCCGTTTCACGCAGGCCGACGGCCAGGTGACCAATCATGTGGCGGCGTGGAACGGCTCAACCTGGCAGCAGGTGGGTGGTGGATTCGGTGGATTCAGTTCAGCACTGATGCGCGTCAACGCGTTGGCGTCATTCGATGACGGCGCGGGCAGTCAGCTTTACGCGGGCGGGCGGTTCCTGAATGCTGGGGGTCAACAGACTCGCTACATAGCACGCTGGGATGGCGCCGGCTGGTCCGAGGTCGGCGGTGGCGTCGAAGGCGAGCTGTCGCCGGCTCTGGACACGCAGGTAACGTCGCTCGCTGTCGTTCTCGACGGTGACACACCGTCGCTATTCGTCGGGGGCACATTTATTACTTCAGGCACAATTTCCTCGCGCGGTATTGCGCGATGGGACGGCGCTCAATGGAGCCAACTGGGATCCGGCTTCCTGGGAACGCTTGAAATCGTCTATGCAATGGCAGGTTCTGAGACCGCGGAAGAGTCGGCATTATTCATCGGTGGCGTCTTTTCTCGCATTGGCACGACGCGATCTCTTGGAATCGGCCGTTGGGAATTGGGTGGGATGTCCGCGTTGGCAGGCGACATGAACTGTGACGGCGTCGTCGACTTCGACGACCTCGATCCCTTTGCTACGGCGCTTGCGGCGCCGGAAGACTACGCCGCAGCTTACCCACAATGTGACATAGACCGTGCGGACATGGACGGCAACTCATCTGTCAACAGCGCAGATATTGCCGGATTTATGAACCACCTGTTGTCTCCGTAGTCCCGGGAGCGGGAAACTCCACATCTTCCCGACCGGCGGCGCGAGCCCGCGGGTCCGGAAGCGGTACTTGAGAATGTCGGCCCCCCTCCAACCGGTTTGAACTAGCTGTGTTGAACGTTGAGCCGATTTGAACTGTGCAAAAGGGCCCCAGGTGGTGAGAGCTCGCACAAGCTGGCCCCGCATTAAGCGCGGATGGAACAGGAGTTCGGCATGACCACATCAGCCCGCTCAAGGATTCAGCTCGACGCCCCCCGCCACTGTTGATTCCACCGATCCTGCGGCGAAGTATGTGAACCCCAGCGGTGCGACCTCGAAGTTCCGGGATCGGGTGTTCAGCATACCCGCGGGATAACCGTGTCACCTGCCATACTGGCACCACATCGGCTCCCAGCCGACTCCGCGACCGCGTTCATACTATCGACTTCGATCGCGCGCATTGATTCTCCACTACTCCATAACTTGCAGTCATCAAACACCTTCGGGCGATTTGTCGAATTCTGCGTCAATCGTTCTCATAACCCGGAGGACCCGATAGACCTTGCTCGTCCAGCGTGACCAAGACTAAGTCGTGCAGCGCACTGTTGCACGCCGATTCGATAAAGGAACTGCGTAAGGGAATCTAGACTGCTCGTCGGGGTCCACCCCCGACAAGCAATGTGCACAATCAACGCAATCTTATCGACGGACGAAGCGAGGCCGAACCTGCGACGACCCTATGGACGGGCTTTAGCCTATGGTCATTGAGCGCCTTCTGACGAATCATCGCATTCTGCATCAATCGCTCTCAGAACCCGGAGGGCAAGCGCAAGAGCAAACGCCGCGAACCGATTGAAGCGATTCACGGCGTTCATTCCCCGAGGATGCGTCGAAGGAGTGCACTCCCTTGCTCTATCCACGATGCATCAATTCTCTAAGTCAACCTTGGTTGACAAACTCTCCCGTAATGATCTGCAGGTCGAGTCCATCGACATCACAGTCGGCGTTTAGGTCGAGGCGCGGGCGACCTTCACAATCTACAGAAAGGCCTAAGTTCGTCCATTCACACACGTCGAGTTCATTCGGAATGCCATCCCCGTCCTTGTCCGGATCGCAAGTATCCCCGAACCCATCCTGGTCAAAATCACGTTGGTCAGGGTTAGGGATCGTGGGACAATTGTCCACGCAATCTGGGATGGCGTCGCCGTCAGAATCCGTCGGGTCGTCAACCGTTCCGCATCCACATGATCCGGGTTCGGACTTGTTCGGATCGTCCGGACAACCATCAACACAGTCGAGCACGCCATCCCCGTCTGAATCCGCGCTCGGATTTGGCAGGTCCCATGCATCTTCTAGTAACGGTTGACCACCATTCCCGGCGTCGCTCCCACCGAAAAGAAAAAGGGTTTGGCAACAACTATCGTAGGACATCGCGTGGCAGCAGCGTTTCTGAGGACCGCTCGAAGCGAGTCGTGTCCAAATCGTCCCGTCCCACGCCCAGGTATCGCTCAACCGAACATTTCCCGGGGTGTCAGCTGCCGCTCCAAGTCCGCCAAACAGGATCGTGCGTTGACGATCAGGATCGTAGACCATCGCATGCTCGCCTCGCGCCTCGGGACCATCGATTGAGACTTGCGTCCAGGCGGCGCCATCCCACTCCCATGTGTCCTGAGGCGGAACAAAATCAAAAACAACGGTTGAGCCGCCGACAAGGACTACCTTCCCTCGCTCGATATCGTATGCCATGCGATGAGACTGTCGCGGCGATGGCGTTGGCAGTCCACTCGTGTCCATCTCGGTCCAAGTGGACGTGGCCCCATCCCATTTCCAGGTATCACCATACAGGGTACTTCCACCGTCGTATCCACCAAACAACCACGTGACGCCGCCCAGGTCGTCAAAAACCATGTCCGCGCCATACCTGGCCGAGGGCGAGGTCCCTGTCGCGATCTGCGTCCAAGCGACGCCATCCCATTCCCAAGTATCCGAAAGCGCACTGCCATCAAAGCCGCCGAAAAGAACGACTCGACCGCGTTGATTGTCGAACGCCATCATTGGATCGATTCGAGCGCTCGGCCCTTCAGTCGATGCCAAGGTCCAATCCTGTCCGTCAAAAGTCCAGGTTTCGTTACTGGGATTGCCTTGAGAATCGAATCCTCCGAAAAGCACATGAACACAACGCCAACGATCAAAGACCATTCGATGATGTGATCGTGCGCCGGGGCCCGGATTCGTGATCTTCTGGATCCAACTCGGATCATCGGCGTTCGCGAAACTAATTGGAATGACGACAAGTACCGTTGTTACAATGACTTCCAAGAATCCTATTCTTTGCTTCATGATGTTGGTCCTCCGGGAACTAGTCAAAGGCCGATTTTGCAGGCTACTGAACGGGATAACTTCGCGAGACGGCAGATCCACAGGCTCCTGCGTTGCAGGCCGGGTGTGAGCGCGAAAATCGATCAGATTTCTCGCCAGACATCTTGGATTCGAGATTTTCCGGATCTTGGGAAATCTGCTAAGCCACCTCGGACTGATTCGCCTCACCACTAGAACACGTGGCAATTCGCGACATTCCTAGTATTCTTCTCGTTGGGGCGTGTGCGAGGAAATCATGTCGAATTCGCAAGCACATCTCGTGACTCGGCTGTTGGAACAAGTCCGTGAGGGCGACAAGGCAGCTGAGACAAGCCTCTTGGAGCTTGTCTATCGCGAGTTGAAGGAAATGGCTCGCGCACAACTCGCAAGAGAAGGTTCGAAGCAACACCTTCACGCATCGACGCTGGTGCAAGAGGCCTACCTGCGGCTCTTCTCACCTGGCGGCGGACAGTTTCATGACCGACGATATTTTTTCGGTGCGGCATCTCGGGCGATGCGCCGCATTCGCATTGACTACGCAAGGAGTAGGAAAAGCCTTCGACGTGGCTCCGGTCAACAGCCACAACAGCTCTTGGCGGACCCCGAAACGCTTACTGACGATGTTCTGGACAAACTCGCGTTGGAAGAAGCACTTGTGAAACTTGAAGGAGAGATGCCCCGCGCGGCAGAGATCGTTCAGTTGCGCTATTTCGCGAGCCTGACGATCGACCAAGTTGCGGAAGTGTTGAGCATTGCGCCGAGAACGGTAGACGCTGAATGGAACATGGCACGGGCATGGCTGCATCGCGAACTCATTGCGGGCGACGATTAATGGAAAACGCCAGTCACAACTTGGATTCCAACAATTGGGATGCCGTGCTTGCCATCTTCGACGAAGTACGGGATGTGGATGATCTTGAGCGCGACCGGATCGTCGGAATCCGTTGCGCCGGAAATATTGAGCTAGAAGCTGAAGTACGCTCGCTATTGAAGCATCATAGAAGCGCTGGCGCTGGTTTTCTCGCGCCAGAAGAGGTTCTACCGGCCAGACGCGTCACTCCCGGTCTGGCATCAATGATCGGTTCGCGGATTTCAACCTTTACTATCTGCTCAGAAATCGGCAGCGGCGCGACGGGAATGATTTACCGCGCAAGCCAAGCGAATCCCAAACGTGATGTAGCGATCAAGATAATGTGGCCCGACGCGTGGTCTGCCGCCATCGAAAAACGATTCGACGTCGAATCCCAAATCCTCGGATATCTTCGGCATCCCCATGTCGCACAAATCTTCGAAGCCGGAACCAGTTGGTTGCAGGCCGATTCGCCGTTCGGATCGCGGGTGAAGGTGCATTACATCGCGATGGAACTCATACCAGATGCTCGAACTATCACGGGCTTCGTCCACGAATTCGAGCTTTCAATTGCGGAACGGCTGAACTTGTTCCGACAAGTATGTGGCGGAGTCCAGCACGCCCATCAGAAAGGCGTCATTCACCGCGACTTGAAGCCGGCCAACATCCTCGTGGACCCAGAAGGAACCGCGAAAGTCATCGACTTCGGAATCGCGAAGACAACCGACTCCGACCTCACGATTACAACCATGCCAACCGAGTTGGGTCAGATACTCGGCACCTTGGGCTACATGAGCCCCGAACAATGCGCGGCCGACCCTAGCCAAATAGACACGACGACGGATATTTATTCTCTTGGAGTGATCCTCTACGAGCTATTGGCGGAAAGGCTACCCTATGATCTGGCGCACCTGTCCATCCACTCAATAGTTCGCGTGATTTGCGAACAGGAACCCGAATCGCCGAGTCGATTCGTTCGTAGCGTTCGAGGCGATCTTGATACCATTGTTCTGAAAGCACTCGAAAAGGACCCACGAAATCGATATGCGTCCGTCGCCGCCTTGGACGAGGACATTCAAAGATATCTTTGCGGACAACCGATCTCTACAAGAGCCCCGTCGGCATACGCAAAGGTAATGCGATGGGCAACACGTTCGCCCAAATCATTTGCGGCCATCGCAAGCACGTTTATTGCCTTCATTATCGTAGGCACAGCCGTGTTTTCAATACATGCGATCAAGTCCACTCCCGTTCGGCTTGAATTGGCGCAGAATGGCAGCATCTGGGATTATCGACTGGGTCGTTTGCAGGTCAAAGGTGAAGCCGCGACACTGATTTCCGCGGCGGGTACGCCGCTCCATCGATGGACAGTCGATCATCAGTGTGGAATCAACTTCGCAAGGCTCGTTAACAGAGCCTCACAGTGGGGTGGCGGCAAAGTTGTGATTCTCGGCTACGGAATCGAGTCAGGATTCCCCTACCGGGGAGAACTCTGCTTGTATGATCTCGCGAAGAGCTACGAAACCCCGGCTTTGCACTTTTCTTTGATTCCGAAGTCCATTCGAGACATGGATCGAAACGCTTGGCCCCGCCCTAAGAGCGATTTGACGAGAACCTACTCTTCTGATCACTTCTCGGTTCACAACGCATGGATGTTTGACATATTCCCCGATGAAGAGCACCCAGGCGAGGAGATTGTCATCAATCACATGCATAATCCCGGCTCACAAGGCACCCTGAGCATCTACAACCTCAACGGCGAGATTCTCTTTCAGGTTTGGCAGGACGGAGGAATAGAAGAAGCGTATTGGCTTGAAGAACCACAACTGCTAGTTTGCGTAGCAATTAAGGGAGACAAAGACGACTATGAAGAAGGACTAAGCCTCAAAGGCAATCACCCGCATATCCTATTCGCAATTCGACCGGAGCTGGATCTCATTTCAAACGCATGGATCCACCCCTACCCGCCGAATTCGCATCCACGATTCGAGGGTGACGCATGGAATGGTGATTGGTACAGGCCCGTGTGGTACAAGCTTCCGTGTCCGATCGGTTGGGCAGACGAAGGTGAAGCTGAATTGCGACTAGACTCACCAATCGACCCACTAAGGAGTCAGAGTGTGTTTGTTTTGAAAGTTTTTTTTGATGAACAGCTTTCCAACAAGTCGCCCTACCTGACTGAGTTTGAAATCAACTCGCAAGGAGAGATTATTTCAAGAATGATCGGTGGCGATCTGGCCAGGAAGGCGTTGCGGGAGAATCCGAATCTGCCCCAACCGGAGGACCTAAGGCTGCTTGAATGGAATGCCGAAGTGGCGCCGTGCCGAAACTGAGCGCGCGGGTCCAGCAGACCAGTCCAAGAAAGTCGGTCCCCCTCCAACCGGTTTGAAAAGTTTGTGTTGAAGATGGAACCGCGTGAAACGGCGCAGGAACGGTCGCGATCGCAGTCGTTACAGAATGTCACGATCGGCGATGTGGGTCAAGCCCAGGTGTGTTGAGGTGATCGGCGTTTTGCCGAAGTACGGTAGTAGGGCCCCAGAAAACCACCGAGGAATTGCTGGCAGCGATGATGGATGGGCGACTCGGCCACGATGTCTCACGTGCCACTCCCCCGTTTTTCGAAGACGGTTGGATTCGCTCTAGTTTCTTAAGTCTTTGCTGACAATCAGTTAGCGAGTTCCCCGAAAACAAATCACAGGCGTGTTTTTCGGCTTCGGCTTGTCTGAGGCTTGTTTCGGCGTGCCGGTAGACGGGAGTATCCATAACCATCATCGTGTTTACGGATAGCTGCGGGTCTATGCAGCATCCTCCACCAAACCTCGACGCCAGGTCGTTCGGATGCCAGCGTACCTTTCTAAATCATGTGATCGACTTTCAAGGGTTGCCGCGGAAAACGGCGAACGCTTAAGCCGCCCGGAGTGGCCGAAGCGAGCTGCCCCGCCCTCAATGGCCAAACTCGGATCACCCTTCAAGGCGGGACCACAGTGCCAAAGTGACCTCCCTTTAGAAAGCCAAGGCCACGTTCCTGAGAATACGCTTGCCTTGGCCTGATCAATGCGAGAAATGCAGGCCCTGCTGACGCCGCACAAGTTCGCTGGCTATGGCCCTTTAACAAGACTTCCATGAGTAAAGGCGCAGGCAACAGATTAATCGCTTTTGCGGCGGATCTTCACTATACCCAACGAAAGGTACGCAATCCCTAATAGCCCGAGTACAATGTTGTGAGCTGGGACGGCTTCGACCACGTATAACACGCCGATTGAAACATGAAACCACTTCAACATCACAATTCCTCGTTCCATGTAATATCCGTTCTTGGACATCTTGATTCCTGCCGGGCATCGTCGGGCGCTCGCACATACGAGCACGTCAACATTGGAATCACCGCAAGGGGGACACATCGAAGGGACAGAATTCGGGTGTCGAGCCCCCCGGGCTGTTCCCCTTCGCAGAGTCAACGGGAATTGGAATAGAGAATGCGGCCGACCCATCCAGAGCGGCCACCGCGCTATAAGATTGCGAAGGCGGCATTACTGCGGCTGGAGCAGATGAGGAAGCTCACACAGGCGGAAATCGCGAGAGCGCTCTGCATCAGCCGGCCAAAGTACAGTGAGCGGATGAATAGGAACAATGACTACGTGCAAATCGAGGGCGAGCACAAGATCCGCAGCTTCGAGAAATTCATAAGCCTACTAGGATTTCCACTGGTCGCGTTCCTACTCGAATCATCCGATGGCTGGTGGGACCATTACGTCGGCGCCCACGTTGTAGTTGCCGGCAACGAATCCAGTCGAACCCGCTTCCATGAAGCTCTGGCGAGATACAACGCCCAGCTTTCGTCCCTTCCGCTCGACCCTCTGATAAGGGGCTATGCATCGTACGAATTACAGCTCCTGAATGATCTACGTAAGATCGTTGCAACAGCCATCATCGATTCTGGATACACACCCTCTCCAGGCGAGCAGAATGCCTATTTCGATAATCAGCGATGGATGAAACTCACTTGGGAATACCTGCCAGCGTCGCGACACGTCAATGTGCTTCTGCGCTCTCCATTTGTGCAAGGCAGCAACCAACACATCACGAAGCCGCTTCTCTGCGAAATCGGAGTGATTCGAAGTATTTCGGTTTCCGTTCCGTCTCACCACTTCAAGGCATCTGCGATTCATTTGCACGACGAATTGCTTGCCACGGTCGTTGCCGCATATCGCGCACTCGAAGAGCGACTTGTACAGGCTGTTCAAGATGTTGCATCCGTGTTTGACCCACTGTACGTGCCGATACGTACTGCTCTGAAACTTCGGCGACGACAGGACATCATGGATGAGGTCCGATTGTATCTAACAGATTCCACCAGTGGTTTGTATGTCCTTGACCGCCACGGCATTCGTGAAACTGTCGAGAGGTTCAAGGAGGAGGCATACCAGGTCCCAGATATGTCTCCTTTTGAGAGAATCACCCGTTTTAGTACTACGCACTTTCCGTACGAGAAGACAATAACTAGGGAGATTCGCTCGACGTTTGTTGGCATCGACTCTGCAGAAGTTGGAAAAGACGGGGTAACCCGAACGGGTTGGCCCGGCGTCCCATACTACCGGCATACCGGCACGGATACCTTAGCCGCTGAAATGTCGCATTTTACTGACGAGGGCATCTCATCTTTCTTTATTGCCGAAAGACGTGAGATAATACTCGCATTGGGATGTTCAATTGGCCACGACGCCGTCATAAAAGAGGTCTTGGCGGAGCGTTCGAAGGAGCTGATTGCAGCCTTCGAGAACGGAATCAAGAACTGGTCACCGTATCTTATCTACTCTCGCGATTTATCGTGAATCCAGAACTCCCCACAATATCACATCGCCCCATTCTCGGATCATCAGCCAAGGAGATTGCAGCGTGCGAAAGTGGATAACAGAACGCGAGATCACGACCAAGACGATCAGAGAGTACACCGAATGAAAAGCGAATCGTGCTCATGTTGAGATTCACGAAAAGGAGGATGCGGAGCCTCCTCCCAATGATGGCGGGATACCTCGCAAAGGCGCATTGCATCCGGAATAAGTGTATTCAAGTCTTCCCTATCCCAAAAACGAAACAGGGTGTGCTTATAGATGTATGAGCGAGCATCGATGCGCTCTCCGAGACCGAACGCACAGTCTTCAGGCGTATATAGATTGAAGAGGATCTCTGCACCTTTCCTCGCGACTCTCGCCATTTCTTCTAGCGCCCTCTTCGGGTCGGCGACATGCGGCAATGCATCTATGCATTGAATAACGTCAAATTGAGAATCTGCGAGCTGTAAGTCTGTCATGTCTGCCATTAAGGCGACAGGCCGGATTGCCGCATGTCTATCAGCGTTTTCAATGCACCTCGCTAATGCCGTCGGGGCCACGTCAACACAGACGACGTTGGTTGCAGCGAGAAGCCAAGGCTGTGCATTGCGCCCATCACCGCAGCCAAGGTCCAAGACAGACTGGGAATTTGTCGTCTTGATCCGCCTGACAAGTTCTACGACCCTCGAATCTGGCCGATCCAGCCATGCCGTGTCGCGAGTCGTTTGCTGATAATATCGTTCCCAACCCGAATAGACGTCATTCAGACTGCGCCCAGCCAGCTTGTCATCTAACATGATGCAAACTCCATTGGTTCGATTGCAACGGCCTGCCGTCAAGATCTCCATACTTCGACGTTGCGGTAACGCTAGAGTACTCGCGATAGTGATCACATGCACGTCGCACTGCCGACAGCGTGGCGCCGCGAAAAAGGGGATCGCAAACAGTAGCGATGATGTCGGCGTTTTGCATGGTTTCGGTGCCTCAACGATTCTCTCCCGCCCGCCGAATCATCTACGACTTCGACGCAGCAAAGGAAGGGCGACCAGTAGAAGCGACCCTACAGCGGGTTCCGGGATGTGAGCGACCCACGCTTCATTCTCACCCCACTGGTTGAAACCGTTTCCGACAATGGTCATGCCATCGGCTGAAATGCCGTAGGCCGCGTGCGTACGAGTCAAATCCCAATACAAAAGATCAAGCCCAAGGCCGTCCACGAAGATGCGTTGGAGCGATCGCATCCCATTCTGTGCATCCCAAATGAACGGTTCCCGCCGGTTCCCTGTCGATTGACCGAAGCCGACGATGATTGAACCGTCCGCGGATACAGCTTGTGCCTCACTGTCCACCATCCCACCGGGCAGATCGCCAAGGCTTACCATCCCAGTCGTTTCGGTCCAGCGGAATGCTTCCCGACCGGCCGCCGTGTTGCTCCACCCCACAACCACGGAACCGTCGGCAGAGACCGACAACGCTTGGCTGCTGAATTCGCCACCCTCAAGATTGCCAAGGCCGACCATGCCGTCCGATTGCGTCCAACGCCATGCTTCATCGACAAACACCGAATTCTCGCTAACTCCGACAACGACACTCCCGTCTTGGGATGCATCGTATGCAACGCTATCGCGGTCGGTCGAATTCAATAAACCCAACCCAACCATTCCGCCGCCATCGGTCCATCGAAACGCTTGATATCCGCTTGATGTCTGACCTCGCCCTACGATGACCGAGCCATTATCCGAAATCCCGTATCCCTGACTGCCCAACGTGCTGCCCGGTAATGACCCCAATCCGACGAGTCCGCTTAGGGCCGTCCAACGGTACGCCTCGGGAGGGCCTGAGTCGGGCGAACTGCTGCCAACGATGACGGTTGCGTCGGATGAAATCGCTCTGGCGTCGCTGAAGCGGTCGCCGGGCAGAACGCCAAGCCCCACGATCCCATCCGCCATCTTCCAACGAAATCCTTCGTTTCCGTGGGCTGTTGTTCCATGTTGGCCGAACCCGACAACCGTGGTCCCGTCACCAGAAACACCGTATGCCCAACTGTCGTGATCGCCTCCAGCGAAGTCACCGAGGCCGACGAAGTACGGTACGTCCGCCAATGCGGGCAATCCGGCAATCAGGGCAAACGCGATACCAAGTGAAAGTGAATTGCGTCGCATACCGGCCTCCGTTCTAGCCGCTCTGGACCCGAAGGCCCAATTGTACGGTTTTGCGGCGACGCCCGGAATGACGCGGAATGGCTCAGCCAAATCAGTGGTCGGGATTTGCACTGGGAACTTGGAATTCGATAGCTCTGCACCAACGGCACAAACTGAGACGTTTTCTTGCCTTGCGATTTTTAGAATCGGCGAATCTGTATCCACACCCCGCTCTCGGCGGGATCGGAAACCGCCGCGAGATGATACGCGATTACACTTGGATTCGTCGCCCGGTCCTACTCCGATGGCGGCATCGGCCAGCCCTTCTGTGCCCCTTCCATCGCGATCTGCTTCGCCTGCTCGCGAGTGATCTTGTATTTCTTGCAGATTCGCTTGATGTACTTCTCTTCGAGCCGAAGTGCCATTTCGCCATCGTACTTGCTGACATCGGCAGCGTTGGCACCGGCTCTGTCCATTGCCCGATCCTCGGCTTCGACCAATCGGTAGAAGACCTTCTTTCGTTGCTCTTCCGTCAGGCCGAATCGATCCTCGTCGGGTTCGAACATGATGGCGAGGCGTTCCTCGGAGATGTTGATCTCGGGCTCCTTCGCTTGCTTCCCCTTACCCTCCGTGAAGTAGAGCTGGCCGACCCATGAGCCCGCGGCCTCTGCGTGGTAGCGTTGCCTGGCATAGGCGAAGATGAAGACCGCGTTGGGCCGCTCGCCCACGTCACCCAGCCACGGATCACGCGGATCACGAATCTGAACCATCTGGATCCGGATATTCAGGAGGCGTCGCTGTTCCTGAAGCCCGTGATCGAGGGTCGGGATAACATTCACGAGCGCATGCTGAGGGAGGTGGCGGCGGAACCAGAACGGGCGTTGCTGGCAAGGCGATGCCATCGCCTCAGTGTGTCATGTTCGTGATTTTCAGGCTTTTCGCAAAACCTTCAGAGTCATAGAATTCCACGCCGATCGGGCGGCAAACCGTCGCCTGGCGATTGAAAGTACCTGAAAAGTCACACGGCAGAGCTGATGACGCGCGGGGTTGGTCTGCTAGAATCACTCTTAGGATAATGCCCCCGCTCGAACGGCAACTCGAACAAGAGTTCATCAGGGACCGTTGCGACCTGAAGCGTCAGTACCGCGAGGACATTCGAGACCGTGCCACGCTGGAGAATGACGTCCGCAGGAAATTCGACGAGCAGACCTGCGTCCGCCTGACGGACGGCGATTTTTCCCGCCCGACTCTCCGCGCTCGACGCCCAGATCGCCGCCGAGTCGGAAAAAGCTCGACGCGCTCAAGACCCACAAAAGGGGCCTCATGCGGCGGTTGTTCCCGGTTGCGGAGGGGGATTGAATGGCTCGGTCGCGCGACAGGGCGAGCGGTGGAGCGAACGCGAGGGAGAATCGCCCCGTGGAACTGATCGACGCCGACAGAAACACGCGGCCGCGCCGCGAGATCCGGCTGGAACCGGATCGCTCGATGCCCGGTCCGGCGGGACATTAAGAAGGTAGAACGCGTATGGGAAGAGCATTCGAAAGACGCAAAGCCTCCATCTTCAAGACGGCGGCCCAGAACGCAAAGCTGTTTTCCAAACACAGCAAGCAGTTGTACGCGGCGGCCAAGAACGGCGTTCCCGACCCGGCGGCCAACCCGGTCCTGCGCAGCCTCGTTGAGAAAGCCAAGAAGGAAAACGTTCCGAGCCACGTGATTGACAAGGCGATCCAGAAGGCCGCCGGTAGCGGCGGCGAAGACTTCCAATCCGTGCGTTACGAGGGGTTCGGCCCAGGCGGCGCGCTGATCATCGTCGAGTGCCTGACCGACAACAACGTGCGCACGATCGCCGAAATCCGCAACTATTTTGTCAGAGCGGACGCCAAGCTGGGCGCCAACGGGTCGGTAGTCATGTCGTTCGACCACCTGGCGGTCCTCTCGTTCAAGGGCGACTCGGAGGAGAAGGTGATCGAGGCGCTGTTCGCCGCGGACGTCGCCGTCGAAGACATCGAGAGCAATGACGGCGTCATCACGGTCTTCACCCCGCCTGCCGAGTTCTACAAGGCCAAGACGGCCGTGCTCGAAGCGATGCCGGACGTTGAGCTGGACGTGCAGGAGATCACTTTCATCCCGCACGCCACGAAGACCCTCAGCGAGGAAGAGCTGACCACTTTCGAGAAGTTTCTGCAGATGCTCGAACAGAACGATGACGTGCAGGAGGTCTATCACAACGTCGAGCTCCCGTAACCCGCAGCAGGCGCTGAGACACCGCGCGGGTCCAGCAGCGCTGTCCCAGAATGTCGGTCCCCCTCCGACCGGTTTGAAGACTCTGTATTGAAGATCGAACTGCGTGAAACGGCGCAGGAACGGTCGCGATCGCAGTCGTCAGACTGCGTGTCACGATCGGCGATGTGGGTCAAGCCCTGGTGTTTTGAGGCGATCGGCGTGATGCCGAAGTACGGTGGTAGCGCCGCAGAGAACCACCGAGGAATTGCTGGCAGCGATTGTGGTTGGGCGACTCGGCCACTATGTCTCTCCCGCAACTCCCCCGTTCTTCGAAGACGGTTGGATTCGCCCTATTCTCTTAATCTCTTGCCAGCAATCCGTTAGCGACGACCCAGGAAACAAATCACAGGCGTGCTATTGAGCTTCGGCTTGCCTGAGGCTTGTTTCGGCGTGCCGGTCGACGGGGGTTATCTCTTCCTAAGTTCGGGCCGGGTGATATCCTTGGGTGATCGAGTCCATCCCACCAAGCTGCGACTCCGGGCCGTTCGAATGACAGCGTTTCTATCTGAAATATGCAATCGACTCTCAACGATCACCGCGGGAAACGGCGGCGACATGGCCCACGAGTGGTTGAGCACAAAATCACCGCTCTCACCTTGGGAAACGTGGACTCTGCTTTGTCTCGTTCGGCATCACGCGCGACAGGAATTCGTGGGGCAGATTGTGAGGGATCGCCTGGACGCCGAGGCACAGGCCATGGCGGCGGTCGGAGCCCTCGGACATCCGGACCGACCTCAACAGGGCGTCGTGCCGGGAATGTTGGATTGGGAGTATTTCTTCCACGGTCGCGGTTGTTGCGTTACCCACCGAGTTCGCGGCGACGCCATCGATGTCGACTTTTACGATTCGACGACCGACTGGGTGGATCCGTGGTTCTTTGTCCGCTTCCTGAAGTCTCTCAAGGATCCAGATTTCGTCGAAGGTCGAGTCGTTGCATTACATCCGACGATCTCAACCGTGAACCTGACCATCAAGCAACTCCTCGGCGCCGGATACCTGAAGAATCGGAACGAATCGTCTGTTTTTCGCTTGGCGTTCGACCACACGGATATGTTGCAGCATCTGAACGCCCTCGAATCATCATGGACCGACGCTTCTGTTCGTATGCAAATGGCAGCCGCTGTTGGCGATTGGTTCCTTGTGAAGGGCCTTGCGGACGATCAAGCTACCAGGATTGAAGCGGAATCGAACATTGCATCAAATCGGCAGGCTCGGGCGTCGTACCTTGCCCGCGAATTCAGCCGCGACTCGGATCAGCATGAGGCGCTTCACGGACTTGACGATCTCGAATCACCTATGCTGGCAAAACTGCTCAACGATGCGTTAACTGGCTCCCCCAGCGGATCCATGTCCGTCGCATTGCAGATCATCACGAAAAACGGAAGTACCGAATGGACGCGACAACTTCAGTCCATCATAGCACGGGTCAATCCCAACGACCCAATCCCGGCGCCCCATGTATGGCTCGAAACTGCCCGGCTACTAATTGGTCTGGGCCAAGCCAACAGGGTTCAGAAGGCGATCACCCGAATAGAGTCCAACACACTGGGAGAAGCGGCGATTCTCGCGTTGGAGTACTTTCCTGATATTGCCATCGATCTGTTCAGACGGGCGCTTCGTTCGAAGATCCCGATGTGTCGTATCGAGGCGTCGGCAGCCCTTGCGGTCATCGATCGACCGTGGAGTCGTTCCGAGCTGCTCAAGGTGCTGGACGAATCGACCGACCACCTGATGACGTCAGAATGCCGCTCGGCTTTGATGCAGACGCACTCGGAAGCGTGTCACAAACGCGTGATGCGCTGGGAGGCGGAGAATCCTCGCGAGCCAGAGACCGGGCGATTCTTGTCGATGACGGAATTCGCACTGAGGAACAGCGACACGTGGATTCAATGGGAAATACAGAAGCTGCATGACCGCGTTGTACGCCTGCGGGACATCGAACCCACTACTCCCCAAAAGCGGCGATGGCGTTGGTGGCCCCGAGGTTAAAAGAGGCTTGTTTCGGCTCGCCGGTCGACGAGGGCCTCCCGCCAATTGGGAACCTGGTATTCGGTAACGTGACCCCAACGGCACAATCCGAGACGTCATCTCAGCGTGCGAGTTTCGGAACTGGTCAGTCGGTAGCCCCGCCATGCTCTCGGCGGGATCGGAAACCGCCGCAAGGTGAGGCGTGTTTTGGATTCGATTCGACGCCTGTCCCTACTTCGACGGCGGAATCGGCCAGGCCGTTTGCACACCTTCAAACGTGATCTGCGTCGCCTGCTCGCGGGTAATGTTGTACTTCTTGCAGATTCGCTTGATGTACTTCTCTTCGAGCCGTTGTGCCTTGTCGCCATCGAACTTACAAACGTCGTCGGCGTTGGCCCCCGCCTTGTCCATCGCCCGATCCTCGGCTTCGACCAGCCGCTAGAAGTCCTTCTTTCGTTGCTCTTCCGTCAGGTCGAATCGATCCGCATCGGGTTCCTTTTTTGCTTGCCTTTGCCGTCCGTGAACAGCAACTGGCCGCCCCGGGGAACTCAAGCCGCAGGATCGCCGTGTCGCCGCCCGCCCGGAGGGCCCGCTCAGACCGCCGTGCAAACCGGTTGACGCGCGGCGTCGTCCGGCAATTCGGCGGAATTACGGCGCCAGCAGTAATTCGATCAGTGACTGCACATCGAGGCCATCGGCTGTTCCGTCGTTATTCGTGTCGGCTGCGCAGAGTGTGTCCGCGCCGGCTTCCGTGGGCGCGATCAATACCGACACGAATGTCGGCACGTCGTTCGCGTCGACGATCGCGTCGCCGTTGACGTCGCCGGTCTTGCGATTCGGGCACGTGTCGCAGGCGTCGGGGACGCCGTCGCCATCGCTGTCGACGCCGTCCGACTGCGCTTCAAATGCGCCGATGTCGAGGTAGGTCAGACCGCCCGCGCCGGTGTCGGGGACGCAGCTGTCGAATGTGCGCGCCGCCCCCTCGAGATCGGTCGCCCCGCCACCAACTGCGACGTATGCAGCGTGGTCGGCGGCGTCGATGCAGGGCGAAGCGGCGTCCAGTCGCAAGTCGTCGTCCGCGGTTCCGGGAATACCGTCGGCGCCATTTGAATCGACGAAGACGGGATCCGAATCGATGTTGCCGGCGCCGTTGTAGCCGCCCATGACGTCGGAATAGGTGGCGGTCAGCGAACCGGGAAGAAGGCCACTGGCCTTGTAAAACTGACTCGTCGCGCCAGTACCCGTGCTGTCGCTGTTATCCCAGACAACTCCGTTTCGGATCGTCGGGTGACTCAGTTGGATACTGGCCACAGCGCCGCCGCGACTGCCCGCGCCGTTGCGTACGAACGTGCAGTTCACCAGCTCGGGGTCGCTGAGATTGACGGCGTATGCGGCCCCTCCGTGTATCGTCGCTGTGTTGTCGGAGAACAGGCAGTTGATCACTCGTGGGTTACTGACATCCTTGCAGCCCAGTCCGCCCCCGCGTTCGGCCGTGTTGCCGCGCACAATGCAGTACTCAATCGTAGGGCTGGCGGCCCTGCAGAAGAGACCGCCGCCGTGCGCGTCGTCGGCGGAGCCCAGCGCGCTGCCGCCCGTGACTGTAAATCCCCTCAGCCTGGTCTGCAGCGATTCGTTGTCGATACACTGCACAGCGTGTAGTCCTCCGGCGCCGTCAATGATGGTGTCGCGCGGATCGCCGCTGGTCGATTGCAGCGTGATTTCCCTGCCGAAAAATCGAATGGACTCCGTGTAGGCGCCGGGATCGGCTTCGATCAGGTCGCCGTTTGCGGATGCGTCAATCGCCTCCTGCAGCGTGGCGTAGTCCACACTCTGCGTGCGGTTATGTACGGGCAACGTTTCGCACCCGTCGGGAATTCCGTTGCCGTTGAGG
>Ga0116151_10000222_pt1 | contig 50714 bp, 45 predicted proteins | sample AD_UKC117_MetaG_FD_89893 | JGI IMG/M metagenome (GOLD analysis project Ga0116151, IMG submission 89893) | Active sludge microbial communities of municipal wastewater-treating anaerobic digesters from Hong Kong - AD_UKC117_MetaG | ecosystem: Engineered > Bioreactor > Anaerobic > Digestate...
GCACCAAAAAGTGTTGTTCCGCGCGCCCGTGACGACTCTCATCTATGTGGCGATTCGACGAGGCATCTACTGTTACCCCCATGAGCAGCGATGCGCAGCTGGCAGCAGACCTGGCGCGCAACCCTTCTCAGGGGCTCTCTGGTGTGTACAACGCGTACTCGGCGAAGCTCTACACATACGCCCTGACGATGCTGCGGGATCCCGCGACTGCGCAGGACGTCGTCCACGATTCCCTGCTGGTTGCCGCCGGTTCGATCGGTCAACTGCGGGATCCGGCGAAGCTTCGGCCCTGGCTCTACGCCATCACGCGCAACGAGTGCCTGCGCGCGATCCGCGGACGCAACCGGTTCAGCGACACCGATGAGGTGATCGAAGTGCCGGATGACAGCGTCGACTTCTATGCCGGCCTGCGCAGGGACGAAGCGTCGCGAATAGTGGCCCAGGGGATGGCGGCGATGAATCCGGCCGACCGGGACATCCTCGCTCTTGCCCTGCAGCACGACCTCGACGTGGAGCGCCTCAGCCAGATCACCGGCACGAAGCCGAACGCCCTGCATGCCCGACTCTCGCGGGCCCGCACCGGACTGTCCGACGCCATCTCCGCCCTGGTGCTCCACCGGGCGCGCGGCAAGGACTGCGAGACGCTGGCCGGGATCATCGCTCCGGCGGATCAACCCCTCTCCCCCCTCCTTCGCAAGCGGATTCTGCGCCACCTTCGGGACTGCGACGTCTGCGAACGACGACGCCGGGGCGCACTGGCCGCCCTGCGCCCGGCCATGGCTGCTCCTGTCTTCGTGGCGCCGCCGGCAGACCTGCTGTCCCGGATTCAACACAGCCTGCATCAGGGGCAGGCGGCGCCGGTGTCCGCGGCAGCCCGCCCCTTCGACGCCGAAGGCTTCCCCCGGCCGCTGGACGGCAGGCGTTCGACGGCCTGGATCATCGCCGCCGCGGCGACCGTCGTGGCGCTGGTACTGGTGGCAGCCGGCCTGGCCATCGCCACCAACGGCTCCACGACGGCGGCCGGCGATGCCCAACCCATCACAGGTTCTGCGCCCGCAGGGCCGGTGCCCTCCAGTTCGGCCAGCGCGTCGGAGGCCCCGACCGCCGCGTCTGACAGCGCCGCTGAGGTCACCCCGAAGGCTCCGGTCACCAGCGACGAGCCGCAACCGGAGCCGTCGCTCCCTCCGACACAAGCCAGGTCCGGGACCAAGCCGCAGAAATCGACGAAAGCAGCCAAGCCGGCCAGCACCCCATCCAGCAAGGCCTCGCCATCGAAGAAGACGTCGCCGACGACAAGTGCTCCGACCCAACCGGCTGCCCCGCAGCCACCTGCGCAGCCACCGGTCATCGCCGGAGTCACTCTCGAGGACCTCGACACGTCCGCCGATGGCGGTTACACCCGCTGTGACGCGTTCACGTTGCGGGTCACGACGACCGTGACTGGAGAGGTGACGTCAGTGAAGGCCATCATCAAGCCAGTCGGTTCCGTTGTGAGCCTCAGTGGCAGCCCTCATACAGGTACGGTCACGCTGCCGCCCGGGGACTACGTGATCGCGGTCGAGGCGACCGGCCCCGGGGGCACCGCCAGTCGCGACGCGGGCTCCGTATTGCATATCTGCCCGGGCTGAGCGTACGGAAGTGGTTGGCCAGACCGAAACCGTGCAGAACTGGTTGGCGAGAAGCGCCGCTCAACCAGTTCTGTACGCCCACGGCTCACCACAGAGGCTGTTTGTCCGCCTCGATCGCCTCGTCGAGGGTCTCCAGCAGGCCGGCCCGCATCTTCACCTTCGTCTTCGCGTGGGCGGTCATGTTCAGCCGCTTCATGTCTTCGGCGACGCTGCGCGCGGTCACCATGAGGTCCTCCGGGGCGACCACCGCGTCCAGGAACCCCGCGGCCAGTGCCTGCTGCGGATCGAACATCTCCGCATTGATGACGGAGCGGTTGAGGAAGGACTTCCGGAGCCGATCCCGGGCCAACTCGATCCCGACGTGGTGCATCGTCATCCCGATCTCCACCTCGTTCAGCCCGATCCGGTACGGGCCCTCCGCGCCGATCCGGTAGTCGGCGGACAACAGGAGGAACGCGCCCTTCGCCACAGCGTGCCCCGGGCAGGCCACGATGATCGGAAACGGATGAGCCAGCATCCGGCGGGCCAAGGTGGAACCAGCGGCCACCAGGGCGATCGCGTTGTCCGGGCCGGAGGTCATGACCTTCAGGTCATACCCACCCGACAGGATGCCGGGCTGACCGGTGAGGATCACGATCGCCTCGTCGGCCTCGGACCGGTCCAGGCACACGTTGAGTTCCGCGATCACGTCCGGCGAGATCGCGTTGACCTTCCCGTTGGTGAGGGTCACGGTGGCGATGCCATCGTCGAGTTCGTAGCTGACCAATTCACTCATGGTTGCGAGCGTAACCACCGGGTTCGGAGCCAGCCCCGGGGCCACGGAAACCTCGTCGCCAGTCACGGCCCCCCAGGCGCATAATCACATCCGTATGGATGCTGAGGCGACCACGTTCCGTGCCCGTGTCACGGCCGTGCACAAGAACCGCTGGGTGATCGAACCCGGCGATCAGGCAATCGTGAGCAACCGGCTCGACGAGGATCCCGTCGTCGGGGACTGGGTGATCGCCGAACGCCACGAAGCGTTGTGCCGAATCGTGGAGATCGAACCTCGCACGGGCCTGCTGACCCGCAAGCGTCCCGGCGACGTCGCCAACGACGCCGTGGTCGAACAACCCATCGCCGCCAACGTCGACCTCGCACTGCTCACGATGGCCGTCGACGACGACTTCAGCGTCCGACGGCTGGAACGGTACCTGACCCTGGCCTGGGACTCCGGTGCGACACCCGTTGTGATCCTGACCAAAGCGGACCTCGCAGACCCCTGGCAACTCGACGACCGCGTTTCCGCGGTGGACACTGTGGCTTTCGGAACCGAGTGCATCACGACCAGCGCACACACCGGCGCAGGTCTGGACCGACTTCGCGCGCTCCTACAGCACGGCATGGTCGCTGCGCTGCTCGGATCCTCCGGCGTCGGGAAGTCCAGCCTCGTGAATGCTCTCGCGGGCGTCGACCTGCAGGTCGTCACCGACGTCCGGGACTTCGACGGCAAGGGCCGTCACACCACCACTTCCCGCAGACTCGTGGAGTTGCCCTGGGGGGCGTATCTGGTGGACACACCAGGTCTGCGGGAACTCCAGCTGTGGGCGGACGAGGATGCGCTGGTCGACAGTTTCCCCGACATCACGGACCTGGCACGTGAGTGCCGCTTCCGGGACTGCACGCACGAGTCCGAACCCGACTGCGCCGTGACGGTCGCTGTGGCCGATGGCCGGCTGTCGGAGGAACGAATCGAGAGTTGGCGGCGCCTCCGCCGCGAACTGGCATACCTGGCACGACGCATCGACCCGGCGGCGGCCCGCGCAGAACGCCAGAAGTGGAAGTCGATCGCACGGTCGCGTCGCGCACTGAACAAGGTACGCCCGGAGTAGGCGGGGAACCGATCGAACCCCGGGGCCGCAGACCTTAGGTTGCGTGCACTCGAGGAATCGGGAGGAACCATGGTTGCACTGTTGCGATGTCAGCCGCCCTCGCGACCGGCGTCACACCTGCGCCCGTCGCCGCGGTGCAGGCACATCAACCGTCGGCGTCGGCTGCCGCCCAGACCTCCCGCGCGGGCAACGCACGCCAATGGGTCCAGTACCCCTTCGTCGCGGGCGGCAGCCGGGCCAGCGTGCTCGGAACAATCACCCAGGCCGACCTGAACGACATGGTCACCCTGGACAGGGAGCCGGCCGTGCCAACGCGGTTCGGGTGCACGGCCGCCCCGACCATCGGCCGGCCTCAGCATCACCGCGGCCGACGGCAGCCGGATCGCCAACGCCTACGGCAACCAGTGGTCCATGGCGACCCAGTCGGGCAAGAGGCGGCCCCCGGCTACTAGGGCGACCACAAGTCGCCGGTCCGCCGCTGAGTGCGCTGTCCGAACCTCAGTAGGTATCAGGAGGGGCCGAGGCGTGGCTCATGGGACTCGGCGGCGGGCTCTTTGAGTTCGACGAAGATGGTCTCAGTGGGCGTCACGCCGACGTTGCGACCGCTGTGCTCTTGAGCGTCGAGCCATCGCACGTCGCCTGCCTGCAACGTCACATCGACGTGCTCGTCGCCGTGCTCGAGCCGGCGCACGAATGAACTGAGGCACACCATCACGCTGTCAGGGTGTCGGTGCGGGAGCGTTCGGTCTCCAGGCTCGTCCCGATAGTGCAGCACGCGAACCCTGTCGTTCTCGAAGATGACGGAGTACAGCCGGGGATTCGTCACAACGGGATCGTCAGCCATGTTGACATGTACCCGGTGACCCGACAAGTAGCCGTTCTGTCCGGACAGGTTGGGCACGGTAGCCGCGTGCTGGCGTGGGATGAGTGAAGATCTCCCGGTGGGCTGTGGTCTGCGCCCGGGAGCGGCTGGCGAGCATTCCATGCGTCACGGTTGCCCACAAGCGCGCAGAGCTAACGCCACGGCAGCGCATGCCCGAGGTACCGGAGTTTCCGGCTGCACCCACCTGCGCTGCGCGGTGAATGACCACGACGACGAGACCGTCCCGATCGCCGCGGACTTCGGTGCGCCGGTCGGCACCGCACTACGCCGGCCCGGCATGGTCATCGCCCCATCCCGGTTAGAGATCGGCATCCCGGTTAGACATAGGGCACTCCGGTTAGACCTGTACGGCCGTGGGACTCTAACCACCTGCCGCCGACTAACCAACATGCCGATCTCTAACCGGAATGCGCGGACAGATCCTGACCGACAACCGACCGTGCCACGCCCGTGGCGGGATATCACACCGCCCTACCAGCCCCGGACCCACGGCAACCCACGAAAGGGCCCACTCCACCCAGCCGCCCGCCGCGCCGCCTTGACCGGATGGATCACAGCACTGCACGGCCGCCCACCCAACAGCCGCAACCGCGTGATCTCTGGACGGAGAACTACCCGTGATACAGGCTGACCTCGGCCGCCTTGATCACCAGCACGACGGACTCCCCCACGTCGATCGCGAGCCGCGCGACCGAATCTGCGGTGATGTCCGCACCAAGATCGCCCACCTGGATGCGCACGAGATGTGCTTGAGGTTCGATCGACGTCACCGGTCCGAGGAACTGGTTGCGGGGGCTGCCACCGGGGGCGCTGCGATGCACGGAGACCGCCTCCGGCCGGAAGACGGCCAGTGCCGGATCGCCGGGCGTCAACGCCATGTCGGGCTCGCCATGGATCACCGTGCCGTCCGTGGCGACCAGGCTGTCCGGTCCGGTCGCCACACCGCGCACCATGTTCAGCCCGCTGATGCTCGCGGCGAAGTCACTGCGCGGCCTGCGGAAGACCTCCTCCGTCCTTCCGGTCTCCACGACGCGCCCCGCCTCCAGCACCGCCACACGGTCACACAGGAGGACAGCGTCCAGCACGTGATGGGTGACGATGACGGCGGTTCGACCGGCCAGGACCCTGCGCAGAGTCTGTCGCATCATCGCCGCCATCCCCACATCCGTGGCAGACAGCGGTTCATCCAACAGAAGCAGGTGCGGCTGTGTCGCCAGAGCCCGCGCCAGCGCCACGCGCTGCTGCTGTCCCCCCGACAACTCCGACGGTTTGCGGTCAGCGAGGTCAGCAGCGTCCACCTCGATGAGCCAATGCTGCGCGACGGCTCTCGCCGCAGGCCGCGATAGACCCTGACTGCGCGGACCGAAGGCCACGTTGTCGACAACACTCATCCTCGGGAACAACAGCGAGTCCTGCGCCAGTAACCCGATCCGACGCCGGTGCGGGGGCACCCACACCCGCGCACTGAAAAGTTCCTCGCCGTCGAGAACAGCCGTGCCCGAATCCGCGCGCACCAAGCCGGCCAGGACCGCCAGCACACTGCTCTTACCAGAGCCGTTGGCGCCGATCAGGCCGAGGGTTCGGCCATGCGGGACCTCGAGGGACACATCGAGGTCGCGGTCCTTCACCGCCGCCCGGAACGTCAGACTCATGCCGGCCTCGCCGTCCTCCGTGCCAGCGAGATGACCAATGCGGCCACGACCACGAGCACCATGGACAGCGCGATCGCGGAGTCCGGATCCACCTCACGTTGCAGATAGATCTCCAAGGGCAGGGTGCGCGTCGTGCCCTGCAGACTGCCCGCGAACGTGATCGTGGCACCGAACTCCCCCAGTGCCCGGGCGAAGGACAGGACCGCCCCGGAGGCCACAGCAGGCAGGACCATCGGAAGCGTGACCCGTCGCAACACCGTTGTGGGCCGCGCACCCAGCGTCGCCGCAACTTCCTCGTAGCGCTGCCCGGACGAACGAAGGGCACCCTCCAGGCTCACCACGAGGAAGGGCATGGCGACGAAGGTCTGCGCCATGATCACTGCCGTCGTCGAGAACGCGATCTGGATCCCGAACGCCTCGAGGCTGCCTCCCAGCAGACCCCGGCGGCCGAATGTGTAGAGCAAGGCGATCCCTGCGACCACCGGTGGCAGCACCAGCGGCAGCAGAACCACAGAGCGCATGACGTCCTGTCCCCGAAAGGTGCTGCGGCCAAGGATGATCGCCATGGGCACGCCGAAAACCAGGCACAGCAGTGTTGCGATCGTTGAGGTCTTCAGGCTCAACAGCAACGCGGTACGCGCACCGGGCGATGTGATCAGCGCGGGGAGGTCGGCCCAGTCCACTCGCGTGAGCATGGCCAGGAGCGGCAGGACGATGAACAGCGAACCGGCTGCGGCGGGTACGAAGATCCAGCTCGGAACGTCCAGGCGGGGTGTACGGTTCACGACGGCGTCCCGAATCCGCCTTCGGCGAGGACCTGCTGCCCCTCAGGGCCGAGCACGTATGCCTGGAACTCACCTGCGTCGTCCGCGCTGGTGCTGCCCTTCAGCACCCCGATCGGGTAGTCGTTCGTCGCGTTGTCGGCAGTCGGGATCGGCACGCCGTCAACCGCATCGCCGGCGGAGATCACATCGGAGACGTACACCACCCCGGCGTCCGCCTCCCCGGAGATCACCTTGCCCAGGACATCGGTCACCGAGTTCTCTTCGCTGACCGGCATCAACGCGACACCCACGTTCTGCTCAACTGTCCGCGTCGCGGCACCACAGGGCACCTGTGGCGCACACACGACCACGGCGATCCCTGGATCCGCTAGGGAAACGAACGATGTGACCCCGGCCGGATTGCCCGGCGGCACAGCGATCTCCATCGAATTGGTGGCGAAGACCGCCGGTCGGGCAGACAGCAGGCCGGCGGCCACCGCCTTGTCCATGGTCACGGTGTCGGCGGCGGCAAAGACGTCGGCCGAGGCACCATCCTGCAGTTGCGCCACAAGATCGGAGGACCCGCCGAAGTTGAACATCACCGTCGTGCCGGGATTCGCGGTCTCGAACTGCGCGCCCAGTCGTGTGAACGTGGCCTGCAGCGAAGCCGCGGCGAAGACGGTGATCGTTGTGCTCTCGCCGGGCCGATTCGAGCAGCCCGTCGCGATCAGGCCGGACATGGCGACCAATGCACAAACACGTCGCTTCATCACCGTTCGACTTCGACGATCACATTCGTTGACTTGATGACTGCGACCGCCACCGACCCCGGTTCCAGGTTCAGGTCACGCACGGCTTCAGTGCTCAGCAGCGAGACCACGCGGTACGGCCCGCACTGCAGTTCCACCTGTGACATCACCTCATCGGAGGTGATCTCGGTGACGAGTCCGACGAAGCGATTGCGCGCCGAGCTGCTCACACCCAGGGGCTCTGCCGCCGCTGCGGCACGAGCGCGCGCGTACATCGCCAACGCCAAGCCGTCGATGACCTTGCGCCCGGATTCGTCGATGGCGGCGGCCAACACCCCCGAGTCCACGAGTCTGCGCACGGTGTCATCGCTCACACCCAGGAATGTTGCCGCATCAGAGATCCGCAGTTGAGGCACAAGACGAACGATACACCCGCACTTGCGATCGAATCACCGTCGCAGACACGCAGCTTCGGCTCATCACATCCCGCCGAAGATGCCCCCGAGCCTATGACTCGCCGGCGTCCTCGGCCCGCGCCGCGCGGTACACCAATGTCCACGCCGTGAGCAGCCACCACGCGACCACTCCGATGGCCAGCCAGAAGAAGATCGCGGCCGGGGTGCCCTTGATGAAGAAGACGTCCACGGCAGCGAGCAGGAAGTAGATCACGCCGGCGACGAGCAGGATCACCGATGTCACGAGCCAGCGCCAGAACTTGCCGCCGAGCGTGCGGAAGTTCACCGCAAGAGCATTCGACTGCCCGTCCATGGCAGCGATCGACAGGAACGGCGTCAAGGCGGCGACCAGGAGGACCAGCACAGGGTGAATCAGGGTCACCAGGAGCACCAGCAGCCACTGCAGCAGCGCCCAGCCCGTGAATGCACCTGCGTGGGCCTTCACCCTGCCCAGCGCCGATTCCCCGTCGCGGTCGACTGCGCCGAGCGCGCAGGACGTGAGTACCGCATACAGCGCCATCACGCTGATCCCGGACACCAGGACCGCGACAAGGAAGCCGAAACTCAGCGCGGATTGGGTGTTGAGCCAGGTGAGGAATCCCTGCACCACGGTGTTGATCACGATGAACAGCAGCGCGGGCCCGGAGCTGCGCCACATCACGGCCAATGCCTTGAGAAGTGCAGAGAAGCGGTATCCCGCGGGTGCCGGGCGGGCTACGTCGGTACTCACTTCGCCTCCTGCGCGTTGTCGGCGAGGACGGTTTCGACCTGCCCGTTGAAGATCTCCTGGGCTCCCACCGTCACCTTCAGCGAGACCACCGCCGGCGAGTACGCACCGTACTCGGTCGTCGTCGCCCCGAACTCCTCGAGGCTCTTGGCCTCCGACCTGATCTCGCGGCCGTTGCGGGTCGTGCCCTTGCAGACGTAGAGATCTCCCTCCACATCGCACACCGGCGCCACGCCGATCGGGACGCCCTTGTCCACGAGCACGTCGTTCGTGGCGATCCGAACGGCCGTCACTTCGGCACCGGCGACCGGCTGCAACTGTGCGATCTGGGTGCATCCGGCCAGGGGTATCAACGCGAGCACGGCGAGCAGTCGTTTCATGCGCCTGCCCCCTTCGTGTTCTTGAGGACCGTGGCTCTTCGCTGCATGATCTCCTTGTCCAGATCGGCGTCGGAGATCTTCTCCAGGTCGAACGGCGCCGGCAGGATCAACTCCACGTTGCGGTCGAGGTCCGAACCCATCAGCGCGAACGGCGTGGCCGTCCAGTCGTTGGAGGCCAGTTCCCGACTCAGGGACGCGATCCCGACCTGGGAGAAGTCGCCGCTGGTCCATTGCGCCGGGGAGGCGTGGTCCATCGTGATGGCGAAGATCGACATCGTGCCATCGCGGTTGTCGCAGATGTCGACCACCTGCTGCTGCTGCGGGTAGTCGATGCAGGAAGCCGTGGTGATCTCCCAGAAGCCGCCTGTGCCATCCGCGTTGGGGTGGGCCTTGATCGTGTTGGTGTGGGTGTGGCCGTTGAGCCAGGCGATCATGTTGGGGTATCTCACGAGCATCGCGATGAACTCGTCGGCGTGGATCAGGGGCTCGCCCGGATGGAAGATCGACTCGGCCGTGTTCTCCAGTGTCAGGCTGTTGTGGTGGCTCAGGATGATCGCCAACTTGTCCTGCGCGACGCACTCCTGCAGACCCGCCTCGAGCCACTCGAACTGGTTCTTCGGCACCGCACCGTCGGCACCCGTGAGCCTGTTGCAGGTGTCGAGTCCGAACATGCGAAGGTTCGGGCCGATGTCCGTGGACCAGAAGGTGGTGTTGTCGTCGAGGTTCGTCTGGGTGAACCCGTGCCCCACGGGCCCCGGACCGCCGCCGTTGTCCTCGAAGTGGGCGGCCATGAAGTCCTGGCCCTGCAGCAGTTGCCGGTCGGGATCGGAGGTCACGCGTTTGAAGCCACCCACCAGGCCGAACTGCTGGCGCACGAAGTCCAGCCCCCGCTGCAAGGGACTCGGGTCGGTTGCCATACCCGTGAACTGGTCGGTCACCCAGGACGGGAACGACCAGTACTTGGTGTGACCCGTGGCCAGCGAGCGCAAGGAGTCGTCCTGGCCGACGAAACCATTGAGCAGCACGTCATGGTTGCCGAACACCGAGTACCAGGGGGCCGGCATGCCGGGACTGGTGACCTCGGTCGTGACGATTGCCTCCATCAGACCCGGGATCTGCGGGAATCCGTACTCGCCCCACATGTCGCCGGACGGATCGTCGGGGTGGTAGGCGTACGTCGCCTCCGGCCAGACCTCGACGCCTTCGTAGACGCCCTCAGCCCCGGAGTTCGCCATGACCGGCACCCCGTCCATGACCTTGATGTACCAACGGGTCTCGAGGTTGGAGATCTGGTCTGCCGAGTCGCCGGTGTTCAGGACCGCCGCCATCGGCGCCCCGGTGACCGGACTGTTGGCCGCATCACTGAACGCCTGCACCATCTGCGCCTGGACGAACAGCGACATCGACTCCTGCGGCCGGCAGATGCCGGGCATCAGAGTCGGGCTGAAGGCCATCACAGGCTCCAGTCGGGATGGCGACTGGGTGTCCTGGATGTGGATGTCGGAGGTGTGCCCGAGATAGGCCAGGGAACGCCGCCTGGCCACCCGACCCGGGGAGGGCCGGTTGACGACGAGGTCCTCGCGGACGATGAACGACTCCCCCGGGGCGGTCAACAGGGTGCGGTACGCGCGGTTGCCGGTCGTGGACTGCCGAATGGTCTCGCGCAGGGTCGTCGGCACGTCTGCTGGTGCCAATGGTGCTGCGAGCGCACTGCCGACCATCGACCGCGGCAGGCCGAGTGAGGCTGCCAGGGCACCGCTGAACGCGATGAATGATCGTCGGCTCATGTGCGCCATGGGCTGTCCTCCGCTCGGCCGGGAATGTTCGTCATAGTGGCACAAACCGGGCCCGGGTTACCGCCCGCTCGCCGGAGAGTCGCCGCGTCAAGTGCCGAGCCGGGCCGGCCGCGTGGACAGATCCGTGGCATTTCGTGAACGAACTGCACCTCGGGCCCTGTGTCCGCCCAACTCCATCCGCCACGCCGGCGTGATCCGAGCCGGACGGGAACCCATCCACCCGAGACCACCTTGGCGACCGACTGTTCTGAGTCACCGCCCACTGCGCGCCCATACTGTGAGGGTCGGGAGGGCCGATGCCGGGAGGAGGGTGGCCATGCAGTCCCGCTACGAAGCCGTCCTCGCAGCCCTGAAGGCGGGGGTTGTCATCCACGCGGCCGACACCGAGATCCTCGAGGCCAACGAGCGCGCTCGAGACCTGCTGGGCATCCGGGACCTCGAGGGGCGCCTGGCCACCGATCCGCAATGGGTGTTCTTGGAGGCCGATCACTCACCGATGCCACTGGAGCGCTTCCCCGTGATGCAGGTGCTGGAGTCGCGCCTGCCGGTCGAGGCGCTGACGATGATCATCCATCCACCCACGGGACCGGACGTGACGATCGAGGTCAGTGCACTGCCCGTCACCGATGAGGCCGGACAGATCGAGCAGATCGTCGTGAGTTTCATCGACGTCACACCGTGGGCGGAGGCCGAGCGGGCGCTGGCCGCCAGCGAGGCGCTCCTGCACGTGGTTCTGGACAACGTAGGGCAGAACATCCTGCGACTCGACGAGGATCTTCGCGTCGACTACGTCAACGCGGGCGTGGCGCGGATGCTCGGGCACCCGGAGACGCCGGTGATCGGCCGGTCACTCGTCGACCTCGGCTACCCGGCCCCAGGCCTCATCGACTGGTCGGACCACTGTCAGAAGGTTCTGACCACAGCAAGGCCGGACACCTTCGAGTGCTGCGAGCACACCAGCCTGGGCGAGCGCTGGCATGAACTCACTGTCCTGCCGCAGGTCGCATCGGACGGCACGGTGGCACACGTCATCGTCACGCACCGTGACGTCACCGAACGCAAAGAAGCGGAGTCGTCCGCACGTGTCCGGCAGGCACAGTACGAAGCCGCACAACTGATCGCAAGTTTCGGCAGCTGGTCGATGGACCTGGCGACCCAGAGGATCACATGGTCGGAGGAACTCTTCCGGATACTCGGCCTGGACCCGTCGCAAACGGCGCCGGACATTGCGCACCAGGAGAGTCTGTACACCAATGAGAGCTGGCAGCGGCTCAGCGCAGCGATCAGCGAAGCACAAGCGTCGGGGGTGCCGTATGAACTGGAACTCGAGACCCGCCGCCCAGACGGGTCGAACGGGTGGGTCCTGACCCGCGGAGAGGCCGTCCGCGATCTGAACGGTGCCATCATCGGTCTGCAAGGAGTGGCTGCCGACGTCACGGAATCCCGGCGCGCGGCGGCCGAATTGACCAAGCTGACGACCTACGATCCCTTGACCGGGCTTCCCAACCGCAGTGCGTTGTTCGACGAGATCTCCCGCACGACGTCGATCGGACATCATGCGGGGCGGCACACAGCCGTCCTGATGGTCGACCTCGACCACTTCAAGGACATCAACGACACACTCGGACACGAGTCCGGCGACGAGTTACTGATCGCGGCCGGCGCACGTATCTCCAACGGCGCACCTCCAGGCAGTTTCGTCGCACGCTTCGGGGCTGACGAGTTCGCGCTGGTTGCCTCGTCACTGGATGAGCCGGGCGAGGCGGAGGTCCACGCGCAACAACTGCTGCTGGCGTTCCGCCGCCCCTTCGGCATCGCCGGGGCCGAGCTGTTCGCCACTGCCAGTATCGGAGTGGCCGTCACCACTGGGGCAGGTACACCGGGCGACCTGGTCCGGGAGGCGGACACGGCCATGCACGCTGCGAAATCCCAGGGGCGCGACCGTGTGGTCGTGTTCAACGAGGATCTAGGTGCCGCGGCCACGGCGCGTCTGGCAATCGAAACGGATCTGCGTCGCGCACTCGAACGAGACCAACTCGACGTCTGGTATCAACCCGAGGTCGACCTCGCCAGTGGCGGCGTCGTCGCCCTGGAAGCCCTGTTGCGATGGAACCACCCCGATGGAACCGTGTGGAGCGCGCAGCGGTTCATCGATGTCGCCGAGGAAACTGGACTCATCCTGGATATCGGCGACTGGGTTCTACACGAGGCGTGCATGCAGGCCTCGTGACTTGGCCCGCCATCGGGCTGATCACCCCCTGATCGTGCGAGTGAACGTGTCCGCGCTGCAGTTGGCCGAGGCGGGCTTGCTGCCTGCGATCGACGACGCACTCCGCATCAGCGGCACCGACCCGAAGGGGCTGTGTGTGGAGATCACCGAAACCACACTGCTGCACGAAACCCCCACGGCTCGCGCGAACCTGGAAGGGCTGCATGAGCGGGGCATCGGCATCGCGATCGACGACTTCGGCACCGGCTACGCCCCTTTGACCTACTTGAACACCTACCCCATCGACGTGGTCAAGATCGATCGGAGTTTCGTGTCGGGCACACCACGTGGGGACAACCGTCTCGTACCCGGCATCATCGCTTTCGCCGCGTCCCTGGGAATCTCCGTCACCGCGGAGGGGGTGGAAACCCCGGAGCAAGCCTCCTACCTCCGCGAAGTCGGGTGCCCCTCCGCACAGGGCTGGCTCTACTCGAAGGCCCTTCCGGCCGACCAGATCGTGCCACTGCTGTCCCACACCTACCCACCAGCACCCGTCTGAGCAGCTCCCGCGCGAGGGTTGATCCACCACAGACAGGGATCGGGAGTTGATCGCGACCAGCGCCATTTCCGGCCCCGGTGGTCCCGCGTCCCAACGACACAGGTGGCGACCGGAATACCCGCGGTAGAACACTGTGATCCGGAGGCTGCCATGACCATCGCGCCCGGCCGGCTCGCGCCGACCAGACCGTGGGCGCGGGAGGCTGCCGAAGTGCTCCATGAACTCGACGTCGACCCGGCCCTCGGGCTCGCCGAGGACGACGTCGTGTCGCGGCGCACGGCCGTGGGCCCGAACTCCTTTCCGGAGCCTCCCACCCGCGGGCTCCTCGGATTGTTCGCCGATCAGTTCCGCGACGTACTCATCTATCTACTGGTGGCCGCAGCGGCGATCTCGGTGCTGATCGGGGAGCCCCTCGAGGCCAGCGTCATCGGCATCATCATCGTGCTCAACTCCATCATCGGGGTGTTCCAGGCCTACCGGGCCGACCAGGCGCTGGCCGCGCTCAAACGGCTGTCGGCACCCATGGCCGACGTGTTGCGGCAGGGTCAGGTGAGCTGCATCGACGCCGCAGGGCTCGTGCCCGGTGACATCGTGCTGCTCGAAGCCGGCGATGGCGTGCCGGCCGATGTGCGACTGTTCACGTCCACGGATCTGCAGGCCGCCGAGGCCGCACTCACCGGCGAGTCCGTTCCGGTGCGCAAATCCCCGGACCCGGTCGCCGAAGGCGCCGGCGTGGCCGACCGGACCAGCATGCTGTTCCGCGGGACGGAGGTGGTCGGGGGCACCGGCAGGGCCGTCGTCGTGGCGACCGGGCAGAAGACCCAACTCGGCGAGATCGCCGACCTGGTGGCCGGCGCCGAGGGGGTGCAGACGCCGCTGCAGAAGCGACTGGCCCGCCTCGGCACCGTCATCGCGATCGCGGTGGTCGTGATCTGTCTCATCGTGCTGGCAGCCGGCCTGCTGCGCGGGGAGGATCCCGTGCAGATGCTGCTGACAGCCGTCTCGCTGGCGGTGGCAGCCGTCCCGGAGGCACTGCCCGCGGTGGTGACGATCACACTGGCCCAGGGTGCCTCGACCATGATCAAGCAGAAGGCGCTGACCCGGCGGCTCCCCGCGGTGGAGACGCTCGGCTCGGTGACCCACATCTGCTCGGACAAGACCGGGACACTCACCAAGAATCGGATGACTGCCGAGGAGGTGTGGCTGGAGGACGGCTGCTCGGTCACCGAACTGGCCCAGATCGCCGCCCTGTGCAACGACGCGCACCTCGGCCCCGGCGACGCGGTTCCCGTCGGCGACCCGACCGAGGTCGCGCTTCTGCGCTTCGCCCGGCCCCTGTGGCACGAGGCCGGATGGCACAGGGTGGCCGAGGCACCGTTCGACTCCACCCGGATGCGGATGACGGTGGTGTGCGAGCGCGTGGACCTGTGGGCATTCACCAAGGGCGCGCCGGAGGTGCTGATCCCGCGGTTCAGGAACAACGGCCGGATCGCGGCACAGGCCCTCACGATGGCCGCCCAGGGGCTGCGGGTGCTGGTGTTCGCGCGTCGGCGACTCGATGCGCTGCCCGGTCGTGTGGAGGACGTCGAGGACGATCTCGAGCCGATCGGTCTCATCGGGCTGCTCGACCCGCCGCGCAATGGCGTGGAGGAGGCGATCGCGCAGTGTGCCACCGCGGGCGTGGTGCCCATCATGATCACCGGCGACCACCCGGCAACCGCGCGGGCCATCGCCGACCGGGTCGGGATCGCGGCGCAGAGCGCGACGACGATCACCGGTGCCGAACTCGCGGGCATGTCCGACGAACAGTTCGCCCAGCGGGTCGACCACCTCAATGTGTATGCCCGGGTGGACCCGTCGCAGGAGATCCGAATCGTCCGCGCGCTGCAGACGAACGGCCGGGTGGCGGCGATGACCGGGGATGGCGTCAACGACGCCCCGGCCCTCAAGCAGGCCGATATCGGCGTGGCCATGGGTGACGGCGGGACCGATGTGGCCCGGGGGGCGGCCGACCTCGTGCTGCTGGACAACAATTTCGCCACCCTGGTCGCGGCGGTGCGCCAGGGCAGGAGGATGTACGACAACATCCGCCGCTTCGTGAAGTACGTCCTGACCGGCAACAGCGGGGAGATCTGGACGGTCTTCCTCGCGCCGTTCCTGGGCTTCCCGCTGGCGCTGTTGCCGCTGCAGATCCTGTGGATCAACCTGCTCACCGACGGGCTCCCCGGGCTCGCCCTGACCGCCGAGCCCGCGGGGAGGGACATCATGTCGCGGCCGCCGCGACCGCCGGATGAGAGCGTCTTCGCCCGGGGCATGGGCGCCCACATCATCTGGGTCGGCGGCCTGATCGGCGCTCTGTCGCTGACGGCGCTGGCGTTCGGGTACCACGGCGGGTCCCCCAACTGGCAGACGATGGTGTTCACCACCCTGGTGTTCTGCCAGGTCGTCCACGCCTTCGTGATCCGGTCCGAGACCCGCAGCGTGTTCACCATCGGCCTGTTCAGCAACCGCCCCATGCTCCTGGCCCTCGCGTTGACGGTGGCAGCGCAAGTCCTGGTGATCTACTGGGGGCCGCTGCAGGGTGTGTTCGGCACGGGCAGCCTCACCCCCGCCGAACTCTCGCTGTGCATCGGGCTCGCATCGGTCGTCTTCGTCGCAGTGGAGGTGGAGAAGGCCGTCAAGCGCACCCGCGCCGCGGCGTAGTGGCACCGCGAGGGCAGATTGCGGACACGACCGGCTACTGGTCGTATGCGCAATCTGCTCCACCGCAGCGCGTTCACGACTGCACCTGCGTCCTGGTCGCTACGCTCCCCCGACGACTGCCACACTGGTCGCAAGTAGGGAGTCACCGTGAGCATCGTCGTCGTCGGCGGGTATGGCAACGCCGGGCGGCGGATTGTCGAGTTGCTCCTGCGGCACACGGATCGCCAGGTCGTAGTGACCGGCCGCCGCCTCGACCGGGCGCGAGCCCTCGTCGAAACCCTCGCTGACTCCCGCGCCACAGCCGCCCAGGCGGATGCCACCGACCCGCGGACTCTCGCCCCCTTGCTGGAGGCCGCCGAGATCCTCATCGTCGCAGCCGGGACCTCCACCTCATGGCGCACGACGGCCCGCGCGGCACTTGACGCCGGCTGCCATCAGCTCGACATCCAGATCGGGTCGGCGAAGAACGCCGGTCTGCGTGCGCTTGACCCGTCGGCGCGCGAGGCCGGGGTGACCATCCTGACCGACTGCGGATTCCACCCAGGAGTCCCAGCGGCGATGGTGCGCCAGGTGGACTCCGGACGCGGACTCGCGACAGCGATTGTGAGCAGCTGGATCGCGGTGGATTGGGCGGGACTGGGCGAATTCGCCGACAGCACGATCGACGAGATGCTGCAGGAGTTCGCCGACTACCGCTATGAGGCAATGGTCGAAGGAGAGTGGATCGCGCCGCGCGGAATGCGCACCGCCGACTTCCCGCCCGACATCGGAGAACGCAAAGTCGCCGCGATGGGACTCGACGAGATGCACGAGGTGGCCGCCACCCTCCCCGACCTGCGCACCACAGGGTTCTACGTGGGCGGCTTCCCGCCCGCGGTGAACTACGGGGTCATCCCCGTGGTCTACGCGGGCATGCGAGTCGCGCCCAGGCAACTGGCCGGCCCGCTCGGACGGCTGCTTAACCGGAGCTTGAGGCGATTCAGCAAGCCCCCCTTCACGACGGTCCTGCAGGTCGACGGTGCGTGCGCCGACGCACCCGTGCGTCCCTTGATGCGATTGCGCCATCAGGACGCCTATCTGCTGACAGCGGCCCCAGTTGTCGCGGCCGTCCGCCAGGTCCTGGACACTCCCGCCCGACCCGGCGTGCACCTGCAGGCCATGTACGTCGAACCGGCGGCTTTCTTCGACGACCTCGCCGCCATGGGCGTGCACGTGTGGACGGCGCCGTACGATCCGTCCGGTCGGTGATGAGGGCGTGTAGCAAGGCAATGCCGCCGTCCGCACGACTCTGCCACGATGTGTCGATGAACCGCGACCGACTCAGTGCCGCAGAACATGCGCAGCGCGCCTTCGCCCACGACCGCGCCGGAGAGGAGCGCTTGGCGGTGTCGCACTACCGCGCCGCCTTGTCGGGCCACCTCGAGCCATCCCTGCGGCGCGAGTGCTTGTTGGGGCTCGGCAGCACGTTGCGAACCATTGGAGAGTATGAGCAGGCGCACGCGACCCTCACCCAAGGCAGGCAAGAGTTCCCCGCCGCGGACGAGTTCCCGGTGTTCCTGGCGATGACCTGTTACAACCTCGGGCAACACCATGAGGCGATGCGTCTGCTCCTGACCAGCCTCGCGGACACCACAGGGAGCACGGACCTGCGAGCCTACGACCGGGCGATCCGCCTGTACGCCGGGGACCTCGAACGCCAGTGGTAGAAGATCGGTGCTGGCCCGTCAACTACACGGAGTATGGATCGTGGCCTTCCGGAACGCCCGCTGCCACTCCTGGTACTGGCGGGATGAGCCCCAATGGCTACAAGTGGAGCCGATACCCAAGAAAGGCGCAGGGCCAACGGGACCTGTCTGGACGTTGCAGGCTATTGCGCTGGGGTCAGCCGTGAAGGTGACCCAGGGGCATGGCGGTGACTCCCACACTGCTTGCCGCTGCGACATCGGCGCGCCTCAGCGCCCGAGAGTCGGGCGGGGAACGTCGATCCGGAAGCGGCGGCCGGCGACCACACGGTAGGCACGGATCGCTGAGCGGTGCTTCGGTGACCACCGCGAGTAGTCGACCAGCAGAACACCGTTGCCCGGCAGGCTCGTCTTGATGGTTGTCGTCAAGGTCCCCGCCTTGCCCCCGCGGTAGAACTCCAGGCTCGCCGTCGCCTTCGCTTCGGCCGGCTTGCGATCGCTCGGGAACACGGTCACGACGTCCTTTCGCCGATCAACCCTCCCTCCGACGGCCTTCGTCGTGGCCGAGGATGCCTTCGCCTTGACCTCCACGATCTTGTTGTCGGCGTTGTCGAGGAAGTCCAACTCCCCGGACTTGCCCGACGCGGCGGCCGCGCCGCGGTACAGGACCGAACCTCGCCGAGCATTGACGGTCAGGACCGCCTTCTGCCCCGCAGGGATGGTGATGCCCTTCATTCCCAACTGGTAGGCGCCGGTGATGGTGGACAGGTCGAAACTGGCCCGCTTCTTGCGGTTGCTCTTGACGTGGACCTGGAACGGTTTGCCCGTGGGCAGCACGAATGTCGGGGGAAGGTCCTTGGTGCCCGGCCGGATGACTTTCAGCCGCGGGAACTTCTCACCGTTGAGCTTCGTCACACGGGTCGACAAGTGGGTCGCCGTGGATTGGATCTGATAGTCGAATGACACCTGGGTCGTCTTCGACCGCGGGCAGAAGGGACAGGGCTGCCGACCCGACACCGCGTCGACCGGGATGAGTTGCTGTGACCAGATGGAGTCGTCGTTGACCGGGTTGTCGGGATGTTCGGGGTCTGAGACGAAGTTGTACGAGACAGTACCGGCGACCGTGTTGACACGGATCACCCGTTGCATATCGGGGTAGTTGTTGTCGTAGATGGCGATGTCGTACTCACCGTTTCCCGCGTCATGCAACGCATATGGGGTGACGGCATGACCACCCGCCCCGAAGATCCCGAGGATGTACCCGGCGGAACCGGGCCGAAGCCCTGCCCGCAACTGCTCCACGAGTTGCACCGCTGAGACGTCGTACTGCTTGATCCTCAGGTACTGCGCGGAGAAGATCTTGGCGATCTCCTTCTGGATGGGCGCACGGAACTCCACGTCGTATGGGGAGGTCGCCGCGGCCTGGTAGTCCGCGGGTGAGACCGAGCCGTCGAACATCATGCTGGCCACGCCTGCCATGCCGAAGCAGTGACCCTGCGTGTCCATGTCCTCGTTGATTTGGTCGCGCCATTTCTTGCCCGCCACCGTCAATCGGCACGACCCCGACGCATTGTTCCCGATGCACACCTTCGGGCCCATCAACTCCCGGATGGTGGATGCGACCAGGTTGGGCGCACCCCGCTTCGGCACCCCATACACACTCGAGTTCTTGACGTCTGGAACCGACCAGTTGAAGAAACTGAACCCATTGTCGTAGGGCCTGAATCCGCTGTCCGCGATGATCGGACCCCGAGCCGTCGACCAGTCCTGGAACTGCTGCTGCGCCCTGAACCCGGCGACGTACTGCGCCCACGCCTGCGGATCAGCGGCCGGTGGCACATTCTGTCCGTCATCGGCGGGAGCAGGGCCAACGGCGACAGCGGTCGCCGCCAGTGTCGTGGCTACCACCGCCAGAATCATGGAGGCATGGTCGCACCGACGAGGCTCTCGTCTCGCGTGGACCGCGGCGACGGGCCGCGCGGGCCTGGTCTCGGCCTGGCTGGTTCTGCCGGTGACACTGGCCGCCCGTCGGTTCTGTGGCCCTTCCCGATGCGCCCAGTTACATCCAGGCCCTGCTCGGACTGGCCTTCATCGTGCCCATGGGATTGATCGCCGCGTGAATGGCAGCACCTTCTGCTCGCTTATCGCGGCGGGCCCCGGGCAGAAGTGGACCATCGTCTTCAGAGGCCCGCGTTCCGCAGTCATGTTTCGGGTTCACAAACCGGGGCGGCGTTCCCCTTCCAAGGCGCCGTCAACCCCGTGGGGCGGGGGATCGCATCCCTCTGGGCGTAGCCCGACCTGATTCGAATACTCAGCCGATCTGCTCTGCAAGGGCCACGACGATCCCAGCCGGCCCGCGCAGGTAGCACAGGCGGTAGACCCCCTCGTAGTCCACGATGTCGCCCAGCAATTCGGCACCATGAGCGCGCAGTCTGGACACGACATCGTCGATGTCGTCGACGGCGAACATGACGCGGTGCAGCCCGAGGGTGTTGGGCGAAGGGTTCTCTCCGGCGGACAGAGGCGCAGGTGCGTGGTACTTGGTGAGTTCTACTCTGCCGTGGCCGTCGGGGGTGCGCATCAGGACGATGTCGCTGCGGATGCCGTCGAGTCCCACCGTCCGATCCGCCCACGGCCCTTGGATGGCTGCGGCGCCCTCGTGCTGCAAACCGAGCTCGGCGAAGAACGCCACGGCCTCGTTCAGATCGTCGACGACTATCGCGACGTTGTCCATCCGGATCACCATGACGGGTACGCTAACTGCCCCGTCCAGGGAGGTTGGTCACGCGGCTGCGGCTGATGGGTGGTCGTCCGCCTGGTGCTGGTTGGAGATCCAGCCCATCTGGCAAAGGCGGCGTGGCGGGCTTTCCCGGTGGAGTGCCGTTGTTCTGGGGAGGGTGCGGGCCTTTTGTGGACCCGTAGCGGGGCAGCTGCAGCATCTGCCTGGACGTCCGGTTAGAGATCGGCATCTTGGCTAGTCGGCGGCAGGTTGGTTAGAGTCCCACGGCCGTATACGACTAACCGGAGAGCCGTGTCTCTATCCAAGATGCCGATCTCTAACCGGAATGTGCGATGACCACCGCCCGGCCCGCCACCGTGACCAACCTGTCTGGGCAGAACAACTCACCGCCGGTCCAGCACTAGGCCAGTGACACGAGTCCCGTGCGATCGTCCACCGGCAGGTCACCGACCGTCGTGACCGTGAGGTCGTGCGACATGGAGGCCACCACCGCGCTGGTGGGGGACACCAAAGCTGTGTCCGCCGCGTCCCGGCCGCTGGCAATCCGCACCAGGCTCTGCCGCGGGGCCAGGCGCGTGCCATCGAAAACGTTCCACACCCCGTCGACGGCGATCTCGAACACGGCGTGGAAGTCCATGGGGTCCAGCCCCGGTGCGTACACCGATGTGTACCGGGCGGGAACGCCTCGCGCACGGCAGAGGGCGATACCCAGGTGCGCGTAATCGCGGCACACACCCTGCCGGGTGAGCAACGGGTGCAGGGCGTCGTCCTCGGCATCGGTGGCGCCGGGCACGTAGGACAGGGTCGAGTGCAACCATTCCTCCACGGCGAAGCCCATTTCCGACGGGCTGACAGACGCGAATTCCGCTGCGGCCAGCCCCGCGATGCGGTCCGACGGGCAGTAGCGACTCGGGCGCGTGTACACGAGTTCATCCAGCGGTGTCACGGGGTGGGCGTCGCCGGCCGTCAGATCGACCTCGGCGGTGTAGGACAGTGAGAGTGTGCCGGCAGGGGCGTCGATGATCTGCACGCGTCCCCCGTCGGTGGAAAGTTCACGCACGTCGAGCTCGTTGCCGTGCCCGTCCCTGCAGCCCATCGTCTCCTGGACACCCGGCCGCGAGACTGCCACGGAGGTTGCGAGTTCGCCACCCCCCTCCAAGTCGATCTCCATGGAAGCGTCGACCCGCGCGCGGGCGGGGTTGTCCAGGCTCATGCGGATTCCACCTTCTCTCTGTCACGGCGCTCCGATGGGGTCGCCGCGTGGCGTTCATCAGGCTTGGCCGAAGGTAGCACCGTCTCGGACGAGCGCGTGCGGCCCGTTCGATGAACAGTTCCTCGGGACTCGCACGGTGGCCCTTGCCAGACGGAGACCACCTGCTCCGCAGCAAGCTCCTCGGCGGTCGCCAGCGAAGGCTGAGTGCGCACGTGCGGCGGCAGCCCGCGATCCATCTACCGGAGGAGACACATCGAGCTCGAGGCGCTCCGGGCAGACCCTAGCGTCAACGATCCGTTTGCCCCGTGGTGCCTGCCGGGTTCACCCCGGGTCCATGGCCATGCAGGCCGCCCACACCGGCGGCCTGAGCGGACGTCCTGTGGCGCCTCACACAGAACCTGTTGCTATACAATGAAATCCACATTCATACAACGAGGGGCCTCATCCATGTCGACTGCTCACGTCATGAAGGTCTCGGCCAATGGCCAAGTCTCCATCCCAGCGGAGGTACGAGCGCGGTGGCATGCCGATAGCGTGATGGTGGTCGACTTGGGCGACCGCGTCGTAGTACGCCCCCTGCCACAAGATCCGATCGATGCACTCGTCGGCGCCTACCGGGACCGAGGGCCCTCCACCGACCGCGCCCGACGTGTGGCGAGGACCGAGGAGGCTGCACACGAGCGGCGCCGATCAAAGTGATCATCCTGGATGCGTACGCGGTACTGGCTCTGCTCAAGGGCGAGGCCGCAGCACCCGACGTGCGCGACATCTTGAAGGGTTCCGAGCCAGCCCGGTTGACGGGTGTCGGCGTGGCCGAGGTAATCGACCATCTCATCCGGCAGTGCAGAGTCGATGAAGAAGAAGCAACACTCGACCTCGCACAACTCGGTCTCCTCGACGCCGTGTCTGAGGATAATGCGACGGCCATCCGGGCAGGCTTGTTGCGTGCCCGGCACTACCAACGACGACACCGACCGGTGAGCCTGGCCGACTGCTTCGTCGCCGCGACAGCACAGGTTCACTCCTCGCGGGTCGCCAGCTCCGACGCCCCGTTGCTGACCCTGTGCCATCAGGAGGGCATCGGCATAGTCGCCCTACCGGACAGCGGCGGACATGTCTGGTCGGCGGACCCAGGTTCTGCGCCGGGCTGAGGACACACCGTGGCAGACCGGTCACTGACGAACGGTGCCAGCAGGACCGAAGGTGGCGAGTCGGTCTGTAAGCCGGATTCTGTACCGGGTCTCCCCGGCGACGACCATCTGTCTGGGGCCACCGTCACCGGTGACCTCGATGCGGCCCACCCGCAGACATCGAGCGGGCAACTCGTCTGCGCAGGGACCGAAGTCCCCTCTTGGCCTTGCTCCGGACGGGGTTTACCCAGCCGCCGATGTCACCACCGGCGCTGGTGGTCTCTTACACCACCGTTTCACCCTTACCAGCCGAGGCTGGCGGTCTACTTTCTGTTGCACATGCCCGCGGGTCACCCCGGGTGGGCGTTACCCACCGTCCTGCCCTGTGGAGTCCGGACTTTCCTCGACCGCTCCCGAGGGAACGACCGCGGTCGCCCGACCGACTCGCCTCGACAAGTGTAGGTCACAGGTGCACCGCGTCATGCCCGTGAAGAAGGGCGCAGCGATTCACCCCACCAGATCGGCCAGGACCCGATGCAGCATCTCGACCGCCTGGCGCTGCTCCCCCTCCGACAGCACGCTGAACCATTGCTCCACTTCCATGTGGTCGGACGGGTCGCGCTCGGCGAACACCGCACCCACCTTCGGTGTGACTCGCAGTCGTCGGACCCTCCTGTCATCGGGATCGACAGCCACGTCTAGCAGCCCCTTACGCTCAAGCGCGGACACGATCTGCCGGGCGTTCTGATGCGAGGAACCGAGGATCGCAGCGACCTCCCCTAGCGTGGGCGGGGCCGACGCTGCTTCGACGACTGAGAGAACAGCCGCTTGTTGGGTCGTCAGACCGATCGACGCCAGGCGCTGATCCATCCGCGTCCGCAGGTGAGCGGCGAGCCCGATGACCGCGCGAAACAGTTGCACCGAGGGCGTGGGCCCCAGCGCGGGGTTGAACTCCTGCGACATATGCAATATGTTACCTAACATGCTCGAAGCACGCACCCGCAAGGTAGTCATGTTGCCTCAATGCTCGTTCCTCTCGGAGGTGTCGCGAGCCCTGCAGATCGCGGGCGCTCTGCGCAAGCGCGGCGTGCAGGTCGTCTTCGCCTCCCGTGGAGGCACCTACGCGCACCTCATCGGGGAGGCCGGCTACCCCGTGCGGCGATTGGACCCGGCCGCCAGCCCGGAGACCGAGCAGCGCTTCCTGCAGGCGATCCTGTCGATGGGTCCGTTCACCAGTCGCGACTTCTACACCAACGACGAGTTGCGCACGGCCGTGGATGCGGAGGTGGCCCTGCTGCGCGAGGAAAGCCCCGACCTCGTGGTCACGGGATTCACCCTCTCCGCGTACGTGTCGACCAAAGTGGCACGGGTACCGCTGGCCACCGATCATGCGGGGTCCTTCGTCCCGCCCGTTCTGGCACGCGGCTTGTGCCCGATCCCGGTGAACCCGCCGGACGATCTCGCGAGACTGCCCAAGCCCGTCCAACGCTTCCTCGCGAACCGCGTCCCAGCGCTACTCAAGGGACCGGTGAAGCAACTGAACCGCCACGCCCGCGAGAGAGGCGTCGAACCGCTGGCGGGCCTGATGGGCATGATGTGCGGTGACCTGACACTGGTGACCGAACTCCCCGAGATCCTCGATCTTCCCAGCGACGAGCTGCAGGCACCACGACGGTTCCGCTCCTGGGGCCCGCGAGTCACCACCACGTACCGCTTCACGGGACCACTGTTCGCCCGCCTCGAGATTCCGGTCCCCCCGGAGGTGGATGCGTTCCTCGATGGATCGCAGCGCGTGGTCTACGTCGCTCCCACCAGCGTGGATGAATCCTTCCTGCGCACACTCGTTCTCGGTGCCCGGGGATCGGGGGTAAGGGTGCTCGTTGCCGCCGGCCCGCACGACATCAATGACTTGGCCACCGATGACGTCCTCGTCACTGGGGTCCTTCCGAACCACCTCGTGATGCCGCGGGTGGACGCCGCCGTGATCATGGGCGGGCAGGGCAGCGTGCAGACCGCGATGGCCTCGGGGACGCCCTTCATCGGCTTGCCGTACCACGGCGAGCAAGAACTGAATGTCGCCGTCGCAGAGCGTCTTGGGATGGCCATCCGTATGAAACCGGCGGATGCGCACACACCCGCATTGTCGAATGCACTGCGAAGCCTGCTGACCGATCCCGACTACGCGACGGCCGCACGCCGAGCGGCCGCGGTGTACGCGCCGGTGGATGGCGCAGAGCTGGCGGCGCAGGCCATCATCGACTGGCTCGACAGCCGGACGCACCGACAGGCTGCCCCCGTCGCCTGACGACACGCCCACTGGGGCATCTAGGCAGTTGGGCTCGGCACCACGTGGGCTCCCCGAACATGGATGAGGGGCTCCTCTCAGTATGGGTGAGAGGAGCCCCTCGACGTTCGGGTGTGAGGTCGGCGGTGAGTTGCCGAGTGCCCTCCGGGCGAACCATGTCGCTCATCGCCTTTATCGCGATATTCGGGGACTCTCGCGAAGGTCCCGCCTCGTCTTTGGATTTCTCCTATGTTGGTGAGCTTTGCGCTCTTCCTCAGTGGTGACTCGGCGCCGGATCTTCTGTGTACCTACCTCGCTTTCCGAACGTGTACCTCCGGTGTACGCCTTGCCCACGCCGGTCGCAACCGGCTCACCGGACAATCATCCGTTCAGTCAGACTCACCGGCCTGATCGGCTGGAACGAACCGCACCACCCGCCGATCGACATCCGCCCGAGTGAGGCGTAGTGGCACCCGGAGAGGCCCGACCGCGAGTGTCACGAAGCGGCAGGACGTCGCCCCGCTGATCCGACTAGTTCGCAGCACTCGACCCCGAACGCCCGCCAGTACCTAGCCCTCCGGTGGGCGAACCACCGCCCGGGGCCTCAGCCTCCGACGGTCGTCACGGCCACGAGGGTGGCGTCGTCCGGCCGCTCGTAGCGTACGTGCAGTTGCCCGAGTTCGCGAAGAGCCGTCACATGGGTGCCCCCGCACGCGATCCTGTAGGTACCTTCCGGCACGTGGCAGCACCAGTACCGCAGATCCGTCAGATGCGGGCCTGCCGTCTCGATGTCCACGCTGGCGTCAGCAGCGACCCATTGCCCCACCTTCGCCTCCACCAGGCCCGGCAGTTCCTCCAGACGTTCCAGGAGCGCGGCTGAGTCGAAGCCCTTCTTGCGCAGCGACTTGCCCAGGCGGTACGTGTCCCGCGCCTCGTCGGGGGTCATGCGCGACGACGTCAGAGCGATCCGGTCGAAGTCCGGATTGCCGATCCCGTCGAGCGGGACCTCCTTACGCCACAGGTCGGCGACAACGGCGTTCAGGGCAAGGGCCGAGACGTGACACCCGGTGTGCGCTCTGCTCAGGGCCGAGCGGCGCGGCGCATCGACCTGCAGGTCCACGATCGAGCCCACAGTTGGCGACGGACCATCGACGACGTGCACGACGACCCATTGGTAGCCCTCGTCACCCCGGCGCGCTGTGATGGCGGTGTCCACCGCAACCCCACCGTCGGGGTCGACCGCGCCGACCAGGCAGTCCACCACGGTCAGACCGTCGAGCGTCCCTGAGTCCGCTGGCTGGTCGGGCCAGGACGGATCCACCGGGTGGAACGGCGTCCGGTCGGTGATCACGCCGACCTTCTCCCCCACCGGCACCACGTCCACGACGGTCCCCGTGCCGTGCACGACTCCGGCGGGAAAGTCGACGACGGTGCCGTTCACAACCCGGACTCCTCGGTGCGCACCATGATGGCTCCGCACTCCTCGCACCTGACGACCTCGTCCGCGGCGACCTCCCGTATGCGGCTGAGGTCCGACGCGCTCAACTGGAGTTGACACGCACCGCAGCGACCGTGCCGCAAGAGGCCGGCACCCACACCTGAACGGTCCCGGACCTTCTCGTACAGGGCCACCAGATCGGCCGGCAGCGCCGCCACGAGGTCGGCGCGACGGCCCTCCAGCGCCACGGTCTCGCTGGCGATCTCATCCGCGCGTCGATCCCACTCCGCCGCTGTCTCCTCCGCCCGGGCCCGGCTCTCCGCCAGCAGGCCCTCGGCAGTGGCCAGACCCTTGGCGGCCTCCTCCATGCGCTCCATGATCTCGAGTTCGACATCTTCGAGCTCACCCTGGCGACGACCCAGACTCTCCAACTCGTGCTGGATGTCGGTGAGTTGCTTGGGTGTGGCCGCACCGGAGTCGAGGGTCTGTTGGTCGCGGGCAATGCGCGAGCGTACGGTCTCCACGTCGTTCTCGGCACGCGCGACCTCGCGTTCGAGGTCCTTGATGCGCGTCCGCGTCTCAACCAGCGACTCCTCGGCGGCGACCACGGCGGCGCGCGCGGCGGTGGCGTTGCCCTTCAACTCCGACGTCGCCGACTCTTTGGTCAACTGCGCCAGTTTGCGGTCGACCAGCGGCAGTTCCAGAAGGTCTTCCTGCACCTGCGGATCAGCTTTCATTGCTTCCTCCAACGTGCCCGGTCCAGGGATCGGTCACCAACTCACTGACATGGGTCTGCAGGCCGAGTTCGGCCAGTCGGTCCGCCGTCGCCGGGCACCACGGCCATTCGCTGGACCAGTGCGCAACATCCACGACCGCGCAGCCTCCCTCGGCCAGGTGTTCATCCACGGTGTGGTGCTTGAGATCGGCGGTGACGATCACGTCGGCGATCCGTGACGCCCTCCCGAGTTCCGAGGCGCCAGACCCGCCCACCACCGCCACCCGCTGCACGTCGCTGGCCGGGGACCCGGCGAAACGTACGCCCGCAGCAGTCGCCGGCAGGGCACTGGCCACCACCCCGGCGAAGTCCGCGAGGCTCTGCCGGGGCACAGTGCCCACTCGTCCGAGGCCCGTGCCGGCGACGATGCGTCTGATCTCGGTGAAGTCGTAGGCCGGCTCCTCATACGGGTGTGCGGCCAGCAGCGCCGAGGCGACCGCGCCCAGTCGTCCCGGCGGGAGCACCATCTCGAGGCGGTCCTCCGCCACCTGCTCGACCCGTCCGACCTCGCCGATGTGGGGGTCGGCCCCGGACAACGGGCGGAAGGTTCCGGAACCCGACGTCGCGTAGGCGCAACGGTCGTAGTCTCCGATGCTGCCGGCGCCGGCCTGCGACAGCGCATCGATGAGCCGCTCGCGGTGGGCAGCAGGGATGTAGACCGTCAGTCGCAACAGGTCCTCAGTCACGGTCTCCATAGGCTCAACGTCTCCGAGACCGAGCCGCGCAGCGAGGGCATCGTTCACCCCGGGTTGTGCGCGATCGGCGTTGGTGTGGGCGTTGAACAACGCGATCCCGGCACGGATCAGGTCCTGCGCGAGCCGCCCTTTCGCGCCGTGCAAGCCGGTCACCGGTGACAGCCACAGCGGATGATGGGTCAGCAGCAGGTCAACGTCGAGTTCCCGCGCCTGGGCCGCAACCGCCGCAGTCGGATCGACGGCGAGCAGAACCGAACTGATCTCAGCCTCCGGGTCCCCGAAACTGAGACCGACAGAATCCCAGGTTTCAGCCAGATCCGGCGGGAACCACTCATCGAGTTGCGTCACCACGTCTGACAGCCGCACGTGGGCCCGGCCGGACTCGAACCGACGACCTTCCCGGTGTAAGCGGGGCGCGCTACCAACTGCGCTACGGGCCCAGTACAGGGTACCGGGGCAACGGGAAGGCGATGCGTCCCCATCCGGGCCTGACGACGACGCACCGCCTTGTCCTACATCGTGGGGCCGATCCACCCATCGCGCATCCGCAGGTGTGCTGCGGGCGCCCACCCATTCGAAGGCGCCCGGTGCAGCCAACTTCGCCATAAGACTTGCAACTGAGCCGCGCGTTGTGTGGACTACTCCTGTGTCCGGCGTAGCCCAACCCGTTCCGAGCCCATGAGCACACAGGCGTCCGACCGTTTGCCACTCGGCCTGACCGAGGGACAAGTCGTGATGGAGATCGGCTTCGACTCCGACTGTGATGACACCATCCGCGATGCCTTCGCGACCGCGATCGGCGCCGACCTCCTCGACGAGGACAGCGACGAGATCGTCGAGGCGGTCCTGCTGTGGTGGCGCGACGACGACGGCGATCTGGTCGACGGCTTGATGGACGCGCTGAGTCCTCTCGCGGACAACGGCGTCATCTGGCTTCTGACTCCGAAACCGGGCCGCGACGGTCACATCGACCCCTCGGAGATCGCCGAAGCGGCCCCGACAGCCGGACTGCAGCCCACCCGCACCATCAGCGCGAGTGGCAACTGGCAAGGCACCCGCCTAGTCGCACCGCGGTCAGGGCGTCGCTAGAGCCGGAGTCCGGCGTGTGGCGTGACCCGGCCGCTCCTCGTTGAGTGTTGCGTGGTTACGGGTTTCAGACCGGCAAACCCGTAACCGCGCAATACTCAAGACCCACCCTGGTACGAAGTGGCACCCAGCCGAGGCAGCGAGCCACCCCGGCCCGCAACGCCGATCTGCGTGAACATCGCCCCACACGCCGCAATCTGCGTCCCGAACGTCGCTAGCACTGTCGTCGGGAGTCCTGCGCGGCTAGGGTCGAAACCGAATGAAAGGCGGTGGCTGGTGAAGCCTGGTGGCATTCCGACGCAGTACGTGGACTCCGACCCGGAGGAGAGCCGGGAGTGGATCGAATCCCTCGACGCGACCATCGACGCGGCCGGGCCCACCCGTGCCCGCTTCCTCGTAAGAGAACTCCTACGACGAGCCGCGGAGCGCAGTATCGGCATCGCCGACCTGCGGCAGACCGACTACATCAACACGATCCACCCCGAGGATGAACCCGCGTTCCCCGGCGATGAGGAGATCGAACACCGACTGCGCGCCTACATCCGCTGGAACGCGGCGATCATGGTGCACCGCGCGCAACGCCCCGGTATCGGTGTGGGCGGGCACATCAGTTCCTACGCTTCGTCCGCGTCGTTGTACGAAGTCGGATTCAACCACTTCTTCAACGGCCCCGACGCCGGCGGAGGCGATCAGATCTACTTCCAGGGCCATGCCAGCCCCGGCATCTACGCCCGCGCCTTCCTCGAGGGGCGGATCAGTGAAGACCGCATGGACGGCTTCCGGCAGGAACTCAGCCACGGTGGCTTCGGCCACGGCCTGCCCAGCTATCCGCACCCCCGGCTCATGGGCGACTTCTGGCAGTTCCCCACGGTCTCGATGGGTCTGGGCCCCGACGCCGCGATCTCTCAAGCACGCTTCAACCGCTACCTGCACAACCGCGGCATCAAGGACACCTCCGGGCAGCACGTGTGGGCTTTCCTCGGTGACGGCGAGACCGACGAACCCGAGGCTCTCGGCCACCTCGACATCGCCGCCCGCGAGGGTCTCGACAACCTGACCTTCGTCGTCAACTGCAACCTCCAGCGTCTGGACGGCCCGGTGCGCGGGAACGGCAAGATCATCCAGGAGCTCGAGTCCACGTTCCGGGGCGCGGGCTGGAACGTCATCAAAGTCGTGTGGGGCAGGGAGTGGGACGCCCTGCTCGCCGCGGACACCGAGGGCGCCCTGGTCACCCTGATGAACGAGACCGTCGACGGCGACTATCAGACCTTCAAGGGTGAGTCCGGCCAATACGTCCGTGAGAACTTCTTCAACAAGGACCCGCAAGTGGCGGCCATGGTGAAGGACTACACCGACGACCAGATCTGGAAGCTCAAGCGCGGTGGTCACGACTACCTGAAGCTCTACGCGGCCTACAAGTCCGCACTCGAGCACAAGGGGCAGCCGACGGTGATTCTGGCGAAGACCGTGAAGGGCTGGACCCTGGGTTCGCACTTCGAGTCGCGCAACTCCACGCACCAGATGAAGAAGTTGACCCTGGACGACCTGCTGGCCTTCCGGGACCGGCTGCAGATACCGTTCACCGACGACCAGATCGACGCGAAACTCCCGCCGTACTTCCATCCGGGACCGGAGGACCCACACATCACGTACATGCTGGACCGACGTCGGGAACTGGGTGGGTCGGTGCCCACGCGCCGACAGACCTCGCGGCCGTTGACCCTGCCGGATGACACGCCCTACGAGGTCGTGCGCCGCGGGTCCGGCGCGCAGGAGGTCGCCACCACCATGGCCTTCGTGCGGCTCTTCAAGGAGTTGCTGAAGGACCCCGAGATCGGCAAGCGGTTCGTGCCGATCATCCCGGACGAGGCACGGACGTTCGGCATGGACGCGATGTTCCCGGTGCAGAAGATCTACAACCCCGCCGGGCAGGTGTACCAGTCGGTCGACCGCGAACTGTTCCTGTCGTACAAGGAGGCCGTGGACGGCCAGATCCTGCACGAGGGGATCAACGAGGCCGGCTCGGCGGCGACCTTCCAGGCGGCCGGTTCGTCCTACTCCACCCATGACGAGCCGATGATCCCCGTGTACATCTTCTACTCGATGTTCGGCTTCCAGCGCACGGCCGATCAGTTCTGGGCCTGTATGGATCAGAAGGTGCGCGGCTTCCTGCTCGGCGCCACAGCCGGTCGGACCACGCTCAACGGCGAGGGATTGCAGCACGAGGACGGACACTCCCACCTGCTGGCATCGACCAACCCGGCCGTGGTGGCCTACGACCCGGCGTTCGCCTTCGAGATCGCACACATCGTCAAGGACGGCCTGCGCCGGATGTACGGCGAGGACTCTGAAGACGTCTTCTACTACCTGACGGTCTACAACGAGCCGATCGCCCAGCCCGCCGAACCCGACGACGCCGACGTGGAGGGCATCCTGAAGGGGATGCATCTGTGGTCTCGCGGCGAAGGCGATGGACCGCGCGTACAGTTGCTCGCCTCCGGGGTGGGCGTGCCGTGGGCGATGAAGGCGCAGGAGATGCTGCATTCACAGTGGGGCGTGTCCGCAGACGTCTGGTCGGTGACCTCGTGGAACGAACTGCGGCGCGACGGGCTGGCCGCCCAGCGGGAGGCCCTGCTGGATCCCAGCGCGCCAGCCCGCGTCCCCTACGTCACGCAGCGACTGGCGGAAACCGATGGTCCGGTGGTGGCGGTGAGCGACTACATGCGCGCGGTGCAGGATCAGATCCAGCCGTTCGTGCCCGGCGACTTCGCTTCGCTGGGAACCGACGGGTGGGGCCTGTCGGACACCCGCGGAGCGCTGCGCCGGCACTTCCTCGTCGACGCCGAGTCGATCACGGTGCAGGCCCTGGCGTTGCTGGCACGGCAGGGCAAGGTCGACCCTGCCGCTGTCGCGACCGCGGCGGCCCGCTACCATCTCGACGACCCTGGCGCGGCAGACGCCGGCAACACCGAGGGCGGCGGCTGACCCACGACCGACGGTGAGTGCCCCCTGGAGCGTCGACGGCCTTGAGTGCTGCGCGGTTACCGATTCCGGACGTCCGAACCCGTAACCGTGCAGCAATCAACCGGCGGAGGCTGGAAGCAACCGTGCAGCAATCAACCGGCGGGCGCTGGAAGAACCGTGCAGCAATCAACCGGCGGGGGCTGGAAGCAACCGTGCAGCGACCGACGGCGTGGAGATCAGGCGCGGCCCTGGGCCTTCGCGGCATCCCACAGCGCTTCTCGAGCGTCAGGGTGCGCGGCGTGGTCGATCAACTGCCGGACCTGCTCGCGCTCATCGTTGCCGAAGATCTGCGCCAATCCGTACTCGGTGACCACCGACGAGTGCTGGAACGAGGTCACAGGACCCTCGATCAGCGGCACGATCGTGGAGACCTGCGCGCGGGGATGCCACGACGGCAAGGCGATGAAGGCGTTGCCACCCGGCGAATGCAGCGCCCCCACGATGAAGTCCGTGGATCCCCCGAAACCGGAATAGATACGACCCTTGATGCGCGAGGCGTTCGCCTGGCCGTACAGGTCGACCTGCAGAGCCGAGTTGACGCTGATCATCGACGGTGTGCGGCTGATGCGGCCAGGGTCATTGGTCGTTTCGGTCCGGCGCATCCGCACTGAACGGTTGCCATCGAGCCAGTCGTAGAGCCGCTGACTGCCGAAGACGAAGGACGCGGTCAGCGGCACGTCGGTGTCGAAGCAGCCCAGTTCGTGCAGAGCCAACACCCCGTCGGAGAACATCTCCGACCAGATCCGTAGTCCTCGGCGCCCGGTGAGCGCTCCGAGCACCGCGTCCGGCACTCCACCGATGCCCAACTGCAAGGTCGCCCCGTCGGGGATGCGACTGTAGATCCGTCCGGCGATCGCCTGCGCGACCTCGTCGGGCGGACTCGGTTCGTGTGCCATCAGGGGCTCGTCGACCTCGATGCAATAGTCGATGTCATCCACGTGCACCAGCGCATCACCATAGGTGTGCGGCATCTGGGGGTTCACTTGCGCGATGATCAGTCCGCCACGGTCGCGCACGGCCTCGAAGACGGCTGGAAGGATGTTGACCTCCAGCCCCATCGAGACCATCTTGTCCCGCGGAGTTGAGACGTGTAGCAGCAGCACGTCGACAGGCAGCGAGTGCCGCAGGATCACCGGCGTGAGGCTGAGCCGGCAGGGGTAGTACATGAGACTCGGGCTGCGCCGCATTCCCGGGCCCACGAATGTGGTCTCATGCGTGACGCCCGGTCGCGACGGGATGTTGCCCTGCGCATTGAGCATGTGCAGTGTGTAGGTGGGCACTGCCTCGTCCACGAGCCTGAGCAGTTCCTGGGGAGTGGCGAAGTTGCCCGGTGCGACGATGCGCGGGTTGGGGGTCAACGATTCCAGGCGGTTGGCCATACTCTCCGGCCGGATCGTCTTCACAGTGTCGGCTCCATTTCGCTTCCGCCTTCCAGGACCCGATCGATCCAGTCCAGCAGTGCACCCGGGTCGAAGGGCTTCGGGAGGAAGACGTTCGCGCCAGCACTCCACCCCGCCCAGGTCGTCGCGTCATCGGACATGGCCGTCAGCAGGATGACCGGCAGTTCTTTCGTCGGAGGTTGACCCCGAAGTTCCGTGAGGACATCCAGCCCACTCATGCCCGGCATCATGATGTCCAGCACGACAAGGTCCGGCAGTTCGGCCGCGCGCAGGGCCTCCAGAGCGCTCGGACCGTCGACCGCCTCGTTGACCACATGGTCCTCGAGCTCGAGCGTGTCGCGAATCAGATCGCGGACGCTGGGCTCGTCGTCGACGATCAGAATCGTGGCCATCAGTTGCCTTCCGGACGTAGTTGGAGAATGAACGTCGAGCCCTCACCTGGACTCGAATTCAGCCTAACGTCGCCCCCCATCGCACGCGCGAGTTCCCTACTGATGTGCAGTCCGAGGCCGCTGCCTCCGGTGCGCATCGTGAGGGGATCCTCGATGCGGTAGAAACGTTCGAACACCCGGTCCTGCTCGTCCGCGGCGATGCCCGGGCCGTGGTCCGTGACACGCACCTCGGTCGGATCACCGGGTCCGAAGCTGATCTGGATGGGGGTGTCGGGGGGTGTGTACTTCAGCGCGTTGCCCACCAGGTTGCCCACGATCTGGGTCACGCGGGTTCGGTCGGCACGCACCATCTGTGGTGGTGCATCCTCGATCGTGATCCGGCCGTCGAGTTCGGGGAACGCCCGAGCGGCCTCCTGCACCACCTCGACGACGTCGATGTCCTGCAGTTCCACCGAGAGTGTGGTTTCGGTGGAAGCGCGGGCGGCGATCAGCAGGTCGTCGACCAGGCGGGTCAGATGGTTCGCACGCTCCTCGATGGTGTCGAGCACTTGGGCGCGCTTCTCCTCGCTCATCTTGTCCCAGCGCCGCTTCAGCAGATCGGCGTAGCCGCGAATGGGGGTGATGGGCGTGCGCAATTCGTGCGACACAGTGGCGATGAAGTCGGCCTTCATCCGCTCCGCCCGCCGCTCCCGGGTCATGTCCCGGATCGTGATCACGCTGGGGGCCGCCGAACCGGGCACGTCGACCCGCGTCACGTGCAGGGACAGCGACTGCCCGTCGGCGCGTTCGTACTCCAGCTCGACACCTGATCCGCTCGGAACCGTGACCACGCGCTGCACGATCTCGGGGGGCGTTGCTCCGGCAGGCACGGTGACCCCGGTGATCCGCCTGGCCGCCGGACTCCACAGGAGCAGCTCGCCGGTCGCGTCCACCACGGCGATTCCGTCCGTGGCATGGTCCACGACCGCTTGCAGTTTCGCGGTCTCCTCCGTCAGTGCGGCCAACGTCTGGCCCGCCCGTACCGAACTACCGACAGCGGTCGTCAGCGCGACCAGGCCAGGAACGTCGGTATCGTCCAGCGACCAGGACCGGGCCCACGGCAGATGACGGGTGACGCCGGCCGGCTCCTGCTTGCTCCCGAGGGCCAGGACCCCCCCACCGGACAGATCCTCGAGCCGGACGGCCACACCCGCCGTCCAACCCGGTGGCAGGTCCTGTGCCCCAAGCGTGCGCGCCTCGCGGGGCATGAGAGACGGCGGTTGCCACTGTTCGTGCGATCCGAATCGTTGGCCGGAGTGCAGCACCACGGCGTACTCGTCTGCGCCGTACACCCTGCGTAGCGCGTCCGCCGCCCGCGGGATCACTTCCTCCGGCTCGCCCGGCGTCGCCACCGCCTGCCCGAGCGCGACCAGCCAGTGGCTGCGTTCCCGAGCTTCGGCGTGGGCTGAACTGGCCCGGTACGCATACCACAGGGCAACGGCCGGCAGCGCGGCGAATGCCGTGAGTGCCGGGGAGGTTTCGAACACCGCCAGGGTGACGGTGGCGACTCCAACCGACCCCACGGCCATCCCGACGCTCAATGCCCACTGTTCCGCGATGAACTCCCGGGGCGGGACCTCCTCCGCGGCGAGCAGGATCAAGGAGAGCATGAAGAGGTTCAGCGCCGTGAACACCAGCGCCGCAACGAGCAGGGCGAAGACCGAACGCCAGCCGAACCTCGGGGCGTCGCCGACGAGAGCCAGGTACGTGACCATCAGCGCCGCGCCGGACACGGCGTACGACCCGAGGTTGAACAGGGACTTCACAGCGGGACGACGCATCAGTAGGGCCACCAGCCCGAACCCCACCAGAGCGGAGGCCAGGGCAGGGAAGGGCTGGAGGATCAGGACACCCCAGATGATGACGACCTCGACGAACGTCAGCTCCTCCCAGGCGTCGCCGTGACGCACAGGTACGTAGATCACGTCCGACGACGCCGCCAGCGCGACGAACAGCACCACCACCCACCATGCGGCAATCCCGCCGAGTTGCGTCGGCATGTCGACAACCGTGGGAAGCCATGCCAGCGTCGCCAGACACAGCAGGCCAGCGACGACGACGAGCGATACGACGAGGCTGACTGACAGCCATGCGGGCCTGAGCGGACGCAGGCCCTCTCGGACCTGCGTCATATGCGCTCCTTCGGGGCTGCTAGGAACCTACCAACCCTGCACGGCCCAACGCCTGCCGCTCCACAACTCCGTGGCCCAACGGCGACCTTCGAAGGTGAAGTCGGCCCACCGGCGTCCGGTCCAGGAGCCGTCCGCCCAGCGGCGGCCGTCCCAACTGAAGTCGGCCCAGCGGCGACCCTCCCAGGCCTCAGCAGCCCAGCGGCGTCCGGCCCAGTCATCGATCGCCCAGCGGCGCCCGGCCCAGCGACGGCCATCCCAGGCCTCGTCGCCCCAGAGTTCCTGCATCTGCTCGTCGGTCGCAGACATGCGCAGCGTCCAGGCGAATGCCAGCCAGTCCTGAGCCGCCCAGCGACGCCCGGCCCAGCGACGGCCATCCCAGACCTCGCTCAGCCACTCGTCGTCCGCCCAGCGACGCCCGACCCATTCGTCGGTAGCCCAGCGGCGTCCGGCCCAGTCATCGATCGCCCAACGACGCCCCGCCCAGCGGCGTCCGTCGAAGGTGTCGTCGTCGGCACGCAGTGCCCGGATCAGCGCGGCCAGGGACCACGCGTTCGCTGCCCACTTGCGGGTCTGCTCACTCATCCGCACCCAGGCGGCGGCCACGGCCTTGAGATCGCCGTCCTCCCATGCCTGGGCGAAGTCGGCCCACGCCTGCGCATCGGCCTCTGTAGGACCGTAGCTGCTGGAGTTGCTCTCCTGGGGCAGGGCCGGTACTGCCGACAACGGGGTCGTCAGCGCAGCGTTCAGATCCAGCCCACCGTTGCCGGCCCCAGTCTTCAACTTCAAAGCGGGGGTCGTGTAGGCCGTGCCGATCACGATCCGCTTGGCCTGGTCGGGAGTGAGGTCCGGACGCTCGGCAAGCAGTGTGGCCACGGCACCGGCCGTGACAGCTGCGGACATCGATGTGCCGGTGCCCTTGAGGAAACCGTCGCCGACGTGCGACGCCGGGTTCTCGATGTACGCGAGGCTTCCCGGGGCGGCGGTCGAGATCAACGACACGCCTGGCGCCACGACGTCCGGACGACGGGTGCCGAAGGGCCTGCCGTAGCTGGAGAAGTCCGGAACGGTGTCATCCGCACGGGCTGCCGTGTCCGCCTCGTCCTGCGCACCCGCGACCAGCAGCAGCGGGTCGGTCGCCGGTGAGGTCACACCGTTCTTCCCGTCGTTGCCGGCTGCCACCACAACGGTCACTCCGCGCGACCACAGCCGGTCGAGGCCGCGGGTCAGCGGGTCCATCCAGGGCGGCAGGGGGCTCTCGGTGCTCAGGGCGAGCATTGCGACGTCCAACGAGGGGTTGGAGGCCCGCTCGTCGGCGACGGCCTGCAGGCCCGCGAGGACGCGCGCCAGGTCGGTGCTGCCATCCTGTGCAGCCACCTGGACATCGAGCACCTCGGCGCCGGGAGCCACCCCGCCAAACTCGTCGTCATCACCGGCGACCAAGCCGGCCATGAAGGTGCCGTGGCCCAATCCGTCACCGACAGGGCCCTCTGAGACGTTGACGTGCTTGGCGACATCGACGGGGGCGCTGTCATCGACGCCGGTGTCGATCACGGCGACCGTGACGCCGGATCCGGTGGGACCGGCCGGAGCCCCGATCGTCTCGCGGAACGTGTTGGCACTATCACTGGTCGTCGCCGTGGGGGCGGCATTGAACCTCATCGTGACGTTGGGAACGACGAACGACCCCTCCGGGGCCGTTACGTGCTCTGGGAGATCGGCGAGCAGCGCCTGCGCGATCTCGAAGGTCTGCACCACAGTGCCACCAACGGCGGTGACTGCGGATGCGACCTCCGTGACCTCACCGGTGGTGCTGAGCAGCACGCGGTGGGTCGGGATCGCAGCGGTGGGTGTGGCGATGGCACCCAGAGGGATCGCCGTTGCACATGCCAGACATAGCGCGACGAGTCCCCGGGGGACGGCCTGGCGGACGCGGGCCTCATACATGGGGCCACCTCCTTTTGAACTCACTCAAAGGATCGCCATCACCCACCCCCCCTCTACGCCGCCAAATGGGTGAATGATCCACATGCAGTTCGGAAATGTCACCCTAACGGGTCAACAGTCCTGAAGACATCCAGCCGATGAGCGGCAGTCGCACGGCCCGTGAGAAGCCCGGACCGCGGTTCATTAGGCCGAACGGGTGACACTGGATCGGGAAGGCCACACCCGAGCGGATCAACCAACGCGCGTCAGCCAACGCACCCCGTCGTCGCCAGCCATGCGGAAGGGTTCGAGTTCGTCGTCCCACGCCTGGCCCAACAACATCGCCAAACCAGTGCGGGGGTCGGGTTCGGACAACAGCGAACGCAGCCGCTCCTCCCCCACCACGATGTCGCCGTTGGGTCCGGTCGCGGCACGGAACATGCCGAGGGCCGGCGTGCAGCAGAAGCGCTCGCCGAAGTCCCGGTCGGTCTGTTCAGTGACCTCGAAACGCAGATTCGGGAAGCCGCGCAATGCCGTGGCGATGGCCGCCGCCATCCCCGCCTGACCGAACCATTGGAACTCACACCGGAACATGCCGGTTTGGATCGGTTGCGCGGACCATTCGAACGGCTGAGTGCGTTCGACAGCACGTTCGACCGCCCATTCAACGTGCGACATCAGGGCCCTGGGGCAGGAGTGGATGAACACCACTCCCCGGGCCGCCGCCTGGGTACTCCGCATCAGGCCCTCCTCGTGTCTCGGTTCGCCTTCCCCAGCGTCGAGACTCTCAAGAGCCGCCCTCAGAATACCGGCCATTTCCGAATCGGCCAAGAACGACCCGCCGTTCACCCGTTAGCGCTACGGGTCACCGGAATGGGCTACAGGCGCTCAGTCCCTGGAACGCGCTACCGATAACCCAAGCGTCACAAGGAGGTGATCGCGGTGCTCGCTCCGAATCCGACGGGATTGCTGCCCGCCGCCTTCACCGCCGGCGCCGTGGACTCCGACATCACAGAGATCATTCGCCCCGCCGCGATCGTGCCGGAGGAGTCCGCACGCTCCATCCTCGTCGAGCTCGCCCTGCGTGACACCACCAACGGGGGGTTGTGGTCGGCCGATCCAGCCCGGTGGGCCCGCTACGACATGCCCTGGCGGTCCCCCGACGATCCCGGCGGCGCACGGCTGATCGGCACGATCCAGGTGGCGTACGCAACGCCGACCCGCTACGAGATCACGATCTACTGCGCCACCATCACCGCCCACGCCTCCCGGCTGGGGTGGACGGTGGTCTCTCTGTGCGATGCCGCACTGTCGCTGGGGAACCTGACCCTGGCCACCTGTCCCCGGGCGACGATGAACCAGCCTCCCAAGCCGTTCCACTTCTGAGAACGGACAACCCCGGTGGCACGGGGTCGCGGTCCCGGCTACTGCGTCCGATGGGGTTCAGGTAGACCGATGGGGTTCAGGTAGACCGATGGGGTTCAGGTAGACCGATGGGGTTCAGCGCCCGATTAACCCCACCGGGCTGCACGAACCCCATCCAACGCGGGGGCCGGACCGAACCGGCGCACGGGCGCGCGGACCCTACGTGCCCCAGCCCTTGTACCGGGCCAACTCGTCGGGGGTCGCCGCGGCGGAGGCGAGTATCGCTGCTGCTCGATCGTCGTCGAGCCCGGCGACCGGAAGAACAGTCGTCCGGATCGTGAACACGATCGCTGTCCCGACAGGGACAAGACACTGGCGCTCGACGCGTAGGAACGACTCCCGCCCGGGGCGATGAGAGGGTCCACTCGGCGCCGACGGCTGGAAGAGTGCGGGATCGTCGAGCAGGGTCCAGTTGACCCGCCAACGCGGGCGCATCCGACCGACGGCTGTGATGGCAGCGTCGGTGGCCTGTCCCAATGTCGCGCGATACGTCGGCACCGGGTCGTGGATCGTCGTGACATCCTGCCCCAGCTTCTCGGACAGCCGCCACCTCGACGGAAAGCACACGACACCCGCGGTGAGCAGCCATCGCCCTTCGCGCTGTTCGAGCACACACAAGTCGTCACGAACCAGCAGTGCCGCCTCAACCAGCGGGTCATCCCTCCCGGGCAACTCCGCCTGCACATGGTCGGCCACCGCTCGCGCCACTTCTGCCCTGGCGGACTCGGAGCCGGCCGTGGCCCCGAAGACCTCCGACCGCCGCGATCCGAGCAGGTCCCTGCGCATCGGCATCTGCGGGTCGTCCGGATCGGGGTCGAGCCATGTCTGCATGTCCAGCGGCCGCAGCCCTATCGTCAACCTGTGTGCATCCCCCGAGAAGATCTCCTCGGGCACGTCGTCACCGGTCACGTCGGCCCCCAGCCACCAGCGTGCAGCTCGCTCACCAGCGATCGGCGCGGTGCGAGGTCCACGCGGAGTATTCGCATGCCACGCAGGCTACTCCGCGGGGATGTGCCCGACGAGCGTGACCGTTCCGTGACATCCGCCAGGGATGTATCGGAATCCGCGGGGCACTTGCGAACATGGACGTCGTTGATTCCAGGAAAGTGGACCGGCACCCGTGGTACCGGGTGACGACGGGGGCATCAGAAGTTCATCTGTGGTGCGAGGTCTGTGGACGCCCCGCGGACGAGTGCAGCGAGTTCCTCGCCGAGGCCTTCGGACAGGTCCGCCGCGGCTGATTCAGGCGTTCGCTTTGGCGTGCAGGTAGCCGATGTGACGCAGCGATCCGTACCGTGCGAGTTTGCCGGTCGAGTCGGCCTTGAGGTGGTAGGAGCCGGTGCGACTCGCGTTCTGCTCGACGAATGTCACCACGCCGGCAGCCACTGAGGACACAACCGCCACGTGACCATAGCCTGTGCTGCCACCGGTCCACACGATGATGTCGCCGGGGACCGGAACGTAACCGTCGCCCGCCGGATGTTTGTCGAACGCTGCCGATGGGGCTTTGTCCAGCAACTGACCGGCGTTGCCCATGATGTTGCCACTGACCCAACCCTGCGTGCGTACGAATCGGTTGACCAACTCCACGCACTGGTACTTGGTGCCGTACGTTCCGCGCACCGCACACCCCGAAGCACATCCGTTGCCGCCGTTGCTGCGCACATCGACACCACGGCCGCCGAACCAGTCGGTGCCCCGGATCAATGTCGTCCCGAACGGCGCCCAGCCGTAGGACGCCGGCACCGATGAGACAGAGGCCGACGCCGGGCGGGTCGGCTTCGGCATGGAGGCGGCACCAGTGGCAGATGAGGTCACATCGAACGAACCCCACTTGGACTTCCAGCGGGTGACCGTGTTGCGGCACTTGACCCGCACCCGCCACTGTCCGGACGCCGCGCCGGGCTGTTGGACCCACGGGAACTGCATGAAGCTTGATGTGGCCCTCGCGCGCGGTCCCCTGGTGATCGTGTTCCAGGCATCCTTGACGAGCAGACGGCAACGCGCGCTGCGGGGAACGAAGGCCCCCAACGAGGAGTCGGTGCCGGCGGGCACGGTCGCGGGCACATCGACGAGTTGCAGGCGGACCGGGTCGAGGTCGAGTGCTGATGCCGGGGCCATGGGCAGCGTCGCCGCGGCGCCCACGCAGGCAAGTGCCACGGCGATGCGTTTCACGGGAGCGCTCCGATTGTGTCGACGACGGTGTCAGACGTGCTTCGCGTGAAACTAGTGGTGTTCGAATCGACGGGTCAAGGGATATAGCCGTCATTTCGGACATATCATCACACAGCGTCCGATTTGCGAACACGCTGAGTAACCGACGGGCGCGAATCCTCCCCACCCATCGAGCGTGGCGTCACGGCCTCGATGCAACACCCGACGTCCGCATTTCGGATCCTCGGCGTTGAAGTGTTCGACTCCTCATACAGAATCGGTGAACCCGACCTCCCATGCGTCGTAGGACCGGTTCACAAGGCACCCCCGCAACAAACCCACGACCTCGGACAAGTAGATGCTTCCCTCGGACGTGGAATCCATGGCCTCTTTGCTCTGCCAACAACTCACTGTTTGCGCCTGACCGTGATCAGGATCGATGTAGATCGAGGTACTGACGTACCCGGGCTGCTGCCGGATCACGGGAACGATCTCGTCGCGGAAGATACGCACTGCCTCGTGGGCCTTGCCCGGGACCAGATCGGCGACGATGGTGCGCACATACATGACGACCCCTTTCCGCCACATACAGCGTAGATCCGCGGTCGATACACAGAGTCGAACTCGCCACAATCCGGACATGGCGCGACGGGCATCCGGCGATCCCTGCGTACTACCTTGACCGCCATGGTCTTCTTCCTGACGCCCTGGGTCATCACCTTCGCCGGCTGGGGCATCCACGTCGCAGCCGACCGCAGCGAACACGCCCGCACCCCGCGGCGGGCCGTGGAGCTGCTCCTGCTGTGGGTGTTGGTGTTCGGTGGCGCCTGGGCCCTGCTCGCGGCCCTCGGACACCTGGGCCCCAACTCCGGGCAGATCGCCGAGGGCATCGGGTACGCGCCCTCGATGTTCCAGTGGGAGGTGGGCTGGGCCGACGTGGCCATCGGGGTGCTCGGGATCGGCTGCGCATGGCGGCGCGACGGCTGGCTGACGGCCGCGGTGGTGGTGCTGGCGATCTGCTACTGGGGTGACGCGATCGGCCACATCATGCAGTACACGGTGCATGACAACACCGCGCCGAACAACGTGTGGGCGATCCCCAGCGACATCTTCGGGCCGCTCTTGGCGGTGGTGCTGCTGGTCGCGTACCGGCGGATGTCCTGGCGGGCACCGGTCGCCGCCTGAGTGGTGCTAGCCTCTGATGAAAATCATTTTCATTAACAAGAGGTGTTCAGCACGTGACAACAACTCCCGCACTCCTGTTGGCGGCCGTCGACCCCATCGTCCGAGACACCGCGCTGATGTGTCTGTTGACCGACATCCCTGGCGCCGTGGGTCTCAGGTATGACTTGCTGAGTGACTCCCCCGGCACAGCTCGTCGCGTGACGATGACTGCCACCGGGGTACAGGAAGACGTGCTGATCGACCTCGATCACACCTGTGTCACTTGTGGCACGAACGAAGACATCGTGACCGCGAGCACGCGTGCGCTCAGCGCCGCCCAGGGTTCGAGCCTGATCGTGGCCAATCCGATCTCGGCACCGACCCACGCAACAGCGCGCGTCATGGGCGCCGGCGAACACTTCCGGCTCGCCGCGGTGCTCGCGGCGTGCGACACGGTCGACCTTCCCGAAGACCTGCTCGGCGATGATCTGGTCAGCGAACGGGGACTGCAGTTGACCCCCGACGACAACCGGGCGGTCGGCCAAGCACTGGTAGCCCAACTCAGCCACGCCGACTTCCTGCTCACGGCGCACAGTGGACCCACCGGCATCGGGTCGGAACTGCTCGACCACATCCGGGCTCGCGACTCCCACCGGGTGGACGGATTCACCAGCGCCGACCTGTCGGTCCTGCTCGCGCACGACCATCACGTCGCCACCGGGATGCAACGCATCGATCCGCTGTGCATCGTGCCGGAGGTACGCGCGGCAGAGGGTGAAGTGTGGACGCTACATCTGCGCAACGATCGTCCGTTCCACCCAGAGCGTCTGCATGCGCACCTGCGCGACCTGGCGCTCGGCGGCACATTCAACAGAGGTCACTTCTGGTTGGCCACCCGCCCGTTCACGGCATGCGCCTGGGAAGGCGTGGGGGGTCAGTTGTCCATCGGTGCCATCGGTGAGTGGGGACAACGCCCGCCCCACACTCACCTAGCCTTCACGGGCACCGACTCTGCCGTGCGCCAACAGGTGGTGGAGGCCTTCGAAGGCAGCCTGCTCACCGCCGATGAGATGGCGGCGGGACCTCAGGAGTGGATGGATCTGACGGACAACTACGACCCATGGTTGGGCTCGCGTTCGGATGGTGGGGCGACCGGGGCTTGAACCCGGAACCAACGGATTATGAGTCCGGCGCTCTGACCGATTGAGCTATCGCCCCTCGCTGCGAGTCTATTGCGGCACAAACGGAAGGGGAGCGACCGGACCGTGCCGACCGCTCCCCTTCGCGAGAGTGGGTACTACTTCTTCACCTTGATGGTGATCTTGCCCAGCTTCTGGCCGGTGGGGATGGACCCACCCGGAAGGCCGAGCACCTGGGCAAGCAGAACCGCCGGGTCCTGCTTGGCGCCGAGCGCCTCAACTTCCTTGGCCAGCGACGCCGTGGCGTTGTTCCACGTGCCGTTCTTCTTGATCTTGTTCTTGCCGCCCTTGATCACGAGGATGTTGTTGATGACCAGCGGGTCGGGGGTGATCGGGTTGCCCACCGCGGCGGTGGCCTTGCCGGTCTTGTAGTTGATGACGATGTCCTGCAGCGTCACGAACCCGGCGGAAGAGGCCAGCTTGAGGCCACCCTTGTGGGTGATGGTCTTGCCCTTGAGCTTGGCCGGGAAGCTGATGGTGGTGCCCTTCAGCTTCGCGGGCTTCACGGCGGACGGGGTCACGCCCGCCGGACCGAGCGCGGCAACCAGGCCGGCGTCCAGCTTGAGGGTGGTGGTGTTGGACTTCGCCATGGCCGGGGCGGCGGCGAAGGCGGTGCCTACCAGCGCCAGGCCAGCGGCACCGGCGGTGATACGACGAACGATCATGTGTGCATCCCTTTCGATTTGAAACACGGTGTCCCAACAGTACCCACAAGGGGCAATATTCACACTTCGAATACAAGCCACCGACCGGGCCGTTGCACAACCGCAATCTGCCCGGCGCGGACCCCATCCGAACGACCGATGAGCGGACCAGCCACAGCTCATCCCGGGCACATCGCGCAGCCAGTGGCCGCCCGATCACTGCAGCGGATACGAGAACCGCGCGAACCGCAGGCCGTCGCGGAAAACATACGTGTCGAACTGCTCGTTGAAGACCGCAGATGCCCCGGGCGCGATCAGCAGAACGCCTCGGACCCGGCGCTGGCTGACCTTGAGTTTGCCGACGTCGAAGGCCGCGACCCGTGAGCCCGACGCCGAGTCCTTGACGCTAGCCCGGCGTGCTGGCAGGTTCAGGCGCAGCTTCGTCAGGTCGAGCGGTTCAGCCTCGCCGAACAGCCGCAGGCCACCACCGAGCCGTATCGCGCGCACCTTCCCCGACCGGGACAGGGACACCCTGGCGACCGGCAGCGCGAACAGCGCCGGGGCGATCTCCTGAGCCGAGCCAACCGGCGCCACTCCCAGTTCGCCTTCATCGATGGTCTGTAGCGCCTGTGGGGTGAGCTTGACGGCGGTCGCCTCATCGTCGGCGAGTGCAGGGCCCGCGCCACCGACAAGCAGCAGTAGCGCTGCTGCGACTGCTATCGGACGGAAGCCCATTTCGCGACTCACTGACTGTGGGAGTGGGACAGTTCCACGGTAGGCGACGCAGAGACTCGAAAGGTATACACGTTGCACAACCGCAACCTTCCACGACCGCTGATGTGGAGCCCGGCCTATAGGCCGCCCCGGTCGTGCCGCTACCTGGAGGCGCTCGGTACGCTAGACGGGATTCCCGCGTAGCTCAATTGGCAGAGCATCCGACTGTTAATCGGACGGTTACTGGTTCGAGTCCAGTCGCGGGAGCCACTCTCCTGACTCAACCGCTCCTCTCCCTCACTACGGTCGCGATGTCCATGCGTCGGATAGCCCGCAGGCCCGGGATCTGGGAGACCAGGGCAACCAGCATGATCACCGCCGCCGCCAGGAGCAGGCTCCACCCGGAGACGTACAGCGGGAGGGTGAATTGATCATTCGAATAGGTCCTGAGCAGACCCTGAGCCGCGAGCACTCCTAGGGCCAAACCGGGAACAACCCCCAGGGCCGCAGTGACCACATTCTCACTGCCGACCAGACCCGCTAGCGTCCGGAACCGCACCCCCGCGGCCCGCAGGGTCGCCAGCTCTCGTTCCCTCTCCACGATGTTGACGCTCATCGTCGTGAAGATGATCGCGAAAGCCATGGCACCCCCAAGTGCGAGCATGGCGCCGATGAACACGTTGAAGAGTCCCGTGAACTGATTGAAGGTCGTCTGAAGCGCTGACGTTTCGACCACGGCCTCAACGCCGGGAAATCCCGTCACCTTGGAACGCACCGCCTCGGCGTCCGCCCCTGATCTCAAGGTCGCCTGGACGCTTCCGGGGCCGACCTGTGGTACATGCTTATGCAGCCACGCCTTGGATGCGTAGACGAACGCCCCGATCGGCTCGAACGGCATACCTCGCACTACCGCCTCCACACTGTCCCCGGTGTCGGTGAACGTGATCGCGACAGTGTCGCCCACCTGCAAGCCCGGCAACTGCGCAGTCATGGATTCATCGACGAACACGCCGTCGTTCGGAAGCGCCATCGGGGACCCAGACTGCGTGATGAAGCCGTGCATCCGCGTCGTCGCGTCGAAGGCGGACAACTGCGTCGCGTACACCGCATCCCCGTACGCCACCGACACCGGGGTGTCGACGACCGCCTCCGCCGTGTCCACACCTGGCACGTTGCGTACGCGCTGCACTTGGGTTGATGTGACGGGCTGGGAGTAGAGCGCTTGCAGATCCGCGGTCGCAACCTGGTCGAACTGCACCGCGACGATGTGGCGCATTGTCTGTAGCAGGCCCACGGACGCGAGCACGAGGATGAGGGCCAAGGCGATCCCCGTCGCCGTGAACAGGGTGCGTCTGCCATTGCGACCAATACTGCGCAGCACCATCCACCACCGAGATGGCAGCCGCCCCGCCCACGGGACGATCCTCTCCAACGGACTCCGGCCCGTCTTCGGGTTGGGGCTCTCCGCCCGCATCGCCTCCGCCGGTGCGATCCGGATCGCCCGACGCGCGGGGAAGAACGCCGCCACCCCAGTAGCAACGACCCCGAAGACAAGACCGACCATCAGCGTCTCGGGGCGCAGCCATGCGAACTGCTCCAGTTGAGAGGGCAGCCCGATAACACGCACGTAGGCCGAGGACATCCAGGCAGCAAGCAGCATCCCGAGCGGAACGCCGAGTACTGCACCGATCACACCGGCCCACAGTCCATATGACATGTAGTGCCACCAGAGGGCCGAGCCCTTCACCCCGGAGGCGCGCAGGGTTCCAATGATCTGCCGCTCCGACACGACTCGTCGGGTGAGCAGCACGTACATGGACAAGGCGGCTGCGCTGAGGAAGAGAATCGGGAAGGCGACAGCCATCTGCCGAAAGCCGTCGATGTCCTCCTGTAACACGGAGTTCGAGGGCTGCTGCTGCCTCGTCATGACGTTGCTCGCGCCCCGGCTGATCGCCCCGTCCGACAGGTCTGACAGCACGCTCTCGGACGCACTGTCGTCGCGGGTGCCATCCGACAGGAGTACGAGTGCTTGGTTGTCGCCGGCACCCGACCATGCCCGCGCGTCCTGCTCATCGACGAACAGGACTCCAAAGGAATCGTACGGAACGACTTCCTCCTGCCTGCTGGGCGCCGGCCACAGGTACTCGGCACTCGACGCTATGCCGGCAACAGTGACCGGTACGTTTCCGATCGCGGTCGAGATGGACAGCCCGTCCCCCGGGCTCAGCCCGAAGGCATCGGCCATGTGCTGTTCGACCAGGACTTCCCCCTTGCTGGGATTGGATGCGCCCGACAGCGGCGTCAGAGAGGCTACTGACGGCTTGCCGGACGCGGGATAGCCGACGATGCGTCCGAGCAGTTTCGTCGTCGCGGATCCGCTGGTGACCGTGAATGGCAGATCCGCTTGCACACGCGTTCGTACGTCTTGCACACCGGGCTGCTGCCGTGCCCATCGCGCATACCCGTTCGGATCCGCCATCGACACGAACAGATCGGGGAATCCCTGAACGTCGAAGGCATGATCGTAGGAGGCCTGCAGGTTCTTGTAGGCGTTGTTCGCAGCTGCGTACAAGGTCACGCCGAGAAAGACTGTGACGACCAACGCGGTGAACAACGGCCAAGAACGTCGGATGTCACGCCGGAGTTTGCGGCGAAGAGTCGGATGTGTTGTCACCACGTCACATCCCGGGCCTCACCCGCCTCCTGCTGGACCACCTGCGCGATCGATCCCTCGTGGAAGCGGACGACGCGGTCTGCCATGGTCGCGATACCGGAGTTGTGCGTCACGATCACCACACATCGGCCTTGTTCGCGCGCCGCTGCCTGCAACAGGGCAAGTACGTGCCGTCCGGTGTCCAGGTCTAGCGCTCCAGTCGGTTCGTCGCACAACAGCAGATCGGGGCCGGTCACAAGTGCCCGGGCTATCGCCACCCGTTGCTGCTGACCACCGGACATCTGAGCGGGAAAGTGGGCTGCTCGTTCCAGCAGTCCCACGCCGGAAAGAGCCTCCTCGACACGTTCATGCAGGCCCGCGGACTTCTGCGTGAGTTCGGCGATGAGTGACACGTTCTCAGCGGCCGTGAGCGTCTGGATGAGGTTGAAGAACTGGAAGATGAAGGCCACATGCTTTCGCCGCAGAGTGGCCAGTTCCTCCGGCTTCTTGTTGGCCAGAGACTGCCCGCAGACTTCCACCTCACCGCTGGTGACCGGTTCGATTCCGCCCGTCACATTCAGCAACGTGGTCTTCCCCGAACCTGACGGACCCAGGACCACGATCACCTCACCGGGGTAGAGATCCAGCGTGACCTTCTTCAGTGCGTGAACGCAGGCATCCCCTTGCCCGTAAGTCTTCGTCACGTCGCGAAGCGACGCTACCGGCAGTGCGTCGACGTCCATGCCCGAATCCCTTCCCACCGCCATCCTTGCGCCCAGTCCATGAAGTCAGCAAGCATGGCGGGCCCGGCGACAGGTGTCGATAGCCTGATCCCTGTGCATCCAGCGGACGAGGGCGTGCGGCTAAGACGCGGCTACCTCATCGCTGAGATCCTGTTGGTGCTCGGCCTCTCGCTGGGCCGCGCGGGCGTCTTCTCGGTGGTCGAGTTCGTCGCGGATCTCACGAGTGGGGTGCCGCTGGCCGAGCAGACGACCACGCTCAATCCGTCCGCATCCCCGCGACCCCTGCTCGACCTCACGCTGCAACTGCTGCGCATCGGCTTCGCGCTGGTCATCGTCGGCCTGGTCGCATATCTGCTCCAGCGCTCCGGCGAGAGCCTGCGAACCATCGGTGTTGACGCCTCGCAGCCGGGGCGGGATCTCGGCCGAGGGGCGGTGCTCGCCTTGCTGATCGGCGGCACCGGGTTGGTCTGGTACCTCATCGCCTACAACGCCGGGATCAACCTCAACGTTGCGGCACAGGGTTTGCCGGACGAGTGGTGGCGAACCCCCGTGCTGGTGCTCGGCGCGCTGGAGAACGCGGTCCTCGAGGAGGTCGTGGTCCTCGGATTCGTGCTGCACCGCTTGCGCCAACTGGAATGGAGTTGGACCTCCGCGATCGTGACCAGCGCGCTGATCCGCGGGACCTACCACCTGTACCAGGGCCTCGGCGGCTTCGTCGGCAACGTGGTGATGGGGTTGTTTTTCGGGTGGCTGTTCAAACGGTGGGGTCGAGTGATGCCGATGATCGTCGCGCACGCGTTGATCGACACCGTGGCCTTCATCGGGTACGCGCTGTTGGCCGGCAAGGTGTCGTGGCTGCCGGGCTGAACTGGCCCGGTCGTTGAGTGCTGCGCGGTTACCGATCCGCCGGCCCGAAACCCGTAACCATGCAGCACTCAACTGGCATGCGGGGCGCGGCGCAGACCTCAGCAGATGCGCGGCAACTGCTCGGCCAGTGGCAGGTCCACGACCCGGGTGCCGCCGATGCCGGTCTTGGCCACGACCACGCCGGGGTGTTCCTCGACGACCTCCCCGATGATCGCCGCCGCGGGATTCTCCTGCCGCAGCACGTCGAGGGCGAGGTCGGCATCATCGGCCCGCACGAACACCACCACCCGCCCCTCGTTGGCCACCAACAGCGGGTCGAGTCCGAGGAAGGCGCAGGCGGCCCGGACATCGTCGGGAACGGGTACGGCACTCTCCACGATCTGGATCCCCACGTCGGCGGACGCAGCGATCTCGTTGAGGGTGGCCGCGACGCCCCCACGTGTGGGATCCCGCATCATCGACACCTGCGCCCCGGAGTCCAGTAGGCGCCCGACCACGCCGTTCAGCGGCTGGCTGTCGGTCACGATGTCGGACCCGAACTCCAACCCGTCGCGCACACTCATCACCGCGATGCCGTGGGCGGCCACCGGACCGGAGACCAGGATGCGATCGCCCGGTCGCACCTGTCCGGGTCCCAGTTCGAGCCCGGGCCGGACCACCCCGATCCCGGCGGTGTTGATGTAGACCCCGTCACCGTGCCCGGCGTCCACCACCTTCGTGTCTCCGGTCACGATTGAAACCCCGGCCGCTCGCGCTGCGCGTCCCATGGTCTCGGTGATGACCCCGAGCTCGTCGAGCGGCATCCCCTCCTCGAGGATCAGC
>Ga0116151_10000224_pt1 | contig 50288 bp, 44 predicted proteins | sample AD_UKC117_MetaG_FD_89893 | JGI IMG/M metagenome (GOLD analysis project Ga0116151, IMG submission 89893) | Active sludge microbial communities of municipal wastewater-treating anaerobic digesters from Hong Kong - AD_UKC117_MetaG | ecosystem: Engineered > Bioreactor > Anaerobic > Digestate...
CTCGCGGCCGGCAGCTCCGAGCAGCCGCTCTCGCACGCCGAGGTGCTCGAGGCAGGCCAGGCCGCAGCCGCCCGCTGCGGCCGGCTGCTCGCCGAGGTGGTCACTCGCATCGCGCCAGGAGCCTGACATGACGGATCTGTATGCCGCGCAACCGGATTCGCGTGACGCACTGCTCACCCGCGCCCGGGCCTGGGCCGACGACGACCCCGACCAGACCACCCGCGGCGAGCTGCTCGACGTGCTCGAGCGAGCCGAGACCGGCGACGCCGAGGCGTCCAGCGCAGCCCTGGCCGACCTCGCCGATCGCTTCGCCGGGCTGCTCGAGTTCGGCACAGCCGGCCTGCGCGGCGCCCTCGGGGCCGGCCCGAACCGGATGAACCGCGCCGTCGTCATCCGCGCGGCGGCCGGGCTCACGGCATACCTGCAGCACGACGCCGACGCCCCGCAGCGCGAGCCCTTCGTCGTCGTCGGCTACGACGCGCGGCACAACTCCGACGTCTTCGCCCGCGACACCGCCGCCGTCGTCACCGGGCTCGGCGGCCGGGCCGCGGTGCTCCCCCACGTGCTGCCGACCCCCGTGCTCGCCTTCGCGATCCGCCACCTCGGCGCCGACGCCGGCGTGATGGTCACCGCGAGCCACAACCCGCCGCAGGACAACGGCTACAAGGTCTACCTCGGCGACGGCAGCCAGATCGTGCCGCCGGCCGACCGGCTCATCGCCGCGCGAATCTCGGTGGTGGACAAGGTCGCCGACGTGCCGATGGCCACCGACGGGTGGGAGACCCTCGGCAACGAGGTGCTCGAGGCCTACCTCGACGCGGTCGCCGGCATCGTCGACCCGGACAGCCCCCGAGAGCTCTCGATCGTGCACACCGCCCTGCACGGGGTGGGCGACGAGACCGTGCGGCTGGCCTTCGAGCGGGCCGGCTTCCCCACCCCGTATGCCGTTGCCAGCCAACGCGATCCGGACCCCGACTTCCCGACGGTGAGCTTCCCCAACCCCGAGGAGGCAGGCGCGATCGACGCCGCACTCGCCGACGCGGCCGCCCGGCGCCCCGACCTCGTCATCGCCAACGACCCCGACGCCGACCGGTGCGCCGTCGCGGTGCCGGATCCCGCTCTGGGAGAGCCTGACTCGCCGGCCGGCTGGCGGATGCTGCGCGGCGACGAGGTCGGCGTGCTGCTCGGCGCCCACCTGCTCGATCGCGGAGTGACCGACGGTGCCGTCTTCGCCAACTCGATCGTGTCGTCCCGCCTCCTCGCGGCGATGTGCGCGGCCGCAGGCGTGCGGCATACCGAGACGCTCACCGGATTCAAGTGGATCGCCCGGGCGCCCGGCATCGCCTACGGCTACGAGGAGGCGCTGGGCTACTGCGTCGCGCCCGAGGTCGTGCGCGACAAGGACGGCGTCTCGGCCGCCCTGCTCGTCGCCGAGCTCGCAGCCCGGCTGAAGCGCGAGGGACGCACCCTGCTCGACCTGCTCGACGACCTCGCCGTGCGGCACGGCGTCTATGCCACCGACGCCTTCTCGGTGCGGGTCACCGACCTCTCGCTGATGCCCGAGCTCATGCAGCGGCTGCGCTCGGCCCCGCCGAGCGAGGTCGCCGGCGTCGGCGTCGAGCGGCTCGACGACCTGTCCCGCGGCGACGGCGGGCTGCCGCCCACCGACGGGCTGCGCTACCTGCTCGCCGACGGCTCGCGCGCCATTGTGCGGCCCTCGGGCACCGAGCCGAAGGTCAAGGTCTACCTCGAGGCGATCGAGCCGGTCGCCGGCCCGCCCGACCTGACCCGGGCCCGCGCCGAGGCGAGCCGGCGGCTGGCTGCGCTGCGCGCGGCATACCAGGCGATGACCCGGATCTGAGCACGGCTTCAGGTGCGGCCCTGAGCCGACCCCGACCCGGCCCCTGACCCCACCCTGGAACCCGTCGCCCCCGCCTGGGCGTCGTGATGTGGTGGTCGCATGACCCCGACCCAGGAGCGTCCGATGAACGACCAGCCCTTCGGCCCCACCTCGACCCCCCACCCGGCCCCGTCCTCGGTGCCGCAGCCGTATGCCGTCGCGCAGCCGCCGCTCACCGCGCAGGAGGAGCGCACCTGGGGCGTCCTCTCGCACGTCATCCCGCTCGCCGCGATGATCCTGTCGGCCGGCACCCTCGGCTTCGTCGGCTCGCTCGTCGTCTACCTGCTCTACAAGGACCGCGGGCCGTTCGTCCGCGCGCACGCCGCGAACTCGCTCAACGTGCAGATCACCATGGGCATCGTGCTGCTCGTGTCGGTGCCGCTGATGCTCGTCCTCGTCGGCTTCGTCACCTATGTGCTGGCCTTCGTCGTCGCGGCCGTGCTCCACGTGCTCGGCGCGGTCAACGCCAACAACGGCCAGTGGTGGGAGCCGCCGATCACCATCCGCTTCGTGCGCTGAGCGGCCTCACCGCACGAGCAGTCCGACCAGGACGCCGAGCAATGGCAGCCCCACGACGGCCACCTCGAGGGGCTGCCAGGCGGTCGTGATCCGCGGGTCAGCGGGCTCGCTGAGCTCGCCCTCCCGCACCGCCTCGAGCCACTCCTCCCGCACCGACTCGACGAGTTGCGCCGCCCGATAGGCCGTCATGGCCCCGGTGGGTCGGTCCGCCGCGTCGCGGTCCGGGCTCTTGGCCAGGCCGCCGAGGCCGAACATGCCGACCCCCTTGGGCCGCTCGATGTGGGCCGAGATCGCCCAGGCGCTGACCGTGCGGCCCGCGGCATAGATCTCGAGGTTCCAGCGGTGGTAGGTGTCCTCGATCAGCCGCCACGGCAGCTGGACCTGCCGGAACGGGTTGCCGACGGTCACGCCGGTCACGTCGATCCGGACGAACGGCCGGACGAGCAGCACCCAGGAGAGCGCGGCCACCAGCAGCAGCACCGAGCGCAGCAGCACCGAGCTGTCCCAGGAGAACAGCACGAGCAGCACCAGGGGCACTGCGCCGGCCCAGCCGAGCAGCACCGACCCGCGGCTGCGCAGGGTGTGGACGATCGTCTCGGGCTGGCTCATCGCCGGTCATCATGACACGCGCCCGGCGCGGGCCGGACGCTCTAGACTCCCTCGGTGACCACCGCCGCTGCCGTCGATGCCACCGCCCGGGCCCGCGAGCACCTCGGCGTCACCCGGCTCACCAACGCGGCACTCACCGGCTGGCTGCACGGACTGCCCGGCGTCGACCAGGTGGGCGCCGAGGCGCGAACCGCCGGCCTGTCCACCCGGTCGATCAAGACGACCGCCAAGGCGTGGGCCATCGACATGGCCATCTCGATGATCGACCTCACCACCCTCGAGGGCGCCGACACCCCGGGCAAGGTCCGCTCGCTGTGCGCCAAGGCGCTCGTGCCGGACCCGAGCGACCCGACCACCCCCCGGCCGGCCGCGATCTGCGTCTACGGCGACCTCGTCCGGGTCGCTCGGGAAGCCTTGGGAGACAGCGGCATCCATGTCGCCGCCGTCGCCACCGCATTCCCGTCCGGCCGAGCGAGTATGCCGGTCAAGCTCGCCGACACGCGCGACGCGGTCGCCGCGGGCGCCGACGAGATCGACATGGTCATCGACCGAGGCGCCTTCCTCTCCGGTCGCTACCTGCAGGTCTTCGACGAGATCGCCGCGGTCAAGGCGGCGTGCGCGCGGACCGACGCGAGCGGCGTACCGGATGCGCACCTCAAGGTCATCCTCGAGACCGGCGAGCTGGTCACCTACGACAACGTCCGGCGGGCCTCGTGGCTGGCCATGCTCGCCGGGGCGGACTTCATCAAGACGAGCACCGGCAAGATCCAACCGGCGGCGACCCTGCCGGTGACCATGCTCATGCTCGAGGCGGTGCGCGACTGGCGCGAGCTCACCGGCGAGCAGATCGGCGTCAAGCCGGCCGGCGGCATCCGCACCACCAAGGACGCGATGAAGTACCTCGTCACGGTGAGCGAGGTGGCCGGCGACGACTGGCTGGACCCCGACTGGTTCCGCTTCGGCGCCTCGGGGCTGCTCGGCGACCTGCTGCTGCAGCGCCAGAAGCTCGCCACCGGCGCCTACTCCGGTCCCGACTACGTCACCATCGACTGACCCACGGGGGCTCCGCCCCCGTGCCCCCGAACTACCCATCACTCAGGTACCCAGCGAATAGGCTTGTCAGATGCCGAAGTTCGACTACGCACCGGCCCCGGAGTCCCGCGCGGTCGTCGACATCCAGCCCTCCTACGGGCTCTTCGTCGGAGGCGAGTTCGTCGAGGCCGCCGGGGCCGCCTTCGCGACCGTCAACCCGGCCACCGAGGAGGTCCTCGCCGAGATCGGCGAGGCGAGCGCCGCGGACGTCGACCGCGCGGTGAAGGCCGCGCGGTCGGCATACACGCGAGTGTGGAGCCGGCTCAGCGGCACTGAGCGCGGCAAGTACCTCTACCGGATCGCCCGGATCATCCAGGAGCGGGCCCGCGAGCTCGCCGTCCTCGAGACCCTCGACAACGGCAAGCCGATCAAGGAGAGCCGCGACGTCGACATCCCGCTCGCGGCGGCGCACTTCTTCTACCACGCGGGATGGGCCGACAAGCTCTCGTATGCGGGCCTGGGTCCGGACCCGCAGCCGGTCGGCGTCGTCGGGCAGGTCATCCCGTGGAACTTCCCCTTCCTCATGCTCGCGTGGAAGATCGCGCCGGCTCTCGCGTGCGGCAACACGGTCGTGCTCAAGCCGGCCGAGACGACCCCGCTCACCGCGCTGCTGTTCGCCGAGATCTGCCAGCAGGCCGACCTGCCGGCCGGCGTCGTCAACATCGTCACCGGCGCCGGGGCCACCGGCCAGGCGATCGTCGAGCACCCGGGCATCGACAAGATCGCCTTCACCGGCTCGACCGAGGTCGGCAAGCTCATCGCGCGCGCGGTCGCCGGCACCCGCAAGCGGGCCACCCTCGAGCTCGGCGGCAAGGCCGCCAACATCGTCTTCGACGATGCGCCGATCGACCAGGCGGTCGAGGGCATCGTCAACGGCATCTTCTTCAACCAGGGCCAAGTCTGTTGCGCCGGAAGCCGATTGCTCGTGCAGGAGCCGATCGCCGAAGAGGTCGAGCGGCGCCTCAAGCGGCGGCTGGCCACCCTGCGGGTCGGTGACCCGATGGACAAGAACACCGACGTCGGCGCGATCAACAGCCGCCACCAGCTCGACCGGATCACCGAGCTCAGCGCGGCCGGCGAGGCCGAGGGCGCGACCCGGTGGGACAGCGGCTGCCCGCTGCCGAAGAACGGCTTCTGGTTCCGCCCGACGGTCTTCACCGGGGTGAGCCAGGCGCACCGAATCGCCCAGGAGGAGATCTTCGGCCCGGTGCTGTCGGTGCTCACCTTCCGCACTCCCGCCGAGGCGGTCGCCAAGGCGAACAACACCCCCTACGGACTGTCGGCCGGAGTGTGGACCGAGAAGGGCAGCCGGATCCTCTGGATGGCCGACCAGCTGCGGGCCGGCGTCGTCTGGGCCAACACCTTCAACCAGTTCGACCCGACCAGCCCGTTCGGCGGCTACCAGGAGTCCGGCTACGGCCGGGAGGGCGGCCGGCACGGGCTGGAGGCCTATCTGCAGGCAGCGACCGAGTCGACCCGGAAGGGGAGCGCCCGATGAGCCCGACGCGTCCGACCAGCCCGGCCGGTCGGCTGGAGGTCCGCAAGACCTACAAGCTCTACGTCGGCGGCAAGTTCCCGCGCTCGGAGTCCGGGCGCTCGTATGCCGTGCACGCCGCGCCTGGTCGCAACGGCCGGCCCGGGGCCTTCCTCGCCAATGCGGCGCTGGGCTCGCGCAAGGACGCCCGCGACGCGGTGGTGGCGGCGCGGGCCGCGGTCGGCGGGTGGAGCGGCGCGACGGCATACAACCGCGGTCAGGTGCTCTATCGGGTCGCCGAGGTGATGCAGGGTCGGGCCGGGCAGTTCACCGACGAGGTGGCGGCCGGCGAGGGGCTGACGCCGGCCCGGGCGCGCGCGGTCGTCGAGGCCGCGATCGACCGGTGGGTCTGGTATGCCGGGTGGCCGGACAAGCTCGCCCAGGTGCTCGGCGGGCTCAACCCGGTGGCCGGACCGTACTTCGACATCTCGGCGCCCGAGCCGACCGGCGTGGTGGCTATCGTTGCGCCGCAACGCTCCTCGCTGCTGGGGCTGGTCTCGGTGATCGCGCCGGCGATCGTGTCGGGCAACACCTGCGTCGTGCTCGCGAGCGAGCAGCGGCCGCTGCCGGCGGTGACGCTCGGCGAGGTGCTCGCGACCTCGGACCTGCCGGGCGGGGTGGTCAACCTCATCACCGGTCGGACCGCCGAGGTCGCGCCGTGGCTCGCCTCGCACCGGGACGTCAACGCCATCGACCTCACCGGCTGCGCCGATGCCGATGGGGTCTCCTGGGGCGAGCTCGAGGCGGCCGCCGCCGACAATCTCAAGCGGGTCGTGCGGCCGGCGGGGGACGGCGCCGCCGGCGACGGGCTGACCGCGGTCGAGCCGGACTGGCTCGCCACCCCGGGACTGGAGCGGATGGCGGCATACCTGGAGACCAAGACGGTCTGGCACCCCAAGGGCCGCTGACCCACCCGTGAGCGGCGAGAGCGAGCGGGACGACCGGGACGACCGGGCTGACCGTACCGACCGGGCCGTCGGTGGCGGTCGGGTCGTGCTCGTCACCGGGCCGTCGGGGGCCGGCAAGAGCCGGGTCTGCGCGCGCCTGCAGGCGGCCCATGGCTGGCCGGTCGTGCGGCTCGACGACTTCTACAAGGACGGCGACGACCCGACCCTGCCGATGGTCGACCTCGGCGGCGGCACCCGGCTGCCGGACTGGGACGACGCGGGCAGCTGGGACGCCGGTGCTGCGGTGGCCGCGCTGGAGCAGCTCGTGCAGACCGGCAGCGTCCAGGTGCCGACCTACGACATCTCGACCTCCCGGGCCGTCGGCTCGAGCACGGTGACCGTGCGGCCCGGCCAGCTCGTGCTCGCCGAGGGGATCTTCGCCGCCGAGATCGCCCCCGTCCTCGCCGAGCGCGGGCTGCTGCGCGGGGCCTGGTGCGTGAGCCACTCCCGTGCCGAGAACTTCGCCCGCCGACTGCTGCGCGACCTGGCCGAGCGACGCAAGCCGCCGCTCGTGCTGGTCCGCCGCGGCATCGAGCTGGCCCGCCGGGAGCCGGCCATCCTCGCCCGGGCCGAGGCGCTCGGCGCGGCGACGATCCGGCCGCAGGATCTCGAGGCGCTGCTGCGCTGACGACCCGGCTCGCCCCGCGCGGTCCCGAGTCGGCCCGGCACGCCGGGCGACCGAGCAGCGCATTGGGTAGGCTCGAGGCTCCAACCGGTCAGACCAGCCAGCCACAGGGGGCCGCCGTGCCGACAGGTGCGCCATGAGCGGCTTCGGGCCGCCCCCGGGCGCCACGGAGGCCGAGACCCGGGCCCGTCCGGCGAGCTACCTCCCGCCCGGCGGGCTGACCCGCGGGCTCGAGCCCGCGGCATACCAGCGCTATGCGCTGCCCACCCTCGCCAAGCCCGGCATCGTCCCGCTGCGGCCGCTGAGCCTCGGCGAGCTCATCGACGGCGCCACCCGGCACGTCCGACGCAATCCCGGACCGGTCCTCGGTGCCGCCGCGATCGCCAACGCGGTGGCCGCCATCCCCCTGCTCATCGCTGTCGGCGTTGCCGTCGCCGGACCACTGTTCTCGGCCCTCGGGGTCAACCGGGTCTTCGACAGCGGGCTGCTCACCGTGAGCCTGAGCTTCGGCGGCTCGGGACTCGCCGTCCTGCTGCTCGGCGCCAGCCTCTCCGAGTCGCTCGGCCAGGCCGTCCTCGGCCGCCGCCTCGACCTCTCCGCGATCTGGCGGTCGGTGCGCCCGCGGATCTGGGCGATCCTCGGGGTCTGCGCGGTGCTCAGCCTGGTGGCCATCGGCCCGAGCACGCTGCTCGTCCTCGCGATGGCGCTGCTCAGCACCGCGCCGGTGCCGGTCATCCTCATCCTCGGGATGCTGCTCAGCGTCGGCGCCGCGGTGGGCACCCTGTGGCTGCTCCCCCGGCTGCTCTTCGCCCTGCCGGCGGTGGTCCTCGAAGGGCTCGGCGTCCGCGCCGCGCTGCGCCGCGGCTGGCAGCTGTCGCGCACCCGCTACTGGACGATCATCGGCGTCGCGCTGCTCGGCCTGGGCATCGTGCTGCCGGTCTACTGGTTCCTCCAGCTGCCGATCTGGGGGCTGCTCGCCCTGCTCACCGACCTGCTCGAGCTCTCCCGCCCGCTGCGCACGAGCCTGAGCCCGTTCCTCTTCACCCTGGCCAACCTCGCGGCCGCCACCCTCGTCACGCCCTTCCTCGCCGGGCTGCTGCTGCTGCTCTACCTCGACGCGCGGATCCGGCTCGAGGGCTTCGACCTCGCGCTGATCCGGGCCGCCGCCGCCCGCGGAGCGAGCCGATGACCCCGTTGCTGTGGGCCTCGACGACCCTGCCTGCCGACGTCAACCCGAGCGTCCCCGAGGGGCAGCGCTGGCTCGCCGACGAGCTGGCCAAGCCCGATTACCAGGACGCGCAGACGCTCGGGCAGCGCATCCTCAGCTGGTTCGGCGAGGTGCTCTCGCGGCTGTTCAACCAGGTGCCCAGCGGCCCCAACGTCACACCCGCGTCAGACATCTGGGTCGGCATCGCGATCGCGCTCGTCATCGGTGTCGTCGTGCTCGTCCTCAGCCGGATCCGGTCGGAGCGACGGGTCGTCGAGGAGGTCGAGGACCGCAGCGTCCTCGGCAGGCTGGACCTGTCCGCGGAGCAGTTCCGTGACCGCGGGACGGCCGCGCTGCGCGACGGGCGGTGGAACGACGCCGTCGTCGAGCTCACCCGGGCGATCGCCCGCGAGTCCGCCGACCGCACCCTGCTCTCGGACGCGCCGTCGCTCACCGCGCACGAGATCGGCACCCAGCTCGCCGTCGTCTTCCCCGCCCACGCCCCCGCCACCGGGCACGCGATGGACCTCTTCGACCTCGTGCGCTACGGCCGGTATGCCGCGCAGGAGCCGGACGCCCGCCACGTCGCCACGGTGGAGCGCACCTTGCGCTCGGCCCGGCCGGACCTGTCGGCGACCGCCGCCGAGCCGGTCGGCTGGTCGGCTCCGGGCACCGAGCGGAGCGCGCCGTGAGCCAGAGCGTCTTCACCGACTCCACGCTGCCGGCGCTGCCCGACGAGGGCGCCACCCAGCGCAGCCCCGGCGCGACCGACGCGACCGGGGCCCCGGCGCGGCGCGGCATACCGACGTGGGCTGTCGCGCTCGTCGTGCTGCTCGTCCTCGTCCTCGCCGCCGTCGCGCTCACCGCACTGCGCCCCGGCGGCCCGACCACCGCGCCGCTGCACCCCGACAACCCGCGCGCCAACGGCGCACAGGCGGTGGCTCGGGTGCTGGCCGGCCAGGGGGTGCGGGTCGAGGTCGTCGCCGGACAGGACGCCCTGCGCCGGGCCCGGATCGACAGCGACACGACAGTCGTCGTGAGCTACGGCGTCGACCTGCAGGAGCCGACCATCCTCGAGCTGCGCCGCCTCGTGGCCGGTGCCGAGCGGCTCGTGCTCGTCGAGCCCGAGCGCCGGGTGCTGCGCGGTGTCGCGCCGGGCATCTCGATGGTCGACCGGCAGCGCGACGCCGCTGCCCTGGTGAGCACGTGCGACACCCCCGACGTCCGACCCGGCGAGCAGCTCGGCCGGTCGCAGTCGGAGTACTCCGTGACGGGCGCGAGGGAATCCTGCTTCGTCACCAGCGGGTATGCCGTCTACCTGCGCACCACGACGCCCTACGTCAAGGACCTCGTCGTCATCGGCAGCGTCGACGTGCTGCGCAACGACCGGGTGCTGGAGCATGCCAACGGCACGGTCGCGCTGCGCGCCCTCGGTCACAGCTCGCGACTCGTCTGGTACGTGCCCGACCTCAAGGACGTCCCGGTGGGCACGACGACCCGGCCCGACGAGGTGACCCCGGTGTGGTGGACCCCGGCCCTGCTGTTGCTGCTCTTCGCGACCTTCGGGCTCTTCTGGTGGCGCGGACGACGGTTCGGGCGGCTCGTCGTCGAGCCGCTGCCGGTGATCGTCCGCACGGTCGAGACGACCGAGAGCCGAGGACGGATGTATCGCAAGGCCGGCGACACCGGCCGAGCCGCCGCCGTGCTGCGCGACGCGACCCGGCGCCGGGTCGCGGCCTACCTCGGTGCCGGGCTCGGCGCGAGCAGCGAGCCGCGGGCGCTGGTCGACGCGGTCACCGAGGCGACCCGACGCCGACCCGAGGACATCGGCGAGCTGCTCTACGGGCGCACGCCGCAGACCGAAGCCGAATTGCTCAGCCTGGCAGCCGCGCTCACGGCCCTGGAGAAGGAGATCCGACGCTGATGACCGACTACCCGCCCACCGGCGCACCACCCCCGGCGCCGCCGACCCCCCTCGGGCAGCCGGGCCAGCCGGCCACCACCGCGCCGTCGACCCCACCCAACAGCAACGAGGTCTTCGAGAGCGAGCGGGCCCGCGCCGCCCTGCTCGCGGTGCGCTCCGAGGTCGCCAAGGCGGTCGTCGGGCAGGATGCCGCGGTCTCGGGCATCATCATCTGTCTGCTCTCCCGCGGACACATCCTGCTCGAAGGCGTGCCCGGCGTCGCCAAGACGCTGCTCGTCCGCTCGGTCGCGCAGGCCCTGGCGATCGACACCAAGCGGGTGCAGTTCACCCCCGACCTCATGCCGGGTGACATCACCGGCTCGCTCATCTACGACCAGGCGACGAGCGACTTCACCTTCCGCGAGGGGCCCGTCTTCACCAACCTGCTGCTCGCCGACGAGATCAACCGGACACCACCGAAGACCCAGGCGTCGCTGCTGGAGGCGATGGAGGAGCGGCAGGTCTCGGTCGAGGGCACCCCCCGAAAGCTGCCGGTGCCGTTCCTCGTCGCGGCCACCCAGAACCCCGTGGAGTATGAGGGCACCTACCCGCTGCCCGAGGCCCAGCTCGACCGATTCCTGCTCAAGGTCGTGCTGCCCGTGCCGCCGCGCGACGACGAGATCGAGGTCGTCAGCCGGCACGCCCTGGGCTTCGACCCGCGCAACCTCGACGCAGCCGGCATCCGGGCGGTCGCCTCGCCGGCCGACCTCGCGGCCGGCTCCGAGGCGGTCCGGCGGGTGACGGTGAGCCGCGAGGTGGCGGCATACATCGTCGACATCGCCCGCGCGACCCGCCAATCTCCTTCTCTCGCACTGGGGGTCAGTCCGCGTGGCGCGACGGCGCTGCTCGCGACGGCGCGCGCGTGGGCATGGATGAACGGGCGCGGCTTCGTCACCCCCGACGACGTCAAGGCGCTGGCCCACGCCACCCTCGCGCACCGCCTGCAGCTGCGGCCGGAGGCCGAGCTCGAGGGCGTCGGCGTCGCGTCGGTGCTGCAGAGCGCCATCGCCTCGGTCCCGGTGCCGCGGTAGGTCGGCGCATCATGGCGGTGAGCGGGCTGTTCCCCGTGCTCGTGCTGCTCGGTGGCTTCGCCATCGCGGCCGACCCGAGCCGGCGCACCGTCGTGCTGTGGGCCCTCGTGTGCGTCGTCGTCGCGGGGGTGGACGCGCTGCTCGCGCTGTCGCCGAAGCGCCTGGTCATCGAGCGTGAGCCGGTGGCCCAGCTGCGCCTCGGTGAGCCGGGGCGGACCAGCCTGCTCGTCACCAACCCCACCCGCCGCACCCTGCACGGCCAGCTGCGCGACGCCTGGCAGCCCTCGGCCGGCGCCCGCGGCGAGCGGCATCCGGTGCGGCTGAAGGGCGGCGAGCGGCGGCGCTACGCGACCTCGCTGCGCCCGACCCGGCGCGGCGACCGGCGGGCCGACCGGGTCACCGTGCGCTCCTTCGGCCCGCTGCGGCTCGCCGCGCGACAGCGCTCCTTCGACGTCGGCGGGGCGGTGCGGGCGCTGCCGCCCTTCGAGTCCCGCAAGCACCTGCCCAGCCGGCTCGCCTCGTTGCGTCAGCTCGACGGACGCTCGGCGGTGCGGATCCGCGGGCAGGGCACCGAGTTCGACTCGCTGCGCGACTACGTCGAGGGCGACGACGTCCGCTCGATCGACTGGCGGGCCACCGCCCGGCGCCGCAACGTCGTCGTGCGCACCTGGCAGCCCGAGCGGGACCGGCGGGTCATCCTCGTCCTCGACACGTCGCGGACCTCGGCGGCCCGGATCGGCGACCAGCCCCGCCTCGACGCCGCGATGGATGCCGCCCTGCTGCTCGCCGCGCTCGCGTCGCGGGCCGGTGACCGGGTCGACTTCCTCGCCGGCGACCGGTGGGTGCGCACCCGGGTCTCGGCGGCGGCCAACCGGACCACGCTGCTCGGCGAGCTCGTCCAGGCGATGGCGCCGCTCGAGCCGGCACTGCTCGAGGCCTCCTGGCCGACGCTGGCCTCGGCGATCGCCGACACGAGCCGGCGACGGGCGCTGGTCGTGCTGCTCACGCCGCTAGAGCCGGCGGCGATCCACGAGTCGCTGCTGCCGACGATCGCCACCCTCACCCACCACCACCGGGTCGTGCTCGCCTCGGTCGCCGATCCGGCGCTGGCCGCGATGGCGACCACGCGGCATACGACGGCGGAGGTGTATGCCGCGGCGGCCGCCGAGCGCACGCTCGCCCTGCACGAGCGCACCGCGTCGGTGCTGCGCAAGCTGGGGGTGCACGTCATCGACGCGCCCCCCGAGGAGCTGCCGCCCAAGCTCGCCGACCACTACCTGTGGCTCAAGGCCGAGGGCCTGCTCTAGATCACCATTGATCCATCGTCCGCGCTTGGCCGGGCACGAGGGGGAGGCAAGGTCGTGCGAGGACTCGACGTGCGAGCGATCGGTCGGCAGATCCGGGACATGGACGGCGAAGGTTTCATCCTGCTGGAGTTCTTCCCCGACACCGACGCACCGGGCATGCAGGCCACGGTGAACGCCGCCATCGATCGGGCCAACGAGGTCGCTGAGGCTGCCGGTCAGGACAACGGCATCGCAGGATTCAGGTGCTCCGACTGTCTGCCCAGCCCACACGGCTACTTCTTCACCACCGAGCGGGCGAGCATCCCGGCCGCCGTCCCGGTCTGGGTCGATGGCTTCGAACAGGCGCTCGCTTCGGATGGAGTCACGGGCACCCTGCGGCAGGTCCGAGAGCAGCGTCCACCGGGCGATAGCGACACCCGGCGGGCGACGGTTGCCGTTGTCACCGTCTCCGGATGGCAACCGCGTGACCGCCAGGAGGGGCGCGGTGTCGTCCGGCCAGCGTGGGAGTCCAGTGCCGAGCGAGGCGAAGCGCTCAGCGCCTGGGCCAGGGACTGGACCAGCCAGGGTCAACCTGTCGACCTCTACCTCATGCGGAATGGCTCGGTGCTGATCCCTGCGTCCTTCGCAGCTCGCGCGATGACCCCCCTCACCTACTGCACGCTCGCCTGGTGGCCTGACCCCGAGCACTACCGGTGGGTGTCCTTCTGGAGCAGCGGCCGCATCGTCATCGCCTGCCGCGACACCACCAGCGGATGGGCCACGGAGCTCGCCGGGATCACCACCGCCCTGCGCGAGCTGGCTCCCGTCACCGAGCACGCCATCGTCCGCCGCGCCTACACCGTGTCCAGCGACCAAAGTGTGGTGTATTCGATGCCCGGCGCACATCCGAACCCGCAGTGGCAGCGAGACGTGATCCTCTACCTCGGCGCACATCTTCCCGACCAGGACGCTGACCACATCCTCGACGCCGCCCCCGTCATGCTGCTCACCGACACCCACCTGGCCCGCGCGGCCGTCCCACCCCGATGGACCGACACCGACCTCGGCAACGGACGCCACCTGTTCACCATCGACGACCCCGCCCCCTGGCTCACCGACCCCGGCCCCGACCCCGACACCCTCGCCGCCGCCCGCGCAGACCTCGCCCCACTGCTCTGGCAGCCGCCAGCCTCGGCGCCCTAGCACCACCGCTCGACGAGCGCCCGCAGCACCGTGATGGTGCGCGCGGTGCCCTGCCCGAGCGAGGCGAGCTCCCGTGAGCCCAGCAGCCTCGAGGTGTGCACGTCGCCGTCGAGGACCGCGTAGGCCGCCCGCCCGGCGACGACGCACCGCTCCCCCGGCAGCTCCAGCGCCTGCACCGCGTGCGCCGCGACGGCCGGGGGCGGGGCGGCATAGAGGGTCACGTAGTGACGCGCACCCGCGACGTGCCGGTCCCGCAGCTCACTGCCCCGCTCGGTCAGCTCGCGCAGCTCCGCGGTGGTGAACACGACGACCGGCACGTCGAAGCCGCGGTCCGCGGCATACGCCCGCTCGAGCGCCTCCTGCACCCGACCGGCCGAGCGCGCCGACGAGGTGAGCCGCACGTTGCCGGTGCCGCCGTAGGTCGCCACGTCCGTGGCGCCGGTGGCCTCGGTCGCCGCGCGGATCTCGGCATTGCCGAACCGCCGGGCCGACCCGAGGTTGATCGCCCGCAGGAAGGCGACATAGCGCGCCATGGCCGCCCCGGTATGCCGCTCAGCCGGCGATCGGGGCCACGTCGCCCCGGTCCGCGGCATCGACGTCGCCGGTGTCGCCGCGCAGCACGGCATACCGACCGAGGGTGAAGACATAGGTCATGAAGCCCGCCCAGGCGATGAAGCCGACGGTGATCCGCGCCCAGGTCGGCAGCGGCGAGGGCGTGACGAAGGCCTCGATGATCCCGGAGATGAACAGCACGACGACCAGCCCCAGCGCCACCGACATCGCCGCCCGCGCCTCGGCCGCCAGCCCGGCCATCCGGGACCGTGGACCGGGGTCGACCCAGGCCCAGAAGATCCGCAGGCCCACCCCGGCGGCGACGAACACCGCGGTGAGCTCGAGCATCCCGTGCGGCAGGATCAGCCCGAAGAACAGCGACCCGCGGTCATAGCGGATCATCAGCGCCCCGATGAACGCGACGTTGGCGATGTTCTGCCAGAGTAGGTAGATCACCGGCAGCCCGAAGACGCCGAAGGCGATGCACAGCGCCGCCACCCACGCATTGTTCGTCCACACCTTGAAGGCGAACGAGCCGGCGGCATACTGCGAGTAGTAGTCCTCGAAGTCGTGCTCGACCATCTGGCGGATCTCGGCCGGCGAGGCGAGCGAGCTCTCGAACTGCGGGTTGACGTAGAACCACCAGCCGACGAGCACGGCGACCACGATGTTGACGAGCATCGTCGTGATCCACCAGCGTCGAGTGCGATAGAGCGCCGCGGGGAAGGTCCGCACGAAGAAGCGGACGACATCGGACCAGGACGCCGTGCGGGTGCCGACCGAGCGGGCCCGCGCCTGGGCCAGCAGCGAGGACAGGTGGGCGACCATGGACGGCTCGGGGCTGGTCGAGCGCACCTCGGACAGGTGGGTCGCCACCCGTTGGTAGAGATCGAGCAGCTCGTCGGCCTCGGCCCCGCTCAGCGTGCCGCGTCGACGCACCAAGGCGTCGAGGCGGGCCCACTCGTGGGCGTGCGCAGCGACGAAGGCGTCCAGATCCACACCCAGACTGTATGCCGCCGCCCGCCGGTTCGCCGCCGCACGCGCGCCCGGCGGGCTGGCGGCATACCATCGGGGGATGAGCGATCAGGCCTTCGCGACCGTCGGGGTCGGTGAGGACGACCTGGTCACCGGCGAGGCCGTCGCGCTCGACCTGCCCGCCGCGTCGGTCGGGATGCGGATCCTCGCCGGCCTCCTCGACTACATCATCGTCCAGGCGCTGCTCACCGGGGTGATGTTCCTGCTCATCTGGCTGATCGCCGGGATCCACGACAACGCGATCACCACCGGGGTCATGCTCGTCGGCACCCTGCTCGTCCTCGTCGGCTACCCGACGATCATGGAGACGATGACCCGGGGCCGCACGGTCGGCAAGCTCGCGGCAGGGTTACGGACCCTGCGCGACGACGCCGGGCCGATCACCTTCCGGCACGCCTTCACCCGAGCGCTCATCAAGGTGCCCGAGGTCTACCTCTTCCTCGGCATCCCGGCGATCGTCGCCTGCGTCATCAGCCCGCGCGGGAAGCGGCTCGGCGACATGGCAGCCGGCACCTTCGTCGTCCGCGAGCGGGTGAGCACCCGGATGCCGCCCGCCGTGCCGATGCCGCCGCACCTCGCCTCGTGGGCGGTGAGCGCCGACATCGCGCGGCTGCCCGACGGGCTGGCGATGGCGGTGCGGACCTTCCTGCCGGCGGCCTTCTCGATGACACCAGCCGTGCGCGAGCAGATGGGTCGGCAGCTCTACGACGAGGTGATGGCCTACGTCTCGCCGCCGCCACCGCCGGGCAACCACCCCGAATACGTGCTCGCGGCCGTGCTCGCCGATCGCCGGCGGCGCGACCTGGACCGGCTGGTCCGCGACGCGATGCTGCGCGACCGGGTCATCCCGATGGATCCGCCCGAGCTGCAGCAGAGCGCCTCATGACGGCGACCGAGGGGACGGCGGGGTCGCAGCGGACGGCGACCGAGCGGTCGGCGGGGTCGGCTGCGTCTGCGGGGTCGGCCGGGACGCTGCGGGTCGCCGCGGTCCAGCTCAGCTCGGGGCCCGACCCGGTGGCCAACCTCGCCCAGGCCGCCGAGCTGGTCGCCCGGGCGGCCGACGACGGGGCCCGGCTCGTCGTGCTCCCCGAGGCCGCGATGGCCTGCTTCGGCACCCGGCTGCGTGAGATCGCCGAGCCGGTCGACGGCGCGTTCGGCACCGGGCTGCGCGAGCTGGCCGCGCGGCATACCGTCACGATCGTCGCGGGGATGTTCGAGCCGGCCGACGACGGGCGGGTGCACAACACCCTGCTGCTCACCGGTCCGGACGGCGAGGCGACCTACCGCAAGATCCACCTCTACGACGCCTTCGGCTCGCGGGAGTCGGCGGTCGTCAACCCCGGCACCGAGCACGTCGTCGTCGACGCGTGCGGCACCCGCATCGGCCTCGCGACGTGCTACGACGTGCGCTTCGCCGACCAGTTCACCGCCCTCGGTCGGGCCGGCGCGCAGGTCGTCGCGCTGCCGGCGTCGTGGGGGGACGGGCCGGGCAAGGCCGAGCAGTGGGACCTGCTCGTGCGCGCCCGGGCGATGGATGCGCAGGCCTACCTCGTCGCCGCCGGGCAGGCGTGGGTCGCCGGACAGGAGCGCGAGCCGCTCGGCATCGGCCGCAGCGCGGTGACCGATCCGCTGGGGCGGGTCGTCGCGCGGCTCGGCCACGAGCCGGGCGTCCTCGTCACGACGATCGACCTCGGGCTGGTGCCGGACGTCCGCGAGCGGGTGCCGATCCTCTAGTCGCGTGGGCCGCCCTCAGGCCGGGCCGGACGACGGGCAGCCGAGCGCGGCATACCCCGGCTTGATCTGCCGGTCGATGATCGCGAGCCGCTCGTCGAAGGGCAGGAAGGCCGACTTCATCGCGTTGATGGTGACCCAGCGCAGATCGGGCAGCGACCACTCGGCCTGATCGACGAGCAGGTCGGCCTCGCGAGCCAGCGTCGTGCCGCTCATCAGCCGGTTGTCGGTGTTGAGCGTGACCCGGAAGCGCAGCCGCTTGAGCAGGGTGATCGGGTGCAGCCCGATGGTCGGCGCCGCACCGGTCTGCAGGTTGCTGCTCGGGCACATCTCCAGCGGGATCCGGGCATCGCGCACGTATGCCGCGAGCCGGCCCAGGCGCACGGTGTCCAGGTCGACGTCGGCGAAGGAGGTCAAGCCGGCCTCGAGGGCGCGCGTCAGCCAGTCGGCGTAGGGCAGGCCGGCGATGGTGAGGTCGTCGACGATCCGCACGCCGTGCCCGAGCCGGTCGGCGCCGCACCACTGGATGGCCTCCCAGATGGAGGGCAGGCCGAAGGCCTCGCCGGCGTGGATGGTGAAGTGCGCGTTCTCGCGCTGCAGGAACTCGAAGGCGTCGAGGTGGCGGGTCGGCGGGTGGCCCTCCTCGGCGCCGGCGATGTCGAAGCCGGCCACCCCGTCGTCGCGGTAGCGGACGGCGAGCTGGGCGATCTCGGTGCTCTTGGCGGCGTGCCGCATCGCGGTGAGCAGGCTCGTCACCCGGATCTGGCCGCCGGCCTCGGCGACGAGGCCCTCGCCCTCGCGGAGGCCGGCGTTGACCGCCTCGACGACCTGCTCGAGGGAGAGGCCGCCCTCGAGGTGCTGCTCCGGCGCGTAGCGGCTCTCGGCGTAGACGACCCCGTCGGCCGCGAGGTCGAGGACGCACTCGCGGGCGACGCGAGCCAGCGACTCCTCGGTCTGCATCACCGCCACGGTGTGGGCGAAGGTCTCGAGATAGCGCACGAGCGAGCCGGAGTCGGCCGCCGCGACGAACCAGCGGTCCAGCTCGACCGGGTCGGTGGTCGGCAGGGCGGCATACCCGATCTGGTCGGCGATCTCGGCGACGGTGGCGGCGCGCAGTCCCCCGTCGAGGTGGTCGTGCAGCAGCACCTTGGGTGCACGCAGCACCGTCTCGCTGTCCGGGTGCGCGATGGCGGCCGCGGGCGAGGGCATCAGTCCTCCCGGTGCGCCGCGTCGGGCGTGAACGCCGGCAGGCAGACGGCGACATACTCCGCGCCCTGCGGGCCGACCGAGTAGCGCACCCGCTCGCCGGCCTTGGTGATGACCGACTGGCCGGCGCGCACCTCGTGCCGGACGCCGTCGCTGTCGACATGCACCGTGCCCTTGACGACGACCGTGATCTCGTCGAACTCCGGTGTCTGGTAGGGCTCCTCCCAGCCAGGGGGCGCCACCATGTGGGCCACCGACACCTCGGCGGTCTGGGTGGAGGCGAGGCCGACGTGCTCGTCGATGAGCTTGCCGCCGGGCACGGGGATGCGGATGGGGTCGGTGATGACGTGAGGCACGAGCGCAGTCTAGGGACCCGTGCGCTCCGGCGACACGGGCAGCGGCTCCGGCGCGGTGCCGTCGATGAGCGGCGTGAGGTGCCGGCGGAGCCGGGCGAAGAGCGCGGCGCCCAGGGCGGTGCCGGTGACGACCGTGACGGCCCAGACGCCGGCGTGCCCCGACCCGATGAGCAGCCCGGCCAGCGCCGGCCCGATGATCGACGCGACCGTCCAGGTCATGGCTTGGAGCGCGTTGTATCGGCCGCGCAGCTCCTCACGGGCCAGGGCGTTGACGAGCGCCGGCATGACCGGGGCCCACAGCGTCTCGCCGAGACCGAAGATGCCCAGGCCGATGACGACGGACCACACCGCAGCGGCCCCGTCGACCCGCCCGGAGGCGGCGATGACAACCCAGGCCACCGACCAGGTCAGCGCGGCCAGCGCCAGCAGTCGCGAGCGGGACCGCCCGCCGATGTGTCGGAGCGCGATGAGCTGGCCGAAGACGATGACGGCGGTGTTCGCGCCGAAGGCCCAGCCGAGGCGGTTCTCGGGCACGCCGCCGGCCTCGGTCGCGAAGGCGGTGAAGCCGGCCTCCATCTGGGCGTAGCCGAAGGTGATGACGATGCCGGCCACCGCGACGACGCGCAGCAGGGTGCGGTCGGCGAGCACCTCGCGCCAGCCGCCGGGCGGCTCGACCTCGGCCTCGCTGTCCGCCACGGGCACCCGGCCGGTGCCGCGGGGCAGCGTGGCGACGACGACGATGTATGCCGCGTAGGTGGCGGCGTCGATGAGGTAGAGCCGCTGGAAGGATGCGACCGAGGTGGTGTCGACGACGAAGGAGGAGACCAGGCCGCCGATGCCCAGCCCGGCGTTCATGAGCATGAACTGGATGCCGTAGACCCGCTCCCGCTCGGCCTCGGGCACCAGTCGGGTGAGCATGGCGGTCGCGGCGGGATAGAGCCCGACGGTGCCGAGACAGACGACGGTGGCGACAACGAAGGCATGGGGGACGGTCTCGATGAAGCCGATCGAGGCGACCGCGCAGGCCTCGACGACGAGGCCGACGACCATGACGACCCGTGGGCCGAAGCGGTCGATGAGGGTGCCCCCCAGCGGCGCGCCGGCGAAGGAGACGACGCCCATCCAGGCGAAGACCAGGCCGACGAGCTGGCCGGGGAAGCCGCGGGCGTGCGCGAAGTAGACGTAGAGGAAGGGCATCGTGAGCCCGCTGCCGAGCGCGGAGAAGGCGTTGCCGAGGAGCAGTCGGCGCACGAGCGGGTGACGCACGCGGGCCACTCTCGCAGCCGCTGGCTCGCCTGTGCAAAGCGATTGCGAACGCCGATGGGGGCGGCGGCGCGGCGACGCGGCATACCCCTGCGCGCGAGTATCGGATGAGTCGGGCTACGCCGATTCCTGACGCAACTACGGTTGCCCCGGGATCGCGCTCATCGTGAAGCAACCGTGGATGCACCAGGGATCGGGCGGACGTGAAGCAACCGTGGATGCACCACGAATCAGGCCGATGTCAAGCAACCGTTGGTTGCATCAGGAAATGCCGTTGGCTGGAGCATCCAATACTTCCGACACCACCACTGCCCTCCCCAGCCCGCCCCGGCCCCTGCCGCCCCTCACGGCTCCCGCGGTCAGGAGATCCGGTCGATGACGAGGGGTAGCAGCTGCGGCGCGCTCCCGGCGGGCTCGATGCTCCACGCCCCGTCGAGCGCGTCGAGGGCTCGCTCGAAGCGCTCGGGCGTGTCTGTGTGCAGGGTGAGCAGGGGCTCGCCGGCCCGCACCTCGTCGCCCGGCTTGGCGTGCATGACGACACCCGCGCCGGCCTGCACCGGATCCTCCTTGCGCGCCCGGCCGGCGCCGAGCCGCCACGCCGCGACGCCGACCTGCAGCGCGTCCAGCCGGGTGAGGACGCCGTCCTTCGCCGCCGACACGGTATGCCGCTCGCGCGCCTGCGGCAGCGGCGCATCCGGGTCGCCGCCCTGGGCGGCGATCATCCGCCGCCACACGTCCATGGCCCGGCCGTCGGCCAGCGCATCGGCAGGATCGACGTCCCCGCGCCCAACCGCAGCGAGCATCTCCCGAGCCAGCAGCACGGTGAGCTCGACGACGTCGGCCGGGCCGCCACCGGCGAGCACCTCGACCGACTCGGCGACCTCCAGGGCGTTCCCGGCCGTCCGACCGAGCGGAGTGTCCATCGCGGTGAGCAGCGCGACCGTCCGCACGCCGGCCTCCGTGCCGAGCCCCACCATCGTGCGGGCCAGCTCGCCGGCGCGCTCGACGTCCTTCATGAAGGCCCCGGAGCCGACCTTGACGTCCAGGACCAGCGCCCCCGTACCCTCGGCGATCTTCTTGCTCATGATCGAGCTGGCGATGAGCGGGATCGCCTCGACCGTGCCGGTGACGTCCCGCAGGGCATAGAGCCGCTTGTCTGCCGGCGCCAGACCCGACCCGGCCGCGCAGATCACCGCGCCCACGTCCTCGAGCTGCGCGAGCATCTCCGCGTTGGACAGCCCCGCCCGCCACCCAGGGATCGACTCGAGCTTGTCCAGCGTGCCGCCGGTGTGGCCGAGCCCGCGCCCGGACAGCTGGGGCACCGCCACACCGCACGCTGCGACGAGCGGCGCGAGCGGCAGGGTGATCTTGTCGCCGACCCCGCCGGTCGAGTGCTTGTCGGCGGTCGGTCGGGACAGCCCGGAGAAGTCGAGCCGCTCCCCCGAGGCGATCATCGCCGCGGTCCACCGGGCGATCTCTCGGGGCGTCATCCCGTTGAGCAGGATCGCCATCGCCAGCGCCGACATCTGCTCGTCGGCCACGACTCCCCGGGTGTAGGCGTCGATGACCCAGTCGATCCGGGCGCCGTCGAGCTCACCCCGGTCCCGCTTGGTGACGATGACCTCGACCGCGTCGAAGGGCTCGGTGGCGGGACGCTCGGTGCTGGCGCCGGTCGGAATGATCGAACTGCTCATCCGCCCATGATGGCGCACCGGGCTGCGGGATACTGCGATCCCGACCTGCGAGGAGACCCGATGTCCGCCAGCCCAGCCCGCACCCCCGACCGCACCTGGCTGGTCGCGCTCGCCGCGTCGCTCTGGGGACTGTCGGCGCTGTGGCGCGGGCCGCTGGCCAAGGAGCTGCCCGCCCTCGCCATCGTCTTCTGGGAGCACTCGCTGCTCACCGTGCTGGTCAGCCCGTGGCTCGTGCCGGCGGTGCGTCGCCTCCGTGCGGCGACCCGGCGCACCCAGCTGTCGGTGCTCGTCATCGGCGCCGGCTCGTCGGCGCTCGCGACGACGCTGTTCACCGCCGCCTTCCGGCTCGGCGACCCGATCACCCCGCAGGTGCTGCAGAAGCTGCAGCCGCTCATCGCGGCCACGCTCGCCGCCGTGCTCCTCGGCGAGCGACTGCGCCCGTCGTATGCCGCGTTCCTGCTCCCCGCGCTCGCCGGCGCCTGGCTGCTCGCCTTCGCCAATCCGCTCGGCGTGAGCGTGGCCAGCCTCCAGGCGGCCCTGCTCGCGGTCGGCGCCGCCGCGCTGTGGGCGGCCGGCACGGTGCTCGGCCGCGGGGCCAGCGCCGAGCTGTCCTTCCGCGACCTCACCGCCCTGCGCTTCGGAGTGGGTCTGGCCGCGCTCGCGGTCATCGCCACCGTCACCGGCACCTCGCTCATCGTGCCCCTGCAGGCCGCCCCGTCGATCGTGCTGCTCGCCCTGCTGCCCGGCCTGCTCGCGCTCACCCTCTACTACCTCGCGCTCGGGCGCACCCCGGCCTCCCGGGCCACCCTGGCCGAGCTCACCTTCCCGCTCACCGCCGCTCTCGTCGGGGTGCTCGCCTTCGGCGCCCGGCCCACGGCGACCCAGTGGCTCGGCGTCGCCATCGTCACCGCGACCGTCGTCGCCCTAGCCCTGCACGAGCAGCGCGCCCGCACCCCTGCCGTCGTCGTGCCCGAGCCGGTGCCCAGCGGGGCGGCGCAGCACCGGGCCTGACGACGCCGGACCCGGCGGCTCAGCGGGGCTCGGCCAGCCGGGTCAGGTCGTCCGGACCGAAGGCCTGCGGCAGCACCTCGCGCAGCGGCAGCACGCCCTGCGGGGTCTCGAGCAGGCAGTCGGGTCCGCCGTGCTCCCACAGCAGCTGGCGGCAGCGTCCGCACGGCATGAGCGGGCCGCCGTCGCGCCCCACGCAGACGACTGCGCGCAGCCGACCGCCGCCGGTGGCGACGAGGTCGCTCACCAGACCGCACTCGGCGCACAGCGCCACGCCGTATGCCGCGTTCTCGACGTTGCAGCCCGCGACGATCCGCCCGTCGTCGACGAGGCCGGCCGCCCCGACCGGGAAGCGCGAGTAGGGACAGTAGGCCCGCTCGAGCATCGCCCGCGCCGCCCGTCGCAGCGTCTCCCACTCGACCCGGTATGCCGCGGGCTCCCCGCCCGCAGCATGCTCGCCACCGGCGGTGGTCACCGGCCCCGACCTCGGGTCACTTGGCCTCGCCCTTGCGATAGACCTGTCCGTCGGCGGCGGGCATCCGCAGCTTCTGGCTGGCGAAGGCGAGCACGAGCAGGGTCGCGACGTAGGGCAGCATCCGGGTGAACTCGTCCGGCACCCGGTCGATGAGCGAGAACCACACGAGGACGAGCACCCCGAGGGCGACCTGCAGCGCCCCGATGACCGGCTTGCCCTGCCGCTTGCGCCACAGCGACCAGACCGCCCAGGCCACCAGGCCGAGGCCGATCGGCAGCAGATAGGCACGCACGACGTCGCCGCCACCGCGCAGCTGGATCGCGTCGGTGTAGCCGAACAGGGCCGCGCCGCCGGCCAGTCCGCCGGGACGCCAGTTGCCGAAGAGCATGGCCGCCAGACCGATGTAGCCTCGCCCGCCGGTCTGCCCCTCGCGGTAGAGGTTGGACGCGACGAGGACGAGGAAGCCGCCGGCGAGGCCGGCCAGACCCCCGGAGATGAGCACGGCGATGAGCTTGTGCCGGTAGACGTCGACACCCAGGGTCTCGGCCGCCTGCGGCTTCTCACCACAGGCGCGCACGCGCAGGCCGAAGGGGGTGCGCCACAGCACCCACCAGGTGAGCACGAAGAGCCCGATGCCGATGACGGTGAGGATGTTGAGGTTGGTGGTCAGCGCGCGCAGGATCGCGGCGAGGTCGGCGGCCAGCCAGATCCGCGACTCCTCGATCGACTTCAGCGCGTCGCCCACCCCGGGGATGCTGATGAACGGCAGCTGCGCCAGCGGCGGCGACTGGGTCGGCCCACCGCTGGGCAGACCGGAGAAGGTGCGCACCGCGAGATAGGAGGCCGCACCGGCACCGAGCAGGTTGACCGCGACACCGGAGACGATGTGGTCGACGCCGAAGACGACCGTGGCGAGCGCATGCACGGCGCCGCCGACGATGCCCATGCCGATGGCGCCGAGGATGCCGGCCCACGGCCCGTAGTAGCAGCCGAAGAAAGCGGCGCCCCAGGTGCCGAGGATCATCATGCCCTCGAGGCCGATGTTGACGACGCCGGCCCGCTCGGACCACAGACCGCCGAGACCGGCCAGGCCGATCGGCATGGCGAGCGCGGTGGCCGCCATGAGCGCACCGGAGGAGTCGATGTCGTGGGCTCCGGTGAGCACCCGGATCGTCGAGACGACGACGAGCGCGGCGCCGACCACGGCATACCAGAACCACGTCGGTCGACGGCGGGCTGCGCCGTCGGCCTCGGTCTCGACGGTCGAGCCGACCTGCAGTCCGCTGCTCATGCGGTCACCCCCTCGGGCTGACGCTCGCGCGCTCGCTGCGCGGCCAGCTGGGCGGCGACCCGGCGCTGCTCCATCGCGATGCCGCCGCGGCGGACCAGCTCGTAGGCGACGACCACGGACAGCACCATGACTCCTTGGATGACGTCGACGAGCTTCTCCGAGACGCCGGCGTTGATCGGCAGGCCGACCGCCTGTTGGCCGAGGTAGCCCCAGAGCAGCGCGGCGGCGGCCATGCCCATCGGGTGGTTGCGCCCGAGCAGCGCGATGGCGATGCCGGCGAAGCCGAGCCCGGGCTGGAAGGTGTCGCCGTAGGCGTAGTCCTGACCGAAGAGCAGCGGCATCCCGACCAGGCCGGCGGCAGCTCCGGAGAGCAGCATGGCGACGAGGACCATCCGCTTGACCTTGACGCCGCTGGCCAGGGCCGCGGTCTCGGAGGCGCCGGTGGCCCGCAGGTCGAAGCCGAAGCGGGTCTTGCCGAGGAGGAACCAGTTGGCGACGCCGACGAGGATCGCGAGGACGATCAGGCCGTAGACCTTCTCCGGCGTCGCGATGATGCCGTCCAGGCTGATGCCGGGCACCCACGCGCTCTCGGCGATCGGCTGGGTGGTGCGGACGTTGCTGCCGGTGGCCTGGTGGGCGACCTTGGCCAACAGGAAGGCGACGAGGTTTGTTGCGATCGCGTTGAGCATGATCGTCGAGATGACCTCGGAGACCCCGCGCCCGACCTTGAGCAGGCCGGCGATGCCCGACCACAGCGCCCCGCTGAGCATCGCGACGACGAGCGCGATGACGACGACGAGCGGGCCCGGAAGGCCGTTGTTCGAGCCCCAGCCGGCGACCAGCGCCGCGCAGAAGGCGGCCACCCGGTACTGCCCGTCGACGCCGATGTTGAAGAGGTTCATCTTGAAGCCGATCGCGGCGGCGACGGCCGAGAGGTAGAAGACGACCGCGGCGTTGATCATCGCGATGACCTGTCGCGGCTTGGGCGCCTGGAAGAACTGTCGCCACACCGCTCCGACGTCGTCCTTGGCGAGCAGCAGGATGAGCGAGGTGATCGTCAGGGCCACGACGAGCGCCAGGATGGGCGCCGCTGCGCCCATCCCGAGCCGTCGCAGATCGATGCGCCTCATGCCGGGTTCTCCTCATCCTGGGGGCGGTCGTGCGGGGGTGGCGCATCCGCGCCCTTGGCCCCGGTCATGGCGGCACCGAGCTCCTCGCGGGTGACCGTGGCCGGGTCGTAGGGCTCGGAGAGCCCACCGCGGAGGATCACCCGGATCGTGTCGGAGAGCCCGACGAGCTCCTCGAGGTCGGCGCTGATGAGCAGCACGGCCATGCCGCCGCGGCGGGCGTCCTTGATGAGGTCCCAGATGACGGCCTGGGCGCCGACGTCGACGCCGCGGGTGGGGTGGGCGGCGAGCAGCACCTTGGGGTGATGGCTCATCTCGCGCCCGACGATGAGCTTCTGCTGGTTGCCGCCGGAGAGCGATCCCGCGGTGACCATGATCGAGGGGGTGCGGACGTCGTAGGCCTTGACGATGTCGCGGGTCTGCTCCTGGACGGCCTTGGCGTCGATGAGCGCGCCCCTGGCGGCCGGGCGTTGGGTCTGGTGGCCGAGCACGACGTTCTCCCACAGCGGCGACTCCAGCAGCAGCCCGTGCCGGTGCCGGTCCTCGGGGATGTAGCCCACTCCGGCCTCGCGGATCTCGCGGACCTGCCAGTCGCTGATGTCGGTCTGCTCGAGCAGCACGGTGCCGGCGCTGGGCTCGCGGATCCCCATGACGACCTCGACGAGCTCGGCCTGGCCGTTGCCCTCGACCCCGGCGATGCCGAGGATCTCACCGGCGTGGATGACCAGGTCGATGTGGTCGAGGGCCTTGCGCTGCCCGGGCGGGCCGGCCAGGTCGATGCCCTGCAGGGTGAGCACCGGGCGGTCGGTGACCGTCGACTCCTCGGTCTGCGGCGAGGGCAGCTCCGAGCCGACCATGAGCTCGGCGAGCTTGCGGGGCGTGACGCCCTTGGGGTCGACGGCGGCGACCGTCGTGCCGCGCCGGATCACCGTGATGTCGTCGGCGACCTTGAGCACCTCGTCGAGCTTGTGCGAGATGAAGATGACGGTGAGTCCCTCGGCCTTGAGCTCGCGCAGGTTGCCGAAGAGCTCGTCGACCTCCTGCGGCACGAGCACCGCGGTCGGCTCGTCGAGGATGAGGATCTTCGCCCCGCGATAGAGCACCTTGAGGATCTCGACCCGCTGGCGCGCACCGACCCCGAGGTCGGCGACCAGGTCGTCGGGCCGCACCCCGAGACCGTAGGCCTTGGCGATCCGGGTGATCTCGGCGCGGGCGGCGTCGCCGATGCCGTGCATCCGCTCGGCGCCGAGCACGACGTTCTCGAGGACGGTGAGGTTGTCGGCGAGCATGAAGTGCTGGAAGACCATGCCGATGCCGGCGTTGATCGCGTCGGTCGGGCTCTTGAGGGCGATCTGCTGGCCGTTGACCGAGATGGTGCCCTCGTCGGGGGCCTGCACGCCGTAGAGGATCTTCATCAGCGTCGACTTGCCCGCGCCGTTCTCGCCGACGATGGCGTGCACCGTGCCCCGGCGCACCACGAGCTCGATGTCCTTGTTGGCGACGACGCCTGGGAAGCGCTTGGTGATGCCGTGCAGCTCGACGGCGTTGGCGGAGCCCGCGGCGGCGGGCGGTGCGGCAGGAGCGGCGGCAGTCACGGGCACAACCTACTCGCGCGTATGCCGCGCGGACAGGGATTCCTCCGCGGCTCGCCGCCCCACCCCTCCGCGGCTCGCCGCCCCACCCCTCCGCGGCTCGCCGCCCCACCCCTCCGCGGCTCGCCGCCCCACCCCTCCGCGGCTCGCCGCGCCACCCCTCCGCGGCTCGCCGCCCCACCCCTCCGCGGCTCGCCGCCCCACCCCTCCGCGAAACGACGCCATGGCGTCGTTCTGGCTGGGTGGCGGCGCTATAACGACGCCACCCACGCGAAACGACGCCATGGCGTCGTTATGGGGGGGCAGCGGGGGGGCAGCGGGGGGGCAGCGGGAGGGCAGCGGGAGGGCAGCGGTATGCCGCCGCGCCGAGCTGGGGACGCGACTGACCGGCCCGACTGACCAGCTCGCCACGGACAAGCGAGCGGCCCGGGTGAGCGAGACGCTCACCCGGGCCGCGCGGCATACCGGATCGATGCAGCCGATCAGGCGGAGGGCACCTTCACGGTGCCGTCCGAGATCTGCTTCTTGTAGTCGTCGAGCTTGGCCTTGATGTCGTCGATCTTGCCGCCGGTCGTGGCGTAGTCGACGCCACCGGCCTTGAGGTCGAAGGTCTTGACACCGGCCTTGAAGGAGCCGTCCTTGACCGACTTGATGAAGTCGTAGACCGCGACGTCGACCTTCTTGAGCATCGAGGTGATGATGACGTCACGGACGTCGGCAGCAGCGGTCTTGGCCTGGTCGGAGTCGACGCCGATCGCCATCTTGCCCGCGGCCTTGGCGGCGGTGAAGACGCCACCACCGGAGCCACCGGCGGCGTGGTAGACGATGTCCGCGCCGTCCTGGTACATCTTCTCGGCCGCGGCCTTGCCCTTGGCGACGTCGTTGAAGCCGGAGAAGTCAGGGACCTGGGTGAGGTACTTGCTGTCGACCTTGATCGCCGGGTTGACCGCGGCGACGCCGGCCTTGAAGCCCGCCTCGAACTTCTTGATGAGCGGGGTCTCGACCCCGCCGACGAAGCCGACGTGGTTGCTCTTGGTCTTCAGCGCAGCGGCCGCACCGACGAGGAAGGAGCCCTCGTTCTCGGCGAAGACGATCTGCTCGACGTTGGCGCCCTTGGAGTCGTCGGACGAGTCGTCGACGATGGCGAACTTGACGTTCGGGTAGGCCTTGGCGACCTTGCCGACGCTCTTGGCGTAGGCGAAGCCGACCGCGACGATGTTCGTGTAGCCGGCGTCGATGAGCTGCTTGAGCCGCTCCTCACGGGCCGACTCGGCCTCACCGGTGGTCGCGGATGCCTCCTTGCTGGACACGCCGAGGTCCTTCATCGCCTTGTCGAGACCGGCGGCGGCGGCATCGTTGAACGACTGGTCACCACGACCGCCCACGTCGTAGGCCATGCCGACCTTGATGCCCGCGGCCGAGGACGCGCCGCCCCCGGTGGAGCCGGCGGTCGAGCCGCCTCCGGGGTTGTTCGTGCTGCTCCCGCAGGCAGCGAGCGCGAGGGAAGCAGCCGTGACGGCGACTGCGTACTTCATCACCTGACGCAAGGTGTTCTCCTTCATCGACGAAAGGCGCGGAGTAGCGCCTCACCGACGAGGACAATAGCCCGCGGTATGCCGCGTGGTCGCCCCCGCACGGGGGGCTGGCGCGGAAGTGTTACCGAAGCGACACCGCGCCGAGACCCCCGGCCCAGGGGGCTCGCCGCCAGACTCAGCGGCCGCTCTCGCGGGCCCTCGTCACAGCCGCCACGACCGCCTCGCTGAGCACTCGGGCACCACCGGCCACGGCTCGCTCGTCGACGGTGAAGTCGCCCTGGTGCAGGTCGTAGGTCGTCCCGCCCGGCGTGCGGGTGCCGAGCCGGGCCAGCGCGCCGGGGATCCGGGTGAGATACCAGGCGAAGTCCTCGCCGCCGAGCGACTGCGGGACCGGCCGCTCCACCGCGCCGGACCGGCCGACCGCGTCGCGGAGCACCTCGACCCCGTGGGCGTGGTTGACGACCGGCGGGACGCCCGGCGTGTAGCGCACCTCGGCGGACACGGCATACGGGGCGACGATCGCGGTGAGCGCCTCACGGACCAGCGGCTCGGCGCCCCGCCAGACCGCCGCGTCGAGGCAGCGCAGCGTGCCGGCCGCGATGCCGCTGGCGGGGATGACGTTGGAGGCGCCGCCGGCGTGGATCGACCCCCACACGACCGACAGGCCGGCCCGCGGGTCGACCCGGCGGGAGAGCACCGCGGGCAGCTCGGAGACGACCTTGGCGAGGGCGAAGGTGAGGTCCTGGGTCAGGTGGGGGCGCGAGGTGTGCCCGCCGGAGCCGTGCAGGGTGACCTCGATGCCGTCGGCCGCAGCGGTGATCGGGCCGACCCGCAGGCCGATCTCGCCGACGTCGAGCGTCGGCTCGCAGTGCAGGCCGTAGATCTCGTCGACGCCCTCAAGGCCGCCGTCGTCGATGACCGCGAGCGCGCCGCCGGGCACGATCTCCTCGGCCGGCTGGAAGAGCAGCCGCACGGCGGCGCCCGCGTCGGCGAGCTGCGCGGCATACCCGGCGAGGCCCAGGCCGGCGCCGAGGCAGGCGACGGTGTGCACGTCGTGACCGCAGGCGTGCGTGACGCCGTCGGTCGTGCTGGCGTAGCTGAGCCCGGTGCGCTCGACCACCGGGAGCGCGTCGAGGTCGGCGCGCAGGGCGACCCGGTATGCCGCGTCCGCCGGCCCGAGGTCGGCGACCAGTCCGGTGCGGCCGGTGGCCGTGGTGACCTGGAAGCCGGCGGCGACGAGCCGGTCGGCGACCAGGTCGGTCGTGCGCCGCTCGTGCCAGGACAGCTCGGGGTGGGCGTGGATGTCGCGGCGGATCCGGACGAGCTCGGGCTCGAGGGCCGTGATGGTCGCCTGCAGCTGTGGTGACAGGGTGCTCGCCAGGGTCGCGGAGGTGGCCGATGTCATGGTGGCAGCCAGCGTAGTGTGCCGCCATGACGCTCACCTCCGCCGTTGGTCCTGCGGGGGCCGACGCTCGGCTGGAGCTCTCGGCCGAGGTCGCCGAGGCGCTCGCGACTGGTCGGCCGGTCGTCGCGCTCGAGTCGACGATCCTCGCCCACGGGCTGCCCCGGGGCGAGAACCTGCGGGTGGCCGGCGAGATCGAGGCGGCGGTGCGGGCCGGGGGTGCGGTGCCGGCGACGATCGCGGTGCTCGACGGGGTCGGGCGGGTCGGCCTGGACGCGGCGGCGCTGGAGCGGCTGTGCCTCGCCGACGACGTGCAGAAGCTGTCGGTGCGTGACCTCGGGGTGGCGCTGGCGCTGGGCCGGTCGGGCGCGACGACGGTCGCGTCGACGAGCGCGCTGGCCTGGCGGGCGGGGATCCGGATCTTCGCGACCGGCGGGCTGGGGGGCGTGCACCGCGAGGCGGGTCGGACCTTCGACATCTCGGCCGACCTCGGGGTGGTCGGGCGGACGCCGGTCATGGTGGTCTGCGCGGGGGTGAAGTCGATGCTCGACGTGTCGGCGACGCTTGAGCGGCTCGAGACGCTCTCGGTGCCGGTCCTCGGCTATCGCACCGACGCCTTCCCCGGCTTCTACCTGTCCGACAGTGGGTATGCCGTGCCGTGGCGGGTCGACTCGGCCACCGAGGCGGCGGCGGTGCTGCACGCGCGGGACCGGCTCGGGACCGACCAGGCCGGGGTGATCCTCGCCAACCCGCTCCCCCCGGATCGGCAGCTCGACCCGGCCCTGCACGACCGGCTGGTCGGCGAGGGGCTGGCGCTGCTCGAGCGCGAGGGCGTGACCGGCAAGCAGGTGACGCCTCGGCTGCTCGCCTACTTCCACGAGCACTCCCGTGGCGAGTCGCTGCGGGTCAACGTCGAGCTCGTCCTGGCGAACGCGCGGCTCGCCGGCGAGGTGGCCAATGCGTATGCCGCGCAACGGGATTGATGCTGGGATTGACGCTCGTGGATGAGGCTGCACCTGCTGACCGCCGGCCGGTTGTCGTCGTGGGCGACGTCGGGCTCGACGTCATCGCGACCATGCTCGGCCCCTTCCGGCAGGGCAGCGACACGCCCTCGGCGGTGGCGACCCACCCGGGAGGCGCCGGCGCGAACACGGCGGCGTGGCTCGCGGCATACGGGATGGACGTGACGGTGTGCGGCCGGGTCGGCGACGACGCGGCGGGGCGCGCCGCGGTCGGCGAGCTGGAGGCGAGCGGGGTGCGGTGTGCCGTCGCGCTCGACGCGCGGCTGCCGACCGGGTTGGTTGTCGTCGTCGTCGACGAGAGCGGGGAGCGGAGTCTGTTCCCGGCGCGGGGAGCGAATTCGGCTCTGACGGAGGCTGATTGCGACCTCGACGTGGTTGTGTCTGCAGCCGGGGGGCGGGGGGCCGGGCGCGCGGCGTGCGGGCGAGAGACGGCAGGGCTGGCGGCTGGGCCAGCGGCGGCCGGGCGAGAGACGGAAGGGCCGGCGGACGGGCATCTGCACGTGTCGGGCTATGTGCTGCTCGACGAGGGGTCGCGGGCGGCCGGGCTGGCGGCTCTGGCCCAGGCACGCGCGCGCGGGTGGACGACGTCGGTCGACCCTCAGGCGGCATCGTTGGTCGAGCGGGTCGGGGCTGCGGCGTTCCTCGAGTGGGTGCGTGGCGTCGACCTGCTGCTGCCGAACGAGGGCGAGCTCACAGCGCTCGACGGTGCGACGGCGGCGCTGGGCTCGGTGCGGGCGGTGGCGGTGACGGCCGGTCCGGCGGGGGCGCGCTGGGTGGCCGAGGGCGTCGAGGTGACGGTGCCCGCGCCGGCGGTCGACCTCGTCGACCCGACCGGCTGTGGTGATGCCTTCGACGCGGGCCTGCTCGCGGCCTGGCTGAGCGGTGCGGACCCCGAGAGCGCCCTGCGCGCCGGTGTCGCCGCCGGCTCGCGAGCGGCCACCACGCCCGGCGCCCGACCCCCCGCTGGCCCCCCCTTCTAGCGCTGGCCGGGCTCGCTATGCCGCCGGCCCCGTTGGACCAACTGGGGGGTTCCGCCGCTATTGGATGCTCCCGCTCGCACCGTTTCCTGGGGCATCCACGGTTGCACCAGGAATCGCCCGCTCCTGGTGCATCCACGGTTGCATCAGGAACGTGGCGACGCCGACGCATCCACGGTTGCACCAGGAATCGGCCGCGGCTGGGGCAATCTCGGTTGCGTCAGGAATCGGCCCGGGCTGGGACAATCTCGATTGCACCACGATCGGGGCAGGTCGGGGGCATCCGATACTTCCGGGAACCCCTAGTGGTCGCCCACAGCGGATTCCGGCGAAACGGGCCACAGGGCGAGGACGACCCCCTGCCTGGCTGAACCGCGCCAGCCCGCCTCCTCCTGGAGCCCTCGGGTCGAAGTCCTCTAGGGCTGGAGTCCTAGGGCGCGAGCCTGGGGCCGGGTCCCCACGGGACGGCTGCCCGACCGGGCCCAAGACCCGGCAGGTCAGGCGTGCGCGAGCTTCTCGCTCATCCGCGCTGCGAGGCGGGTCCGCGGGTCGGCGAGCCGGGTGGCGGTCTCGAGCATCGTCTCGTGGCTGGCCTTGTCGAGCTGCTGGTTGAACAGCTCGCCCTCGGCCTCCATGACCCGCAGCCGGGCGTAGTAGAGCGTGTCCTCGGCGAGGTGCGCCATGACGACCATCCCGGTGAGCAGCGGGTGGTTCATCGTCACGTTCTGTCCACGCGCCCGCCCGTGCTCGAGCTCGACGGCCAAGGCGTAGGCGAACTCGTCGAGGTGGCCGAGGGTGCGCTCACCCTGGAAGCTCTTGGGCCGCTGCAGGAAGTCGTTGAGGATCGTTGGAGCCGGCTCACCGTCCTCGTCCTCGGGCGTGAGATAGCCGTCCCGGATCAAGGCAGCCAGCAGGCCGAGGATCTTGTCCGCCTCGCCGATCGGCACGACATTGCAGCCGAGCTTGTCCTCCGGAGCGATCTGCTCGAGCGTGAGCGTGGCCCAATTGCGCCGAACCCCGAGCGACCGGCAGAACCGCCCCACCGCGTCCTTGGCGAGGAAGTCGAAGGCCACGTCCTTGCCGTCGGTGAACGCCGAGACCGTGTCGACGACGTAGTGGGCCAAGGCAGCAGAGTCCGCCCTCGCCTTGATCGCCTCGGCGAATGATCCGAATGCCGCCATGTCGCGAGCCCTCCTTGGCTCAGAAGGCGTCGGTGGGGGTGTAGACGCCCCACACCTCGCGCAGCGCGTGGGCGACCTCTCCGCCCGTGGCCCGCAGCCGCAGTGCCTCCTTCATCGGGTACAGCACGTTGTCTGTCCCCCGGGCGGCGGCTTTCAGTACCTCGAGTGCGGCCGCGACCGCGTCGTTGTCGCGGTCGGCGCGCAGCGCGGCGAGCCGGGCCTTCTGGTCGGCCTCGATCGACGGGTCGACCCGCAGCGGCTCGTAGTGGTCCTCGACGTCGAGGGTGAAGCGGTTGACCCCGATGACGGTGCGCTCGCCCTCGTCGATCTGCAGCGCCACGTCATAGGCGGACCGCTCGATCTCGGACTTCTGGAAGCCCTGCTCGATCGCCGCGACCGCGCCGCCGCGGTCCTCGACGGCCTGGATGAGCTCGACGATCGCCGTCTCCAGCTCGTCGGTCATCGCCTCGATGGCGTAGGACCCGGCAAACGGGTCGACCGTCTTGCACACGTCGGTCTCATAGGCGATGACCTGCTGGGTGCGCAGCGCGAGCCGCGCGGCCTTCTCGGTCGGCAGCGCGATCGCCTCGTCGTAGGAGTTCGTGTGCAGCGACTGGGTGCCGCCGAGCACCGCGCCGAGCCCTTGCAGGGCCACCCGGATGAGGTTGACCTCGGGCTGCTGCGCGGTGAGCTGCACCCCGGCCGTCTGGGTGTGGAAGCGCAGCATCTGGCTCTTGGGGTTCTTCGCCCCGAACTCGTCGCGCATGATCCGCGCCCAGATCCGCCGGGCCGCCCGGAACTTCGCGATCTCCTCCAGCAGCGTCGTGCGGGCGACGAAGAAGAACGACAGCCGCGGCGCGAAGTCGTCGACGTCCAGCCCGGCCGCCTGGGCCGCACGGACATACTCCTTGGCGTTGGCCAGGGTGAAGGCGATCTCCTGCGCGGGCGTCGCCCCCGCCTCGGCCATGTGGTAGCCGGAGATGGAGATGGTGTTCCAGCGCGGCATCTCCTTGTGGCAGTAGGCGAAGACGTCGGAGATGAGCCGCAGTGACTCCTTCGGCGGGTAGATGTAGGTCCCGCGCGCGATGTACTCCTTGAGCACGTCGTTCTGGATCGTGCCGGTGAGCTGGTCGCCGGTCACCCCCTGCTCCTCGGCGACGAGCTGGTAGAGCAGCAGCAGCGTCGAGCCGGGCGCGTTGATCGTCATCGACGTCGAGATCTTGTCCAGCGGCAGCCCGTCGAAGAGGATCCGCATGTCCTCGATCGAGTCGATGGCGACACCGACCTTGCCGACCTCGCCGGAGGAGATCGCCTCGTCGCTGTCGTAGCCCATCTGGGTCGGCAGGTCGAAGGCGACGGAGAGCCCGCCGGTGCCGGCCTTGACCAGCGCGTGGTAGCGCTCGTTGGACTCCTTGGCGGTGCCGAAGCCGGCGTACTGCCGCATCGTCCACGGCTTGCCCGTGTACATCGTGGGATAGACCCCACGGGTGAACGGGTAGCGCCCGGGGTCGCCGAGGCGCTCGCCGGCGTCGAAGCCGTCCTGGTCGGCCGCGGCATACACGGGCTTGATGGGCAGGTCGGACTCGGTCTTCGCCTCAGCCATGGGCCTGAGCGTAGTCGGGTGGATCGCCCCGGTCACGGGGGCGATGGTCACACCCTGTCGGTATGCCGCCCGCGCGCGCTCAGACGGCGGGGTCGCCGGCCGCGACGCGCTCGGCGTTGCTGCGCAGGATGCAGAACGGATTGCCCTCCGGATCCTCCAGCACCACCCAGCCGCGGCCGTCGGGAGTGCGCCGGTCGTGGGTCTGCCGGGCCCCGAGGGCAACGGCGCGTGCGACCTCCTCGTCGCGGGTCGCGGCCCCGTCCGGCCGCAGGTCGAAGTGCATCCGACCCGCCTCCTGCCGCCGCTCGGCCTCGATGAACAGGATCCGGTGGCGGCGATCCGAGGAGGAGATCGTGCACTCCTCATGGCCGGGCTCGTTCGGGTCGTCGGGGTCGTCGGCGTAGCCGAGCAGCTGCGCCCAGAAGACCGACAGGGCGTAGGCGTCACGGGCGTTGACCGTCGTGTGCGACACGAAGAGCGGCATACCGGAACCCTAGGCGTCCCATGCTCCGCCGGCGAATGAGAAGCGAACGACCTCAGCTCCTCGCCCGGACGAGCTCCTCCCGCTTGCGCGCCCAGCGGGCGGCGATGCCGTCCAGCTCGGCACCGATGAAGTCGAGGAAGGCGATGGACAGCTCGAGCCTCGCCCCGGCCTCCGTGCCGACCCCGCCGACCGCGCCGATGCCGGCGGCCATCGCGTCGCGGATCGGCGGATAGACCTGGTCGTGGCTGAGCATGACGTCCTGCCAGGCGTCCTCGACGACCACGAAGACGTCTCGGCGAGAGCCGCGCTCGCGCTCCCGGTGGATCATGTGGACCTGCTCGAGATAGCGCACGGCGCCCGAGACGGCCGCCGGGCTCACCGCCAGCGCCTCGGCCAGCTCGGCCGCGGTCAGCCGCCCGTGCTCGTCGGCCAGCAGGGCGGCGAAGACCCGGCTGGGCAGCCGGGGCAGGCCCGAGGCGGTGAAGACCGAGCCCAGTCGCTCGACGAACGCGGCGACCGCCCGCTCGTCCCGCACCCCGCTCCGTCGCGCCATGCGGCATACCTTATAACATTCACAAACTTCTGAAGGAAGCGTAGGCTGCCGATCGTGGCACCCACTCCCCCCATCGACATCCACGGCCTGCGCAAGACCTTCGGCTCCACCGTCGCCCTCGACGGGCTCGACCTCGTCGTCGAGCCGGGCCAGATCCACGGCTTCCTCGGCCCCAACGGGTCCGGCAAGTCGACGACGATCCGCATCCTGCTCGGCCTGCTGCGCGCTGACTCCGGCACCGTGCACCTGCTCGGCGGCGACCCGTGGGCCGACGCGCCCGCCCTCCACCGCCGGCTCGCCTATGTGCCCGGCGACGTCAGCCTGTGGCCCGGGCTCACCGGCGGCGAGGCGATCGACCTGCTCGGCCGGGCCCGCGGCGGCATCGACAAGGCACGGCGCGACGCGCTGCTCGAGCGCTTCGACCTGGACCCCACGAAGAAGGGCCGCACCTACTCCAAGGGCAACCGGCAGAAGGTCGCGCTGGTCGCCGCCCTCGCCTCCGACGTCGAGCTGCTGCTGCTCGACGAGCCGACGAGCGGGCTCGACCCGCTCATGGAGCGGCAGTTCAGCGAGGTCGTCCGCGAGGGCCGGCACGAGGGGCTCAGCGTGCTCCTCTCGAGCCACATCCTCAGCGAGGTCGAGGCGCTCTGCGACCACGTGAGCATCATCAAGGCCGGCCGGGTCGTCGAGTCCGGCACGCTCGCCCAGCTGCGCCACCTCACCCGCACCCAGGTCACCGCCGACCTCGCCTCCACACCCCCGGCCGAATTGGCCTCTCTGCCAGGCGTGCACGATCTGCACGTCGACGGCACCCGGCTCACCTGCCAGGTCGAGGACTCCGGGCTGGCCGGCCTGCTCGCCCGGCTGAGCTCCCTCGGCGTGCAGGCCCTCACCAGCTCGCCGCCCACCCTGGAGGAGCTCTTCCTGCGCCACTACGACGAGTCCGACCGATGACCGCCGCGGTCGCCTCGCGCACGTCGGCCGGATCGAGCAGCCGGTATGCCGCGCTCGGCCTCCTCGCGCGACTCGCCTTGCGCCGCAGCCGGATCTACTATGGCGTGTGGGTGCTGGCGCTCGTCGCGACCCTGGCCGCGACGGTCGCGGCATACGAGCGCGTCGTGCCACCGGGCGCCAGCGCCGAGCTGACCATGAAGGCCCTCGGGGGCAACCCGACGATGCGCGCCATGCTCGGTCCGCCCTTCGACCTGATGACCCCCGGCGGCTTCACGATGTGGCGGGTCGGCACCTTCGCGGCGGCTGCGCTGGCCTGGATGGCGGCCTTCGGGGTGATCCGGGCGACCCGCGCCGAGGAGGAGGACGGTCGGCTCGAGCTGCTTCGGGCCGGGGCAGTCGGGCGGCGGGCGCCGCTGGCCGCGGGTGTCCTCGTGGCCGTCGGGGCGTGCCTGGCCGTGGGGCTGCTGAGTGCGGCCAGCCTGGCCCGCACCGCGCCGCCGGCCGGGTCGGCACTCCTGCTCGGACTCGGCATCGCGGCGGTCGGCGTCGTCGGCGCCGGAGTCGGCGCGGTGACCGCGCAGGTGAGCGAATCTGCCCGTGGCGCAAGGGGGCTCGCGAGCGCCGGGCTCGGCGCGGCATACCTCGTGCGGGCCATGGCGGACGGCAGCGCGGAGTCCTCGGCGCTGCGGCCGCTGGCCTGGGCCTCGCCGCTGGAGTGGGCCGCGCTCGCGCGCCCGTATGCCGGTGACCGCTGGATCGTGCTGCTCTTGCCGCTGCTGCTCGCCGTCGGGTTGGTCGCGCTGGCGTTCCGGCTGGAGGCGGTGCGCGACCATGGCGCAGGGCTGCGACAGAGCGGACGAGGCCCGGCGGTCGGGTCGGCGCGACTGGCGTCCGCGGCCGGGCTGGCCGCCCGGCTGCACCGCGGCAGCATCCTCGGCTGGACCGCCGGCATCGTGGTCTTCGCGCTGGCGATGGGCTCGCTGAGCGACGCCTTCGGCACGATGATGAAGGACCTGCCCGAGCTGGCCGAGATGTTCCGCCGGATGGGCGGCGGGGCAGCCGATCTGCGCGAGGCCTTCTACACGGCGATGCTCGGGCTCGTCGTCATCGTGCTCGCGATGCTGGGGGTGCAGACTCTCGGCCGGCTGCATCGCGAGGAGGAGCGTGGGCACGCCGAGCTGCTGCTGTCGACGGCGACGACCCGGCAGGCCTTCGCGCTGAGCCACCTCGTGCCGGCGCTCGTCGTGCCGACCGTGCTGCTCGTGGTGTGCGGTGGTTTGCTCGGGCTCAACGAGGCGATCGGATCGGGCTCCTCGGCTCCGGTGTGGCAGGTCGCCGGCGCCGCCCTCGTGCTCGCCCCGGGCATCTGGGTGGTCGTCGGCGTGGCGATGCTCCTGCACGGGTGGGTGCCTCGGCTGCTCGGGGTGGCCTGGGGGCTGGTCGGTTGGTCGCTCTTCGTCGCGTGGATCGGCGAGATCCTCGGCTGGCCGGAATGGCTGATCTCGCTGACCCCCTTCGCCGCGCTGCCGGCGCTGCCCGCCGAGCCGCTCACCTGGACCCCGGTGATCGTGACGACGGTGCTCGCGGCGCTGCTGTGCGTCGGGGGGCTGGTCGGCTATCGCCGGCGCGACCTCGGCTGAGTCCGCCTCCCCACACCCCCCTTCGCCGAGCGGACCATGCCACGCCGAGCGGACCATCCCACGCCGAGCGGACCATGCCACGCCGAGCGGACTATGCCACGCCGAGCGGCGCGAGGCGGACCGCCGGGTCGGGAGACACGGCATACCGGAACTTTGTAGGGTGGCCGAGACGTCAGGTGACCGACCGCCACCCCGGCGCCCGCACCCGGCCCCACGCCCGCAGGAGAGATCGATGACCCAGCCGCCCACCGACGCTGCCGCCGCCGTCCAGCCGCTGGCCCCGCCCGCCCCGGCCGACTCGCTGCGGCTCGAGGCACCGGCCGCCATGCAGGCCGTGCCGGCGACCGCCGCCCCCAAGATGGCGCCGGCCGTGCCCGAGGCCGCGCTGCCCGGTCTCGACGCCAAGGTCGACACCTACCTCACCACCCTGCTCACCGCCCAGCCGAAGAGCCCGCAGTTCGAGGCCAAGGCCAACGACGTCCGCACGATGGGCGACGACGACATCCGGCGCGCCGCCGAGTCCTCCAACCGGCTGCTCCAGTCGCCGGTCAAGGCGCTGCAGGAGGGCGGGCTGTCCGAGGGCTCCAAGGTCGGCAAGACCCTGCTCGAGCTGCGCCGCACCGTCGAGGACCTCGACCCCAGCCAGGCCACCGGCACCCGGAAGATCCTCGGGATGATCCCCTTCGGCGACAAGATCGTCGACTACTTCCGCAAGTACCAGTCCGCGCAGAGCCACCTCGACGGCATCCTGCAGTCGCTGCGCCAGGGCCAGGACGAGCTGCGCCGCGACAACGTCGCGCTCAACCTCGAGAAGCAGAACCTCTGGGAGTCGATGGGCCGGCTCAACCAGTACGTCTACATCGCCGAGCGCCTCGACGCCAAGCTCGCCGCCCAGATCGCCACCCTCGAGGCGACCGACCCCGAGAAGGCGACGACGCTCAAGCAGGACGTCCTCTTCTACGTGCGCCAGAAGCACCAGGACCTGCTCACCCAGCTCGCCGTGTCGATCCAGAACTACCTCGCCATCGACATCACGATCAAGAACAACATCGAATTGGTCAAGGGCGTCGACCGCGCCTCGACGACCACGGTGTCGGCGCTGCGCACCGCGGTCATCGTCGCCCAGGCGCTGTCCAACCAGAAGCTCGTCCTCGACCAGATCACCGCGCTCAACGAGACGACGAGCGGGCTCATCCAGTCGACCTCGGAGATGCTGCGCGACAACTCGGTCCGCATCCAGGAGCAGGCCGCCAGCGCCACCATCGGCCTGCCGCAGCTGCAGGCCGCCTTCCAGAACATCTACCAGACCATGGATGCCATCGACGCCTTCAAGGTGCAGGCGCTCGACGGGATGGCCGCGACCATCGGCGTGCTCGAGACCGAGGTGCAGAAGTCGCGCGCCTACATCGACCGGGCCAACCGGACCAATCCGCAGGTGCAGGCCGGCGTGCTCGACCTGGGTCGCTGATCCCGGGTCGCTGAGCGGCACGGGCTGAGGTCAGCCGAGCACTCGCCGGCTCGGATGTCCCGTCCACCGCGGGCACACGGCAGAATGCCGCGCATGGGCATCGGCGAATGGCTCGGCTTCGGGCAGGAGAAGAAGCCCGACCCTGAGCCGACGCCGGTCCACCGCGTGCCCACCCGGGAGGACCTGCTCGCCGCGGTCGAGCGGGTCGAGCAGGTCGCGCGCGACGGGCAGGTGCCCGGCCTGGTGATGTCCCGGCTGCGCCGGGTCACCGGGATCGTCCGCGACACCATCCCGCGCATGGACCGGCTGGGCTCCGGCAGCGTCCAGGCCTACAACGTCATGGCGATGTGCACCGACTACCTGCCCGAGGCGATCGGCGGCTACCTGCGGCTGCCCCGCCAGTGGGCCGACACCCGACCGGTCGACCGGGGCAAGACGTCGCTGATGATCCTCGTCGACCAGCTCGACCTGCTCGGCCACACCATGGACAAGATCCTCGACGCGATCAACCGGGCCGACGCGGAGGCCCTCGTCATCCATGGCCGGTTCCTCGAGGAGAAGTTCGGGCACGCCAGCAGCGGGGGGTCGCTCGACGTCGGCAGCTCGTATGCCGTGCCGCCGGCTCCCGAGGGAGCCGACGGCTCCGGTGGGCCTGCTCCCGACATCCGGTTGCGCCCGCCCGGCGCCGTCTGAGGTTGGTCCACTCGGCGGGCGATGGTCCACTCGGCGGGCGATGGTCCACTCGGGGGGCGATGGTCCACTCGGCGGGGAAGTCGGCGGGACCTCGTAGGATGCCCGGACGGGTCTCAGGGTCGCCAGGGGGCGGACCCGGGTGACGAACCCGAGCCGGACAGGGGAGGATCGAGCCCATGACGTCAGCGCTGCGGACCGCGGTCGACGCGCTCGTCGCGGTCGCCGAGGGAGCCGGCCTGTCCGCCGAGCACGCGCGGCAGGAGGCGATGGCCTTCGCCGCCGCGATCGCCGAGGCAGCCCCGCGAGCCGCTCTGGACTGGGCGAGCGCACTCGACGACGGCCCCACCGAGCTCGGCCCGGCCAATGCCGCCTTCTTCGACGCCGCCTCCCGCGGCCGCAAGTTCCGGGGCGCGCCCACCACCCTGCTCTCCGAGCTGGTCGCCACCAGCCGCGACAAGGCGGCCGACTACGCCCGGGCGCTGGCCGAGATCGCCTCCGCCGCCGCCTCGCTCGGCGAGCCGACACTGCGGGTCACCGGCAACGCCGCGGTCGCCTCGGCGGCCCAGCTCGAGGCGGCCGCGCTGCGCCCGTCCCACGGCGGCCCCCTCGCCGGTATGCCGCCACTGCCCACCTCGCCGTCCCTCACCCCTGGCTCGCTGCCGCCGAACCTCGGCCAGGGCCAGGCTCCCCCGCCGGGCGAGAGCGGCCTGGTCTGGCCGACGCCGACGCTCACCCCCTATCCCTGGCTCCCGGGCCAGCCGGGCGGGCCCCAGGGACCGGCACCGGCCCCGCCGGGCCAGGTCGGCGGCATACCGGGTGCGGGTGACCAGACCCAGACCGCCGGCACCGCAGCGGCGACTCCGCCCGCGGCCGAGCCGCAGGCCGAGCCGGCCCGGCCGCTCGAGGAGCTGCTCGCCGAGCTCGACGCGATGATCGGCCTAGCCCGGGTCAAGCGCGAGGTGCACCAGCAGGTCGCGATGCTCAAGATCGACGCCAAGCGCAAGGAGGCCGGGCTCAAGAGCCCCGACATCACCCGGCACCTCGTCTTCGTGGGCAACCCCGGCACCGGCAAGACGACCGTGGCCCGGATGGTCGGCGGCATCTACCGCTCGCTCGGGCTGCTGTCCAAGGGCCAGCTCGTCGAGGTCGACCGCAGCGAGCTCGTCGCCGGCTATCTCGGCCAGACCGCGATCAAGACCGCCGAGACGTGCGCCAAGGCCTACGGCGGCGTGCTGTTCATCGACGAGGCCTACTCGCTGACCGGCGACCAATATGGCCAGGAGGCGGTCAACACCCTGGTCAAGGAGATGGAGGACCACCGCGACGACCTCGTCGTCATCGTCGCCGGCTACCCCGACCCGATGGTCGCCTTCATCGCCCAGAATCCCGGGCTGGCCAGCCGGTTCAAGACGATCATCGAGTTCGAGGACTACTCCGACGACGAGATCGTCCAGATCCTGCACCACCTTGCCGGCAAGGCCGACTACACGGTGACCCCCGAGGCGGAGGCGCACTTCCGGTCCATCCTCGCGGTGACCCCGCGCAACGAGGCCTTCGGCAACGGTCGCTTCGCCCGCAACGCCCTCGAGGAGGCCATCGGTCGGCAGGCGTGGCGCCTGCGCGAGTCCGAGGACCTCACCGCCGAGCAGCTGCGCGAGCTCACCGTCCTCGACTTCACCCTGCCGGTCGACGAGCCGGAGCCCACCGACGAGCCGGAACCCAGCGAGCCGCCCATGCCGTCGAAGGCCGAGCCCACCCCGCCCATAGGAGAGCAGCAGTGAGCCAGCCCCAGGCGGCCGCCGCCCCACCACCAGCGCAGGCCACCGCGCCGCCGGCCGCCGGCCGGATGGTGCTCGCCCCCGCCGCCACCGCCCAGCCGCCCGGCGTCGCCGGCAGCCCCACCAGCCAGCAATCCCCGGCCACCCCTCGGCTGCGCACCTTCCTGCGCCGTCAGTTCCAGGGCACGCCCGGCCGGATGCGGGTGCTCGGCGCCCTCGCCGCCTTGGCCGCTGTGGCCTTCGGCATCCTCGGCGGGGTGAGCCTGGCCAGCAGCGCCGGATCGCTGGACGCCGCTGCCGCCAACGCCCGCCAGCTCGTCCGCGTCCAGGCCATCTACGCCGACCTGCTGCGCGCCGACGCCGACGCCACCAACGGCTTCCTCGTCGGCGGCTTCGAGGACGCCGCCCGCCGCGCCGACTACACCGACGCGATGGGCCGGGTCACCGCGACCATCGCCGAGGCGGCTCGCGAGCAGCGGGCCGACGGCACCGCGCTGGCCGCGCTCAACACCAAGGTCGCCGGGTATGCCGCGCTCGTCGAGCAGGCCCGTGCCTACAACCGGCAGGGCCTGCCGGTCGGCGCCCAGTACATGACCAGCGCCAGCGCATCGCTGCGCACCGATGCGGTGCCGATCCTCGAGTCGCTGCGCCAGGCCAACACCGCCCGTGCCGAGGCCGAGTTCCGCGGTGCGAGCAGCGCCCCGATCATGGGCTGGTCCGGCCTCGGCGCGCTCGTGGTGTTCCTCCTCGTCGCGCTCTGGCTGGCCCGGCGCACCCACCGCTACGTCAACGTCGGGCTCACCGCGGCGGCCGCGACCGTGCTCGCTGCACTGCTCGCGGGAATGGTCACGCTCGGCAGCATCGGCGCCCAGACCGAGCAGGTGCGCTTGAACTCCTTCGCCGGCACCGTCGCGCTCACCAGCGCCCGGGTGGCCGCGTTCGACGCCAAGGCCAACGAGAGCCTCGGGCTGATCCGCCGCGGTCAGGCCAAGAGCAACGAGGACCTGTATGCCGCCCGCTCGGCGACCGTCACGGCCGCCACGACGGCGCTGAGCAAGGTCGTCTGGACGGGCGGCGACCGCACCTCGGCGGCCACGCTGGCCGCCGCGTGGACGGCATACGACACGGCACACAAGGCAGTCCGAGCCAAGGACGACGGCGGCGACTGGGACGGCGCGGTCGCCCTCGCGACGACGACCGACGCCACCGGCAGCTCGGCGGCCTTCGCGGCCTTCGAGCAGCAGTCCGCCGAGGCGCTGAGCGGCTTCCGCGAGCAACTCGACAGCCGGATCGGGCTCCCCGCGACGATGGCCAAGGGGACCGGGCTGCTGATCCTGCTCGCCGGGCTCACCGCGGCCGGGCTGGCGATGCGCGGGATCGGCAAGCGGGTGGAGGAGTACCGATGACCAGGACATCCCGCCGCCGTTGGTGGCCGGCCACCGTCGCCCTGCTCACCGCGGTGACGGTCACGGCCTGCGGCACCGGCTACGCCGAGACCCCGCTCACCCCGACGGCCACGGCCACGACGAGCGCCGCCCCGACGACCGCGGCCCCGCCGCCGCCCGCGTCGAAGTGCTCGCCGCTCCCGGCCGGCTTCGACCCCCTGCAGTCCTACGCCCCGCTGCCGGCGCTGCCCGCCGACGCGGCCAGCGTCGGCGGCCGGCTGGCCGAGATCAAGAAGCGCGGCTACCTCGTCGTCGGGGTGTCTGCCGACACCCAGCTGATGGGCGCGCGCAACCCGCTCACCGGGCAGATCGAGGGCTTCGACATCGACCTCGCCCGGGCCCTGGCCAAGGCGATCTTCGGCGACCCGACCAAGATCCAGCTCGTCGTCATCACCGCCGGTCAGCGCCAGTCCTTCCTCGTCGACCGCAAGGTCGACGTCGTCGCCCGCAACATGACGATGAACTGCGCCCGCTGGCTCGACTGGCCGATCGCCTTCTCCAGCGAGTACTACCACTCCGGCCAGAAGGTGCTGGTCCGCAAGGGGCTGCCGGAGGCCAACCTCGACCAGCTCGCCAGCGCCAAGCGCCGGGTGTGCGCGCCGACCGCGACGACGAGCCTGGCCAAGCTGCAGGAGTATGCCGCCAAGGGCGTCGTCGTCGTCACCGCCGACACCCACACCGGGTGCCTGGTGAAGTTCCAGCAGGGCCTCGCCGACGCGATCACCGGCGACGACACCGTGCTCGCCGGCCTGGCCGCCCAGGACCCCTATGCCGTCGTCCCGGCGCAGCAGCCGGTGACGGCCGAGCCCTACGGGCTGGGCTTCAACGCCGCCGACAAGGCCTTCGTCCAGTACACCAACCGGCTGCTCGAGGAGATGAAGGCCGACGGTCGCTGGAAGGCGCTCTACGACACCTGGCTGGCCCCCTCGCTCGGCCCGGCCCCCGCTCCCCCGACCGGCGTCTACGGGCGCGCGTGAGCCCGCGGCATACCGACACCTGATGAGCCTGTCCATCGACCCGCCGGCCGCCCCCACGGGCGGCTATGTCGGCGTGCCCTCGGGCACCCTGGCGCCAGAGGCACCCGGCCGGCTCGGCCAGCCGCTCGGGGTCGACGCGGCCTTCGCCTACCTGCGCGACCTCGGCGTCTGGCGGGACAAGCGCAAGGAGGAGCTCGACGCCCTCGACGCGGTCGCCCTGCAGTCGAGCGAGCGGGACCGGTTCAGCCGGGACATGCTCGTCTCGATGGCGCTGTGGAAGGCGATCAGCGACCGCTACGAGCTGCTTCGGGTGACCTTCGACTCCGGCCGGGTCGGCCCGGCCGAGGCGGCCCGGCTGTCGACGCTCGTCTGGGGGCGGCTCGACGTGGCCCCCGGCTCGGCTGCCGACACGATCGCCTCGCAGACGTCCGGCGCGCTGGGGCTGTCGCTGCCGGAGGCCTGCCGGCTCTCCGACGCGATGGCCAGCTCGCTGCGGGCGCGGCTGTCGCTCGAGCCCTCCGGAGCCGAGGTCGGCACCCGGCTCAAGGACGTCCGCGCGACGATCGAGCGGATCCGCGACCAGCTCGCCATGCTGCCCGCCGGCGCCGCCCGCGAGGGCGCCCGGCCGCTGCTCACCCGGCTCGAGCAGCGCCTCACCGATATCACGGAGCGGGCCAAGCGCGGCGCCGAGGTCGGTGGGCTGCTCGGCCCGCTGGAGTTCGAGGCGGCCAACACCGAGCGCGACCTCATCGTCGGCGCCGGCGAGCGGGTCGAGGCCGCCCGCGACGCCGAGCGGGCCCGGCGCCAGGTCGAGGAGCTCACCGCCCGCGCCGCCGCCGTCACCGAGCTCGTCGACCGGTGCCTGGCTGCGGTGACGCCGGCGCCCCGCCTCGCGGTGCCGGACGTCTCGGCGCTCGGTCCGGTGCCGAGCGAGCCCGGTCCGCTCGCGGCATACCTGGGCAAGCTCGACGCGGTGTCCCGCGCGCTGACCCAGGTGCACACCGCCTACGGCGACGCGCTCGCCGCGCTCGAGGAGGTCCAGGGGTATGCCGGTGCGCTGGCCGCCCAGGCCCGCGCCGGTGGGGTGGACGACGAGGACAGCCGGGCCCTGCAGGCCCGGGTCGAGGCGGTGTTGGGCCGCCGACCGACCGAGGTGGGCCGGGCGCGGGCGCTGCTCGCGGCATACCAGGCCTATGTGCAGGCGATGACGACAGCGAAGGGGACCCGCCGATGACCGCCGCGACCTGCCAGGAGCCGGGCTGCACCGGCACCATCGTCGACGGCTACTGCGACGTCTGCGGCACGCCCGGCGCCGGCGGCGGCACCGGTGCGGCAGTGTCGCCGGCCTCGCCGGCGTCGCCGGCGTCGGCAGCCGTCGGCGGCGCGGCCGCCGGCTCGACCGGACGCTGCCAGGAGCCGGGCTGCACCGGCACCGTCGTCGACGGCTACTGCGACGTCTGCGGCACCCCTGGGGCCGGCGCGAGCGGAGGCGCTCCCGCGGCCTCGACGTCGGCGGCCGAGGAGCCGTGGCAGTCGCCCTCGCCCGAGGAGCACGGGGAGGAGCAGGAGGAGGAGCCGATCACCCCGCCGGCCCGACCGCAGCCGACGCGTGCGTCCTCGGTGCCCAACGGCACCCCCTGCCGGCAACCGGGGTGCGCGGGGCACTACCTCGACGGCTATTGCGACGTCTGCGGCAGCAGCGCCGAGGACCCGGCCGCGGGCGAGACCGACCCTGACTCGGCGGCCACCTCGCCGATGGCGGCCACCCGCACAGCGGCGAGCGACCGGCTCTCCTCGACGGCGATCGGCTCGGCCCGGGCCCGGCAGAGCGGGTCCAAGGCGACCCGCCGGATCGGCTCGGCGAGCCAGCGGATGCGGCGCAGCCGGCTCGGCCAGGGCCTCACGACGATCCCGCCGATCGCGGCCATCGACGCCTCCGACGCGATCATGAGGAACCCGGTCGTCCCCGAGGACAAGCGGTTCTGCTCCAACTGCGGCACCAAGGTCGGCCGCGGCCGCGACGGCGAGCCGGGTCGCACGACCGGCTTCTGCCCGAAGTGCCGCCAGCCGTTCTCCTTCGACCCCAAGCTCAAGGCGGGCGACCTCGTCGCCGGACAGTACGAGGTCGCCGGCTGCCTCGCGCACGGTGGTCTGGGCTGGATCTACCTCGCCCGCGACCGCAACGTCTCGGGCCGGTGGGTCGTGCTCAAGGGCCTGCTCAACTCCGGCGACCCCGACGCGCTCGCGGCGGCCCTGGCCGAGCAGCGCTTCCTCGCCCAGGTCGAGCACCCGAACATCGTCGAGATCTACAACTTCGTCTCGCACGAGGGCGCCGGCTACATCGTGATGGAGTACGTCGGCGGCACCTCGCTCAAGGCGCTGCTCAAGCAGCGGATGCGCAAGGCCGGGCGCTACGACCCGCTGCCGGTCGACCAGGCGCTCGCCTACGTCCTGGAGATCCTGCCGGCCTTCACCTACCTGCACGACCTCGGCCTCGCCTACTGCGACTTCAAGCCGGACAACATGATCCAGGTCGGCGATGACATCAAGCTCATCGACCTCGGTGGCGTGCGCAAGATCGACGACGAGGACTCGGCGATCTTCGGCACCGTCGGCTACCAGGCTCCCGAGGTGGCCGAGCAGGGCGTCTCGGTGGCCTCGGACATCTACACGATCGGCCGCACCCTCGTCGTGCTCACCCTCGAGTTCCGCGGCTACCAGACGACCTTCGTCGACTCGCTGCCGCCGGTCGAGGACACCCCGGTGTTCCAGCGCTACGACTCGTTCTACCGGCTGCTGCGCAAGGCCTGCGCGAAGAGCCCGGACGACCGCTTCGCCTCGGCCGACGAGCTGCGCGTGCAGATGCTCGGCGTGCTGCGCGAGGTCGTCGCCCAGGACGCGAAGATCGGCCGGGCGAGCTCGTCGGCGCCGTCGGTGCTCTTCGACGCCCCGTCGATCGCCACCGACACCCTCGACTGGTACACCCTGCCGACCCTGCGCCCTGACACCCACGACGCGCAGGCGGGACTGGTCGCCGACATCCGCACCATGGAGCCGCACCGCCGGGTCGACGAGCTGCGCGCCGCGTCGCCGCAGACCCCCGAGGTGCTGCTCGAGCTGGCCCGCACCGGCCTGGACCGGGGCGACCCCGGGCTCGTCGACGCGGCGACCAACCAGCTGCTGCAGGACGACCCCTGGGAGTGGCGGGCCGTGTGGATGCAGGGCCTGCGAGCCCTGGCCGCCCGTGACGCCGCCGGCGCGCAGAGCGCCTTCAACGCCGTCTACGGCCAGGTGCCCGGCGAGCTCGCGCCCAAGCTCGCGCTCGCCTTCGCCTGCGAGGTCAGCGGCGAGTCCGCGGTCGCCGAGAGCCTGTATGCCGTGTGCGCCCGGACCGACTTCAACTACATCCCGGTCGGTGCCTTCGGGATGGCCCGGATCCGCTCGGCCCGGCGCGACATCGGCGGCGCCGTCGAGGCGCTCGACCTCATCCCGTCGACCTCCCGGGCCTACGCCCTGGCCCGGTTCAAGCGCAGCCAGATCCTCGCCGCCGCGGGGACGGGGCTGCCCGGGTTGGCCGAGTCGCTGAGCAGCATCCGCGACGTGCCGGTCGATCCCTACGACCGGGCCCGGCTGCGGGTCACCGTCTTCGAGAACGCCCTCGCCTGGGTCACCTCGCCGGGTGGCGGGCCGGGCCCCACCGAGGTCGACGGCCGCCCCGGCACCGTCCGCGGCATGCGTGAGGGGCTCGAGGAGTCGCTGCGCGAGCTCGCGAGGGTCACCACCGATCCCGACGAGCGGGTCCGGCTCGTCGACCGGGCCAATCAGGTCCGGCCGTGGACGCTGCGCTGAGCCACCGATGACACCCGAGACCACCTCACCTGCAGCCCAAGGGGATCCGATGACCAGCTGCCCGGCCTGCGGCGCCGCCCGCGAGCCCGACGCCAGCTTCTGCGAGCAGTGCGGGCACGACTTCACGGCGGGCGCCGCGACGCCGGCAGCGCCCGCGGCGCCCGGCGCTCCCGGCGGCGCGCCGGCCGGCCCCGGCGAGACCCAGACCCGGCAGGCTCCCACCCGGGAGCAGACGGCGGCCGAGGGTGAGGAGTCGCCGCTCGATGTCGGCTGGACCGGACCGGTCGCCGGTCGCGGCATCGCCGGTGAGGTCGCCGCCGCTGCCGATCCGACCTGCCAGGCCTGCGGCGTCGGACACTACGACGAGGGCTACTGCGACCAGTGCGGCGCCAAGCAGCCTGACCCGCGTGACCACTTCACCGAGGAGCCGGCCGGCTGGCTCGGCGGCGTGTGCGACATCGGCAAGCGGCATACCCGCAACGAGGACGCGATGGCCCTGATGGCCTCGACCCGGCAGCTGCAGCAGGGCGTCGTCGTCGTCTGCGACGGAGTCTCGAACTCCACCGACTCGCACATCGCCAGCCTCGCTGCGGCCCGGGCGGCACGCGAGGTGCTCGACGACCCGGTCCCCCAGGCGATGGGGCAGCCCGAGGCCCGGCTCGGAGCCATGGCCCAGCGGCTGATGGCCGGCGTCACCGCCGCCCGCCAGGCCGTCATCGAGGCCACCCCACAGCCCACCGGGCCCACCCCGCCGTCGTGCACCTTCGTCGCGGCGATCATCGACGAGGGGACCGCCTTCGTCGGCAATGTCGGTGACAGCCGGGCCTATTGGCTGCCCGACGACCCGGCGCTCGAGCCGGCCCAGCTGTCCTCGGACGACTCCTTCGCCGCCGAGCAGATGCGCGAGGGCGTGCCTCGCAAGCAGGCCGAGACCGGCCCGCAGGCCCACGCGATCACCCGCTGGCTCGGGTCGACTCCCCCGACGACCTCACCCCGCACGTCGCGAGCGTCGCGCTGAACGCCGACGGCTGGCTGCTCGTCTGCTCGGACGGGCTGTGGAACTACTGCTCCGACGCGCACGACCTGCGTCGGCTGGTCGGCGAGCAGGTGGCCGCCCTCGGCCCGCACGGCCGGCACCCGCGCACCCTGGCCGGCGCGCTCGTCGACTTCGCCAATGCCCAGGGCGGGATGGACAACATCACCGTCGCGCTGGCCCGGGTCGGGGCGACCGACCCGGCGCCCCCCGAGCCGCCGCGTGCGGCGGTGCAGGCCCCGACCGGCCCGACGCCGTTCGAGGGCGTGCCGATCGAGCCACCGGACCCGCCCGCAACCCCGGCCGCGCCCCCAACATCTGCGACGGCGCCGACACCACCTCCTGTGGCGCCCACGCCACCCGCGGCGGTGCCCCCGCCCCCCGCGGCCCTGCCCCCCCCCCCCCCGGCCCCGCCCCCCCCCCCCCCCCCCGCGCCCCCCCCCCCCCC
>Ga0116151_10000229_pt1 | contig 49855 bp, 44 predicted proteins | sample AD_UKC117_MetaG_FD_89893 | JGI IMG/M metagenome (GOLD analysis project Ga0116151, IMG submission 89893) | Active sludge microbial communities of municipal wastewater-treating anaerobic digesters from Hong Kong - AD_UKC117_MetaG | ecosystem: Engineered > Bioreactor > Anaerobic > Digestate...
ACCCCGCCCTCGCTGAAGAAGTCGCCAAGGAGTTGGGCACGGGCCTGGTGCCCACGTCTGCCTATGAGTTCGCCAACTCCGAGATCTATGTCCGCTACGAAGAGTCTGTGCGTGGCTGTGATGCCTTCGTGATCCAGAGTCACACCGCGCCGATCAACGAATGGATCATGGAGCACCTGATCATGGTCGATGCCCTCAAGCGGGCCTCGGCCAAACGGATCACCGTGGTGATGCCCTTCTATGGCTATGCCCGCCAAGACAAGAAGCATCGCGGCCGTGAGCCGATCTCGGCACGATTGGTGGCAGACCTGTTCAAGACCGCCGGCGCTGACCGACTGATCTGTGTCGACCTGCACGCTGATCAGATCCAGGGCTTCTTCGATGGCCCGGTCGATCACCTGATGGCGCTGCCGATCTTGGCCGACTATGTGCGCGACAAATACTCACAAGAGCCATTGGCGGTGGTCTCGCCCGACGCGGGTCGGATCAAGGTGGCTGAGCGTTGGTCGGCCCGCCTGGGTGGGGTGCCGCTGGCCTTCATCCACAAGACCCGCCGTACTGATCGACCCAACGAAACCAGCGCAAATCGGGTGGTCGGTGAGGTCAAGGGGCGCATGTGTGTGCTGGTCGACGACATGATCGACACCGGAGGCACGATCGTCAAGGCGGCCGAAGCCTTGATGGAAGACGGGGCCGCAGGGGTCGTGATCGCTGCCACCCATGCGCTGTTGTCTGATCCAGCGGTTGACCGACTCAAGAATTCGCCAGCGGTGGAGGTGATCGTCACCGACACCTTGCCTTTGGCTCCTGAGTGCGACTTCGACAAACTCACCTGCTTGTCGATTGCCCCATTGGTGTCGCGGGCGATTCGCGAGGTCTTCCTTGATGGCTCGGTGACCTCGATGTTCGACGGGCACGCCTAGCCGTACGCCGACCCACCGGCCGGGAAGATAACAGACTAATCATCGTTTGTCCGTTTTTTACGATTTCTCTGCGGAACTGTCTAGTTCCGTTTTACCTTCATTAGTAGGCCTTGCTCGTGTCAGAGGGGACACTGCGGCCTTGGAGAGGGAGAGATCATGGAAATTCCATGGAGCCGGGCAATGGCCACGGCGACAAGACGAGGGTTGGCCGTCGCCGTCGGCGCGATGGTCATGGTGACTGGTTGGTCAGCGTTGCCAGCAAATGCCGTACCAGTCGATGTGACGGTAGTCATCCAGGCTGATGGAGTGCCGCTTGGTGAGGATGTGGGCCAGATGACGGTCTTCTCCTATGAGCTGGCTAGCAAGTCTTGGCAGCGAGTCGCCGATGACGGCACCAATGACTCAGGTATCTCAACAGTGTCTGTCGAGCCGGGAGAATACCGCTTCTGTTTCGAGAAGGACTCCGACATCACCACAGAGTCCACTTGCTTGGGCAACCCATTGGTCTCTGATGCCACCACAGTGACTGTCTCAGGCATCACCGACTTGGGAGTGGTCAACCTCGGCAAGAAGACAGTGGCCAATGCATCGGGTGCGACCATCACTGGTCGTCCTCTTGTGGGGCAGCGACTGACCTTCGACATCAGTAGCGTGACTCCAGACCCATTGCAGACCACCATCTACTGGTTGAGAGATGCCGGTTTGCCGGCCTCCCAAGGGATGCCGCCTGTTGGTTATGTTGTCGGTGAAGGTCCGCACTATGTCGTTCGCGACCGGGACGTGGGCCACACCATCACCGCCGGACTCCTGTTTGGCGGGCCAACCGTGCGTGGCCCATGGATGGTTGGCAATGAGGCTTCGTTCTACCTGCACATGCCGGCCACGACGATCGTGCTTCCTGCAGGCTTCTCGGGTGCGCCGAAGATGCAGGCGCGAAGGTGGAAGCGCGGAGCCAAGGCCTCCTATGTGGCGCCAGCCGATGTGCCTGCAGGTGTGACCGCGCAGTTCCAGTGGTTGCGCAATGGCAAGGCAATCAAGGGTCAGACCGGCCCGACGCACAAGATCGCCCGCAAGGACCGCAAGAAGCGGATCTCTCTGCGAGTGACCTACACCCGTCCAGGCCACGAGACCGTGACTATGGAGTCCGCTCCGTCTCGCCGGGTCAAGTGAGAAGAGGAGATAGGACCATGAGGAAAATCATTCTCAGTGTGGCCACGCTAGCCACTAGTGCATTGATGTTCACAGGCTTGACCTCCGTGCCTGCCCAAGCCGCCGACCCGGTGGAGGTGACGGTCACAATCCAGACCGATGGCACTCCGGTTGGGGCCTGGGAGGGCCAGTTGGAGATCTATGAATACCTGCCCGAGTTTGGTCGTTGGGAAGACAATCAGAGCTCCCATACGGATCCGTTTGGCAATGTCTATGCCCAACTCGACCCCGGCGAATATCGCTTCTGCTTCGTGGCCAGCGATCCCGAGTATGGTCAGACCTGCCATGGTGGCGCCGAGGTGCTCGATGCGACCACGGTTGACTTGCAGGCCGATCTCAACCTCGGTGTGATCAACCTGACCAAGAAGCCCTTGGCCAACACCAGTGCCATGGTCGTCAAGGGCCAGCCAGTCGTTGGTAAGCGGCTGACCCTCGACATGGACAGCGTCACGCCGTACCCCAATGTCGTACAGATCTATTGGGTGCGCGATGGCGCCCCGCCGGTGACGCCGGGTGACGGGCCAATCGGACAGACGGTCGGTATGGGCAGCGAGTACGTCGTGCGTCCAGCGGATGCCGGACACACACTGAGTGCAGTTTTGATGTTCATGGACTCCCAAGTGCGAGGCCCCTTCGCCATGGAATGGAGCACCTTCGCGATGACGCCAGCGACCGGCGTGGTGTTGATGCCGGTTGGTTTTTCGGATGCTCCGAGGATGGCTGCGAAGCGGTGGAAGAAGGGCAAGGTTGCCTCTTATGTGGTGCCCAGTGATCTGCCTGTTGGTGTGACTGCGAGTTTCCAGTGGTTGCGCAATGGTCAGGCAATCCCCGGGCAGACGACGCCCAAGCACAAGATCACCAAGCGTGATCGCAGGAAGCGGCTGTCGTTGCGGGTGACCTATTCACGGCCTGGCTATGCCGACACCGTGATGGAGACTCCGCCTTCGCGTCGGATCAGGTAGTACCCAACTGCGCTGCCACCGGGCTGTGCCACAGTGTGACCCGTGATCACTGTTGCGTGGAGCCTGGTGGCAGTGCTGTGCGCGGTTGTCGCAGCCCTTGGGTTCGTGGTGGCTGATCTACGAGCCAAGCTGGCCGAGGCCCGACAAGAGGCGGAGTTGCTGCGCCAGCCAGAAGTGGTCGGAGAGCCAGTTGGCTGGGCGCCGCCCGCGCTGGTGGCTGCTGGCAAGGTCGTCGGTGCCGTGGTGGAGCAAGCCCAACAGACCGCCCAACGGTTGCGAGATGAGGGTGTAGGTGGCCTGCTCTGGGGCTCGCTGGAAGATTTCAGTCGATGGGCCCTGGACCAACAATCACAGATCGCCCAGATCGCTGCCGAAGATGGCACGGTCACGATCATGTTCTCCGACATCGAAGGCTCAACCCGCCTGAACTCCACACTTGGTGACAAACAGTGGGTGAAGGTGCTGGCCGCTCACGACGAGTTGGTCGAGCTCTATGTCGACAAATACCGTGGGCTGGTCGTGAAGACTCAAGGCGATGGGCACATGCTGGTGTTCAACAACCCGCAACTTGCTGTGGAGGCCGCCCTCGACATCAACCGGGCGCTGGCCGCGACTTGGCATCGCAACCGGCATTTGCGGCGTACGCCGATCAGCCTGCGCTTCGGACTCCACACCGGTACGGCCATCGAGCGCGGTGGGGACTTCTTTGGGCAAAATGTCGCTTTGGCCGCAAGGATCGCGGCTCAGGCCGAAGGTGGCGAGATCTTGGTGAGTGAAGAGGTCGCCAAGGCACTGGATGAAGATTTCATCGTGGGAGTGGCCAAGACCGTGGAGTTGAAGGGCTTCGAGGGCTCCCACACCCTTTGGTACGTCGAAGGGCCGCGTTGACTGATTGACTCAGGGGCCGGTGTCGCCTCTGCCGATTTTCCTTTGTCTGTAGGGATTCGCTAAGATGATCACCGCCTTGGCGAGGGACGCCCCGAATGGGATGCAAGCTTCCGTTATCGACGCGGCCGTACGACTTCAACCGTGCACTGCGCCCTGATGACGCGGTGCATGTGTCTTTTTCTGGGTCTCTCATCGATGAGGCCGACCGATAACGAAGTGTCCACAAGACGCATGAACCAGAGAGACCAAACATGTCTGAAGACTTGATCAAGGCCGAAGCCCGCACCGAGTTTGGCAAGGGTGCAGCGCGTCGGATCCGCCGTGACGGCAAGATCCCTGCCGTCGTCTACGAACACGGCGACACCCCCATGCACCTCACCTTGCCCGGCCACGACACGATGATGGCGATCAAGCACGGTGGCGCTAACGCAGTGCTCAATATCGAGGTGGACGGCAAGGTTCAACTGGCTTTGACCAAGCAGGTGCAGGCTGATCCGATCAAGGGTCACATCGAGCACGTTGACTTCATCGCGGTGAAGAAGGGCGAGAAGGTTGTCGTCGATGTACCCGTTCACGTCACCGGTGAAGCCAAGTCCGACGCACTCGTCGTGACCGAAGCTGCCACCGTGCAGTTGGAGGCCGAAGCGACCCACATCCCCGAGTCGATCGAGGTCTCGGTGGAGGATGCCGAGGTCGGCACCCAGATCACTGCTGCAGATCTGACCCTGCCCAAGGGCTCGGTCTTGCTCACCGAAGGTGAGCATCTGATCATCAATGTCATCCATGCGCCCACCGCGGCAGAGGTTGAGGCCGACCTTGATGCTGCCGAGGCCCAGGCTGCTGAGGCCCCTGCCGCCGAGCCTGTTCAGGAAGAGAGCGAAGAGGCCTGAGCCGCCTCTTCGGCCGCTCAGCCAAATCCGTGGAGCCTGCGCAGGTGTGGCTGGTCGTCGGGCTGGGCAACCCCGGCCCGACGTACGCCGCCACTCGGCACAATGTCGGCTATCTGGTCAATGATGAGTTGGCCAAACGCATGGGCGCGAGCTTTCGATCTCACAAGAGTGGTCGGGCCGACGTTGTTGAAGGCCGCCTCGCCCCTCCCGGGCAGGATGCCCCCAAGATCGTGTTGGCTCGACCGCGCAGTTTCATGAACGAGATCGGTGGACCGGTCAAGGCCTTGGCGACCTTCTACAAGGTGCCGGCCGAGCGGATCATCGCAGTCCACGACGAGCTCGACATCGACTTCGGCACACTCAGGGTCAAACTCGGGGGAGGCGACAACGGGCACAATGGCCTGAAGTCGATGCGCTCAGCCTTGGGTACCGGCGACTTCTATCGGGTGCGAGCTGGCATCGGTCGGCCACCAGGTCGCCAGAATCCCGCTGATTTTGTGTTGTCCAACTATTCCTCCGCGGAGCGCAAGGAGCTCGACTTGCAGATTGTGGAGGCGGCTGACGCGATCGAGAGTCTTATTGAAAACGGGCTCGAGTTGACCCAGTCGCGCTTCAATCGCTGACCGACACGAGACACTCACCGATAGGCTCATCGACATGCCCGAAATGGATGATCACAGTTTCGCCGCCTGGGCGGCCGAACAAGCTGGCGCACTCCTGCTGGAAGTCCGCGGTCGAGGCTTGGAGGGGACGGCGCTCAAAGATGCCGGTGATCTCGCTTCGCATGAACTGCTCATGAGCCTCCTTGCCACTCACCGCCCCGATGATGCGGTGCTGTCGGAAGAGGAACATCGAGGCACCACCAGCGCCCATGACCGGCGTACAGCTGACCGGGTCTGGATCATCGACCCGCTCGATGGCACCAGGGAGTTCTCCGAACCACCCAGGGATGACTGGGCGGTTCACGTGGCCTTGTGGGAGAAGGGCGCACTGGTTGCTGGAGCAGTAGCCCAACCCGGTCTTGGCATGACCTTCAGTACGGGTGCGCCGCCTGTGGTACCGCCGACGACGGCAGGGCACCCACGGATCGTCGCTTCGCGATCACGCCCACCCAAATTCGTTGAGTCCCTGGTCGAACACCTCGATGGTGAGTTGATCGGGATGGGATCGGCTGGCGCGAAGGTTATCTCGGTGGTGCGTGGGGTCAGTGACGCCTACGTACACGCCGGTGGCCAGTACGAATGGGATTCCGCAGCGCCAATTGCTGTGGCTCGAGCGGCTGGCCTGTTCACCAGTCGGGTCGACGGCAGCGTGTTGGAATACAACCAAGATGACGTGCGCCTGCCCGACCTCGTGGTCTGCCGCCCTGAGTTGAGTGAGGCGATCCTCGGGTTCTTGGCAGCGCACGGCACCGACTGAGCCAACAAGTGCGGGCGGGGTTGAGATCCCCCGAGACAATTGATTGTTACTCGACGTAACGGCAACTAGGCTGGCGCAATGACGTCAACACCAGATCCCGCGGCCCCATCAGATCTCGGTCCAGCAGACCCCGAGCACGACCCCAGTGCCAGCTATGCGCTCGACCAGCAGATGGTGCGTGAGCTGACCAAGCGGATCGTTTCGACCAGCGGCGAGGCCGCTGCGACGTACACCCCGCTGACCGGTCAGGCCCTTGCCATGATCCCGCAGTCGAGCGACGCCGATGTCGACCAGGCATTTGCCCGGGCGCGTGAGGCAGCTCGGGCGTGGTCGCTGACCTCCATCGAGCACCGACAGCGACTGCTACTGCGCCTGCACGATCTGGTGATGCAACATCAGGCCGAGATCATGGATGTGATCATCTGGGAGACCGGCAAAGCGCGCAAGCATGCCTACGATGAGCCGCTTCACATAGCGTTGACGGCGCGCTACTACGGCCAGCGCACCAAGAAGATCATGGGCACCCACAAGGCAATCGGGGCTGTGCCAGGGCTGACTCAAGTGGAGATCAACCATGTGCCCAAGGGTGTCGTGGGCATCATCGCTCCGTGGAACTATCCATTCTCTTTGGCTTTGTGCGATGGCATTGCCGCGATCGCAGCCGGCAATGCCGTGGTGATCAAGCCTGACTCGCAGACGGTGCTCACCGCCCTGATCGGTGCACGCCTGCTCGAGGAGGCCGGTTTCCCCAAGGATCTGTGGCAGACCGTGGCCGGTGCCGGCTCCAAGATCGGCCCGGAGATGATCAGCCGGGCCGACTACATCTGCTTCACCGGCTCCACGGCCACCGGCAAGATCATCGCCAAGGGCTGTGCCGATCGGCTGATCGGCTGCTCCTTGGAGCTCGGCGGCAAGAACCCAATCCTGATCCTGCGTGATGCCGACATCAATCGGGCAGTGGAAGGCGCGGTGCGTGCCACCTTCTCCAACGCTGGACAGCTTTGTGTCTCCACCGAGCGGATGTACGTCGCCGATGCGATCTATGACCGGTTCAAGGAAAAGTTCGTGGCAGCGGTCAAGGCGATGACGCTGCGCCCCGGACTCGACTGGGGCAATGACATGGGCACCTTGACCGGCCCCTCCCAACTGGAGGCGGTGACCAAGCACGTCGAAGATGCCAAGGCCAAGGGGGCCACAGTGCTCGCCGGTGGTCGGGCACGCCCGGACTTGGGCCCCTACTTCTATGAGCCGACCATCCTTGAAGGGGTCAACCCCGAGATGAAGTGCTTCGGTGAAGAGACCTTCGGGCCGGTGATCTCGCTGTATCGCTTCACCGATGAAGCAGATGCGATCGCCCGAGCCAACCAAGGTGAATACGGGCTCAACGGCAGCATCTATTCGCGCGACACCAAGCGAGCCAGAGCGATGGCCAAGCGGATCAAGTGCGGCACGGTCAACGTCAACGAAGCCTTCGCGGCCACCTTCGCCAGCATTGATGCGCCCATGGGCGGGATGCGCGAGTCAGGCCAAGGTCGTCGCCAAGGGGCTGAAGGCCTCTTGCGCTACACCGAGACGCAAGCTGTCGCCGTACAACGGCTGTTGCGCTTTGGCCCGAGCTTCGGCCTCAACGACAAGAAGTTCGCTGGCGTGATGACAGCCAACTTGAAGTTGCTCAAGAAGATCGGTCGGCCGTGAGCGATTTCGACTTCGATGTCATCATCGTCGGCTCGGGATTTGGAGGCTCGGTCAGCGCGCTGCGATTGACCGAGAAGGGATACCGGGTCGCAGTCATCGAGGCCGGTGCTCGCTTTGAAGACAAGGACCTGCCCGACACCTCCTTCGACATGAAGCAGTATTTGTTCATGCCAGCACTGGGGATGTACGGCATCCAGCGCATTGACAGCGTGCGTGACTGCCTTGTGCTTGCGGGGGCGGGTGTGGGCGGCGGCTCGTTGGTTTATGCCAACACGCTCTATGAGCCGCTCGATGCCTTCTATCATGATCCATCCTGGGCGCACATCACCGACTGGAAACAGGAGTTGGCGCCGTACTACGCCCAGGCCAAACGGATGCTTGGGGTGGTGGACAACCCACTCTTCACGGCCAGCGACAAGGTGATGAAGCAGGTCGCCGAAGACATGGGTGTGGGCGACACCTTCCACACCACCCCGGTCGGGGTCTTTTTCGGGGGCCCCGGCCAGACAGCCAAGGACACGGTCGCCGACCCGTTCTTCGGAGGGGAGGGCCCAGATCGCGTGCCGTGCAAGCACTGCGGCGAGTGCATGACTGGTTGTCGGCACAACTCCAAGAACACCTTGGTCAAGAACTACCTCTATTTGGCCGAAAAGAATGGCGCCAAGGTGTTGCCGTTGAGCACGGTCACTGAAGTCCGCCCACGAGCCGAGGGCGGCTATGACGTCACCTTCGCATTCACCAAGAATCACAAGGCAAAGCGCACCCTGAGCGCCGAGCAGGTGATCTTCTCCGCAGCGGCCTTGGGCACTCAGAAGTTGCTCCACCAGATGAAGCAGGAGGGCACGCTGCCTCACATCTCAGATCGGATCGGCTATCTTGCCCGCACCAACTCCGAGTCGATTCTGGGTGCGATCGCCCCCAAGGATTCGGGTGTTGACTTCACTCACGGGGTGGCGATCACATCGTCCTTCCATCCAGATGAAGACACCCACATCGAGCCGGTGCGCTATGGCAAGGGCAGCAACTTGATGTCGATGCTGCAGACCGTGATGACCGACGATGACCTGGGTCGGCCGCGTTGGCAGACCTGGCTTGGTGAGATGTGGCGCCAGCGCAAGAATGTCCTCGACCTCTACGACATGAAGCACTGGTCGGAGCGCACCGTGATCGCGTTGGTGATGCAGACTGTCGACAACTCGATCACCACCTATGTGAAGAAGATCCCGGGCACCAACAAGTGGTACATGACCTCCAAGCCAGGTTATGGAGCGCCGAACCCAAGCTGGATCCCGGTCGCCAACAAGGCCGTACGCCGGATGGCCGAGATCATCGGTGGCTACCCAGGTGGCTCGATCGGTGAGCCGTTCAAGCGCCCCTTGACCGCGCACTTCATCGGCGGGGCCACCATCGGTGACTCACCCGAGAGCGGAGTGGTAGACCCCTATCAACGCATGTTCGGCCACCCCGGCCTGCATGTCGTTGATGGTGCGGCGATCTCGGCCAACTTGGGGGTAAATCCATCGCTGACCATCACTGCGCAGTCTGAGCGGGCGATGGCATTTTGGCCCAACAAGGGTGACGCCGACCCGCGCCCAGAGCTCGGCCAGCCCTATCGCCAGATCAGCCCGGTGGCGCCCAACAGCCCTGCCGTGCCACCAACGGCCCCCGGGGCGCTGCAGCTGCCGATCGTCTCGGTGAGCTAACCGCGGCGCCCTTCCACCTACGCAACTGCTCGTCGTACTCCGCTCTTCTGAGCGCGGCTATGCGGGCTTGCGTCATACGTTCTTCTGGGTTTCGGGCGGACGTCATCCGTTCAGAGCGCATATGGCCACGTAGCGCATGACGTCAGGAGACACTCGCGCGGAGCGTATGACGTTGTGCCCCCCACGGATGACGTCATGTCGGTCGGTGGAGCGGTCTGGCCGAGGGGCACGGCCAACTGCCCGCCTGTTTCAGAGATGCCACAGGGCCCGGTGATTCGGGGAGAATCCGGGCCCTGTGGTGCTCGACATGATCGAGCGCAGAGACCCAGCCTGGGAGAATCAGGGCCTCTGTGCAGGTGAACGAGGCCGTGGCCGGGGAGGTTACGGATTGGTCTCGAAGATCGTCTAGTTAGACTCAGGGTCGTCGTACGCGCGGACGCGGCCGACTTCAGAAAGGGCCCGTTTTGACCAATTCACCGAGCCATGACGTGGTGCTCGTCGTCGATTTCGGCGCGCAATATGCCCAACTGATCGCGCGGCGAGTGCGTGAGGCACGGGTCTATTCCGAGATCGTGCCCCACTCGATGCCGCTGGCCACGATGTTGGCCAAGAAGCCGAAGGCGATCATCTTGTCCGGTGGGCCAGCATCGGTTTATGCAGATCAGGCCCCAGCGGTCGATCCGGCCCTGTTCGAGGCTGGAGTCCCGGTCTTCGGCATGTGTTATGGCTTCCAGGTCATGGCTCAGGCCCTGGGTGGAGAAGTGGCCCGCACCGGCACCTCCGAATACGGTCGTACGACGGTCAAGGTCACCAGCCCGGGGGTCCTCCTGGCTGATCTGCCCAGCGAGCACAAAGTCTGGATGTCGCACGGCGACGCCGTACGCCGAGCACCTGACGGGTTCGCGGTGCTCGCCAGCACCGACGCCACCGAGGTGGCGGCCTTCGAAGACACCGAGCGACGCTTCGCAGGGGTGCAGTGGCATCCGGAGGTGATGCACACCGAGCACGGCCAGCAGGTGCTTGAGCATTTCTTGGTCAATATCGCGGGCTGCCGCCCGACCTGGACGATGGTCAATATCGTCGAGGAGCAGATCGAGCGGATCCGTGAGCAGATCGGTGACGGTACTGCGATCTGCGGCCTGTCCGGTGGGGTCGACTCTGCGGTTGCGGCCGCGCTCGTGCAGCGGGCGATCGGTGACCGGCTCAAGTGCGTTTTTGTCGATCACGGTTTGTTGCGCAAGGGCGAGGCCGAGCAGGTCGAGCAGGACTTCGTGGCTGCGACCGGTGTCGACCTCCATGTGGTCGATGCCGAGCAGCGCTTCCTTGATGCGCTCGCGGGGGTCACCGACCCTGAGGAGAAGCGCAAGATCATCGGGCGCGAGTTCATCAGGGTCTTCGAGGCGGCCGAGGCCGATGTGCTGGGTGAGACTGCAGCCGAAGGTGCCAAGGTCGCCTTCTTGGTGCAGGGCACCCTCTATCCAGACGTGGTTGAGTCAGGTGGCGGCGAAGGCGCCGCAAATATCAAGTCTCACCACAATGTCGGTGGCTTGCCCGATGACCTCGAGTTTGAGTTGGTCGAGCCGCTTCGGGCGCTGTTCAAGGACGAGGTGAGGCTGGTTGGCGAACAACTCGGCCTGCCAGCCGACATCGTCTGGCGCCATCCCTTCCCCGGCCCAGGCTTGGGCATCCGGATCATCGGTGCTGTCGACAAGGAGCGCCTCGACATCTTGCGCGATGCAGACGCGATCGCTCGCGAGGAGTTGACCCGGGCTGGCCTCGACCGCGACGTCTGGCAGTTCCCTGTGGTGCTCTTGGCCGATGTGCGCTCGGTCGGCGTGCAGGGTGACGGGCGCACCTACGGGCATCCCGTCGTACTCCGCCCAGTGAGCTCTGAAGATGCGATGACCGCCGATTGGTCGCGGCTTCCCTATGACCTGCTCGAGCAGATCTCGACCCGGATCACCAATGAGGTGCGCGAAGTCAATCGCGTCACCCTCGACATCACCAGCAAGCCCCCCGGCACGATTGAGTGGGAGTAGACCCATGAGCGTAGTTTCAGTCGCACGAGACCTGTTGTTGAGCTTTGCCATCAAACGCACCGGCGGCATCGATCTGAGCAAACTCGACAAGATCCCCGACTCCTTGGCCTGGCCGCTGCAGCGTGACGGACTCGCGCCGACGCAGCGCCTTGAGGAAGCCCGGGAGAGCGACCCGGTGCAGCGCCTGACGTCATTCATGGGCCTTGAGGTCTGGCTGGTCACTGGGTACGACGAGGCTCGCGAGGTGCTGGGCAACCCCAACCACTCCACCGACATCCGCCCCTACATGGGCAAGAGTGGTGACGTCAACAAGGGCGACATCGGCGGCCTTGGCTTCACCGATCCGCCCGAGCACACCCGCCAACGCAAGTTGTTGCAGGGCGAGTTCACCGTACGCCGCCTCCAGCGCCTCAAGCCGATGATCGATGAGATCGTGGAGGCCCAGCTCGCCGAGACCGAGGCCAAGGCAGTCGACGGCGTGGTTGATCTGGCTCAGACCTTCGCCTTCCCGGTGCCCTTCCGGGTGATCTGCGACCTGTTGGGTCTGCGTGATGAAGACCGTGAGCACTTCCGCAAATTGGCGACTGCCCGTTTTGACCTCTCCCAAGGCAGCAGCGGAGCCGTCGGCGCGATCGGTGGATCCCGGGAGTTCCTCCTTGCTGAGACCGCTCGCCAACGCCATGATCCCGGCCCGGGCCTGATCGGCCAGATCATCCGTGAGCACGGTGAAGAGATCAACGACTTCGACCTCGGTGGGCTGGCCGATGGCGCCTTCACCGGAGGCCTGGAGACCAGCGCATCGATGTTGGCACTCGGCACGATCATGCTGCTCAACAATCGCGATGCTTGGGATGAGCTGGTGGCTGACCCCAGCGATGAGCGCGTAGGCCACATCGTCGATGAGTTGTTGCGGCACCTGAGCGTCGTACAGATCGCCTTCCCGCGCTTTGCCAAGGAAGACCTGATCGTGGGTGGGCATCAGATCAAGAAGGGTGCGGTGATGTTGGTGCACCTGCCCGGCTCCAGCCGTGACCCCCGGTCGACACCCGGCAACGACTGGTGCCCGTCAGCCCAGTCGAGCAATCACGTCGCCTTCGGGCACGGGTTGCACAGGTGTGTGGGCTCAGAACTGGCCCGGATGGAGTTGCGCGCGGCCTACACGGCCCTGGCCAAGCGCTTCCCTGAGATGACGATGATCAACGACCCGGCTGAGTTGGAGTATCACGCCAAGTCGATCGTCTTCGGTGTGGAGAGCCTGCCGGTCAGACTGCGTTGACCTGCCCATAGGTGGTGGTGCGTTGTACGACGGGCCGCCCGATGCCAGCGCCGATCGCGGTTAGCTCGGCGACTGTCTTGGCCGAGCCGTGCTCGGAGCCGGCCATCCTAGAGATCGTCTCCTCCATGAGGGTGCCGCCTAGGTCATTGGCTCCAGCCTGGAGCATGAGCCTGGTGCCATCCTCGCCGAGCTTGACCCAACTGGTCTGGATGTTGTCGATGGAGCCGTGCAACATGATCCTGGCCATGGCGTGCACCGCCAAGTTGTCACGCATGGTCGGCCCGGGCCGGGCCACACCGGCGAGGTAGATCGGCGCCGAATGGTGCACGAAGGGCAGTGGCACAAACTCAGTGAAGCCACTGGTCTGGTCTTGGATGCCGCGCAACACTCGGAGATGGTTGACCCAGTGGCGCGGGTTGTCGACGTGGCCATACATCATCGTTGAGCTCGACCTGATGCCTGACTCGTGAGCAGCAGTGATGACCTCGATCCAGGTCTTGGTGGGCAGTTTGCCCTTGGTCAACACCCACCGCACCTCGTCATCGAGGATCTCTGCGGCAGTGCCTGGGATGGAGTCGAGGCCAGCTTCGCGGGCCTTGAGCAGGAAGTCAGCGATCGACAGGCCGGTGCGGGTGGCGCCGTTGATGATCTCCATCGGGGAGAAGGCATGCACATGCATCTGCGGCACGCGTTGCTTGACGGCTGAGACGATGTCGAAATATGCCGAGCCCGGCAGTTCCGGGTCAATGCCACCCTGCATGCACACCTCGGTGGCACCCAGCTCCCAAGCCTCTTGGGCCCGGTCGGCGATCTGGTCGAGATTGAGGGAGAAGGCATCTGCATCGGTACGCCGCTGGGCGAAGGCACAAAAGCGGCAACCGACATAGCAAATATTGGTGAAGTTGATATTGCGGTTGATCACATAGGTGACCTCGTCACCAACTGTCTCGTGGCGCAGTTGGTCGGCGAGCTTGACGACCTCTTCGAGGAGCTCGCCTTGTGCGCTCATCAGGATCAGCGCGTCTTCGTCGCTGAGATTCGCGGGGTCCTCTTGGGCCGCTGCCAGGGCAGCGAGACCTTGGGTGGAGGTGGCGCTCGGTGCTGATCCGTTGTCTGCCGCGACGACCTCGCGCAGCATCGACCAATCGCCGTACACGTCTTCGAAGTCGCTGCGACGATCTGCCGTGCGTCCGGTGGTGTCGACCTCGGTGTGCAGATTGACCCTGCCCAAGCCCGCCAGAGCGGCGTCGGGCTCCTGCCAAGGCAGACCGACTGGCTTGGGATCAGGCTTGGCCAAGCCGTCGGGCCCGGCCAGAGCCTCCACATGTGGACGCACCCTTGGGTCGATCCAGGGATCACCAGCCAGTACGTATGGCGGATGCGCAGTCAGTCGGGCGCGCAACTCGAATCCATTGCTCGCGGTGACTTCGGTGAGCAGGTCGAGGGTGGGCCAGGGACGCTCGGGATTGACGTGATCGGGGGTCACCGGAGAGACGCCACCCCAGTCATCCACTCCGGCATCGAGCAGGGCCCGGCACTCGTCGAGGTCGACCAGATTGGGCGGAGCCTGGAGCCGGACCTTGGGGCCGAGCACGATGCGCGCCACAGCGATGGCAGCGACGTACTCCGAGAGGCCCAGGTCGTTGCGGTGACGCATCGCGGTGCTCGGTTTGGCCCGGAAGTTTTGGATGATCACTTCTTGGATGTGGCCGTACTGTCGAGCGACCTTGCGGATTGCGAAGATCGACTCGGCCCGCTCGGTGAGGTCTTCACCGATGCCGATCAGCAGCCCGGTGGTGAATGGGATCGCCACTCGGCCGGCATCTTCAAGCACCCGAAGTCTCAGGTCGGGGTCTTTGTCGGGCGAGCCGTAATGGGGTTGCCCCTTCTCCTCGAAGAGTCGGCGCGAGGTGGTCTCAAGCATCATCCCCATTGAGGGAGCCACGGGCTTGAGGCGCTGCATCTCCTGCCAAGACATCACGCCTGGGTTGAGATGGGGGAGTAGGCCGGTCTCCTCAAGTACCTGGATCGACAGGGCCCGCACATAACTGAGCGTGGAGTCATAGCCCTGCTCATGGAGCCACTCGGCTGCCTCAGGCCAGCGGTCTTCGGGTCGGTCACCGAGGGTGAACAACGCCTCTGCACAGCCAAGTGCGGCACCCTGCCGGGCGATGTCGAGCACTTCATCGGGGGTGAGATAGGGGGCCTTGCCCTCCCGGGCCAGTGCGCCTGGAGTAGTCACGAAGGTGCAGTAGTGGCACTTGTCGCGGCACAAGCGCGTGACCGGGATGAAGACCTTTGGTGAATAGGTGATCACGCCTTCACGCCCGGCGTCTTGCAGCCCAGCGTCGCGCACCCGAGCTGCAATCGAGGTGAGCCGGGTCAGCTCTTCGTCGCGAGTGCTGAGCAGGGCAGCAGCCTCTTCAAGGTCGAGTGCGGCTCCGCGCTCTGCACGCGCCAAGGCGCGGCGTACTTGTTGGGCGTTGAACTCAGCCATGATTGGCCCAGCCTATGTGATCGGGGCCAACCTGATCTGGCCAGTGGTCAGGAGACCCATTCCTTGAGCTGGCGTACCAACCCGACTGGGTCTTCAGAAGCAGGAGCGACCTGCAGATTGGTCACGCCGGACTCCTTGAAGGCCGCGATCCGTTCCTTGACATATGACTCCGGGCCGACGAGATTGCAGCTCTCCAGCAACTCCATCGGCACCTTCGCTTCAGCCTCCTTCTTCTTGCCGTCCAGATAGAGATCCTGGATCTCTTTGGCTTCCTTCTCGAAGCCATAGCGGCAGGCCAAGTCGTTGTAGAAGTTCTTGCCGCGCGCGCCCATGCCTCCGATGTACAAGGCATACATCGGGCGCACGAAATCGAGATAGCCCTTCACGTCTTCACCAACTGCGACCATGCCGCCCGCCGCGATCTGCAGTGGAGCCAGATCTGCGGAGCGCTTGGCAGTGCCCTTGGCGATCGCCTCTCCCCACACGCTCCCGGCGCGCTCTGGGCTGTAGAGGAAGGGCAGCCAGCCATCGGCGTACTCCGCGGCACCCTTCACGGAGAGTTCGCCGAGAGCGGCTATGTAGAGGGGTACGGCGGAGCGTTCGGGCTTGGTGAGCATCTTCAGCGGCTTGCCCAAGCCGGTGCCTTGACCTTGGGGGAGCGGCAATTGGAAGACGCGTCCGTCATATTCGAGTACTTCGCGGCGCAGGGCAGCGCGGACGATCTCGATCACCTCGCGGGTGCGCACCAAAGGCTTGTCGTAGGCGATGCCGTGGAAGCCTTCGATCACCTGGGGGCCGGATGCGCCCAGACCGATGATCGCCCGGCCGCCCGACACGTTGTCGAGGCCGGCAGCGGTCTGGGCGAGAGCGCTAGGAGTGCGGGAGAAGACATTGAGGATGGCGGCGGCGATCTCCACTGTCTCGGTCTTGGCGGCCAGATAGCCCATCAGAGTTGGTGAATCAAAGCCATACGCTTCGGCGATCCAGATGGTGTCGAGGCCCGCTTGCTCGAGTTGGACGACCTGGTCGGCTGCCGCGCGGGGGTTGCCGTCGTACATCAGCACTGTGGAGATCTTCATTTGGGCAGTATCCACACCCACTGTCGAATCCGCCACCACATATGTGTTTACTTGGACATCGTGACCGAACTCACCATTGCTGTCGTAGGCGGAACCGGACCCCAGGGCAAAGGCTTGGCCTATCGCTTTGCCAAGGCCGGGCACACTGTGGTGATCGGCTCGCGTAGCGCCGACCGGGCCATTCCCGTGGCCCAAGAGATCGCCGATCGAGGAGTCAACGGGCGGGTCACCGGGGCCGACAATGCCGCGGCCTGCGCCGAGGCCCAGATTGTGCTCCTGGCCATCCCCTTCGATGGTCACGATGAGCTGGTCGCGGCCCTTGCAGAGCAGTTGGCCAACAAGATCGTGATCAGTTGCGTCAACCCCTTGGGCTTTGACAAGCACGGCCCCTATGGGCTCGACGTCGAGCAGTCGGCCGCGGAGTCGGCAGCTCAGATCGTGCCCACAGCGAAGGTCACCGGTGCCTTCCACCATGTTGCAGCGGCATCACTATGGTCTGAAGAAGACAACCTGTCACATGAAGACGTCTTGGTCTGTGGCGACGACGCCGATGCCGTTGCCACGGTGGTCGAGTTGGCTGCGACCGTGACCGGCAAGCCGGGTGTAAAGGCAGGTGCGCTGCGCCTCGCCCGTCAGTTGGAGCCGCTCACTGCGGTGTTGATCTCGATCAACAAGGCCTACAAGACCCGCTCCGGCATCGCGATCTCAGGCCTCTAGCCACTGATCTCCTCGACTGCTGCCTGATGGTCAGGCTGCCGGTCGAGCTTGCTGGGCCACCAGATCTTCGGCCCGATATCAAGGTTGAGCGCGGTCACCAGCACCGACCTCACCACCATGGTGTCCAAGATGACGCCGAGTGCAACAGCAATTCCGATCTCCACGAAGCTCACGAGCGGCATGGTCGCCAAAACCAAGAAGGTGGCTGCCAACACCGCACCTGCTGAAGTGATCACTCCACCTGTGGCTGCGAGAGCCACTAGGGAGGCCTTGCGGGTGCCGTGCGCCGGCGTCTCCTCGCGGACCCTAGTCATCAAGAAGATGTTGTAGTCGATGCCCAGTGCGACCAGAAAGACGAAGATGTACAACGGCAGACTCGCGTCGGTGCCCTTGAAGCCGAAGATGTAGTGGAAGATCAGCGCACTCAGACCGAGCGAGGCCGCAAATGACAAGACCACGGTCAGGATCAAGAGCACTGGGGAGAACAGAGCCCTCAGGAGCACCATCAAGACCAGCATCACCACGAGCAGGACCGCCGGGATCACGACCTTGTTGTCTCGGGTCGCTGCCTTTTGGTAGTCATAAAAGGTCGCAGAAGCGCCGCCGACCAGAGCCTCTGCTCCGTCCACCGCGTGCACAGCCTCGCGGACTGCACGCACGGTGTCGAAGGATGCTGCGGCAGTGGTCTCACTGACCATGGGCACCGAGACCAAGGCGACGCCATCCTTCACGACCGGCGGCGAAGCAGGTCCAACACCCCCAACGCCTTTGACTGCTTTGGTGATCTGATCAGCATGATCCGCATTGGTCACGATCATCAATTGATTGGATCGGTCAGCCAGGTGGTGATCGGTGAGGATCTGCTGACCGACCACGGAGTCGAACTTCTTGGTGTAGGTGTCTTCGGTCGACAGGCCAGTGGCATTGAGCTTGAGCAAACCCAGTGAGCAGGCGAGCAGGATCAAAGCGGTCACCGCCCACACCGCTCGCGGAGACTTTGTGATCGCCTTGCCAAGACGAGCCCAAAGCCCCGAAGTGGTGGGCTCTTGGCTGGCGAACTTGGGCCTGGCTGGCCAAAAGATCCAGCGGCCGGTGATCACGAGCAAGGCTGGGAGCAGCGTGAGCATCACGGCCAGGGCAATGGCGATGCCGATTGCGGCCACGGGACCCAAACCGCTGGTTGCGTTGACTGATGCCAACAACAAGCACAGCATGCCCAGGATCACGGTGCTGCCGCTGGCGAAGATCGCAGGTGCCGCCCGGTGCAAGGCAAATGCCATCGCTTCGTGACGATCCTCGTGGCGACGCAGCTCTTCGCGATAGCGAGCCACGAGGAGCAGCGCGTAGTCGGTGCCCGCCCCGAAGACGAGCACAGTGAGCATGCCTTGGCTCTGGCCGTTGACCGTCATACCTCCGTCTTTGGCCAGGAAATAGACGACGCCTTGGGCAATCCCCAAGGCTACGAAGGAGGAGATGATCGGGAGCATCCAAAGCGCCGGGCTTCGATAGGTCAGCAGCAAGATCACGATCACCGCGATGGCCGTCCACATCAGCAGGGTGCCGTCGAGGCCAGCGAATGCCTCAGCGGAGTCGGCTGCCTGCCCGCCCTGACCAGCGATGTATGACTTGACCCCGACGACCTGCGCGATCTGCTCCAACTCCTCAGCCCGGTCAGGCATCTTGTTGAAGGCATCACTGCCCAAATCGAAGACCACGAGAGTCTGGGCGACCTGGCCATCCTTTGAAGTGATCGGTCCGATCACTTCGCCCACCACCCCGTCGAGAGCCTGGATCTTCTTGCTCTGGGCCGCTATCTGGGCCAACTGGTCCTTGGTGAGTACGCCGGACTTGGCCTCGTACACCACGACTGTGGGCATGGCATTGGGGTCCTGGAAGCTGGCCAGCTTTTGCATCGCAAGAGTCGACTCGGTGTCATCGGGCAGCCAAGAAGACGAGTCATTGTTGAGTACGCCGGTCAGCTTGCCGGCAAATGGGCCAATGACGATGAGCAGGACCAACCAGAAGCCAACCACGACCCACTTGGTGATCGGACCGGTGAGCTTGCCTGCGATTTGTCGATGCACATGGGTAGCAAAGCACAAACCACCGACGCAATGCGGCGCGGGAGTCGGCTACTTGGTGGCTAGGTCCGCGAAGGAGGCATCGATTAGCCATTCCACCGGGGCTCGGTCGTCGGTGTAGACCTTGCCGCCCTTCAACGCAGGAGCCAGCCCAGCGCCGATCTGATGGGCCAAAGCGGTGACTTCCGGGTCAGGGTGCTCGACTGATTGCAGAGTTGCTCCGGGATCTGCCTCAGAAGCTGTCGCCAACAGCATCGTGGAAAACTCATCGACCTCATCGCGGAAGACGCGGTCCTTGCCAAACACCGACCGCAGCGTCGCCGACAGGGTCTTCTCCAGATCATTGGAGCCGGGTGGATGACCCACATTGATCGCCACGATCCCGCCCGGTGCCAAGCGCTCCTTGGTGAGGGTGAAGAACTCCTTGGTCGTCAAGTAGAAGGGGATGTAGGGCTGACGATAAGCATCGACCAAGATGGCGTCGTACTTCGTGTCTCGCGCCTGCAACCAGGGGCGGGCATCTCCGTCGTACTGCCGCACTTGGGGTGATTTTGCATCGAAGAGCTCGTTGCCGATCTTGGTCAACTCCGGATCGATCTCCACGGAGTCGATGGTGATGTCGGGGAAATAGTGGGCGATGGTGCGTGAGGTGGTGCCGGCCGCGCTGCCCAAGATCGCAACCTTGCGTGGCTGCTCGGCGGCCAAAGGCAGCAACGCCATGTGATCCCAATAGCCGTCGTTGAGATAGACATCGGGGGTGTAGACCGAGTGCAGCGCCTGACCCTCATTGAGCTCCAACAACAGGCGACCTTGCCTGCGCAGCACACTCGCATATTGGTATTCGGTCTCGATCTCCTTGATCACCCGATCACCTTCGGCGCTCGTCTTGGTCACCTGATTGGGCAAGGCGATCAGGCCTAGCACCAGCAGTGCCGCAAGACCACTCAGGACACGTCGCTTGGCACCCAGCAATGAGATCAAGACCAAGCAACACGCGAAGATCAAAAACGTACGCCGAGTGCCGACGTAGGGGATCAGCAACAACGATGCTGCGAAGGTGCCGACCAGCGAACCGACGGTGCCGACTGCATAGAGACGACCAGTGGTGGTGCCGGCCTCATCGACCGAATCCATCGCGAGGCGCACCGCGTAGGGGGAGACCATCCCCAACAACAGCAGGGGTACTGCGACCAATGCGCCCACGCTGACCAACGAGCCGACGAAGATGCCCAAGGACATGTCGGAGAAGGCGACCGCCGAGGCGCGCAGGAAGGGTCGGGCGACATAGGGCACTGCGGCAAGCAGGAGTCCAGCGATCAGCACCAGGCGCAACAGGCCGTCCAGGTGCGGGTGCCTGTCTGCGTAGCGGCCTCCGATGGCATAGCCGATGGAAAGTGCCACCAACACGATCGCGATGGTGTTTGCCCACACGATGGTGCTGGCTCCAAACCAAGGTGCGAGCAACCGCGCGGCAGCAATCTCGGCTCCCAGGGTGGCCATCCCGACCACAAAAACGATGAGCAGCAACACCTTGGCGTGCCGGTGTGTCTTCACGAGTTCTATGCTTTCGGCCGTGCGGATGACTGAGTTCTGGACGCGGATGGATTCTGCGTTGGGCGCATCCTATGCCCGCTATTGGGCCGACACTCATGTGCTCGGCAATCTGGGTGGCCGCACCGCCAATCAGGCTCTCGCCGATGGTGAGTCAGCCAAGTCCGTGTGGCGTGCGGTCTGGGAGGCGCTCGAACTCCCGCCAAGGGATCGCTGAATCTCTCGGCGTGTTGATTGTGTCGAACAGGTGTTCGGCATAATGTCATCCACAGCAGGGGTCGAGCGGCAAGTCAATCCACAGCTTTTCTGCTGGGGGTCGCAGATTGTCGGTAGTAGGTCCTAGCGTCCATGAGCACAAGACAGCAGATTGACAGCGGCACTCGCCGCAGGAACGGACGGACAACATGGCCGCATCATCGAAAAGCCCCAAGGCGCCAGCCGACAATCGCGACAAGGCCCTCGAAGTAGCCCTGGGCAATATTGAGAAGCAGTATGGCAAGGGCTCAGTGATGCGACTTGGTGATGACAGCCGCGCCCCCCTGGAAGTCATCCCGACCGGGGCGATTGCCCTCGACATTGCGCTCGGGATCGGTGGCCTGCCTCGCGGCCGCGTTGTTGAGATCTACGGACCAGAGTCATCAGGCAAGACCACGGTTGCCCTGCACGCAGTGGCCAGCGCTCAAGCTGCCGGCGGCATCGTGGCCTTCATCGATGCCGAGCACGCGCTCGACCCTGAATACGCCAAGGCGCTCGGGGTCGACACTGATGCGCTGTTGGTCTCCCAACCAGACTCAGGTGAGCAAGCCCTTGAGATTGCCGACATGTTGATCCGCTCTGGTGCTCTCGACCTGATCGTGATCGATTCGGTTGCCGCTCTGGTGCCTCGTGCTGAGATCGAGGGCGAGATGGGCGACAGTCACGTCGGTCTGCAGGCGCGCCTGATGAGCCAGGCACTGCGCAAGATGACCGGAGCCCTCAACGGGTCCGGCACCACCGCCATCTTCATCAACCAGTTGCGCGAGAAGATCGGCGTGATGTTCGGCTCGCCAGAGACCACCACTGGCGGTCGGGCGCTGAAGTTCTACTCCTCGGTGCGTCTCGACGTACGCCGCATCGAGACCCTCAAGGACGGCACCGAAATGGTCGGCAACCGCACCCGCGTCAAGGTCGTCAAAAACAAGGTCGCCCCGCCGTTCAAGCAGGCCGAGTTCGACATCATGTACGGCCAGGGCATCTCGCGCGAAGGCGGCCTGATCGATGTTGGTGTGGAGGCGAGCCTGATCCGCAAGGCCGGCGCTTGGTACACCTACGAAGGTGACCAACTAGGGCAGGGCAAGGAAAATGCTCGTGCCTTCCTGCGCGACAACCCCGACTTGGCCAACGAGATCGAAAAGCGGATCTTGGAGAAGTTGGGTATCGGGCCTCAGGTTGATCAGCCAGCTGAGTTCACCGCAGATGATCCCGCCATTGACCCTGACGGCATCGACTTCTAGGCCTGGTGAAGTAGGCCCGGGGAAGCAGGCCCAGTGAAGCCTCGCGAGGAGCCGCTCGATCCAGAGCTAGATCTCGGGCCGGAGGCCGACCCGGAGTCGGTGGCCCGCAAGATCTTGCTCGACCAGTTGACCACTCGGGCTCGCACCCGGGCGGAGTTGGCCACCAAATTGGCGCAGCGCGACGTGCCGGACCCACTTGCCACACGGCTCCTGGATCGCTTCGAGGAGTTGGGGCTGATCGACGATGCAGCTTTTGCGCGAGATTGGATCGAGCAGCGCCAACGAGGCAGAGGCTTGGCCAAGAGGGCGCTGGCCCAAGAGTTGCGCACCAAGGGTGTGCCCGATGACCTGGCCAAGGAAGCGCTGGCTGAGATTGACGCCGGTGATGAAGAGGCCTTGGCTCGCCAACTGGTGCGGAGCAAACTCCGTTCGGTCCGTGGGCTGCCTCGTGACAAGGCGACTCGCAGGTTGGTCGGCATGCTTGCCCGCAAAGGGCACAGCCCGGGTGTGGCCTATCGCGTAGTGGCTCAGGCTCTCGATCTGCCCGCCTCTGAGCAGGTGGAGTGCTGACGTCAGCTGAAGTTGGCGACCCAATCTGCGGCATCTTCGGGGAGGTTTCCGTGCTCCTTGGCGATCTTGACCCACTTCTTGGTGGCCTGCAAGAAGCGCATCGGGTTGTAGACGTCTTCTTGCGAACTCCAACGATTGTCGCCAGCGTAGGTGAGGATCGTGAGGTTGGTGGCCCCGATCTGTGACCCGTCACCGGGGTCGCGCATCGGATTGTCGATCTCACAGATCACCCGGCCTGCTTCCACATCGATGGTGACCCAGTTGATCGGGAAGGAAGTCATCACGTTGCCGGGGAAGGTGGTCATCGTCGAGATGATCCAGTCCTTGATCTGTTCAGGCCCGCGGAAGGTGCCGTACGAATGTTCGATGTAGACAGCGTCGTCGGTGAAAAGCGCGGGGAAGTCATCCCAGTTGCCGGATCGGGCTGCATCGTTGATCAGTTTGCAGTGGTGATCAAAAGCTGCGGTGAGTTCTTCGCGAGTCCAAGACATCGGTGTAGTCAAACACACACTGACGGCTCTTGGGCATTGGCATATGGTGTGCCCATGCCAGACGTGCTCGGAATGTACAAGAAGGCTTCTGCGATCCCGGTTGTCGGCAACAGGGTCTTCGATTTTGCCTTTGCTCAAATGGCGCCGTACTTCTGGAGCGTCAGACCACGCTTCAAGGTGATTGAGCCCAATCACGCAGAGGTGGTCATCCCCAAGAGGCGCGGCGTCCAGAACCACATTGGCACCGTGCATGCAATTGCATTGTGCAACGGACTTGAAGCAGCAATGGGTGCTCTTGCCGAGGCCACCATCCCGCTCGACAAGCGATGGATCCCTAAGGGGATGGAGGTCTCCTACACAGCCAAGGCGACCAGCGACATCACCTGCCACGCCGACACCGATCCCGCGCAATGGACTGGTGACGATCCAGACCTACCGGTGCGGGTCAAGGGCGTCCGCGATGATGGCACGGTCGTGATTGAAGGAGTGATCCGGCTCTGGGTCACTCCCAAGTCGGCCAAGTAGGGGCATCGCTCGCAAGACGGTTTGGGGCCGCGGCGCAGGTCGCCGTACCCTTGAGCGGTTATGTCGCTGATCGAAACACCTGCCCAGAGCGAGGCTGCTCCCCGCACTTATGAAGTGCGTACCTATGGCTGTCAGATGAATGTCCACGACTCCGAACGGCTCTCTGGGTTGCTCGAAGACGCCGGCTATGTCTCGGCTCCAAAGGGTGACTTGGCCGATGTGGTGGTCTTCAACACCTGTGCGGTGCGTGAGAACGCCGACAACAAGCTCTACGGCAATCTCGGCCACCTGGCGCCACAGAAGGCCAAACGCCCGAGTATGCAGATCGCGGTGGGTGGCTGCCTGGCGCAGAAAGACAAAGACACGATCACCAAGAAGGCCCCATGGGTCGACGTGGTCTTCGGCACCCACAACATCGGCTCGCTGCCGGTGCTTCTCGAGCGGGCCAGGGTCAACCAAGAGGCTCAGGTCGAGATCTTGGAGTCTTTGGAGGTCTTCCCCTCCACGCTGCCGACCAAGCGCGAGTCGGCGTACGCCGCGTGGGTCTCGATCAGTGTGGGCTGCAACAACACCTGCACCTTCTGCATCGTGCCCGCCTTGCGCGGCAAGGAGAAAGATCGCCGACCGGGTGAGATCCTGGCTGAGATCGAAGCGCTCGTTGCCGAGGGAGTCACCGAGATCACGCTGCTCGGTCAAAATGTCAACACCTATGGCGTGGAGTTTGGTGACAAGCTGGCCTTCGGCAAACTCTTGCGTGCGTGCGCGGAGATCGAAGGCCTCGAACGAGTGCGCTTTACTTCTCCGCACCCAGCAGCCTTCACTGACGATGTGATCGCAGCGATGGCCGAGACGCCCAATGTGATGCATCAACTCCACATGCCCCTGCAATCAGGCTCTGACAAGGTGCTCAAGGACATGCGGCGCTCCTATCGCCAGGATCGCTATCTCGGCATCATCGACCGAGTGCGCGAGGCCATGCCTGACGCTGCCCTGTCCACCGACATCATTGTGGGCTTCCCGGGCGAGACCGAAGCAGACTTTCAGGCCACGATGGATGTTGTGAGGCAGGTGCGCTTTGCTCAAGCCTTCACCTTCCAATACTCCAAGCGCCCTGGCACTCCGGCTGCGGATCTTCCTGAGCAACTGCCCAAGGAGGTTGTGCAGGACCGCTACGAGCGGCTGGTCGAGTTGGTCAATCAGATCTCGTGGGAGGAAAACCGCAAGCTCGAAGGTGTCACCGTCGAGTTGATGGTTGCCGAGGGTGAGGGTCGCAAAGACGAAGCAACCCGGCGACTCAGCGGGCGCGCACCCGACAATCGACTCGTCCACTTCACTCCGATCGATGCGCAGGGCAACGAGATCGAGGTGCGTCCCGGTGACATGGTCAGCGTAACCATCACCTATGGCGCTCCCCACCACCTCGTGGCCGATGGCGCAGTGAGCGCCGTACGACGTACCCGTGCCGGTGATGCGTGGGAGGCCCGCACCAAGGAGCCGAAGCGCACCGTGGGCCTGGGCATGCCCGGAGTCGGCCAGCCCCCGGTCACTGAGCCAGAGGCTCCCGCATGCGGATCCCCAGCCTGACCTGTTTGCGATGAGCACTCATGCCCAACCGGTGGTTGCCGTTGTTGGCGCCACGGCCGCCGGCAAGAGCAGCTTGGCCTTGACCCTGGCGCAGCGGATTGGCGGCGAGGTGGTCAACACCGACTCCATGCAGATCTATCGCGGGATGGACATCGGCACCGCCAAACTGCCTGTCGAACAACGTCTGGGCATCCCGCACCACTTGCTTGACCTCCTGGACCCCAGTGAGCCCGTCACTGTGGCGGAGTTCCAGCAGTGGGCGCGACAAGTGATCGCAGACTGTCACGCACGGGGTGTCACACCGATCTTGGTGGGTGGGTCAGCGCTGTACACCCGCGCGATCCTCGACGTGTTTGAGTTCCCCGGCACCGATGCTCAACTGAGGGCCAAGTGGGAGGCTCGGCTGAGCGAGGTTGGGTCGCTGGCGCTGCACGAAGAGTTGCGACAGATCGACCCGGCCGCTGCAGACCAGGTCTTGCCCACCAATTCTCGTCGGATTGTGCGGGCCCTTGAGGTGATCGAGCTGACCGGCAAACCCTTCGTGGCGACGCTCCCGACGTACTCCTATCACTACCCGGGTGCCGTCCAGATTGGTCTGTCCATCGACAGGGCGACGTTGCATGCCCGGATTGAGGCTCGGGTGCATGCCATGTGGGCCGCAGGCTTTGTTGCTGAAGTGCGCGGACTGCTCGATCACGGGCTTGCCGAGTCGCGTACGGCGAGCAGGGCCCTTGGCTACAGCCAGATCCTGCGTCATCTGAGCGACGAGATCACCGAGGAGCAGGCGATGGAGCAGACCATCACCGGCACTCGAAGATTTGCCAGACGCCAAGACAGTTGGTTTCTCAAGGACCCCCGGATCACCTGGGTCGACCACGCAGACCCCAGTGCCGTCGATCAGGCTCTGGCACTGCTGGCGGCCTAGTCGGATGTGCCGGGCCGCCACGGCTCATGAACATGCGATAGCCAGACCTCAGCTGGCTTCAGTGACAACACCAATCGTTGACCCTCGGTCTGGGGGTCATCCAGTTCCCCGAACCAGACCGCAGTGTCACCCGCGATGATGGTGGGTCCGGGCATGCCATCGATCACCACGATCTGTGAACCACGGGTGTGCCCGGGGGCAGGCACCAGACGTACGCCGGGGAGCAGTTCTGCCTCGCCGTCGACCTCCACATAGTCCACGCCTGGAGCATCGACACATTCGCGGATCGTGTAGTTGTCGAGGATGCGCGCGTCATGCAACTCACTGGCCTGCACATGGATCGGGACCCCGGGAAACAATGCGTTCCCGCCGCAGTGATCGAAATGCAGATGGGTGTTGACGATCAGATCGACGCTGGCGAGGTCAAGATCTCCCTTGTCCAGTGGATAGACAGTTGGTTGCATGTCGGACACGGCAGGGTGGAGTTCGGTGAAGCCGGTGTCCACCAGTATCCGGCCATGAGGGTGATCGATCAGGTGTACACAAACTGGCATTACCGCGCCCTCAACGTGCAGGTCGGCCACGTGGATCGGAGTGACCGCTATTGCCTCAGTGGCCATACACGTGCATTTCCTTGATCGAGTAGCCCCAGTAGGTGCCGCGCTTGAGGCCTTTCATCCGCACATAGCGCGCCGTACGCGGGCTGAATGAGGCCACCTCGAGATCTCCACGCCCGTCATTGACCGTGTGGGCTGTGGTCCAGTGCTTTGCATCCAAGGAAGTCTGGATCTGGTAGCGCTTGCCGAAGGCGTATTCCCAATCGATGCTCACTCGCCCGACTTGCTTGGCTTGGCCAAGATCGACCTGCAACCATTCGCGGTCATTCCAACCGCTTGCCCAACGAGTGTTGGCCTTGCCGTCAACCGCAGCCTTCGTTGGTAGTCCACCCCAGAAATTCCACTCCCACGAGGATGCCTTGGTCGGCTTGTTGTGAGCCAGATCAGGCTGAGGCTGGTAGTCGGCTGCTGCTTGGGCCGTGCGCAGGTAGTACTCCGCTCCGTGCGCCAACTCATCGATCAAACCCTGCCCGCCGATCTGACGGATGTTTTCCAGCCAATCAGGGATCAAGCCGTAGTGGGGGACCCCATCGACGTTGTAGTCATAGACGCGTTGGCCACTGACCTGCTTGTCGATCGTGACATCACCCAGCGCGCCGGCGAACGGATAGTGGATCTTGGGTGAGGAAGCTGCTTGGGCTCGAGGAGTGGCGCCGAAGCCATTCATGTCCATGCCGTAGCCATAGCCCACGTGATATTTCTGACGCAGCGGCCGTTGTTGCAAGGCGACGTTTACGAAGGACTCCACCCGGTCGTGGTCGGTGTGCTGGGCGATGAACCCGCCCAATGCGTAGATCCGGTCGAAATAGCCCGGGTCCGTCCAGGTGTGTGAGGAGATGACTCCTGGATAGTCGGCCTCCTCCAAGATCGCCAACGCTCGGTTGGCTGCCTTGGCGCTCATGTGATCGACCTCGACGATCATGTGTCTCTTGATCATCTCTTGCAGGGTGAACTCGCCGAGCTCGGTCAGACCACGTTTGTTGCAGTGGGGAGCTTTGGCATAGATCGGGAGCACCGCTGGCAGGAAGTCACTGAAGGCGCGCAGTTGCGCGGGGAGGACTCCGGTGACGATCGGATTGTCCTGGGCAGCGGTCTTGCAAGTGCCCGGATCCCACCAGCGCCCGGTGTTGATGAAGTTGCCGCCATTGACAGCCACTCCTGCCATGTCCTTGTCGAATCGCACGCCACAAAGGGCGTTGTCGTATTTGTGACACAAGAACATCGACTGGATGCCCAGATCCTGGAGCTCATCGAGCCCGGCGGTGATGTCGGCCTTCGAGCATTGCGGCACGTCATACTTGATGCCGCAGCCGAAGGGATTGGACACCTCCATGCCGAGTACGACGGCCAACTTGCCATCTTCGGCCACTGCACGGGCTTGTGCTGGAGTCTCGACGATCCGGAACCAGCCCTTGCCTGGTCCGCCGTACTGATTGTCGACATAGGTCTGGAGGTCTTTGGTGCGCTGCACTTGCAGTCTGACATTGGCCATGTCTTCGCAGCTGTGCTTGTTGACCTGCCCTAGTGGCACTTCGCAGAGCACATTGTTGTTGACGGTGTCATTCACCATGATTCGTTGACCGGCTCGCCAAGCTCGTTCGACCCACTTGTAGTACATCTGCTGATGGGTCAGCGAGTTGTACGCCGGCCAATCCTTGAAGGTCGGCCACCCGGTCACGTCGTGCTTTGCGAAGGGGTTGAACGGGACATCGATTTTGGTGACATTCTCGATCAGTGCAGAAGACCCGTCCGTGCCGTGACTGGGGCAGTCCTTCAGAGCCCCTGCTGCTCCGTTGACCGGGTCGAAGGTGGCCCCGCACAGGATGCTGCCACCAAAGGCGATATCGCTCATCAGGTGAGTGTGGGCATCGACGAAGCCCTTGACGCTGCCATCTGGCCATGGTGTCGAGCTGGGAGTGCCCGAGACATTCACCTCGACCTCTGGAGGTGGTGCAGAGTCATTGGCTTGGGCGCCAGGGGCGGCCAAGACTGTGGCTAAGCCAAGAGTTGTGACCAGGGCCAGTAATGCGACCGCCGCCCTGTGCAGGGACAGTCTCAGTTGGGTGGTCACCGCTGTATCGCCTCCTCGAGTGATCCACGATGGATCAACCTGAGTCAGATTGTCTTGTCCAGTGCCTCCGGGTCAATCCCTTCCTCGGATTGTGCTGGACCAGTGGTGGACTCTGGGGCGTCGCCCGTTGAGGCGGACAACCAGCCGCAGACGAGGTCGCGGTTGCGCAAGATCTCGCGACCGGGTCTCTCCAGCACGGGATGCAGCCGCTCTCCGGTGACAGGCTGTTCAGGCATGACACTGGGAGCAGTTGCCTCCAAGTTGATCTCAACGTCGAAGATGCCCATCCCGGTGTCATGCAGTCGCATCGGTCCAAGATGGCGCAGCATGGCAAGCGAGGCTGGGTTGTCCATTGCAACCTCGGTGATGATCCGAGTGACGTCAACGGGGCGCCTTGCGACCAGCAGTGAGAGCAGGGCTGTGGCCACACCGCGTCCTTGCCAGTCATCCCGCACCGTGACCGCGATGTCTGCTGCATCGTGGATGTCGGGACAGCGCACGATGCGACCGATAGCGATGGGCAGCGCCTCGGTCTCGGTCTCCACGAAGACCACCAGCGCAATGTGGTCGACCCCATCGACTTCGTCAACGAGTTGATGGAGCATCGAATCGGACAATCTCTCCACAGGGGTCAAGAAGCGCAGTCTGCGCGACTCCGGCGAGAGGTCTTCGAAGGCCTTGACCAAGGACTCACGATGGGTCGGGAGGAGCGGCCAGACCCAGCCGGGTGTGCCGTCCTTCAGGGTCAAGGTGTCGCCCATGATTGGCTCCCAGTCAGTTGAAGTCCGGCTGCTGGGTACACCCTATGAGACGGGGGCGCATCCGCAGACAACGGTGTTTGGGAGAATCGCCGATGTGAGCGAGCATCCCTTCGTCAAAGGCCATGGCACCGAGAACGATTTCGTGCTCCTTCCCGACGCCACTGGCCAACTGGAACTTTCGCCCGACGACGTACGCCGCATCTGCGATCGACGAGCGGGTATAGGTGCCGACGGGGTGATCCGTGTGGTCCGCACCGATGCGACTGACGATCCGTCGGCTGTCGCGGCCAGGGGTGACGCGATTTGGTTCATGGACTATCGCAACAGCGATGGTTCGCTCAGTCAGATGTGCGGCAATGGCATCCGAGTGCTGGCTCGCTATCTCAGTGACCATGCAGACGTCGACATGCGTGAGCCACTGCGGATCGCCACGAGGGCTGGCGTCAAGACGGTGTTCTTCACCGATGGTGGCATCACCGTCGACATGGGTCTGCCCACGGTCAGCAGCGATACCCGGATCTCGATCGGCGAGCGGGACTGGATCGCCAGGCAGATCGACATGGGCAATCCGCATGCAGTCGCCTTCGTCGACTCGCTCGATGACGCTGGCGCACTCACCGAGGCGCCTGGATTCGATGAGACTGTCTATCCAGAAGGGGTCAATGTCGAGTTCGTGCAGCGGGTCGGTGAGCGCCATGTGGCGATGAGGGTCCACGAGCGCGGCTCGGGGGAGACTCGATCCTGTGGCACGGGTGCCTGCGCAGCGATGGTGGCGGCGAGTCTGGCTGATGGGAGTGATCGCGGCTTGCCCTATCAGGTGGATGTCCCGGGTGGCAGTTTGACGATCGTTTGGGCAGATGACGGTCAGATCCTGATGACCGGGCCCGCGGTGTTGGTCGCTGAGGGGATCACCGGTCTACTCGGTCAGGGCCCCGCATAGGATCAGCGGCATGGACATCAATGGAAAGAGCGCGATCGTCACCGGAGGAGCCTCCGGGATCGGCGCAGCAGCAGCCCGTCAACTCGCAGCCAAGGGCGCCAAGGTGCTCGTGGCCGATCTCAATGCCGAGAAGGGCGAGGCCCTTGCAAACGAAATCGGTGGTGCCTTCGCCAGCGTAGACGTGACCAAGACCGAGCAGATCCAGGCAGCTGTGGAGCAGGCTGTGGCCATGGCTCCGCTGTGGGCATTGGTCAACTCTGCCGGCATCGGGTGGGCCCAACGCACCATCGGTCGCGATGGAGAGTTCGGCTCCGCACACGACATCAATGCCTTCCGCAAGGTCATTGACATCAACTTGATCGGCACCTTCGACGCCATCCGTTTGGCCGCCACCGCGATGAGCAAGAACGAGCCAAATGAGCACGGCGAGCGCGGCTCGATCTGCAACATGGCTTCCGTGGCTGCCTTCGACGGCCAGATCGGCCAGGCGTCGTACTCCGCGTCAAAGGGTGGTGTCGTGGGCATGACCTTGCCCGTGGCGCGTGACCTATCGGCTGCTGGGGTGCGGGTCAACACGATCGCTCCGGGTCTGATTGATACCCCGATCTACGGCGAGGGAGAGGCCTCTGAGCAGTTCAAGGCCAATCTCGGCCAAAACGTGCTCTTCCCCAAGCGTCTTGGTGCCCCCGACGAGTTGGCGAGCATGGTCGTCGAGGTGATCACCAACTCCTACATGAATGCCGAGACCATCCGAGTTGATGGCGGCATCCGGATGCCACCCAAGTAATCGCCGATTTCGGCTACCTTTGGCGAGTGTCTCCAGGTCATAGAGCAGCGCGCCCCGCGGGTCCTTCGACTCACGCGGTCGCGAAGATCCTTGTCATCCTGGGGGCACTCGCCCTTGTCTTGATCCTCGGTTTGCAGGCGGTCAAGTGGCTCCACGTCGCGATGATGAACACCGGCACCCTGCCTCCGAGCCAGTTGCCGGAGTACACCCCTTCAGCAGCACCCGCCGCTCCCGGCAGCGGAGATCAGGCGATGCCGATCAAGGCCGGGACCACCTTCCGGATCGGTGACACGGTGTACGGCGGCAAATGGCGTTTGCGGGGGCAAGAGATCGTCGGGCTCAAGGCCACTCGTGGTGCGATTGCCCAGGAACGAGGCCCCAATATGCTCACCTTTACCTTCTGGGATGGCGACCAAGCCGCAGGCAATATCGTTTGCTCCAGCATCAAGCCGTTGACCAAGCCAGCGACCAAGATGTTTTGCCCGCCAACGCCGGGAGACATTGCTGGTGGCACCACGATGACGGTGGTGGATTCGACTGTTTCACTGCCGGGAACTGGCTAATTGGTGCTGCCGGGACTGGCTGGGTGCTCAGTTGACGACGTAGGGGTCAAGTTCGTGAGCAAGGTCGGGGTTGACCCGAGCGTGCACATGGGTGCCGTCGGCTTCGTGGGTCAGTGAGTGCACGATGGCCTCGTCGTGAAGTCGGCTGGTCAGGTCTCCGCGCGCGTAGGGCACCACGGCATTGATCTCCAGGCCTGGGGTGGGCAGATCGGCTTCGATCGCCTCAAGGAGGTCGTCGATCCCCTCGCCTGTTGCGGCCGAGACCACGATGCTCATTGGCTCACGTTGCCGGAGTCGAGCCACCACCATTGGGTCGGCGATGTCGGCCTTGTTGATCACGACGAGTTCTGGCACCTTGGATGCGCCGATCTCGGCGAAGACTTCACGTACGGCGGCGAGTTGCCCTTCCGGGTCGGGGTGGGAGCCATCCACCACATGCAGCACCAGGTCGGCCTCAGCGACCTCTTCAAGGGTGCTGCGAAATGCTTCGATGAGTTGATGGGGGAGATGCCTGACGAAGCCCACGGTGTCGCTGAGGGTGTAGACCCGCCCGTCACTTGTGGTCGTGCGCCTCGTCTTGGGGTCGAGGGTGGCAAAGAGCGCGTCCTCAACGAGTACGCCGGCCGAGGTCAGCCGGTTGAGCAGTGATGACTTGCCGGCATTGGTGTAGCCGGCGATGGCCACGCTGGGGATGGAATTGCGTTGCCGCCCGGATCGCATTGCTTCTCTGGTCTTCTTGAAGTCAGCGAGTTGGCGACGCAGTTTGGCGATGCGGGTGTTGATCCGACGACGATCCATCTCGATCTTGGTCTCGCCAGGGCCGCGGCTGCCGATGCCTTCACCGCCGGCTACGCGGCCACCTGCCTGACGAGACAGGCTGCCACCCCAGCCGCGCAAGCGTTGTTTCATGTAGTTGAGCTGCGCCAGCTCGACTTGAGTCTGGCCTTCACGGCTCTTGGCATGCTGGGCGAAGATGTCGAGGATCAGCGCAGTGCGATCGACCACCTTGACCTTGACCCGGTCTTCGAGGTTGCGAAGTTGGCTCGGGGCCAGTTCGCCGTCGCAGATCACGGTGTCTGCACCAGTGGCCTGGACGATCTCGGCTAGTCCCTCGACCTTGCCGCGGCCGATATAGGTGGCAGGGTCGGGCTTGTCTCGGCGCTGGTAGAAGGCATCCAAGACTTCTGAGCCGGCTGTCTCGGCGAGCAATGCCAGCTCGGCCATGGAGTTTTCGGCGTCTTGCACGGTGCCCTCGGTCCAGACTCCGACGAGTACGACGCGCTCCAGCCGTAGTTGTCGATATTCAACCTCGCTGATGTCTTCGAGCTCTGTGGACAAGCCGGCCACTCGACGCAGGGCATGGCGCTCAGCCAACTCGAGTGTGCCGGGAGTCTGTGACTCAGTTGAGGACTCGAGATCGTCCCATTCGGCGGTCTGGGCGAGCTCGTCGTGGAGGTTGAAGTCTTCGGGGGGTCTATTCATATGTTCACCAGACTACGGTGTGGGTGTTATTGGTGCTTGATGAAGCCTGGGTTCGCTAGGATCGGCACATGGGGAAGCTGATCTGGCGGGTTTTCGGGGTTCTGATCGCACTGGGCATCATCTGGTTGCCAGTGCTTTTCAGTGGGTTGAGTTCAGGTCAGGATGCCTCGACTGACCCGGCAGTGGTCACCAACTACACCGCTCATTTTGAGGTGGATGACAAAGGTGCCCTCAACGCCACTGAGACCCTGTTGGTGAACTTCCCTGTCCCCAAGCACGGGATCTTCCGCTTCTTTGATCGCCAAGACCCAAGTGACCCCAAGGCGCGGTTGAATCCGCAGGACTTCTCAGTCACCGTTGACGGGAAGCCGACCGAAGCCTTGGAGCAGAAAGAGGGCGGTGGGCGCTATCTCAACTACCGCATCGGCGATCCTGATGTCACTTTGACCGGTGATCACACCTATGTGCTCAAATACAAGATCAAGGGAGTTTTGTCGAAGGGAACAACGGGTCAACCGACGCAGTTCTTCTACAACCTGATCCCCGGCGGTTGGCGGATGCTGATCATGTCAGCCAATCTGACCGCCACGCTGCCGACCAAGCCAGAAGTGAGCATGTGCGCGGTCGGCGCAGGAGAGAAGGCGGGTTGCGAGGCAACGGTCCAAGGCAACACACTGAGTGTCACCACAGGCCAGTTGCAACCCAATACCCCGGTCACGGTGAAGGCGGGTCTTGACATGCCCACGCCCGACCGGGTTTCGATGCCTTGGCCAATGGCTTGGGAACGCGCTCTGGGCAGCTCCGTCTTCCCATCAATCCTGGCGGCCCTCCTCACGATCGCCGCTGCATGGGGTGGTGCCAAGATGGCGAGGAGTGTCAAGGAAGTAGACCCGGCCTTTCCGCTCACCTACCAGCCGCCAGAGGGGATAGGTCCGGCTCAGGGGCGCTATCTCTTGGACGAGAAGGCTGACGCCAAGGGATTCGTGGCGGCCCTGCTTGAGACCGGTGCCGCTGGAGCAACCACCTTGGAGCGGACCCAAGATGATGGCTGGACCATCACCTCGACTGGAGATCAAGCTGCCTGGCAGCGTCTGGACACGGGTTCGAGTGCTGCCGCTCAGCTACTGGCCGTGCAATCGCGCCCCTTCCACACCAAGAAGAAGGATGTGGCCACCGGGCAGCAACTTCAGTCCGCGGTCAAGTCCTTCAGCAGCAAAACGAGCACTTGGGCCGATGAGAACGGGTTGATGACGAAGGCTGGATTGGGCTGGCTCAATATCGTCATCTTCATCGCCGCGCTTGGCGGCGGCGCATGGATCATCTTGTTCTCACCCAAACTGCCATCTGTGCTGGCGCTTGCGCCTTTGGTCTTGGCTGTCTTCGCGATCCAAGTGATCATGCCTGGGGCAGCAACGAAGCGAACAGAGCAAGGGCGCCGCCTCTGGTCGGAGTTGGGTGGCTTCCATAGAGTCCTGTCCACACCCTCCAGTGAGGCCAGATTCGACTTCTCTGGCAAACAGGAGCTCTACACGAAGTACATCCCTTGGGCCGTCGCCTTTGACTGTGCCAAAGAGTGGGAGCAGAAATATCGCATCGAGATGCAGTCCGAGCCGCCAACACCCTCGTATCTGCATGGGAGCGGGTTCTACTCGGGCGCTGCCTTGGGCTCCATGGCGAGCACTTTCACCAGCGACTTCGAGTCGACGGTGAGTAGCGCCATCTCTTCATATGAGGCCACCCAATCATCATCGAGCAGCGGTGGTGGTGGCGGTGGTGGCGGTGGTGGCGGCGGTGGCGGATCTTGGTAATCCGCGGATCTGACTTCACAATGGACCAAATACCCAACGAAGGGGAACAACAATGCTGATCGCACTCATCGTGATCGCAGTCATCGTCATTGGACTGATTGGCTTCGTGATCGCGGGCTTCAACAAGCTACGCACGCTCGACATCGGGGCCCAGGAGGCCTTGGGCGGGATCGACGTACAACTGACCCGGCGTGCTGACCTGATCCCCAATCTCGTGGAGACGGTGAAGGGCTACGCCGCGCATGAGAAGGGCGTCTTCGAGGAAGTCACCCGAGCCCGGGCCCGGGTGGTCGAAGCCGCCAAGGGCACAGATGTGCAGGAGAAGGCCAATGCCGATGCCGCGCTAGACAAGGCGCTTGTGCAAGTCAACGCAGTCGCAGAGGCATACCCAGATCTGAAGGCCAACCAGAACTTCCTCGATCTTCAGCGACAACTGGCTGAGACCGAAGATCAGATCGCCTTTGCCCGCCAGTACTACAACGACGCGGTCACCAAGCTCAACACGGCCGTCCAAACGATTCCTTGGATGTTCTTCTCCGGTATCGCTGGGGTAACCAAGCGCGAGTTCTACCAAGCCGAGGAGTCCGCTCGGGTTGCGCCGCAGATCGACTTCGGCAGTGGCGGTGGTACGACGCCCACTCCACCAGTCACGCCGAGCGCCCCTCCGGCGGCAGCCCCGCCGGCACCACCAGCGGCTCCACCGGCGCCTCCAGCCGCTCCACCTGCTGCGCCGCCAGGCCCCCCTGCGCCCCCGCAGGCCTGAAGATCCACAACCACTTGGCCAGTCGTCACCAGATCGGTGACGGCTGGCTAAAGTGCTTCAATGCCCGACGAATCCTCAGACCCTGAGCCGCAGGGCTCGCATGTCGGTGACCCTAACGATGGGGATGCCTCGAGCAAGGTGGTCACCTTGTTGGCCGAGGCAGTTGCCAACCTTTCTGGTGATGAGCGGCCCGGGCAGATCCAGATGGCCCAGGCTGTCGCTGATGCCTTTGATGTCGAGCAACACCTCGTCGTACAGGCGGGCACTGGCACCGGCAAGTCTTTGGCCTATCTGGTGCCAGCGATGTTGCACTCCGAGCGAGTCGTGGTGGCCACCGCCACCCTGGCGCTGCAGCATCAGCTGATTGAGCGCGACCTACCTGCCTTGATCGCCGCGGTGGATGCAGCCGACCTCGACACCTCGCACGCGGTCTTGAAGGGCCGGTCCAACTACGCCTGTCTGCACCGAGTGCGAATGGGCGTGCCGGATGACCAGGGCACCCTCGTCGATCTGCCAGCAGACTCGATCGGCGCAGAAGTAGTCGCCATGAGGGAGTGGGTCGAAGAGCAGGCAGACGCGCGTGGCTCCGGTGAGCGCGACGCTGCGCCGCGGCATACCGACCGGGTCTGGCGACAGGTCAGCGTGTCTCATCGAGAATGCCTGGGCACAAAATGCGACTTCTACGATGAGTGTTTCGCTGAGCGGGCCAAGCAGAAGGCGGCTGATGCACACGTCATCGTCACCAACCACGCACTCTTGGCCATTGATGCCATCGAGGGTGTGCCGATGATCCCCGACTACGACGCAGTGGTCATTGACGAGGCGCATGAGTTCGTCGCTCGAGTCACGCAGACGGCGACCGATGACCTCTCCATCGCAGACATCGATCGACTGTCCACGCGCGCCGAGCGACATGTTGATGATGACACTGCTGCCCGGTTAGGAGATGCCGCAGATGAGTTGAAAGATGCGATTGCGGTGTGTGGCCCGGGCCGGGTCGATGTGTTTGAAGGTCAATTGGCGCAAGCCTTGGGAGTGGTCCGTGACTGTGCTCGGGCCTTGATCAGCAGCCTCCCCAAGGAGGCAGGTGATGATGCCGCCATTGTGCAGTGCAAGGGTTGGGCCCAGGAGTTGTTCACCACTGCCGAGCGGATGGCAGCTGGTAGCGATGCCGACGTCTTATGGGTCAGTGAGCGCCCTGAAAACAGAGGTGGCGACAACTTGCACGTGGCCCCACTGGACGTGTCCTACCAGGTGCGTGATCACTTGCTCGCAGACAAGACCGCGGTGTTCACCTCGGCGACTCTCAAGCTGGGCGGTGACTTTGCCCCGGTCGCTCATTCCTTGGGTCTCTGGGCCGATGAAGAGGGAGGCACCTGGCGCAGTCTCGATGTCGGCTCGCCCTTTGACTACCCAAAGCAGGGCATCCTCTACGTCGCCAAGCATCTTCCGCCACCGGGTCGTGACGGCTTGGTGGCCGCACAACTCGATGAGATCGCTGAGTTGGTCGAAGCAGCGGGTGGGCGCACCCTGGGGCTCTTTTCCTCCCGCAGGGCCGCAGAGGCAGCAGGCGAGCATCTCAAGACGGCTCTGCCCCACCTCACCACCTTGGTGCAGGGCGAAGCCCAATTGCCCGAGCTGACCAAGCAATTCGTCTCCGAGCCCGAGACCTGTCTGTTCGGCACGCTCAGTCTCTGGCAGGGCATCGACGTGCCTGGAGACACCTGTCGTCTGGTGATCATCGACCGGATCCCCTTCCCCCGACCCGATGATCCGCTCATGTCGGCACGCCAGCGGGCGGCAGATCGGCGCGGTGCCAATGGCTTCATGTCGGTGTCGGCCACTCATGCCGCGCTGCTGCTGGCGCAGGGGTCTGGCCGGTTGATTCGTCGTACGACGGACAAGGGCGTAGTGGCCTGTCTGGATCCGCGTTTGGCCACGGCCAGATATGGCGGCTTCTTGCGTCGGAGCATGCCGCCGATGTGGGACACGACCGATCCGGCTCTAGTGCGTCAAGCTCTCGCGCGCCTGGCAACGCCTGAATAGGGGAGCCGAGCCGGCACGTTCAGCGAGCCCTTGTGCGTGGTGACCAGGCGGACCAAGCGCTCGTGCCAGATGCGCCGACTGCCATGATCCGCATCCGATAGCGCCCGCTGGCGACTCGGACTTCCACGGCACTGCTGGGCGTTGACACTCGCCTGCTTGTCATGGTGCGGCCGCGCTTGTTGAGTTTGCGGATCTCAATGATGTAGTGAGTGGCTCCGGGTTGCGCAGCCCATGCAGCCCTGACTGTCTTGGGTCCGCCACGAGCACCTCGAGCTGTCTGCGGGGTTGGGCTCACCATCGCGACTGATGAGGGGGAGCGTGGTTGTGGCCCGGGATCTGTCACTGGATCGCCCTGGTCTCCTGGGTCCTGTGTGGGTGGATCCTCGGCAGGTGGGTCCTCAACTGGTGGCTCATCGGGACCGGTGCAGGTGCTGGTGACCTGCAGGGTGTAGCTGCCAATGCTGGAATATGCGGAGTATCCCGTGTTCGCCGGATTTCCCTTGCCTACGCCTTGCAATCGCACGAAGTAGGTGCCCGGAATGCTGGTGCTGGTCGCTGCGCTGGCGTCGAGGCCAGTCGCCAGCGCTGGCCAGTAGGAGGTGTCCTGGCTTGAGATCGGGTCAGCGCTCTTCAAGATGCTTCCGCTGCTGTTGAGGATCTCCACGCGCAGGTCCAGCATGCTGCCTTCGCCGATCCCCGCGGCCTGAGCCGTCAGGTTTGCCGGGCAGGTGGTGGTGAATGCGAATACGTCGGTGTCTGATTGGCTGGTGATCAGGCCGCTGTAGGACTGCGATGCCTGTGCAGCGATGGGGTCTGCGGTTGAGATGGTGTTGGCGAAGTCATCACTGCGGATTGACAGCCCCTTGACGCTCATCTTGGCGAAGTCGTCTTCGGTGTTGTTGGCGCCGGTGTATTCACCTTTGCTGAATTGCTGCACCCCGTTGACGCCACCCCCCATCAGTGGTGACCAGTTGCTGTGCCCGCCGTAGTACCCATCACTGGCGGTGCCGTCGTGATTGAGCCCGACGGTGTGTCCGATCTCGTGGGCAATTGTGTTTGCGGTCAGAGCGACTGAGCCATGGGTCAAGTTGGAGAACACCCACGCTGGTTGCCAATAGTCGGTGTAGGACGTCGTGGCATTGAACTGTCCGATCCAGGCCACCCCGCTGCAGGCGTTCTGACAGGCCGACTGGCTGGCCGAGGAGTCATTGGTGATCACCACACGTACGCCGTACTCCTGATCCGCGCCCGATGCCCGATCCCACTTGCCCGATCCGACGTCTTGGGTCGTGACATCGACATCGAAGGCGGCGTATTTCTCTGAAACGATCCGCCAAACGGCCTGGATATGAGCCAGCTCTGCCGAAGTGAAGGCGCCGGGATTGCCATCGAGGGTGAACCCTCCGTAGGTCTTGCTCGGCAGGTTCTGGTAGTTGACCCAGGAGTTTGTCGGCGCCAGGTCGTAGCCGTTGAAGTCCAAGTAGATGGTGCGATTGGACCCGGGTGAGCTGTGGAGGCTGAAGGTCTGGTCAAGCGGATAGACGGGAAGGGCTCCCACTGGTGGAGGGCTCTCAACGGTGGAAGCTGGCTGGGGTGCCTCTGCAAAGTAGAGCTGGCCACTGCGACCGAGCCAAGCGGTGGGATCTTCGCTCAGGGTCCTGGTCAACTCAGCGACTGACATCGCGTTGGCCGATGCCACCGCCGAGATGCGTTGGGAAATGGCATCAAGGGCCTGCTTGCCTTGCACTGGCTGGTCGATCGTGATTGGGGGGTCATGCGGAGCGGACGCCTTGTTTGTGCGCACAGGTGAGTCGGCAGTGGCGCGACTTGCCTCGGGGGTGCTCGCTGACAGGGCTTTGGTGAGGGCGTCTACCTGTGTGTGGGTGACCTCTGTGGGCGTCGCGGTCGTTGAGCTGGCAGTCGATGCTGCGATCATCGCAAAGGTGGCGACCGCGCAGCCGCCAAACGTTACAACTCGCATTAATCGCCCCATAAGGACGATTATGCACTAAACGGACATTTTAGGTAACAAGATGGCAACAATCAGAGGCGCGCATCGTGTGGCGCTCAGACTCGACGGAGTACGGCGGTCACCTTGCCCAGGATCGTGGCGTGAGTGCCGTCGATCGGATCGTAGGCGCTGTTGTGTGGCAGGAGCCAGACTCGACCATCCTTGCGCTGGAAGGTCTTGACCGTGGCCTCGCCATCGAGCATCGCCGCGACGATGTCGCCGTTGTCGGCTGAGGGTTGCTGGCGCACAACCACGTAGTCGCCATTGCAGATCGCGGCATCGATCATTGAATCGCCGCTGACCTCAAGCAGGAAGAGGGTGCCTTCTCCAACCAGGGTCTTGGGGAGTGGGAAGACGTCTTCGACCCTTTCCTCGGCCAGAATGGGCCCGCCTGCGGCGATCCGGCCAACCAGGGGCACGTAATTTGCCGCAGGGCGAGAGTCACCGATGTCTGTGATGTCAGTGCCCTCCTCTTCAGTCGCGGACATGGCTCGACGCGCAGCCATCAACTCAGGCAGAAAAACCTCAAGAGCCCGAGGGCGATTGGGGTCACGCTTGATGAAACCCTTCTTCTCCAGCACTCGCAATTGGTGAGCCACGCTGGAAGAGGAGGTCAACCCGACCAACTCGCCGATCTCGCGAATGCTGGGCGGATATCCCCGCTTCTCGATGGAGTCTCGCAAAGTGTCGAGGATGCGCTTTTGGCGCTCTGTCAGACCAGTTGCATCTGGTGTGCCATCGGGGAACTGACTGATGTTGTCTTTCGAGCCCATGTGGACAGCCAACCAAAGCGCGAGCCAAATTTCAAACACTTGTTCGACCGTGTCGCGGGGCAAGTGGGCCTCCATGAGTCGATCGTTTGCGACACGCCGAACAGGTGTTCGACTTGTCCTGTCCGAACGAGTGTTCTAATCTCAAACCTATGTTCGATCGAATGTCTATTCGAAGCCAGACGGCTCTGGCGCGGCCCTCAGGCCCGCAATTGTCGGTGGCAGCCCGTAGACATTTGGTAGATCACTCGGCCGGGGTCGCCGGGATGGATCGACAGCCAACCGGGCCAGCAGGGCTCGGTCTTCCCCAGGAGGTATCCCGATGAGCAGCACCACCCTTAGCCCGATCAGCAACCATGCGCGTTGGAGTGGAGTCCGCGAGCAAAAGCCTGCGGCGCTTCGTTTGACGCGGCGCGGGCGCATCGTTTTCACCACGATCTTCCTTGGTCTGGTGGTGGCGGCGATGATCTTCGTTGGTGGCCGCGCCGCAGCTTCCTTTGATGCGGGCAGCCCGCCGGAGATCCACTATGTCACGGTCAGCACGGGTGACACCCTCTATTCCGTGGCTGGTGACTACGCCGAGCCGGGCCAGATCCGCGAAATGGTTCGGCAGATCACAGACCTCAACTCCTTGGGGAGTGCGACGATCCATCCGGGTCAGCGGCTTGCCATCCCCGTCGGCTGATCTTGAAATCCAGTATCCGGGCTGCGGCCTCAGCCAGGCGACTGCCCAGAGATCAGCCGGTGATCTCAGTGCGTTCGCGTCCGACGTCGGCGAGTTTGGTGTCCAGAGTGATCCGGTTGTCGAAGACGAAGCATTCGCCGAGATAGTCGGCGTCGGCATCAGGGATCTGAGCGAAATAGTTCAAGATCCCGCCTTGGAGTTGGTAGACCTCCAAGCCCAGATCCTGCATCCAGGGGCTGGATTTCTCGCATCTGATCCCGCCAGTGCAATACATCGCGACCTTGGTGCCTGACTCACGCCACTGCTCTGCATGGGTCAACACATAGTCAGCGAAATCGCGGAAGTTCGTGATGCCTGGGTCTATGGCCCCCGCGAAATGGCCGGTCTCATATTCGAAGCTGTTCCGATTGTCGATCAACACCACGTCATCGCGTTTGATCAACTCCCGCCACTCCTTGGGGGGTACGTCGGTGCGCGCGACGTCTGCGACCCGAGAAGGCATGTCCAGGTCGCTGATTCCGAGGGGCACGATCTCGGCCTTGGCCTTGATCTTCAGTCGCGAGAACGGGTGGCGCTCATAGGTGGTGGCCTTGGTGGTGATGCCATCGAAGGCGATGCCGGCCAGGGGGTCATGGCTGGCCCGGACCAAGAAGTCATCGATCTTGGAGGCAGGGCCCGCCAACATGCCGTTGACGCCTTCTGGTGCCACGAGCACGGTGCCCAATAGGTCTGAAGCGAGCTCTTCGAGGCGTTGGCACAGCCCAGTGACATCCTCGATCGCGACAAAGCGATAGAAGGCGATGTGGATTCCCGATTGGTGCGCGCCAGACATGACGGAGATTGTCTCCCCTCAGGTGCTCGGATTGCCAATCTGGTCGGTCACCGCTTCGCCAAGTAGCGGGTCATCAGGCAGCGGGTCATCAGGCAGTAGGTCGAAGGCTTCGCAATCCACCATGCCCACGCTGTGTTGGGGAGCGCTGTGCCGTTCGGTGCCAATCCGGATGAATCCTGCGCGAGTGGCGACTTTGCCAGAAGCGACATTGGGGGTTGCGGCGTACAAGCAAAGACGCTCCAAGCCGAGCTCAGCAAATGCGTGTTTGACGGCCAGACGAGTAGCTCGGGTGACCACGCCACGGCCACGGGCGCGGGGATGTGACCAGTAGCCGATCTCGCCTTGTGGGCGGGTGATGCGCAAGACCGACATCACGCCCAAGAATCCGTCGTCTTCAGGGTCGGCCATGGCCCAGTGCACTGCTGAGCCATTCGCCATACCCTCTTCGTAGCCATCGAGATAGGACTGGGCTGATCCCGAGTCGAAGGGTGGTGCGAGTTTGCGGATCCACTCTTGGTTGCGGGGGTCATTCGCCCCGATCACCATCTCGTCGAGATCCTTGGCTTCGACGCGGCGGAGTCTCACGAGCGCGTCTTCGATGGTGGGTACGGCGAACCACTCGCTGCGTGGCTGCAGCGCCTCGCCTCGCAGCAGGGCTCCGGCCCAGGCGTCGACGTGGGTGTCTCTATGCGGCAGCCAACTGCGCAGAGTTGCGTCGATGCTGAATCCGAGTCGCCAGGCCAGTTTGCGCGAAGCCCAGTGGCCCTTGGGAGCGAGCCACTTGATCGTGTGCAGGCCTAGTGCTTCAAAGCCCCAGTCGATCAGGAGTCGGCAGGCTCTCTCAGCTAGGCCGAGGCCTCGGTGCTCCGGAAGCACGGCGTAGGAGATCTCGGCGGTGCCATCGCCTTCGATGCGTAGACCAACGGTGCCGACGAGGGCCCCGTCATGCTCGACCGCAAAGGTGGAGTCTCGCCCAGCTGCCCAGCCGTCAGGAATGATCTGCGTGATCCAGTGGAGAGCATCGGTGACATTGAATGCTGGCGCGATTGAAGTCCATCGCTGGGTCACGGGATCCAAGCTCAATTGCACGACCATGTCTGCATCCTCGACGCGAAGGGCGCGCAGGCTGACCAGGTCATCACGCAAGGTGGGTGTATCAGTCAGCATTTGGTCGATAAGCCTCCTCGTGGTCATGTTCTGATTGGCCTTGAGATCTGTTGCCCATTATCAGTCTCGTACGCCGTCAACACCCGCTGGCTGCTCCAAAGGATTGTCGGTGCCGCGGGATAACCTGCCAAGTGATGCCCACCGATTATGCGCCCCCCAGATCCACATCCGCTCCTGCGTCGACCAGGTTCGTGAATGCCAATGCAGATTTCGTCACTGATCGACTACTCGTCGGTGGCGATCTGGCCAAGGATCGCCAGATGGCTGCCGAGCAGCTTTACGAGTTGGCTCAGGTCGGAGTGACTCACATTTTCGATGCGCGGATTGAGTGGTCTGATGAAGGCTTCGTGCGTTCGTTGGCTCCCACGATCACTTACTTTCACCAAGGTATGGATGATGTCGGTCAGCGGGTGCCTTTCGACTATTTTGACGAGGCAGTCTGCTTCGTCAACGAGGCCTTGGGCTCGGGTGGGATGGTCCTGGCGCATTGCCACATGGGCATCAATCGTGGCCCAAGCGTCGCCTTCGCTGCCTTGCTCGCGCAAGGGTGCGATTCGATTTTCGCTCTCGATGAGATCAGGCGCGCCCGTGAGATTGCCTGGATCGCCTATGCCGAAGACGCCCTGCGCTGGCACCATCGCGGAGATCAGGAGTTGTTGGCGCATGAGCTGTCGCGATTGGCGGCGTGGCGCGAAGCCAATCAACTCGATCTGGCTCGGGTGCTCAGACTCAAACGCCGTCACTCCTCAACCTGACCAACCTGAGCCCAGGTGTTAGCCGGTGACGATCGTGATGCCCGTGGCAGATGATGCTTGCTCCAGAGATCCCAGATCGGTCACCTTGGTGAATCCTGCCTGCTCCATCATCGCCACGGCTTGAGCAGAGCGATTGCCCGACCTGCAGTAGACGAAGTAGGTCGCGGATGGATCCAAGTTGGCGAGCTCGGCGCCCAGTTGACCCGCGTTGTAATCCTTGAGCAAGGCGTCCTTGAGGTGCCCGGCTGCAAACTCGCCAGGGGTGCGTACGTCGATGATGACGGCATCTGACTCCACGTTGAGGCTGGGGGAAGATTCGCCACAAGCACTCAAGCTTGCGCCCAGGATCCCGACTACGAACAGCGAGAAGAGGGCACGACGCAGTGAGCCTAGTGCTGATTTCGGCTGATCGTTGCTGGCGAGATGCGGGTCCATGAGGCCTCCTGGTCGAGTGGTTGTATACCTGAAGGATACTATACCCTAGGGGGTATATGAGCTGTCGAAACGTTTAGCACCCGACCTAGTCGGCCCAACGCGGCTCCCGCTTCTCAGCGAAGGCCATCGGCCCCTCGATGGCATCCGGGTGACCAAAGACCTCCATGGTGCGGTCATTGTTCAACTTCCAGGCATCCCCAGTGCCCCATTCAGGATCCCAATCCGAGTTGGCCCCAGCGGCCTCATGGAGCAGACGCTTTGTCATCCGTACTGCGGTAGGCGCGTTTGCGGCGATCTGAGCAGCCAAGGCACGTGCTTCGTCGAGAAGTTGCTCGGCGGGCACGACCTTGTTGACCAGACCCCACTCCAGGGCAGTCTCCGGGTCGAGGCTGGCCCCAGTCAGGGCCAACTCCAGAGCGCGCTTCATCGGGATCTGTCGCTGGATCCGAATCAGCCCTCCCGCAGCGGCGATCAAGCCGCGCTTGACCTCAGGTAGCCCGAACTTCGCCTCGGCAGACGCCACGATCAGGTCGCAGGCAAGGGCAAGCTCAGTGCCGCCCCCCATTGCAAAGCCATTGACCGCGGCAATGACTGGCTTGTTGATCCAGTGCTCGGCATAGCCACCAAAACCCCACTGCGGATTGCCTCGCACACTGATGTCTTCACCCTTGGCAATGGCCTTGAGGTCTGCGCCTGCGCAGAAGGCCTTGCCCGTGCCCGTGACAATGATGACCCGCACACTGGGGTCATGGTCTGCTCGATCCAAAGCCTCACCCAAGGCGGTTGCCAAGTCGGCATTCACGGCGTTCATCGCCTCAGGTCGGTTGAGGGTGAGCAAGGCGATGTGGTCGGACACGTCATAGAGCACTGGTTGGGTCATGGGCTCATCTTGGTGGACAACGCCTAGCTTGGCTAGGCCGACAGCAGCGACAAGAGCCAACTCGGACTCATCGTGCGGGCCCCCAGAAATTCCACTTGACTCTGCAAGGCGCGGTCAGCAGTGATCACGACCACCTGGGCATTCTTTGCCCGGGCCAGTTTGGTCTGCTCGACGATCGTGGAGTCGCCGTCCTTTGGGGCATGGATTGTGTGCAGGTGACCATCCCGGCCCTTTGGCGCTCCAGCCTTCGCCTTGCCCTCCAAGATCAAGAAGATCTCGTCGTACGACGTGTCGGCCACCAGTAGCCGGTAGTGCAGTTTGCGGGCAGCGCCAGCCCGGTCACGCCACCAACCGTCGGGAGTGGCTCCCACGACGTTGGCGCCATCGACGATGAGGATCTGCATGGCTCAGAGTGCCTTGACTACGCCTCTGCCTGCTGCGCGGCCCGAGAAGATGCAGCCGCCGAGGAAGGTGCCCTCTAAGGCGTTGTAACCATGCACGCCGCCGCCACCGAAGCCGGCGACCTCGCCTGCGGCGTACAGGCCGGGGATCGCTACCCCGTTGCGGTCAAGGCACTGGGAGTCGAGATTGGTCTCCAGGCCGCCTAGAGTCTTGCGCGAGAGGATGTTGAGGCGGATGCCGATCAATGGGCCATTTGCCGGATCGAGGATGGCCCCGGGTTTGGCGACCCGGATGAGCTTCTCGGAGTTGAGGCTCCTGGCATTCTTGATCGCCATGTGTTGGGCGTCCTTTGAGGCCTTGTTGGCGAACTGGCCGTCATAGGCCTCCACCTGGGTGCGGATCTTGCCCGCATCGAGGTGCCCACCCCTGCCGATCTCGTTCATCTGGGCGACCAAGGAGTCAAGGTCATCGGCGCTGACCCAGTCTTCGCCATGGTCGACGAAGGCCTTCACGGCAGCGAGTGGGCCCTTGTTGAGCCTGGCCTTGGCGAAGATCACCTTGTCCTTGTCGGTGATCTCGGGATTCTGCTCAGACCCAGAAAGGATGAACTCCTTGCTGATGATCGCTTGATTGGTGATGAACCAGCTGTAGTCATGGCCGGTCTGGCCGATCGTGCGCAGCGTGCCCAAAGAGTCGAAACCGGGGAAATTGGGTGCGGGCAGCCGATTGCCGTCGGCGTCGAACCACAACGACGAGGGGCCAGGAATGATCCGGATGCCGTGGTTCTCCCAGATCGAGTCCCAGTTGTGCAAGCCCTCGGTGTAATGCCACATCCGATCTTCGTTGATGGCATTGGCGCCAGCCTTCTTGCTGATCGCGATCATTCGACCGTCGACATGGGCTGGCACACCGGCGACCATGTGCTTTGGTGGATTGCCCAGTCGGTCAATTGGCCAGTTCTGGCGGATCAGGTCGAAGTTGTGGCCGATGCCACCCGAGGTGACGATCACAGCCTCGGCGTGAAACTCGAAGTCGTCGATCCGCTCGCGGTTGCTGGGTTTGCCCCGGTCGGCAGCGTCGGGCTTGAGCACGCTGCCCTTGACACCGATCGCCGTACCCTTCTCGATCAACACCTCATCGACCCGATGACGATGGTGGAAGGTGACCTGCCCGGCCCGCTCAGCCGCCTCGACCGGCTCCAGGAAGACCCGGACGATCTCAGGCCCGGTGCCCCAAGTGAGGTGGAAGCGGGGCACCGAGTTGCCGTGCCCGTGCGCTCGACCGTCTCCGCGCTCGGCCCAGCCAGCGAAGGGCATTACCCGCAAACCCAGCTTGCGGAGGTAGTCGTATTTGTCGCCCGCAGCGAACTCGACGTACGCCTTGGCCCACTCTCGGGGCCAGTGATCTTCCTCGCGGTCGAACTGGGCCGAGCCCATCCAGTCGGCCAGCGCCAACTCGACGGAGTCCTTGATGCCCCAGCGCCGCTGCTCAGGCGAGTCGACGAAGAACAAGCCTCCCAGCGACCAGAAGGCTTGGCCGCCGCGGTTGTTGGCATTCTCCTGGTCGAGCACGATCACATGCTTGCCCGCTTGGATGAGTTCGTAGGTCGCAACGAGGCCGGCCAGGCCGGCGCCCACGACGATCGCGTCTGCTTGTGCTCGTCTTGATGTGCCCTTGGCTGCCATGGTGATGAATCGTACGTATGCGAGAATCAGAACTTGTTCTAGTCCCACCTTGAAAGGTGTCCCATGGCCAAGCCGGTAGTCGAAGGCTGGTTCACCCAAGGAGATCAGCCCGCTCTGATCGCCTCCAAGTGCACCACCTGTGAATCACCGTTCTTCCCCAAGACCCAAGGCTTCTGCCGCAACCCAGCATGCGATGGGGATGAGTTCGTCGACACCGAGTTGTCGCGCTTCGGCAAGGTGTGGTCATACACCGATGCTCAATACCAGCCACCCGAGCCGTACATCCCGGCAAGTGACCCGTATGTGCCCTTCGCGCTGGCAGCCGTCGAGCTGCCTGAGGGGCTCGTCGTACTCGGCCAGGTGGCCGATGGTTTCGGCGTGAACGACATCAAGGTGGGCGACGAAGTGGAGCTCGTCGTGGAGACCCTCTACACCGACGAAGAAGGCGATCACACCACTTGGCGCTGGAAGCCCGTCGCCAAGGCAGGAGACCAGTCATGACCAACTCAAACAGCTCGATCGCCATCGCCGGTGTCGGCATGCACCCGTGGGGCAAGTGGGGCAAGAACTTCGTCACCTACGGCGTGCACGCTGCTCGCGCGGCCCTCAAAGATGCCGGCGTCGACTGGACTGATGTCGATTACATAGTCGGCGGTGAGACCGTGCGCAATGGCTACGGCGGCTATGTCGCCGGGTCGACCTTTGCGTCTGCCTTGGGCTGGAATGGCGCGCGCGTCGCCACGTCGTACGCCGCCTGCGCTACTGGCGCCCAAGCCCTCGACACCGCCCGGGCCCGCATCTTGGCCGGGCTCAGTGATGTCGCACTGGTCGTCGGCGCCGACACCACCCCGAAGGGCTTCTTGAAGCCCAACGCCGGTGAGCGCTGGGACGACCCTGACTGGTTCCGCTTCCGGGTGATGGGCATGACCAACCCCGGCTACTTCGCCCTCTATGCGCGCAGGCGGATGGATCTGTACGGCGCCACCCAAGAAGACTTCGCCCAAGTCAAGGTGAAAAACGCCAGACACGGTCTGGAGAACCCCTACGCCCGCTATCGCGGTGAAGTCACCGTCGACAAGGTGCTCGGCAGCCCGATTGTGTCTGACCCGCTGCACCTGCTCGACATCTGTGCCACCAGCGATGGTGCGGCGGCGGTCGTGTTGGTGTCGGAGGCATTCGCCAAGAAGCACGGCCTCAACACCGATGTGAAGATCAAGGCGATCTCCACGGTGACCCCGACCTTCCCCAACACCGTGCTCGACATGCCGCAGATCTCGACCGACCCCGCCGTCGCAGTGCAGCCCGGCGAGTTGACCTTCAAGGAGTCGATCGGGGTTGCGGCCTACGAGGAGGCCGGGATCAGCCCCTCAGATGTCGACGTGGCCGAGGTCTACGACCTCTCCACCGCGCTCGAACTCGACTGGATCGAAGACTTGCGTCTGTGCGACCGCGGCGAGGCCGAGGTGCTCCTTCGCGCCGGCGACACTTCCATCGGCGGCAAGATCCCGGTCAACCCCTCCGGTGGTCTGGCCTGCTTCGGTGAGGCCGTGCCCGCCCAGGCCTTGGCCCAGGTCTGCGAGCTCACCTGGCAACTACGCGGACAAGCGACCGGTCGCCAAGTCGAAGGCGCCCGCGTCGGCATCACCGCCAACCAGGGCCTCTTTGGCCACGGCTCGTCTGTGATTGTGGCTCGCTGAGGGGCGTGACAGCTTCCCATTGAGTGTGGTTTCAAGGCGCATGTAGCCAAGCCCGGACGCGTCGCCACCTGCGATGCTTCACGTCGTACGACGAATGCAACCTGCGGTGGGTTGTTCGGCGTACCAGTGGCTGACCATCAATGGAAACCATGTACGTTCAATGGGTTGCACCCCATTGAAC